>Ga0209916_1000037_pt1 | contig 354133 bp, 354 predicted proteins | sample ThiBio_1000_plan_FD_183956 | JGI IMG/M metagenome (GOLD analysis project Ga0209916, IMG submission 183956) | Wastewater bioreactor microbial communities from Cape Town, South Africa - Thiocy_solids_2 (SPAdes) | ecosystem: Engineered > Bioreactor > Thiocyanate-remediating > Anaerobic-Aerobic ... | reverse complement strand
AACCCCCTCGCACGGTGAGTGCACGGCAGCCCCGCAGCGAATCAACCGACAGATCCCGTTCAAGACCCGAAGTCAGTCAGAGCATGAGTCAGGAAGACCGCTGCGGGGCTCCCACCACCATCATCACTGTCAGATCATGAACCTGCGATTCGACGGGTTCCAGAAGCAGTTGGATGCGGCCGAGGACAGGAGCAAGGCCGAATTCCTCATGCTCACCGGTGATATCGCGGACGTGCGCAAGCACCTGGGCCAGGTGGAGGAGCACGTCGGCCTGCTCACGCGGAAGGCCGCCGAGCATGACAAGCGGTTCGACGCGCATGACAAGCGGTTCGACGCGCATGACAAGCGGTTCGACGCGCATGACAAGCGGTTCGACGGGATCGATAGCCGACTCGACGGGATCGATACCCGACTCGACGGGATCGATACCCGACTCGACGGGATCGATACCCGGCTCGATGAACTGACCGCGTTGACCACCCAGATCCGCGATGCCGTGCTGCCCGATCGAGAATGACTCACGCCCAGCCTGATCACCCGCTGCCGCTGAGTCGCTGCCAGCAGCGGCCTAGGATTGAACGGTGACCACGAAACCACGCCTCTACTCAGGAATGCAGCCCTCCGCCGACTCCCTCCAGGCCGGCAACTACATCGGGGCGCTCCTGCAGTGGCGTGAGATGCAGAGCTCGTTCGATGCCTTCTTCTCGGTGGTCGACCTGCACGCCATCACCGTCCCGCAGGACCCGGCCGTATTGCGCGAGAAGACCCGCCGCACCGCCGCGCAGTACATCGCGGCAGGCATCGAGCCGTCGAAGTCCACGCTGTACGTGCAGTCGCATGTGCGCGCGCATGCCGAGCTCGCCTGGATCCTCAGCACCATCACCGGCTTCGGCGAGGCTGGCCGCATGACGCAGTTCAAGGACAAGTCCGCCCGCTACGGCCAGGACTCCACCTCGGTGGGCCTGTTCACCTACCCCGTGCTGATGGCCGCCGACATCCTGCTGTACCAGACCGAGCTCGTGCCGGTCGGTGATGACCAGAAGCAGCACGTCGAACTCACCCGCGACCTCGCGGAGCGCTTCAACAAGCGCTTCGGGAAGACGTTCCAGGTGCCGAAGGCCGTGATCCAGAAGGACACCGCACGCATCTACGATCTGCAGAACCCCACGTCGAAGATGTCCAAGTCCGCCGAGAGCGACGCGGGTGTGCTGTGGCTGCTGGACGACCCGGCGAAGTCGGCGAAGAAGATCATGCGCGCTGTCACCGACACCGAGGGCTCGGTGCACTACGACCGTGAGAACAAGCCCGGCGTCTCCAACTTGCTGGCGATCTACGCGGCTCTCACCGGCCGCCAGGTCGGCGCCATCGAGGACGAGTACGCGGGCCGCGGCTACGGCGATTTCAAGAAGGGCCTCGCCGAGGTCGTCGTGAACGAGTTCGGTCCGGTGCGCGAGCGCGCCAACGAGCTGCTGGACGACCCCGCCGAGCTCGACCGGCTGCTGGCTGCCAACGCCGCGAGGGCCGACGAGGTCGCGGACGTCACCCTCGCCGACGTGTACGACAAGATGGGCCTGCTGCGCCGCGTCTGAGGCGGGAGAGATCATGACCGAGCCGCAGTTCCCCGCACCCGGCGCGCAGCCGCACGGCTCCATCCCGCCGGTGCCGCGAGCGCCCGCTCCCCCGCCCGGCGCGTACGGTGTGCCCGTCGGCGGCTATCAGGCCCCCGTGGGCGGCTATCAGGTGCCGCCGCAGGCGCCGCGACGGGCGCGCACCACCGGGCTGATCGCACTGCTGAGCGCCCTGGTGGCGGCGGTCGTCGCGCCCGTGCTCGCCGGAGTGCTCGGCCTCCAGATCGGCCTGCAGGTGCGTCTGGAGGACATCGCGGACCCCGCGACCGGTGCCGTGTCGCCGGCCGCGCTCTCACCGGTGCGCACGCAGGTGCTGTGGCTGGAGGTCCTGTTCTGGGGTGCCACCGTGATCGGCATCCTCGCTCTGATCCTCGGGATCGTCGCGACAGCCCGCCGGCGGGGCCGCGGCATGGGCGTCTTCGCCATCGTCCTCGCGGCGATCGGACCACTCGGGTTCTTCCTGCTCTTCGGGGTGCTGCTGGGCGTCGGCAACGGCATCGCCTTCACCGGTTCGGCCTGAGCGCCCCTCCCCGAGCTGGGCGCACAGATCCCGAGCTGAGCGGTCAGATCTCGATCAGGCGCGGGAGTGGTGCTTCTGCTGCGCGGCAAGCAGCCCCTCGTCGACGAGCAGCTCCACGGCATCCGCCACGTCGGAGAGGAAGATCGGCAGGGTCTTCTGCTCCGCGGCGCTGAACGTGCCGAGCACCCAGTCGGCGGGATCCTGACGTCCCGGCGGGCGGCCGATGCCGGCCCGCACCCGCGTGAAGTCCGGCGTGGCCAGAGCCCGGGCGATGTCGCGGACGCCGTTGTGCCCGCCGTGCCCGCCACCGGTCTTCAACCGGATGCTGTCAAAGGGAATGTCCAGTTCATCGTGCACCACGACGATGTGATCGGCATCCGTGGAGTAGAACTTCGCCAGCGCCGCCGCCGGAGTGCCCGACACGTTCATGAACGAGTTGAGCTTGGCCAGCACCAGCTTGTCGCCACCGGGACGCAGCCAGGTCTCCACGACGCGCGCTCCGGCCTTGTGCTCGCGGAAGCGCTCACCGCGGCGGTCCGCCAGTTCATCCATCACCATCTGCCCGATGTTGTGACGGGTCGCTGCATAGCGCGGTCCGGGATTCCCCAGCCCGATGATCAGCCAGGTCGATGCCATGCGAGATTCCCCTCCAGGTGCTCAGGATCCGGGTATGCGGGAGGGGACGCGACTCGTCGCGCCCCCTCCCGATAATGCATCAGCGGATCACTCCGCGGCGGCCTCCGCGGCCGGAGCAGCCTCGGCCTCGGCCTCGGCGGACTCCTCGGCCTCCTCGGCGACCGGCGTGGACACGGCGATCAGCAGCAGGTCGGCATCATCCAGCAGCGAGGCGCCCTTGGGCAGGGTCACGTCGCCGGCGGTGATGCGCGCGCCCTCCTCGAGACCCTCGACCGAGACCTGGACGTGCTCGGGGATGTGGGTCGCCTCGACCTCGAGCTTGATGGTGGCGACATCGACCGTGACGATGGTGCCCGAGAACGACTCGCCGGTCACGACGATCGGGACCTCGACGTGGACCTTCTCGCCCTTCTTCACGACCAGCAGGTCGATGTGCTCGATGATCTGGCGCACCGGGTCCTTCTGCACGTCCTTGACGAGGGCCAGCTGGGCCTTGCCCTCGATGTCGAGGTCGAGCAGAGCGTTGGCGCGGCGGATGATCAGCGAGACCTGGTGGCCGGGCAGCGCGACGTGCACGGGGTCGGTGCCGTGACCGTAGAGCACCGCGGGGATCTTGCCCTCGGCGCGCAGGCGGCGCGCGAAGCCCTTGCCGAAGCTGGTGCGGAGGTCGACCTGGACCTTGTTGTCGTCGGACATGATGTTCTCCTTCAGACGTGCGGCGACGGGCCACACGGTGGTCATGGGTTCTCAGCACCTCGAACGCGAGCGCGAGGACGCGAACCACCGGGCTCACATCACCGCGTCGATAACGGATGCGCGCACGCAGGAGCGCATCCCTCGCCGAGGAACTCCTCCATCGTACCCGAAACCCCGATACTCTTGAGACGTCAGTTCTCTCCTCGCAGATCGGAACACCATGGACGCCGCCTTCATCTCGCACATCATCGGCTGGTTCCTCGGCGGCATGTTCGTCCTCGGCTCCGTGCTGTGCTTCGGCGCGCTGTTCTCCCTGGGTCGCGCCACCAACCGTCGGGACTGATCGTCACAAGGCTCTCCGGCGTCTGCTCGCCCGGTACTCTGAACGCATCCTTTCCGCGTCATCGAGGAGTGCACCTTGTCTGAAGCATCTGCCAATATCGGAGTCGTCGGGCTTGCTGTGATGGGGTCGAATCTGGCCCGGAATCTCGCGAGTCGTGAGGGGAACACGGTGGCGGTGTTGAACCGTTCTCGTGCGAAGACGGATGAGCTGGTGGCGGGGTTCCCGGAGGCGGGGTTCGTGCCGGCGTTCTCGTATGAGGAGTTCGCGGCGAGTCTGCAGAGGCCTCGTGCGGCGATCGTCATGGTCAAGGCCGGTGGTCCCACGGATGCGGTGATCGATGAGCTGGTGCGGGTGTTCGAGCCCGGTGACATCATCGTCGACGGCGGCAACGCCTACTTCCCTGACACGATCCGCCGCGAGAAGACGGTGCGCGCCACCGGGATCAACTTCGTGGGCGCGGGGATCTCCGGCGGCGAGGAGGGTGCACTTTTGGGTCCGAGCATCATGCCGGGCGGGTCGGATGAGTCGTGGGTGACGTTGGGCCCGATCCTGGAGTCGATCGCGGCGGTCGCGGAGGGGGAGCCGTGCGTGACGCATATCGGTCATGACGGTGCGGGGCATTTCGTGAAGATGGTGCACAACGGCATCGAGTACGCCGACATGCAGCTGATCGCCGAGGCGTACGACCTGATCCGCCGCGGCACCGGCCGGACTCCCGCGCAGATCGCGGACATCTTCGCCGACTGGAACACCGGGGAGTTGGAGTCGTATCTGATCGAGATCACCGCGGAGGTGCTGCGCCAGACGGACGCGGCGACCGGGCTGCCGCTGGTGGATGTGATCCTGGACCAGGCAGGAGCCAAGGGCACCGGCGCGTGGACCGTGCAGACGGCGCTGGCATTGGGGGTCCCGGTCTCCGGGATCGCGGAGGCCACGTTCGCCCGGTCGCTGTCCTCCCACCCGGAGCAGCGCGCCGCCGCCTCGGGCCTGCCCGGCCCGGCCGAGCCGTTCGCCGTGGCGGACGAGGCGGCGTTCATCGAGGATGTGCGGCTGGCGCTGTATGCGTCGAAGATCGTCGCGTACTCGCAGGGGTTCGATGAGATCCGTGCCGGGGCGGCGGAGTACGACTGGCAGATCGACCTGGGGAAGGTCGCGAAGATCTGGCGCGGCGGGTGCATCATCCGCGCCCAGTTCCTCAACCGCATCGCCGACGCGTACGAGCAGACCCCGGACCTGCCGGTGCTGATGACCGCCCCGTACTTCGCCGACGCCCTCACCCGCGGCCAGGCCGCCTGGCGTCGCGTGGTCACCGCCGCCGCCCAAGCCGGGATCCCCGCGCCCGCGTTCAGCTCGTCCCTGTCGTACTACGACGGCATCCGCGCCGACCGCCTCCCCGCCGCCCTCGTCCAAGGCCAACGCGACTTCTTCGGCGCCCACACCTACAAGCGCACCGACCGGCCCGGCACCTTCCACACCCTCTGGTCCGGCGACCGCACCGAAATCGAAGCCGAAGACACCCACTGACACCACCCCGACAGGCTCAGCGACCCGACTTCCCGGGTCACTGAGCCCGTCGAAACGCCGCCCGACGGCGCTCAGAGCCGCTGGGTCACTGGGTCCGTCACCACTCCGCGAGGGAGCCGTCGGCGTGGCGCCAGATCGGGTTCTGCCAGGTCTTCCAGCGACGCGCGGCATCGCGCACGGCCGACTCATCGATCTCGATGCCGAGGCCGGGCCCCGTGAGGCGCTCGAAGCAGCCGTCCACGAACTTCAGCGGCTCGGTGTCCATCACGTAGTCGAGCACCTCGGCGCCCTTGTTGTAATGGATTCCGATCGACTGCTCCTGGATCAGGTGATTGGGCGTCGTGAACGCGACCTGCAGGCAGGCGGCGAGCGCGATCGGTCCCAGCGGGCAGTGCGGGGCGATCATCGCGTCGTGCGCCTCGGCCAGTGCGGCGATGCGGCGGACCTCGCTGATGCCGCCGGCGTGCGACAGGTCCGGCTGCACGATCGCAACGCCGGCGCGCAGCACCGGCAGGAACTCCTGCCGCGAGTACAGCCGCTCCCCCGTCGCGATCGGGATGCTCGTGGTGTCGACCATCCGCTCGATCACATGCGTGTTCTCGGGGACCACCGGCTCCTCGAGGAAGAAAGGATGCAGCGGCTCCAGCAGCGGCGCCAGCCGGCGGGCGGTGGCGAGGGTGAAGCGGCCGTGCAGGTCGACGGCGACGTCTCGATCGGGCCCGAGTACCTCGCGCGCGCTGGCGACACGGGCGACGACGCCGTCGAGCTCGGCGACCGAGCCGTTGCGGCTCATCCGCCCCGAGGCGTTCATCTTCACCGCGGTGAGGCCCACCTCGACCTGCGCCGAGATGTGATCCGCCACCTGGGACGGGTCATCGCCGCCGACCCAGCCGTAGGCGCGGATACGATCGCGCACGGCGCCACCGAGCAGCTCGTGCACGGGAACGCCTGCTCGTCTGCCCGCAAGATCCCAGAGCGCCTGGTCGATTCCGGACACCGCGCTGGAGAGCACGGGCCCCCCGCGGTAGAACTGCGACTTGGTGAGGACCTGCCAGTGGTCCTCGATGCGCATCGGGTCCTTGCCGACCAGGTAGCCGGCGAACTGCTCGACGGCCGCGGCGACGACATCCGCGTACCCCTCCAGCGACGCCTCACCCCATCCGACCAGCCCGTCGGAGGTCTCGATCCGCACGAACAGCCAGCGCGGCGCCACCGGCAGCGCCTCCACGCGCGCGATGGTGATCCTTCCCTCATCAGGCACGGTCATCCCTTCGTCGCCCCCGCTGTGAGTCCCGAGACGATGTAGCGCTGCGTGAACAGGGCGATGAGCATGATCGGGGTGGTCACGACGACGGATGCCGCCATCAGCGCTCCCCAGTCGATGGACGCGTAGCCGATGAAGTCGAAGATCGCCACAGGCAGTGTCTTGGTGGACTGCCCGGCCAGCACCAGCGCGAACATGAAGTTGTTCCACGAGAAGATGAACGACAGGATCGTCGCGGTGGCGATGCCCGGCACCGACAGCGGCATCGTGATGCGGAAGAACGCGCCGATCGCGGTGAGTCCGTCGACCTGCGCGGACTCCTCGAGCTCCTCCGGCATCTGGTCGAAGAACGACATCATGATGTAGAGGATCAGCGGCAGCGACACGAACATGTGCGACAGGATCAGCGGCAGGTAGCCGCCGGTCATCTTCAGCTGGGCGAAGATGAAGTACCACGGCACGAGCAGGCTGACCCCGGGGATGATGCGCGCGAGGAGCACGACCATCGCGGAGCGGCCCATCATGAATCTGCTCATCGCGTACGCGGCGGGGACGGCCAGCACCATGGACAGCCCGGTGGCCATGAACGCGACGAAGAACGAGTTCCAGATGTAGACGAGGTAGTTGCCGCGCAGCGGGTCGAACACCGTGCCGTAGTTCTCCAGCGTCGGCGTGAAGATGAACGCCTGGCTCGAGTCGTAGATCTGCACGTTGAGCTTGAAGCTCGCCAGCACCATCCACACGATGGGCCCGAGGAACGCCAGCACGATGACGGCCAGTCCGATGAAGCGGCCGGCGGTTCCCCAGCGAAACCTCCGTCGGCGGCGAGCGGGTGTCGGACGGGGCGTGACGGCGGGGCGCGTCGCGGTGAGGGAGGTCATGACTCCTTGCCCTTTCTCTGCATCTGCAGCACCCAGATCACCGCGAGGATGATGAGGAAGAAGAGGATCAGCACGGCCGAGGCCAGCCCGTACTCGTTGTAGTCGAAGCTCAGCCCGTACGCGTAGACGTTGAGCGTCTCGACGTCGTGCGAGGAGCCGCCGCCCTTGCCCTTCGTCGCGTACAGGATGTCGAACGTCTTCAGCGCGTCGATCCCGCGCAGCAGCACGGCGGCGATGATCACCGGCCGCATGAGCGGCACGGTCACGTACCAGAACCGCTGCCACGCGTTGGCGCCGTCCACGCGCGCCGCCTCCTGCGGCTCCTCGGACAGGCCGGTCAGGCCCGCGAGCAGGATCAGCGCGACCATCGGCGTCCACTGCCAGATGTCGACGAAGATCAGGGTCGGCAGCGACGTGGCCGGATCAGCGAGCCAGGGCTGAGCGGGGATGCCGAACCAGGAGAGCATCTCGTTGACGAACCCGATGTTCGGCTCGAACAGCAGTCGCCACATCATGCCGACGGCGACCGGCGTCGCCACCAGCGGCAGCAGCACGATGGTGCGGACGACGCCCTGACCGCGGAACGGCTTCCACAGCAGCAGTGCGATGACCATGCCGAGGACGAGCTCGAAGAACAGCGCGCCGGCGGTGAAGTACATGGTGCGGCCCACGGACGGCCAGAAGCGTTCGGTGTCAGTGAGGGCGGAGAGGTAGTTCTCGAACCCGGCGAAGTCGAACTTCCTGCGCACCGACCGCCGCGCGTCGGTGAGGCTGAGGAACAGCGTCCAGCCGAGCGGAATCGCCAGCAGTAGCAGGGTGAAGACCATGGATGGCCCGGCGAAGAGCCACTTGCGGTGCCTGTCGGCCCAGCGGCTGAAGCGCTCGCGCGACGACAGTGCGGTGGCCGTCTCAGATGCGGTCATGTTGCGTCCTGAGGGGTTGGGTCCGCACCGCCCCGTCGCAGACGGGGCGGTGCGGAGGATGGTCACTCGGAGTCGGTCTTGAGGAACTCGCCGAAGGACTTGTCGGCGGCGTCCACCGCGGCCGACACGTCGCCACCGGCGATCGCGACGACGATCGGGTCGCCGACGATCTCCCGTGCCTGTGCGACCTGGAACACCAGCGGGCGGTCCTGGCCGACGCCGTTGGCGCCGTTCTCCTTGATGGCCTCGACCAGCTCGGCCGGGTAGCCCGAGGTGCCCTTCGGGTCGCTCCACACCGACGTGCGGGCCCCGGAGACGCCCAGCTCGGACATCTTCAGCGTCGTCTGCTTGGACGTCGCCCACTTGATGAACTGCCACGCCGCGTCCTTGTGCGTCGAGGACTCGTTCATGCCCAGCGCCCAGGAGGCCACGTTGTACGGCTTGGAGCCGTCGGGGCCGGCCGGGAAGGTCGCGAACCCGACGCTGTCGGAGACGGTGGACTGCGTGGGATCGGTCATGTTCTTGTAGAGGCTGTCAGCATCGGCGATGAACGCGGCCTTGCCCTGCTGGAACACCGCGAACGCCTCGGGCCAGCTCATCTCGGGGTTGACGGTGGCCGACGTGTTGTCGCGGATCAGCTTGCCGTAGTACTCGTACGCGGCGCGAGCCTCGTCGCTGCCGATGGCCGAGCTGCCGTCCTTGGCGATCCACTGTCCGCCGAAGCTGTACAGGAAGGCGCTGAACTGCGTGACCGCCGCGGCCTTGCCCGTGCGCCCGATGTACCCGGCGACATCCGGGTTCTGCTCGTGGATCTTCGCCGCGGCCGCCTGCAGTTCATCCAGCGTCTTGGGGACCTCGAGACCGGCCTTCTCCAGCAGGTCCTTGCGGTAGTACAGCACGGTGCGCTCGGTGATCAGCGGCACGCCGACGATTTCGCCGTCATAGGTGGTGAGGTCGGCGGGTCCCTTCTGGAAGTCGGACCAGTCCCACTCCTTGTCGCCCTTGGCGAGATCGGTGAGGTCGGCGAGGTAGCCGTTGTCCGCGAAGAGCTTGCCCTCCTGCAGCGGCCGGTACATCATCACGTCGATCTCGTCGGTGCCGGCATTGAGCTTGACGTTGTACTGGTCGGAGAGCTGGTCCTCGGCGAGCTGGGTGATCTCCACCTTCGCGCCGGTCTCCTTCTCGAACTCGGGGATCAGCCCCTTGATCGACTCCGTCCAGACATGGTTGGCAAGGGTGACGCGAATGGTCGTTCCCTTGATCGAGGCGCTGTCCTTCACCTCAGGCGTGGAACTGCAGCTGGCCAGCCCACCGGCGACCACTGCGATGCTTGCCGCCGCGACGACGCGGACGAGCGTGGATCCGTACTTCACTGTGACTCCATCCTGAACCGCGCATCCTCGTCGCGGCCTCCGTGAGACGCATCGTTACGTCTGCTCAATGACGAATCTAGATCGAATAAATATGACATATCAACCTTCGTTGCAAAAAAGATATGCTCATGCACATGGCGTCCCCACATATCGGCATCGCGGCCGGCGATCTGCGCAATCTCGTGCTCGACACGCTCGGCCGCGAGATCTGTGCCGGCACGACGAAGGCGGGTGCGACCTTCACCACGGAGTCGCTCGAAGAGCGCTTCCAGGTGTCACGCTCCGTGGTGCGTGAGGCACTGCATGCGCTCGAGTCCATGGGACTGGTGGTCTCCAAGCGACGCATCGGCGTGCGCGTGCAGCCGTCCACGCAGTGGAACGTCTACGACCTGCAGATCATCCGCTGGCGTCTGGCAGGCCCCGACAGAGCCGCCCAGCTGCGCTCCCTGACCGAGCTGCGCGCCGCGATCGAGCCCGCTGCCGCGCGCCTCGCTGCGCACCGGGCGCCGTTGAGCGGCGCCAGCGACCTGGTCGGACTCGCCGGTCGGCTGTGGGCCGCCGGCCGCGAGGGCGACTCCACCGCCTTCCTGCAGCTGGACATGCAGTTCCATGCGCTGGTCCTGGACATGGGCGGCAATGAGATGTTCTCCACGCTGCACGACCTCGTGGACGAAGTGCTGTCCGGCCGCACCCAGTACGGCCTGATGCCCCGATTCCCCGCCCCCGAGGCCCTGCAGCTGCACGTCGACACCGCGACGGCGATCCAGGCCGGGAACGCCGATGCCGCTGCGGCGGCCATGGTCGCCATCATGGATCGCACGCTGGACGAGATGGGCTCGATCTGGGCCCTCGAGGGAGCAGATCCCGCGCAGACGCCGCCCACCGCGCTCACGCACAGACTCTCCACAGACGCCCACTAGGCACCGGCAGATCCTGCTCACAGCATCCCCATAGCGTCGGCTATGGATTCTCGATGACAGCACGTGCACAATGAGTGCATGACTCACGAGCACCCCGATCTGCGCCGTCCGGACGGCTCTCCGCTGCGGATCCTCGCTGTGGACGATGAGCAGATGCTGACCGACCTGCTGGCCATGGCCCTGCGCATGGAGGGCTGGGAGGTGCGCACCGCCGGCTCGGGTCTGGAGGCGCTGCAGGTCGCGCGCGACTTCGAACCGGATGCCCTGGTACTGGACGTCATGATGCCGGATCTGGACGGCGTGGGCGTGCTGCGCCGGCTCCGCGAGGCCGGCAACCTCGTGCCGGTCGTGTTCCTCACCGCCAAGGACTCGGTCGGCGACCGCATCGCAGGGCTCACCGCCGGCGGCGACGACTACGTGACGAAGCCGTTCAGCCTGGAAGAGGTCATCGCCCGGCTGCGTGCGGTGATCCGCCGCTCCGGGCAGGGGCGCGTGGACGACGAGCAGTCGATCCTGCGCGTCGCGGACCTGTCGCTGAACGAGGACAGCCACGAGGTCATGCGCGGCGACGACGAGATCGAGCTGACCGCCACCGAGTTCGAGCTGCTGCGGTTCCTGATGCGCAACGAGCGCCGCGTGCTGTCCAAGGCGCAGATCCTCGACCGGGTGTGGAGCTACGACTTCGGCGGCAAGTCCTCGGTCGTGGAGCTGTACATCTCGTACCTGCGCAAGAAGATCGATGCCGGCCGCACCCCGCTGCTGCACACCGTGCGGGGCGTCGGCTACATGATCAAGTCCCCGCAGTAGTCGCTCATGTCCGCTCGTCCGCTGAGCCTGCAGGCACGGCTGATGGCCGCCGTTATCGGGTTCGTCTCGCTGATCCTGGTGATCGTCGCCATCATCACCAGCGCCACGCTCGGCACATCGCTCGAGCAGAGGCTGACCGAGCAGCTCGGCAGCTACGCCGCGTCGACCACGAAGTGGGTGGCGAACGCCGAGCCGGCCGCGGCGCTGACCGGAACCCAGCTGGCCGAGCGCGCCCTGCAGGGCCAGCGCGTCCCTCCGGGCCTGCTGCTGGCCGTGTTCCCCCCGGGACAATCGGGCTCCGGGGTGACGATCACCTCCTCCGGGCAGGCGCCGACCCTCACCTCGGGCGACCTGTTCGAACTGACCGAGGCGCTGCGCGAGAGCCGGGTCGCGACGGTCTCGCTGCCGTCGGGCGGTTCGTACCTCGCCACCGTCACGCAGACGCCCAGCGGCACGATCGTCGTCACCGGGCTGTCCCGCTCCGAGGTGCTGGGCACGCTGGGATCGCTGTTCACGGTGATCGCATTGGCGACCCTGGGCGGACTGCTGCTGCTGGCGCTGACCACGGCGCTGACCATCAGCATGGGCCTGCGGCCCCTGCGCGCCGTCGCCGCCACCGCCACGCGCGTGGCCGGGCAGCCGCTGGATCGAGGCGAGGTCAGCATCACCGAGCGCGTGCCGGACTTCGAGGCCGATCCGCGCACGGAGGTGGGCCGGGTGGGCGTGGCTCTGAACACGCTGCTGGACCACGTCGACTCCTCGCTGGCGGCCCGCCAGCGCAATGAGGAGCGGATGCGGAGATTCGTGGCGGATGCCAGTCACGAGCTGCGCACGCCGCTGGCCTCGATCCGCGGCTACTCCGAACTGTCGCTGAAAGCGCTCGCGCAGGTGCAGGATCCCGACCACAGGGCCCGGACGCTGGAGAGCACCACCACCGCGATGGAGCGCATCCAGGCGCAGTCCCTGCGGATGACCAGGCTCGTCGAGGACCTGCTGCTGCTGGCGCGCCTGGACGAGGGCCGGGAGCTGCAGCGGTCGGACGTGGACCTCACTCAGCTGGCCGTGGAGGCGCTCACCGACGCGCAGCCGACGGCGCTGGATCACGACTGGGAGCTGGAGGTTCCGGGCGACCCCGTCATGCTCTCGGGAGACGCGGGTCGGCTGCACGAGGTGCTGGCGAACCTGCTGGCCAATGCCCGGACGCACACGCCCGCCGGCACCACCATCACGCTCTCGCTCCACACCACGGGGGACTCCGCCGTGCTGCGCGTGCACGACGACGGACCGGGCATCGATCCCGAGGTGCGCGACGAGCTGTTCGCGCGCTTCGCCCGTGGTGACGTGTCGCGGGCCCGGAAGACCGGCGGCACGGGTCTGGGCCTCGCCATCGCGAAGGCCATCGTCGAGGGCCACGGCGGCACGATCCGCGCGGACAGCACCCCCGGTGACACGACCTTCACCGTGACGCTGCCGCTGGCGGCTCCGGAGGCCGCCTCGCCTGCGGCTGCTGAGCAGAAGCCTGCTCAGTAGCCGGCGAATGCGTCGGTGGTGAGGCTGCGGGCCTTGGCCAGCGCGGGCGCCAGGTCGGCGATCAGCCGTGGCGGGCCCGAGATGAACGCGTGCCGGGCGGCGATGTCGGGCACCACGCGCTCCAGGCCCGCAGCATCCAGTCGCACGCCCTGCGCCCACGCCCAGTTCGCGCCGAGCTCCTTCGGCTCATCGCGGGTGAAGACCACGGCGCGCACGCCGGTGGCCTCCAGCTCGTCGCGGTAGGCCAGTTCGGACGCCTCGGATGCCACGTACACCAGCACCACGTCGCGCTCGCGTCCCAGGGCCCGCAGCTGACGCAGTTGCGAGACGAACGGCGTCACGCCGATGCCTGCGGCGACCATGAGCACGGGCGCGCCGCCGCGCGGCAGGACGAAGTCACCCCAGGTGCCGGTGACTGCCAGCACGGCGCCCGGCTCGGCGGCGGCCAGTGCGCGCTTGTAGCTGGAGGGATGCTTCTGATCGCCGTTCTTGTACGCGATGCGGAGCGTGGGCAGGTCGGCGGGCGCGGAGACGATGCTGAACTCGCGGCGCGTGCCCCTGGCATCCGGATGCCGATGCGGCACCTCCAGCTCGAGGTACTGGCCGGGCAGGAACCCGAGCCGTCCTCGGGTGCGGAAGGTGAGCTCCTGCGCGGTGGGCGTCACCATCCGGCGGCCCTGCAGGATCAGGCGCACCGAGCCGCGGACGGCGAAGGCGAACGCCAGCACGTTGCCGATCAGCAGCGCGCGCTCCGCGCCGAGCGTGACCGTGCCGCCCAGCGGGATCGGCCAGCCCGCCAGCACGCCGACCAGCGCCGCGACGCTGAACTGCTGCCACCGGCGCGGCGGAAGCGTGAGCGGCTCGGAGAGCATGAACGCTCCGAGGAACAGGTACGGGGTCTGCGTGAGCGCGAACAGCACGGCATCCGCCGTCGAGAACCCGTCGCCGAGCTGCGCGAGCTGCACGGCCTGCCGCACCACGCCGACGGCGACGACGATCACCAGGAACACCAGCACCAGGCGGATCTTCTCGGTGCGCCACAGCACCAGCAGGCCCAGCACGGCGACGGCCACGGAGAGCGCCGGGGTGCCCACCCACCAGGACGAGAAGGTGCCCAGCCCCAGCACCGTGACCACGGTGGCTCCGAAGGCGGCGGGGTTGAAGATGTGCCGCCCCTGCCAGGCCAGCAGGTACTTCGACAGGCTGGCCGCCGCACCCGCGGCGGCGATGCCTCCGAGCCCTGCGATCGTGACGGAGGGCTGCAGCACGAACAGCAGGATGAGGGCGGTCAGCAGCGAGGACTCCAACCGCCACGGCAGCCGCAGGATGCGCTGCGCGGCGGCATCCACCGCGCTGATCACCACCGCGAGCACCGCGAAGGATGCCAGGATCTCCCCCGCGCCGGGAGCCACCAGCCCCGTGAACGAGAAGCCCAGTGCCAGCAGCGCCAGCGCCACCAGCGTGTAGAACACCATCCGATACATCGAGATGGCGCCCAGCACGGCCAGCACGCGCTGGCGCAGCGCGGTGAGGGAGGCGATCACAGCGAGTCGAGCACCACCCGTCAGGCTGCGCCGTTGAACATGCTGGTGACGGAGCCGTCCTCGAAGACCTGCTTGATGGCGCGCGCCAGCAGCGGGGCGATCGGGAGGATGATCAGTTCGGGCCAGCAGCGCTCGGGCGCCAGCGGGATCGTGTCGGTGACGACCACCTGGTCGATGGCCTCGTCCTGCAGGCGCTGCGATGCCGGCTCGCTGAAGATGGCGTGCGTGGCCGCCACGATCACCTTGCGGGCGCCGTTGGCCTTCAGCGCCTGGGCGGCCTTGACGATGGTGCCGCCGGTGTCGATCATGTCGTCCACGAGCAGGCAGGTGCGGTCGTTCACCGTGCCGACGATCTCGTGCACGGAGACCTGGTTGGCCACCTTCGGGTCGCGGCGCTTGTGGATGATGGCCAGCGGGGCGCCCAGGCTGTCGGACCAGGTGTCGGCCACGCGCACGCGGCCCATGTCCGGGGAGACGATCGTGAGGTGCTCGCGGTCGTCGGGGGTCAGAGTCTCCTCGAAGTGCTTCAGCAGCACGGGCTTGGCGAAGAGGTGGTCGACGGGTCCGTCGAAGAAGCCCTGGATCTGCGCTGCGTGCAGGTCGACGCTCATCACGCGATCGGCGCCGGCCACTTTGAGCATGTCGGCGACCAGGCGGGCGCTGATCGGCTCGCGGCCGCGGCCCTTCTTGTCCTGACGCGAGTACGGGTAGTACGGGGCGACGACGGTGATGCGCTTGGCGGATGCGCGCTTGGCGGCATCCAGCATGATCAGCGTCTCCATCAGCCACTCGTTCACGGGTTCGCCGAACGACTGCACGATGAACAGGTCGCAGCCGCGGATGGAGACCTCGAAGCGCGCGTAGATCTCACCGGATGCGAAGGTGCGGTGCTCGACGGGAGCCATCTCCTGGCCGAGGGCCGCGGCCACGGCCGCCGTCAGCTCGGGATGCGAACGACCTCCGGCGACGACCAGCCGCTTCTTGGTCTTGGCGATCAGTCCGGGGGCGACCCCGTTCTCCCGATCCAGTGCCACTGTTTTGTGCTTGTGCCCCATTCGAGCCGCCTATTCCGCCGATCGTTCCCGTGCGGCAGCATCCGCCGCACCGGTTCCTGCCCTGTTCTTCTGGACCCACCCCTCGATGTTGCGCTGAGGGGCGACGCTCATGGCCAGCGAGCCGGCGGGGACGTCCTTGCGGACGACGGCGCCTGCACCGGTCTTCGCACCTGCTCCCAGCCTAACGGGAGCGACGAGCACCGTGTGCGAGCCGGTATGCACCTCATCCCCGATCTCGGTGCGGTGCTTGTTGACGTCGTCGTAGTTGGCCGTGATGGTGCTGGCGCCCAGGTTCACGTGCCTGCCGATGGTGGCATCCCCGACGTAGGAGAGGTGCGGGACCTTGCTCCCCTCGCCGATCTCGGCGTTCTTCGTCTCCACATAGGCGCCGATCTTGCCGTCCTCACCCAGCACCGTGCCCGGTCGCAGGTACGAGAACGGACCGACGGTGGCACGCGCGCCGATCACGGCGAGGTTGGCATCGGTGCGCTTGACCGTGGCATCCTCGCCGACCTCGGTGTCCACCAGAGTGGTGTCGGGGCCGATGGTGGCGCCTGTGGCGATCACGCAGGCGTGCAGGATCTGCGTGTTCGGCAGGATCGTCACGTCCGGGGCGAGCGTGGCGTCGTCGTCGATCCACGTGGTCGCGGGGTCGACCACGGTGACGCCCTCGCGCTGCCAGTGCCACACGATGCGCTGGTTGAGCACCCGGCCGGCCTCGGCCAGCTGCGCGCGGTCGTTGACGCCGAACGTGGAGGCCACATCGGCCGCGAGCTCGGCGGCGACAGGCTCGGATGCGCCGCGGAGCAGACCGATCATGTCGGTGAGGTACATCTCGCCCTGGGCATTGTTCTGATCGATGCGCCCCAGGTGGGCACGCAGCGCGGATGCGCGGAACACGTACACGCCCGCGTTGATCTCGGTGACGGCCGCCTCCTCGGCGGTGGCGTCCTTCTGCTCGACGATGCGCTCCACGCCGCCGTCGGCGCCGCGGATGACACGGCCGTAGCCGGTGGGGTCGTCCAGGTGGGCGCTGAGCAGCGTCGCGGCTGCGGATGCCGCGCGGTGCCGGGCCAGCAGCGACTGCAGGGTCTCCGGCTGCAGCAGCGGCACGTCGCCGGAGAGCACCAGCACGTCGCCGTCGAAGTCGGCGGGCAGCGCCTCCATCCCGACCTGCACGGCGCGGCCGGTGCCGGGGATCTCGTCCTGATCGACGACGTCGGCGTCCGGGTAGCGGTCGGCGAGCAGGGCTGCGACCTGATCGCGCTCGTGCCGCACGATCACCTCGGTGTGCGTCGCACCGAGCGCCGCAGCCGTGGTCAGCACATGGCCGACCAGCGTGCGCCCGCCGATGCGGTGCAGCACCTTGGGCAGGCGCGAGCGCATGCGAGTGCCCTGCCCTGCGGCCAGGACGATGATGGCGAGTTCATTCTCCGACATGCTCCGCCGCCAGGACTCGAACCTGGACTTAACAGCTCCAAAGGCTGTCGTGCTGCCATTACACCACGGCGGACCGCGGATCGCGCCGCGCGCGTTCCGCGTGACAAGTCTGCCATGCCGCGTGCGCCGCCCCCTGCGTGCGCGATGATGGAGGGATGAGCGAGGTGGACGAGGTCGATCGGATCGTCAGTGCGTGGAACACGCAGCGACCCGACCTGGACTTCTCCCCTCTCGAGGTGCTCTCGCGCATGGACCGCCTCTCGCGCCAGCTCGACCGCGCCCGCCGCGAGGTGTTCCACCGCAGCGACATCGAGCCCTGGGAGTGGGACGTGCTCTCGGCGCTGCGCCGCGCGGGCGCACCGTTCCGGCTCTCCCCCAAGCAGCTGCTGCAGCAGACCCTGGTCTCCAGCGGCACCATGACCAACCGCATCGATCGGCTCGTGGGCCGCCGATTCGTGCGTCGCGAGGCCGACCCCGACGACGGGCGCAGCATCCTGGTCATCCTCACCGACGACGGGAGGGTGCGGGCGGATGCCGCGATCACCCGCCTGGTGGATGCCGAAGCCGAGCTGCTGCAGGCTCTCCCCCGCACGGACCGCGACCGGCTGGCAGGCCTCCTGCGCAAGCTCAGCCTGAGCTTCGACGCGTGAGCGGGCGCCCCTGATGGCGATGGCATCGCCCCTGCCGGTGCGCGACGGCGTCGGCGCCACGCGCCTGCACGTGCCCCTGGAGGGCCCTTGGGCGACCATCGGCGCCTACATGGCCGAGCGGTTCTTCCACCTGGATCCGGAGCGGCTGCTGACGCGCTTCGACCGCGGTGAGATCGTCGCCCGCGACGGCTCGCCGCTGACCAGGGAGACGCCGCTGGGCGCGCACGAGTTCATCTGGTATTACCGTGAGCCGCCCGTGGAGCGCGAGATCCCGTTCCCGATCGAGGTGCTGCACCAGGACCGCGACCTGGTGATCGTGGACAAGCCGCACTTCCTGCCGACCACCCCGGGCGGCAAGTACCTGCAGAACTCCGCCCTGGTGCGGCTGCGCAACCTGCTGGACAACCCCGAGCTCACGCCCATCCACCGGCTGGATCGCGCCACGGCGGGCCTGCTGATGTTCTCCACGCGTCCCGCGACCCGCGGCGCCTACCAGCTGCTGTTCGAGAGGCGCCGGGTCGAGAAGGTGTACGAGGCCGTCTCCCCGCTGCCTGCGGACTGGGATCCGGCATCCCCCGCCCTGGGCGGGCAGCCGTTCCCGATCGTCTTCCGCAACCACATCGAGAAGCTCCGAGCGCACGTGTGCGTGCGGGTGGATGCGGATCGCGAGCCGAACTCCGAGACGCTCATCGAGCTGCGCGGGTTCGACGATCGGGTGCTGCACACCACGCTGCGCCCGCACTCCGGGAAGATGCACCAGCTGCGCGTGCACCTGGCGGCGCTGGGCGCGGGCATCCTGCACGACACGTTCTATCCGGAGCTGCTGCCGGAGGCACCGGACGACTTCTCCAAGCCCCTGCAGCTGCTGGCCCGCGAGCTGAGGTTCACCGACCCGCTCACGGGCGAGCAGCGCGAGTTCGTCACCCGGCGCACGCTGCAGGAGGCCCCGCACTGACCGTCGGTCACAGCACCTGGGACAGGAATCGCTGCAGGCGAGGGCTCGCCGGAGCGTCGAAGATCTGATCCGGTGCGCCGGATTCGATCGCGCGCCCTCGGTCCATGAACAGCACCTGCTGCGCCACCGAGCGGGCGAAGCCCATCTCATGCGTGACGACCAGCATCGTCATCCCCGAGCCCGCCAGCTCCGCCATAGTCTCGAGCACGCCCTTCACCAGCTCGGGGTCGAGCGCCGAGGTGGACTCGTCGAAGAGCATGACCTCGGGATCCATCGCCAGCGCCCGTGCGATCGCGACACGCTGCTGCTGCCCGCCGGACAGGCGCGACGGGCGCACATCGGCCTTGTGCGCGAGCCCCACCCGGTCGAGCTCGCGCAGCGCGCGCTCCGAGGCCTCGTCCTTCGACATGCCTCGCAGCTTGACGAGCCCGAGCGTGATGTTGGCACGCACCGTCTTGTGCGGGAACAGGTTGAAATGCTGGAACACCATTCCCACACGCTGGCGCAGCTGATCGGGATTGTCCTCGAGCACCGACCTGCCGTCCAGCAGCACGTCCCCCGAGTCGGGCTCGATCAGCCTGTTCACGGTGCGCAGCAGCGTGGACTTGCCCGACCCGGACGGCCCGATGATGCACGTGGCGGTGCCGGCCGGAACATCGAGGTCGATGCCCCGCAGCACCCGGTTGCTGCCGAACGAGAGCCGGATGTCGCGGGTGGAGACGCTCACGCCCTTGCCCGGCGCGATCGACCGCTCGGATTCCGTCACGCCGCTCACTTCGCGCTCCCCTGCTCTGCGACGGAGTCCATCTCCGCATCGAAGTCATCCGCGTCCGGGTCGACGACGTCGACCCTTCGCCCTTCCCGCAGCCGCTTGTCGATGGCGTTCACCGCATGCGTCAGCGGGATCGTGATGGCCAGATAGAACAGGCCTGCGAGGACGAGAGCGGACTGATTCCCCGTGTTCGCGGCGACGTCCTGCCCGACGCGGAACAGCTCGCGCTGGCTCGCGAGCAGGCCGAGGAAGTAGATCAGCGAGGAGTCCTTGATCAGGGCGATGAGCTGGTTCACCAGCGCCGGCAGCACGCGCCGCACGCCCTGCGGGATGATCACCAGCCGCATCGCGGCGCCCCCGGAGAACCCGATCGCGCGAGCCGCCTCGGTCTGACCCGCATCGACGCTCTGGATCCCCGACCGGAAGATCTCTCCGATGTACGCGCCGGCGATCAGCCCCAGCGCCAGGATCCCGAACGGATAGGGGTTGGGCCCCCACACCATCAGCCCGAGCGGGGCGAAGCCGACGCCGATCAGCAGGATGGTGACCGCGGCGGGCAGCCCGCGCAGGATGTCGGTGTAGATCCTCGCGGGCCACCGGAGCCAACGGCGCTTGGACATCCCGGCGACCGCCAGCAGCATGCCCAGCACAGTGCCGAGGATCCCGGACGACACGGCGAGGATCAGCGTGTTGGGCAGCCCGACGGCGAGCAGCTCGGGAAGAGCCGCCCGCATCGCATCGAAGTCGAAGAAGGACTCCCAGACCGCGATCAGTGCGTCCACGCCGGCACCCTGCTCGTGTCGGAGCGGCTCACTTGCCGCTGCCGGGCACGAATCCGTCGGGGATCGCCCGACCGGGGTAGTACTGCTCGACGAGCTTCTTCCAGGTGCCGTCCGCGATGACCTCGTCCAGCGCCTTGTTGAGGGCCTCGCGGAGCTTGTCGTTGCCGGGGGCCACGGCGTAGGCCATTCCGTTCTCGCTGAGCTTCTTCGCGACGGCGACGATCTTGCCGCCCGATTCGGAAGCCGTCTTCTCGCCGATCTCCGCGGGCGAGACCCACGCATCGGCCGTGCCGGCCCGCAGCTGGTTCAGCGCCGCGTTGTAGTCCGGCACGCGAACCGGGTCCAGGCCCTCATGGGTGGCGTAGTCATCCTGCACCGTGCCCTGCACGACAGCGACGCGCTTGCCCTTGAGCTGATCGAACGAGGTGATCGAGGAGCCCGCAGGAGTCTCGAGGCCGAGGTACCCGAAGTCGTACTTGTTCGTGAAGTCGACGGTCTTCTTGCGGGCATCCGTGATCGTGATCGAGCTGGAGCCGACGTCGAACTTCTTGGTCTTCACCTGCGCGAGCAGCGAACTGAACTCGGTGCCGACGAACTCGACCTTGAGGTCGAGCTTCTTCGCGATCGCGGTGAGAAGGTCATTGTCGAAACCGGTGAACTTGCTGTCCTTGAGGTAGACGTTCGGCGGAGCGTCCGTCAGGGTTCCCGTGCGCAGCACCCCCGGCTGGATGAGTCCGTAGGGGTTCGCGTTCGTGGAACCGGCGTCGCTGGACGAAGCCGGGCTCGAAGCGCACCCGACGAGGGAGGCGATCAGGGCAGCGGCGGTTGCGGCAGCGGCTGCGATGGTGGTGATGCGGCGGGACATGGTTCGGGTTTCCTCTCGTGGGGACTCGAAGACGGTACGTGCGTGAACGGCAGTGTCTGTAATCGGGCCGTCACATGGCGTCACAGCACCGGGTCCGGATCACTCGCGCCCAGGGATCAGGATGCCCAGACCGCGCGCACGCCGTCGGCGACCACGTCATCCGCATCCGCAACGCGGATCCCGGTCAATGCCGCCGCGAACAGCGACACGGCCTCCGCGGACGAGTATCCGGGCGGGGTGTCTCCGTCGCGCTGCCGGCGGTCAGCCCAGCTGCTCTGTGAGCTCGAACCAGCGCAGCTCGAGCTCGTCCACGTCGTCCTGCTGGGCCTGGATGGCCTTCATCTTCTCGCCCAGGCCCGCGTAGTCGGACTGATCGTGGTCGGCCAGCGCACGCTTGGCCCGGTCGATCTGCTGGTTGAGCTTCTGCATCTTCCGCTCGAGGGCCGAGAGCTCCTTCTCCGCAGCGCGGCGGGCCGCTCCGTCGAGCGCCGGGGTCGAGAGCGGAACGGATGCCGTTGAGGCGGACCCCGCGGGGGCGCCGTGCGCTCCGGCATCCGCCTTCTGCTGCGCGGCGCGCAGCCGCAGATACTCGTCGATACCACCGGGCAGATGCCGCAGATGCCCGCCCATCACGGCGTACTGCTGGTCGGTGACGCGCTCCAGGAAGTACCGGTCGTGACTGACCACCAGCAGCGTGCCCGGCCAGGAGTCCAGCAGGTCCTCGATGGCGCCGAGCATGTCGGTGTCCATGTCGTTGGTGGGCTCGTCGAGGATCAGCACGTTGGGCTGGTCCAGCAGCACCAGCAGCAGCTGCAGGCGGCGCTGCTGGCCACCGGAGAGCTCCTTCACCCGCGTGGACAGCTGCGCGGAGCTGAAGCCCAGGCGCTCCAGCAGCTGCCCGGGCGTGAGCTCCTGAGCCTTCGATCCCGCGCCGAACGTGTACGAGGTGCGCAGGCCCTCGATCACGGTGCGCACCGGCTCGTCCCAGTGCTCCTCGAGCTCGTCGATCCGCTGCGTGAGAGTGCGCACCTGCACGGTCTTCCCGCGCTTGACGCGGCCGCTGGTGGGCTCGACGGTGCCTGCGACCAGTCCCAGAAGAGTCGATTTGCCTGCGCCGTTGACGCCGAGGATGCCGGTGCGCTCCCCCGGCGCGATGCGCCACTCGACGTCCTTCAGCACGACGTTCGGCTCGGTCCCTGAGCCCGTCGAGGGGTAGGAGACCCCGACGTCCAGCAGGTCGACCACGTCCTTGCCGAGCCGGGAGACAGCCAGAGACTGCAGCGAGACGGAGTCGCGGATGGGCGGCACGTCGGCGATGAGCTCGTTGGCGGCCTCGATGCGGAACTTCGGCTTGCTGGTGCGGGCGGGGGCGCCACGGCGCAGCCAGGCCAGCTCCTTGCGGGCGATGTTCTGCCGCTTGGCCTCGGATGCCGCCGCCATCCTGTCGCGCTCCACGCGCTGCAGGATGTACGCGGCGTAGCCGCCCTCGAAGGGCTCGACGATGCGGTCGTGCACCTCCCAGGTGTCGGTGCACACCTCGTCGAGGAACCAGCGGTCGTGCGTCACGACCAGCAGTGCGCCGGAGCTGCGCGCCCACCGGGTCTTCAGGTGCCCGGCCAGCCAGGTGATCGCCTCGACGTCGAGGTGGTTGGTGGGCTCGTCGAGCGCCAGCACGTCCCAGTCGCCGGTCAGCAGCGCAGCGAGCGCCACGCGGCGGCGCTGACCACCGCTGAGGGATGTGACGGACGCATTCCAGTCGAGGTCGGCGACCAGCCCGGCGATCACGTCGCGCACCTTCGCGTCCCCGGCCCAGATGTACTCCGGGGTGTCCCCCACGACGGCCTGCGCCACGGTCAGCGCGTCGTCGAGGGTGTCGGCCTGATCCAGCACGCCGATGGTCGTGCCGCCGCGCACGGTCACACGGCCGCTGTCGGGTTCGCGGCGCCCCGCCAGCATGGCGAGCAGGCTGGATTTGCCGTCGCCGTTGCGGCCGACGATGCCGATGCGGTCACCCTCCTCGATGCCGAGGGTCACCGCTTCGAAGACGACGCGGGTGGGGAACTCGAGGTGGAGGCCTTCGGCCCCGAGAAGATGTGCCATGACCTCTCAAGGGTAGTCGGGGCGCGCGGGATCCAGCCCGCTGCAGGTCGCCGCCACCATAATGGAGTTCACCGTGTGACCGTGCGCATCAGGAAGGGGACGATCGTGGATCGCGTTCGCGCTCCCAACATCCGCGATGTCGCGCGCCTGGCCGGCGTCTCGTACCAGACCGTGTCGCGCGTGCTCAACGACTCCCCCAACATCCGCGACGCGACGAAGGATCGCGTGCTGGCCGCGATCGACGAACTGGGGTACCGGCCGAACCAGGCCGCGCGCACGCTGGTGACCAGCCGTTCCCAGACCATCGGCGTGCTCACGTCGATGTCGGTGCACTACGGCCCCACCACCGCCATCAACGCACTCGAGCAGTCCGCCCGCGACGCGGGGTACCGGATGAGCCTGACCACGCTCGCCAGCAGCGACGATGCAGCCATCCGCAGCAGCCTGGACTTCCTGATGTCGCAGGGCATCGAGGGCCTTGTCGTGATCGCACCGCAGGAGCGCATCATCCAGGCCCTCGAGGACGCGGCCATCACGATCCCCACCATCACCCTGGACACCAGCGGACGCGCCAGCGGACACAGCGTCGGCGTGGACCAGATCGCCGGGGCCAGGCTGGCCACGCAGCATCTGATCGACCTGGGTCACACCGACATCGTGCACATCGCCGGTCCCCGTGACTGGATCGAGGCGGATGCCCGGATGCGCGGCTACCTGCAGACGCTGTCGGATGCCGACCTGCGCACCCGCGCGCCCATCCTCGGCGACTGGAGCGCGGGCTTCGGCTACTACGCGGGCAAGGAGCTGCTGCGCTATCGCGACTTCACGGCGGTCTTCGCGGGCAACGACCAGATGGCGCTGGGCTTCCTGCACGCGTGCCGCGAGCTCGGCATCCGCACTCCCGAGGAGATCAGCGTCGTGGGCTTCGACGACATCCCCGAGGCTGCGCACTTCGCACCTCCCCTGACCACCGTCAGGCAGGACTTCGCCGAGATCGGCAGGCAGGCCATGACCATGCTGCTGGCGCTGATCGGCGGCGGTGAGGGCGAGCTCACCCGCGTGATGCCCGAGCTCGTGGTGCGAAGTTCGACGGCATCCGCACCGCCTGCGCCTCTCTCGCTCTGAACCGGTTTCGTCACGAATCGATAACCCCTGCCGCTGTGGGCGTTGACAGATGTGACCGTTTCGCATGTATCATCGTGCTCACGTTGTGATCGTTCACAACCGCCCTGGCGAACCAGTCCGGCCGATCGACGATGGAGTCCCCACCCATGCCGCACGACGACACCCCGCGCGAACGCTGCGACGTGCGCGCCGCCGCCGTCCGGCAGGTGCTCATCGCCCGCACCCGGGAGCGGCTCTGCGAGGCGTGTGCTCGGGCATCCGACGCCGAGGCGCCGACCGCGGTCTCGCTGCGCGTCGAGAACGCCGACCTGTTCGTCATCACGCCCGACGCGAGCAGCCTGCACGACGTCGGGCCCGCGCAGACCTCCCTCGTCGACCTGGACGGCCGGGTGGTCGGTACGGCGTGGGATCGGCGCTCAGCGCCGTCGTCCGACACCGCTGCGCACGCCGCAGCCCACCGATCCGGCGCCGGTCGCGCCGTCGCCTCGTGCGCAGGACGTCTCGCGCACGCCTCGACTCCCGCCGCGGCGCTCCACGCCGTGACGGACCAGGACGGCTCCCCGTCGTCCACCCACGAAGAACCGCAACACCACACAAGGAGCACACAGTGAAGATGAAGAGGTCTCTCGCGCTCGTCGGCATGGCTGCCGTGGCCGCGATCGTTCTCGCCGGCTGCAGCGGCACACGCGGCGGCGACACTCCCGCAGCAGGCGGCGACAAGGCGGCATCCGACTTCACCGTCGGCGTCGCGATGCCCACCCAGCAGTCCGAGCGCTGGATCGCCGACGGCAACAACGTCAAGAAGACGCTCGAGGACATGGGCTACAAGGTCGATCTGCAGTACGCCAACGACGACATCCCCACCCAGGTCTCGCAGATCGAGAACATGATCTCCACCGGCGCCGACGCGCTGATCGTGGCGTCGATCGACGGCACCACCCTCACCGACGTGCTGCAGCAGGCCGCCGACGACAAGATCCCGGTGATCGCCTACGACCGCCTGATCAACGGCACGGACAACGTCGACTACTACACGACGTTCGACAACTACCAGGTGGGCGTGCAGCAGGCGACGAGCCTGCTGACGGGCCTCGGCGTGCTCGACGAGAACGGCAAGGACACCGGCATCGCGGGTCCGCTGAACATCGAGGTGTTCGCCGGCAGCCCCGACGACAACAACGCCACGTTCTTCTGGAACGGCGCGATGGACACCCTCAAGCCGTACCTCGACAAGGGTGTGCTGAAGGTGCCGTCCGGCCAGACCGACTTCGAGCAGGCCGCCATCCTGCGCTGGCTGCCGGAGACCGCGCAGAAGCGCATGGAGAACATCCTCACCATCATCGGCGGCACCAAGCTCGACGGCGTGCTCTCCCCCTACGACGGCCTGTCGATCGGCATCATCTCGGCGCTGACGTCGGGCGGCTACTCCGCCTCGGCACTGCCGGTGATCACCGGTCAGGACGCCGAGGCCGGCAGCGTGAAGTCCATCATCGCCGGCGAGCAGTACTCGACGATCTTCAAGGACACCCGCGAGCTGGGCAAGCAGGCCGCGCAGATGGTCGACGACATCCTCAAGGACAAGAAGCCCGAGGTGAACGACACCAAGACCTACGACAACGGCAAGAAGGTCGTCCCCTCGTACCTGCTGAAGTCCGTCATCGTCACCAAGGACAACTACAAGAAGGTCCTCGTCGACAGCGGCTACTACACCGAGGGCGACCTCAAGTAGGCACCCGGGTCGGGCCCGCCCTCCTCGGGCGGGCCCGACCGCAGCATCCGGAAGGCAGAAAGGAGGAGAACGCATGAGCACGATCCTGGAGATGCGCGAGATCACGAAGGAGTTCCCCGGCGTCAAGGCGCTGCAGAACGTCACCCTCGAGGTCGAGCGCGGACAGGTGCACGCCATCTGCGGTGAGAACGGCGCCGGCAAGTCCACGCTGATGAAGGTGCTCTCGGGCGTGTACCCGCACGGCACCTACACGGGCGACATCGTCTTCGAGGACGAGGTCGCCGAGTTCCGCGACATCCGCGATTCCGAGGACCGCGGCATCGTCATCATCCACCAGGAGCTGGCGCTGAGCCCGTACCTGTCCATCGCCGAGAACATCTTCCTCGGCAACGAGCGCGCCCGCCACGGCGTCATCGACTGGCGGGCCACGAACAAGCAGGCGCAGCTGCTGCTGGCCAGGGTGGGGCTGGGCGATGACCCCTCCACGCCCGTCCGCGAGATCGGCGTGGGCAAGCAGCAGCTGGTGGAGATCGCCAAGGCGCTGTCCAAGGAGGTCAAGCTGCTCATCCTGGACGAGCCGACCGCCGCGCTCAACGACGACGACTCCGCGCACCTGCTCGACCTGATCCGGCACCTGAAGGGCCAGGGGATCACGTCGATCATCATCAGCCACAAGCTCAACGAGATCAAGGCCATCGCCGACAAGGTCACCATCATCCGCGACGGGCGCACGATCGAGACGCTGGATCTGACCAGCGAGGAGATCAGCGAGGACCGCATCATCAAGGGCATGGTGGGCCGCGACCTCGCGCACCGCTACCCGGACCGCTCGGTGGACGTCGGCGAAGAGGTCTTCCGCATCGAGGACTGGTGGGTGCACCATCCGTCCGACCCGAGCCGCACCGTCATCCACGGCGCGAACCTGACCGTGCACGCCGGCGAGGTGGTCGGCATCGCCGGGCTCATGGGCGCCGGCCGCACCGAACTGGGCATGAGCATCTTCGGCCGCAGCTACGGCACGGGCATCTCCGGCCGCGTGTTCGTCCGGGGCAAGGAGGTGAACACCCGCTCGGTGTCCGCCGCCATCGACGCCGGCATCGCCTACGCCACCGAGGACCGCAAGCAGTACGGCCTGAACCTCATCGAGGACATCAAGCGCAACATCTCCGTCGCGGGCCTTCGCAAGCTCACGCGCGGCGGGTGGGTGAACGGCCGCGAGGAGGTCCTCGTCGCCGAGGGCTACCGGAAGAGCATGAACATCAAGGCTCCGTCGGTTTCCTCAGTGGTCGGCAAGCTCTCCGGCGGCAACCAGCAGAAGGTCGTGCTCTCCAAGTGGCTGTTCGCCGACCCGGAGGTGCTCATCCTGGACGAGCCCACCCGAGGCATCGACGTGGGCGCGAAGTACGAGATCTACACGCTGATCAACAGCCTGGCCGCGCAGGGCAAGGGCGTGATCGTGATCTCGTCGGAGCTGCCCGAGCTGCTGGGCATCTGCGACCGCATCTACGCCCTGTCCGAGGGGCGCATCACCGGAGAGGTCGACATCGCCGATGCAACCCCCGAGACCCTCATGCAGTACATGACCAAGGAGAAGGAAGCCGACCATGTCCACCCGTAGCGAGACCGCGTCCCGGACGCAAGAGGTGCTCTCACTGCTCACGTCGCGAATGCGTCAGATCGGCATCTTCCTGGCGCTGATCGCCATCGTCGTGTTCTTCCAGGTCGTCACCGGCGGCAAGCTGCTGACCGCGGGCAACGTCGCCAACATCATCGTCCAGAACAGCTACATCCTGATCCTCGCAATCGGCATGGTGATGGTCATCATCGCCGGTCACATCGACCTGTCGGTCGGGTCCGTCGCGGCCTTCGTCGGCGCGATGTCGGGCGTGATGGTCGTGCACTGGGGGTGGCCGTGGTGGCTCGGCATCCTGGCCGCGCTGTTCGTCGGCGCCCTGGTCGGCGCCTGGCAGGGCTTCTGGGTGGCCGTGGTCGGCATCCCGGCGTTCATCGTCACACTGGCCGGCATGCTGCTGTTCCGCGGGCTCACCCAGATGGTGCTGGGCAACACCCAGATCACCCCCTTCCCCACCGAGTACCGCCAGCTGGGCGGCGGGTACCTGTTCCCGCAGCTGTTCCCCGCCTCATCCTCGCCCGTGGAGTGGATCACCTTCACGCTGGGGATGCTGACCCTGGTGCTGTTCGTCGGGTATGAACTCGGCGAGCGCTCCAAGCAGAGGAAGACGGGCCTCGAGACCGAGGCGCGCACCTGGTTCCTGACGCGACTGATCGGCGGCGTGGCGCTGATCGCGTATCTGACGTACCTGCTGGGCGTGGCCGACGGCTCCCGAGGAACCCCGATCGTGCTGATCGTACTGGCCGTGCTGATCGTGGGCTACTCGCTGGTGATGAGCCGCACCGTGTTCGGCCGGCACATCTACGCGATCGGCGGCAACCGGCACGCTGCGGACCTGTCCGGCATCAAGTCCCGCCGGATCGACTTCTGGCTGTTCGTGAACATGGGCGTGCTGTCGGCCCTGGCAGGACTGGTCTTCACTGGCCGGCTCAATTCCGCCGGCCCCGGTGCGGGCAACCTGTTCGAGCTGGATGCCATCGCCGCGGCGTTCATCGGCGGTGCGGCCGTGCAGGGCGGTGTCGGCACCATCGTCGGCGCCATCACGGGTGGTCTGATCATGGGAGTGCTGAACAACGGCATGTCGCTGATGGGCGTCGGCACCGACTCCCAGCAGTTCATCAAGGGCATGGTGCTGCTGCTGGCCGTCGCGTTCGACGTCTGGAACAAGCGCCGCCAGCGCTCCTGAGCGCCCAGGCGCTCCTGGCCTGACGAGGGGCCCGGTGGATCGATACGATCCGCCGGGCCCCTCTCGTCGCCCGCGGTCTCAGTCGATGATCCGGGCGCCGGGCACCGGCCCGTGCACGTGCAGCGCCTCACGTCCGGTGGCCCTCAACTGGTCCTGCAACGCGCGTGCGGCCTCGGGCCCGTCGGCGAGGAACGCGATCGTGGGTCCCGAACCGGAGATGATGCCGGTGAGGGCGCCCATCCGCACGCCATCGGCGAGCGCGAGTTCGAGATCCGACCGGCCTGAGACGGCGGCCACCTCGAGGTCGTTCATCATGACGGGCGCCAGATCGCGGGCATCCCCGGCCAGCAGCGCCTGCAGCACCGCGGCGGGAACCTCCAGCAGCTCGGTCGGGTCGTCGGCGAGCGCATCGCCGTGCAGGCGCAGTCGGTCGAGCCGGTCGTACACCTCGGGCGTCGACAGTCCCTGCCCGCTGAGCACCAGCACCCAGTCGAATCGCCCGCGCGCCAGAGCCGGGGTCAGCACATCGCCGCGGCCCGTGCCGATGGCCGTGCCGCCGTGCATCGCGAACGGCACGTCGGCGCCCAGCCGCGCGGCGAGGTCGTGCAGTCCTCGCGGGCCCAGTTCGGTGCCCCACAGCGCATCGCAGGCGACCAGCGCCGCTGCGGCATCGGCCGAACCGCCGCCCATGCCACCCGCGACCGGCACGCCCTTGCGGATGCGCAGATGCACGCCGTCGCTCACGCCGGTGGTCTGCGCCAGCAGCTTGGCCGCACGCATGGCGAGGTTGCGGTCGTCCAGCGGCACGCCGGACACGTCGACGTCGCCCGACACCTCCAGCGAGAAGCCGTCGGAGGGCGAGGCGTAGACGTCCTCATAGAGCGAGACGGCCTGGAACACCGTGGCCAGCGAGTGGTAGCCGTCGTCGCTGCGCGCGCCGACGCCGAGGTAGACGTTGATCTTCCCCGGCGCGCGCACGTGCACGGCATCCGCCCGCATCAGAGGTCCGACGAGACTGCCCAGAGGTTGACGTCGATGCCGTGCGCGAGCGCGTCGATGGCGGTGAGCTCCTGGTCGGTGAAGGCCGGGCCGTTCACGGCGGCGATGTTCTCGTCCAGCTGCTCGGGTCGCGAGGCGCCGATGAGTGCGGAGACGACCACCGGGTCGCGCAGGACCCACTGCAGGGCCATCTGCGCGAGGCTCTGACCGCGCTCGGCGGCGATGTCGTTCAGACCGCGCAGCACGGCCAAGCCCTCCTCGGACAGCGGTCGGTCGGGCAGCGAGCCGCGCTTCTGCGCGCGCACGGCTGTGCCGTCGCCGAGGTACTTGCCGGTCAGCAGCCCCTGTGCGAGCGGGGTGAACGCGATGGCGCCCACGCCCTCGGCGCGCAGCGTATCGATCAGTCCGTCCTCCACCCAGCGGTTCAGGATCGAGTACGAGGGCTGATGGATCACCAGCGGGGTGCCCAGGTCGCGGGCCACGGCCAGCGCCGCCTGCGTACGCTCCGCACTGTACGACGAGATGCCGACGTACAGCGCCTTGCCCTGACGCACCAGCGTGTCCAGCGCGCCGATGGTCTCCTCGATCGGGGTGACCGGGTCCACGCGGTGCGAGTAGAAGATGTCGACGTAGTCCAGGCCCATGCGCCCCAGCGACTGCTCGGCGCTGGCCAGGATGTACTTGCGACTGCCCAGGTCGCCGTAGGGGCCGGGCCACATGTCGTACCCGGCCTTCGACGAGATGATCAGCTCGTCGCGGTAGGGCTTGAAGTCCTCGGCGAAGATGCGCCCGAAGTTCTTCTCCGCCGAGCCGTAGGGCGGACCGTAGTTGTTGGCCAGGTCGAAGTGCGTGATGCCGTTGTCGAAGGCGTGGCGCAGCAGCGCGCGCTGGTCGTCCATCGGGATGTTGTCGCCGAAGTTCCACCACAGCCCCAGCGAGATGGGCGGCAGGTACAGACCGGAGGAGCCCACCTGACGGTATGCGAAGCGCTGGTAGCGATCGGATGCCGCGGCGTAGGGCTTGTGGATCTCGGGGACGTCGGGGCGGTAGCGAGGATCGGTCACTCAGCCAGGCTAGTCGCCCTGCTGGACGCGCGCGATCCGGTGATAGTCGTCCACGGTGAGGTCCTCGCCGCGGGAGGTGGGAGCGACGCTCGCGGACTCCAGAACGGCGGATGCCGCCGACGAGCTGCCGAAGATGCCCGACAGCGCCTGGCGCAGCATCTTGCGGCGCTGGTTGAACGCGGCATCCACGATCTGGAAGGTGCGCAGCCGCTCATCCTCACCGCCCCGCGGTGCGGCGTCGCGTTCGAAGCCGACCAGCAGGCTGTCGACGTTGGGGACCGGCCAGAACACCTGGCGGGACACGTTGCCGCACAGCCGCCATGGCCCGTACCAGGCGGCCTTCACGCTGGGAGCGCCGTAGATCTTGGAGCCGGGCTTCGCGGCCAGGCGCTCGGCGACCTCGGCCTGCACCATCACCACGCCGCGCTGCAGGTACGGGAAGGTCTCCAGGAAGTGCAGCAGCACCGGCACGGAGACGTTGTAGGGCAGGTTGGCGACCAGCACCGTGGGCTCGCCGGGCAGTTCGGTCACCCGCATCGCATCGGCATCCACCACCGTCAGCGCGCCCTCGGGAACGCCCCGCTCGGCGGCGGTCTGCGGCAGGCGCTCGGCCAGGCGGTGATCGATCTCCACCGCCGTGACGGATGCCCCGGTCTCCAGGATCGCGAGCGTCAGCGACCCGAGTCCCGGACCGATCTCCACGACCCGCTCCCCGGGCTGCACGGCGGCGGCGGTCACGATCTTGCGCACCGTGTTGGCGTCGACGACGAAGTTCTGGCCGAGCTTCTTGGTGGGCGTGACATCGAGCGAAGCTGCGAGCCGGCGGATGTCGGTGGCGCCGAGCAGGGAGACGGTCATGGGTCCATTCTCCCGTATGTCGCCGTCCGCCCCTAGGATCGAGCGAGTGACCGGTCTGGGAGAGCTCATCGCGCCGCGCCGGCTGGGGCGCGATTTCCGCTGGCTGATGTCGGCCGCGTGGACCAGCAACATCGGCGACGGCATCGCCCTGGCGGCCTCTCCCCTGCTGATCGCCTCGATGACGTCGTCGCCGATCCTCGTCGCCTCAGGCGCCATGCTGCAGTACCTGCCGTGGCTGCTGTTCGGCCTGCATGCGGGCGCGATCGCCGATCGCGTGGAGCGGCGGATGCTGGTGATGCTGGCGCACGGCATCCGCGCCATCGTGGTGCTGGGGCTCGTGATCTTCCTGTTGACCGGCACCGCGAACATCGCCATCGTGCTGATCGTGTCGTTCCTGTACGGCACGGCCGAGGTGTTCGCCGACACCACCAGCAGCACGCTGCTGCCGATGATGGCGAAGCCCGCGGATCTGGGTGTGGGCAACGCCAGGCTGCAGGCCGGGTTCCTCGTGGCCAACCAGCTGGCGGGCCCGCCGCTGGGCGCGTTCCTGTTCGCGGTGGGCACGTTCTGGCCGTTCCTCACACAGGTGCTGGCGGTCAGTGTCGCGCTGGTGCTGATCTCGCGGATCGCCCGCCAGTCGGTGCCGGGGCGGGAGGAGAAGTCCCATGTCGCGCACGACATCGTCGAGGGCGTGCGGTGGGCGTGGGCCAACAAGCCCGTCCGCACGCTGATCATCATCATCCTGGTGTTCAACGTGTTCTGGGCAGCACCCTGGGGCATCCTCGTGCTGTACGCCACCGAGCATCTGCACATGGGTCCGGTGGGATTCGGCGCGCTGACCACGGCATCCGCTCTGGGCGGGCTGGCGGCGACGCTGTGCTTCGGCGCTCTGGAGCGGCACGTCTCGTTCGCCACGCTCATGAAGGTGTGCCTGTCGCTGGAGGTGGTCATGCACCTGTCTTTCGCGCTGACCACCAACGGCGTCGTGGCGCTGGTGATCATGTTCGGGTTCGGCGCCTACGCGTTCGTGTGGGGCACGATCTCCACCACCGTGCGCCAGCGCCTCGTGCCGCATTCGCTGCAGGGCCGGGTGGGTTCGGTGAACATGGTCGGCGTGTTCGGCGGCATGGTGATCGGCCAGGCCCTCGGCGGCGTGATCGCGCAGGCCTGGGGCCTGACCGCGCCGTGGTGGTTCGCGTTCGCGGGCGCGGCGATCACGCTGGCCGTGATGTGGCGGCAGATCTCGCACATCGCTGCAGCGAAACCGGTGCTGGAGGATGAGGGACCGGACGACGCCGTTCAGTGACGCGGGGCGCCGTGGTGTCTCCGTCGGCTTCGGACTCTCAGACGAACGATCCGTACACGGCGACGGTGTTGGCCGCCAGCCGCGTGCACAGCTCGTCGAGGTCCATGCCGAGTTCCGCGGCCATGAAGCGCACCGTGAGCGGCACGAGGTACGGGGCGTTGGGACGGCCGCGCAGCGGCACGGGCGTCAGGAACGGGGCATCCGTCTCGACCAGGATGCGGTCGCGCGGCGTGATGTGCAGCGCCTCGCGCAGGTTGGGCGCGTTCTTGAACGTGAGGTTGCCGGCGAAGGACAGCCAGTAGCCGGCATCCGCCGCCACGCGTGCCATATCGGCATCGCCGGAGAAGCAGTGGAACACGGTCTTCTCCGGGGCGCCGACACGCGCCAGGGTCTCGAGGACGTCGTCGTGGGCGTCGCGGTCGTGGATCTGCATGGCGATGCCGTGCTTCTTCGCCAGCGCGATGTGCGCCTCGAACGACTCGTGCTGCGCCGGACGGCCGGGCTCGTCGGTGCGGAAGTAGTCCAGCCCGGTCTCGCCGATGGCGCGTGTGCGCGGGTGCGCGGCGAGCTCGTCGATGACGGCGATGGCCTCGTCCAGCCGGCCCTCGGCCTTGTAGGTCGGGGCGTCGTTGGGGTGGATGGCCACGGCCGCCAGCACGCGCGGGTCGGACTCGGCGGCATCCACCGCCCAGCGCGAGGACTCGATGTCGCCGGACGCCTGCACGACCCCGGCGATCCCGACGGCACCGGCGCGGTCCAGCTGCTCGCGCAGGGACAGCGGTTCGACGCCGTCGGTGATCTCCAGGTGGCAGTGGTTGTCGTACACGGGCACCGCGAGCGGCTCCGGCAGCGGCGGGTAGCTGAGGTCCTTGCGCCCCTTCTTCGAGCGCTCGTGGACGTAGGTGTCGGACATGTCCGCTACGCGGTCTGCTCCACGCGCGGGAACAGCGGCGCGAGCGCCGCGACCGTGGTGCCGGGCTGGAGGATGCCCCAGGTCCCGGCCTCGCGCAGCGGCTGCGCGGTCAGGTCGCCCAGCGAGTCCTGCACGCCCAGCGCGCTCCACAGCTTGGCGGTGGACTCCGGCATCACCGGCGACAGCAGCACGGCGAGCGCCCGCAGGCCCTCGGCGCAGGTGTACAGCACGGTGCCGAGCCGCGCGCGCTGATCCTCATCGCGGGCCAGGGCCCATGGCTCGTTCTCGGTGATGTAGTGGTTCAGCTGATCCACGATCGTCCAGATGGCGTGAATGGCCTCATCGATCCGGAAGACCTCGATCGCGGCATCCGCCTTGGCCGCGGCGTCCGCCACCGTCTTCTGGATCGCGAGATCACCCTCGGTGTAGTCGGATGCCTCGGGCACGACGCCGCCGAAGTACTTCTCGATCATCGCGATGGTGCGCGAGGCCAGGTTGCCGAAGCCGTTGGCGAGCTCGGCCTGGTAGCGGGCCGACAGGTCCTCCCACGAGAACGAGCCGTCCTGGCCGAAGGCGATGGCAGACAGGAAGTAGAAGCGGTACGCGTCGGCGCCGAACACATCGGTGATCTCGGTGGGCGCGATGCCGGTGAGCTTGGACTTGGACATCTTCTCGCCGCCGACCAGCAGCCAGCCGTGCGCGAACACGCCCTTGGGCACGTCGAGCCCTGCGGCCATCAGCATGGCCGGCCAGATGACGGCGTGGAAGCGCAGGATGTCCTTGCCGACCACGTGGTAGCCCGGCCAGCGGCGGTCGAAGTTCTCCTGGTCGGAGCCATAGCCGATGGCCGTGGCGTAGTTCAACAGCGCGTCGACCCACACGTAGATGACGTGCGATTCGTCCCACGGCAGCGGAATGCCCCAGTCGAACGTCGACCGGGAGATGGACAGATCCTTCAGGCCCTGGCTGACGAAGGAGACGACCTCGTTGCGCGCGGAGTCCGGGCGCACGAAGTCGGGCTGGGTCTTGTACAGCTCGAGCAGGCGGTCGCCGAACTCGCTGAGCTTGAAGAAGTAGTTCTTCTCCTGCAGCAGCTCCAGCGGCTTGGAGTGGATCGCGCAGACCTTCAGCCCCTCGAAGGGGCCGGTGCCGTCGACGATCTCGGACTCGGGCTTGAACTCCTCACAGCCCACGCAGTACAGCGCCTCGTACTCGCCGGCGTAGATGTAGCCCGCGTCGTACAGCTTCTGGAAGAACAGCTGCACGCTGCGCTCGTGGCGCTCCTGCGTGGTGCGGATGAAGTCGTCGTTGGCGACCTCGAGCGTCTTCAGCAGCGGGAACCAGCTCTCGCCGACCAGCTTGTCCACCCACTCCTGCGGCGTGACGTTGTTGGCCGCGGCGGCACGGAGCATCTTCTGGCCGTGCTCGTCGGTGCCGGTCAGCATCCAGGTGTCATCGCCGGACTGGCGGTGCCAGCGCGCGAGAGTGTCGACGGCGACGGACGTGTAGCCGTGGCCGATGTGCGGCACGTCGCTGGGATAGTAGATCGGCGTGGTGATGTAGAACGATTCGCCTGCGGGCATGCTCTCGATTCTAGGCGGGATCAGGGATGCGGTTCGGTCGCGTGACTCCTGCTCGTTGGGTCCTTGTTCCTGGGGGCCGGGCATGCGGACGTTCCCTTCGCTCGCAGAACGGGTGACCCCTCCCGCTTCGCGGGTCCCTCCCCGATGCTCGCTCCGGGAACGTCCTCTTGCCCTCCTGGTTCGGATCGAGCTGCGGGCGCCTGGCGCGGAGAAGTGCGCTTCGCGCGGACGGATGGTGACGATTCGGCCGCGTTCGGTGCACATCCCCGCGCGAAGCGCACGCGGGTGGGATGCGGGCCGGGAGTCGTCATTGTCCTGGCGTTCTGCGGATTGCTCACCGCCGTCGCGAGCTACCGGATCATCCGCATCGTGCTTGAGCGGCGGGGATGATCAGCCCCTTCCTTCCGTCGAGAGCACGGGATCTCGCCGAGCGCACTGGGCGTTCGCGCGAAGGAGCCGTGCGCTCGCCGAGGTCCCGTGCTGTCGGCGAAGGGGAGGGTCATCGGGCGGCGAGGGTCTGCTGGTACAGGTCGCGGGAGCTCAGGCCGGTGGCAGCGGAGACCTCGGCGCAGGCATCCTTCAGACGGATGCCGGAGGCGACCAGCGCCTGCACCTGGGCCACGGCGTCCTCGATCGAGACCTCGACGGGCTCGGCGCCGGAAACGACCACGACGATCTCGCCCTTGACGCCCTGCTCGGCCCACTCGACCAGTTCGGATGCTGTGCCGCGGCGCACCTCCTCGTAGAGCTTGGTGAGCTCGCGGCATACGGCGATGCGGCGGTCGGCGCCGAAGGCCCTTCCCATGTCGGCCAGGGACGCGGCCAGCCGCCCCGGCGCCTCGAAGAACACCATGGTGCGCGGCTCGGATGCCAGCGCCACGAGCGTGGAGCGCCGCTCGGCGGGCTTGCGGGGCAGGAAGCCCTCGAACGTGAACCTGTCGGTCGGCATCCCCGAGATCGCCAGTGCCATGAGCACGGCGCTGGGTCCGGGGATCGCAGTGACCGTCACGCCGCGTTCGACCGCGGCCGCGACCAGCCCGTAGCCGGGGTCGCTGACCGCCGGCATCCCCGCGTCGCTGACCATGACGATGTCGTGCTCTTCGGCCAATTCTGCGAGTTCGGCCGCCTTGTGCTTCTCGTTGTGGTCGTGCAGGGCGATCATGCGCGGGCGGTTCTCGATCTTCAGCGCCCGCATCAGGTTCTGCGTGGTGCGGGTGTCCTCGGCAGCGACGATCTCGGCGTTCTCGAGCACCTCGATGAGCCGTCGCGACGCGTCGCCCAGATTGCCGATCGGAGTGGCCGCGAGGATGATCACCCGTTCAGCTTAGGCTGAGCAGGTGACCTCGCCCGCCTCCCTGCTGCCGCCGTTGGACGAGCGGGGGACGCTGTGGGAGCGGTTGCGCGAGCGCGCGGCGGCGAACCCCACGACGATGCGGATGCTGGGCTGGCTGGTGCCCGCGCTGATCACGCTGCTGGCGGCGGCGCTGCGCCTGGTGAACCTGTCCCATCCGCACGAGATCATGTTCGACGAGACGTACTACGTCAAGGACTCCTGGTCGCTGTGGAACCTCGGCTACGAGGCGAAGTGGGGCGACGGCGCCGACGCGCAGCTGCCGACCGGCGACGACTCCGCGATGGAGAAGACCGGCTCGTTCGTGGTGCACCCGCCGCTCGGCAAGTGGCTCATCGCTCTGGGCATGGCGGCGTTCGGCCCCGGGTCGAGCTTCGGCTGGCGGATCACGGCCGCGATCCTCGGCACGCTCACCGTGCTGCTGGTCTACCTGGTCGCACTGCTGCTGACGCGCTCGCGCACGATCGCCGCGCTCTCCAGCGGCCTGCTGGCCATCGACGGGCTGGGGATCGTGCTGAGCAGGATCGCCCTGCTGGACGGCATCCTCACCTTCTTCATCCTGCTGGGCGTGCTCTTCGTGCTGCTGGACCGACGGCGCACCATGCCGCTGCTGGCGGCCGTCGGCGCGGAGGACGACGAGGACGCCCTGCCGCGCATGTACGGGCCGATCCTCTGGGCGCGGCCGTGGTTGATCGCCGCCGGAGTCGCGTTCGGCGCGGCATCCGCCGTGAAATGGTCGGGGCTGTACGCGCTGGCGGTGTACGGCCTGTACGTCGTCGTCACCGACGCGCTGGCCAGGCGGCGAGCGGGGATCGCGCTCTGGCCGACGGATGCCGCGTTCCGGCAGGGCCTGGCATCCTTCGTGCTGGCGGTCGGACCCGCGCTGGTGACGTACTTCGTCTCGTGGACGGGATGGCTGGTCACGGCAGGCGGGTATGACCGGCAGGTGGATGCGAATCCCCTGGTCGGCCTGTGGAAGTACCACGAGGCGATCCTGAAGTTCCACACGGGCCTGGTCAGCCCGCATCCGTACGCGAGTCCGGCCTGGCAGTGGCCGCTGCTGCTGCGCCCGACGGCGATCTGGGTGGATTCGAAGCCGAGCGGATGCGGCACGGACCACTGCATCGCGGTGGTGACGTCGATCCCGAACCCGCTGATCTGGTACGCGAGCATGGCCGCCGCGATCTACCTGCTGTACAGGTTCGTGCGCGGCCTGATCGACCGGAACCCTGTCGGCCCCGCACTGACGTTCCCCCTGGTGGGGCTCATCGCGACGTACGTGCCGTGGCTTCTGGTCGGCAACCGCACGATCTTCCAGTTCTACACGATCGCCATGATGCCGTTCCTCGTGATCGGCCTCGCGGTCGCGCTGCGGGAACTGGCAGGCCGAAGGAGCGCACCGCTGCACCGCAGGCAGGCAGGGCAGCGCACCGTGACCGTGTTCTTGATCGCGGTGATCGTGCTCTCGGTGTTCTACTACCCGCTGTGGACCGGTATGAGCGTGCCCTACGAGTTCTGGCTCATCCACAACTGGATCCCGGGCTGGATCTGACGGGTTCCCGATACGCTCGGCGGATGATCATGATCGCCCCCAGGACCGCCTGATGCCCGCTCCGAGCGGCTTCGAGCATCGTGTCCGCGGTGACGAGGTCGTCATCCTGCATCACGGCATCCGCGCGACGACGCTCCACGGTGCGAAGGCGGCGGACTTCCTGGCACGCCTCGAGACCGAGGACCCGCAGCTGCTCATGGCGCGACTGACCGGCGACTACCGCCGCGGCAACGAGCGCGCCGCCCGCCGGCATCCGCGCAACCAGGGCTGATCGCGCTGTTCCGCGCGCACCGGGGCTGAACCTCAGCCCGCGACAGGCTCCTCGACGCGATGTCCCTCGTCCAGGCGGGGCCGCCTCCCCAGCATCCGCCCCGCTCCCAGCACCACGCCGACGACGATCAGCCCGACGACGAGCCCGGCCACCGCCGAGAACGCCGTGTCGCCGACCCAGGTGATGGCCCCGCCGAGCGGCGCCAGCAGCTCCTCCACGCCGTGCAGCAGCTCCGCCGGCCCTGCCAGGCCGACCTCGCCGAGGTTGACGAGGATCAGATGCCCGCCGACCCACAGCATCGCCACGGTGCCGACCACGCTGATCATGCGGAACACCGCGGGCATCGACCGCACGATCCGCGTGCCGGCGTGCCGCACGCGACGCACCGGATTCTTCGCCATCCGCAGGCCGATGTCGTCGATCTTCACCAGCAGGGCGACGGCGCCGTAGACCACACCGGTCATGATCACGGCGATCACGGCCAGTACTCCGAGGGTCTGCCAGATGCCGAGGCCACGGTCCAGACTCGCGAGGGAGATGAGCATGATCTCCGTCGACAGGATCAGGTCGGTGCGGATCGCTCCCCACACCAGCCGCTTCTCGTCGCGTCCGCCCTCGTCGCCGTGACCGTGTCCGAACCCGAACCACTCCAGCACCTTCTCCGCACCCTCGAAGCACAGATACGCGCCGCCGACGATCAGCAGGTACGGCAGCACCCACGGCGCGAACGCCGTCAGCAGCAGCGCCACGGGGATGATGATCACGAACTTGTTCGCGATCGAGCCCAGGGCGATCCGCCCCACCACCGGCAGCTCACGCGCCGGGGTCAGCCCCTGCACGTACTGCGGGGTGACGGCGGCATCGTCGATCACGACACCCGCGGCTTTGGCAGACGCCTTGACGGCCGCGCTGAGGATGTCGTCGACGACGGCGAGCAGGCCTACGGACATGCGGTCCCTCCCGGATCGGGATCGTGTGCGGCCGACCGGATGCGCGGGCCTCCCGCAACGCTAGCGGATGCTACTCCCGAGGCACCCGCGGGACACCGGGCCGCGACGACCCGCGCGTGAGACGCGCGCCCACCAGCAGCACCGCCGTCAGCCCGATCGTCAGCAGCAGCTGCAGGCGCGCGGCGGGGTCGATCATGGCCATGGCGATCACTCCGACCAGCAGCACGAGGCAGACCCACGACAGCCACGGGAAGCCCCACATGTGCATGGGCAACGTCTCACCGCTGCGATCGGCGCGGGTGCGCAGGACGATCTGCGCGACGGCGGTGGCCGTCCAGATCACGATCACCGTGGAGCCGACGATGTTCAGCAGCACGCCCAGCACGTCCTGCGGGATCGCCCAGTTGATGATCACCGACACGAAACCGAACGCCACCGACGCCAGCACCGCCACGTACGGCACGCCCTTCGCACTGGTGCTCGTCGCAGCCAGCGGGGCGAGCCCGCGCTCGCCCAGCGAGTACGCCATGCGCGAGGCGCCGTAGATGTTGGCGTTCATGGCCGACAGCAGCGCCAGCACGACGATGCCCGACATCACCAGGTCGACGCCCGGCAGGTGCAGGGTCGCCAGCACGGCCGAGAAGGGGCCGACCCTGACCTCCTGGGAATCCCACGGCAGCACGGCGACGATCACGAAGATCGACCCCAGGTAGAAGATCAGGATGCGCACCATCACCTCGCGCACGATGCGACGGATGTTGTTCGCCGGGTCGTCGGATTCCGCGGCCGCGATGGCGACGACCTCGGTGCCGCCGAACGCGAACAAGACGATCAGCAGTGCTGCGGCGACTCCGGTGATGCCCTGCGGCACGAATCCGCCGTGGGCGAAGAGGTTGCCGATGCCGACGGCGGGAACGTTCGGGATGAGCCCGAGGATCGCGCACGCGCCGATCACCAGGAACGCGATGATCGCGAAGACCTTGATGGCGGCGAACCAGAACTCGAACCGGCCGTAGTTGCGCACGCCGAACAGGTTCACGGCCGTCAGCGCGGCAACGAACACCAGCACCCACGCCCAGGTGGGGACTCCTGGCGTCCAGCCGGCCACGATCCCCGCGGCGCCGGTGGCTTCGGCGGCGATCACGACGACCAACTGGATCCAATACAGCCAGCCCACGGCGCTGCCCGCGCTGCGGCCCATGGCGCGCTGCGCGAACGAGCTGAAAGCACCGGAGCTGGGGTGCGCGGCGACCATCTCGGCCAGCATCGACATGACCAGGATGACGATGGTGCCCGCCACCAGGTACGAGACCAGCACGGCGGGACCGGCGATGCTGATGGCCTCGCCGGAGCCGACGAACAGGCCCGCGCCGATCGCACCGCCCAGGCCCATCATGGAGATCTGTCTGCGGGTGAGGCCGGGATGCAGGCCGGCGGTCGTCGTCGTGATCGCGGGAGCCTCGGTCATCGGTGATCGCCCCCGGCCGGCCGCCTGCGCACCGGCTGACGCAGCAGTGTGCGCAGCCTCCCCGGCGCGGTGCGACGAGCGTCGCTGAGGTAGATCTCATGATGCCTGCCGGTGAGCGCCAGTCCGGCATCCGGGATGAACTCGTCGTGCATCCGCGCGAGCACCGGGGCCTCGTCGTCGAAGGATCCGACGTGCAGCGTCTGCACGCAGAGTCCTTCGACCAGCGCTTCCAGGCGCACCTCGTCCAGTCGCACCGGCACCTCCTTCTTCGCCGCGACGCGCGAGATTGCCGCGTCGAACAGCTCGCCCGGCACCCAGCCCGGCACCATCAGCATCATGGTCCAGTGCCACAGCGACTTGTCGCGCGCCGAGGTGAACGAGGACATGTCGTCAGCCCACCACAGGCCTTCCAGCGGCGGGACCACGTAGTCGAGGCCGAGTTCTCGCGCACTGGCGAACTTCAGCGCGTATGCGACCGGGTACAGCGATTCGAGCGCCTGCCCGTACGCCGGAGACGTGTTGGGATCCCCCTGGCCGTCCAGCATCAGATACTGCATCTCGGGCACCTCGACGACGCGGAACTCTCCGCGCTTCGCCTGGTACGCATCGAGCGTCTTCTTGAAGTCGGTCTTGGTCACCGGAGATCTTCCTCGGTCATGCGGGCGTCCTGGTTGCGGACGCCTCAGAATACTCCGGTCAGCGCGACTCCCAGGCGGCGCGGATCGCGCCGAGCGCCTCGTCCAGGGTGAGACCCGCGGATGCTGCGACGAAGGCCCGCGCGGCGCTGCGCACGGCATCCGGATGCTGCCGCCCAGCGCTCACGCGGGTGCCACGGGCTCGGCTGGTCTCGACCAGCCCCTCCTCCTCCAGCAGCGCATAGGCCTTCGCGACCGTACCGGCGGCGACCCGCAGATCGCCCGCGAGCTGGCGGATCGAAGGCAGGCGGTGGCCGTTGCCGAGTTCGCCGGAGCGGATGCCGTCGGCCAGCTGCGAGCGGATCTGCTCGAACGGCGCGAGGGCGCTGCCGGGATCGACGGTGATCATCGCACCTGCTCCGGCGTGCGGGCCAGCTTCTCCCCGATCGTGTGAGAGGTGAGGATCGCCAACGTCACGCTGACGACGCTGAGCACCAGCAGCAGGTACCCGAGGCACGTCAGCGTGACGCCGGTGACGACCCAGCCCATCGGGGCGCCGACGCCGGTCGCGGTGCCAGCCATCATCGCACCCGCCATCGCGGCGAGTCCGCCGACGGTGAAGAGTGCTGATCCCGCCGCCAGCCGCAGGATGACGGATGCCGACGCCCGGCGCCACTGCTCGTCGCTGTCCGCATCACTCCGGTCGGGGAAGGCCGCCGTGGAGCCGATCCGCTGCAGCGCGACGACGACGGCCACCACCAGAACCGCCAGAGCGATGAGCGCGGGGATGCCGTAGTACCAGCCCGGGTAGGGCCCAGCCGTCGAACGCACCCCCGCACCCTCGAACGTGATGCTGCGCGAGAGCCCGTACTCGTCGTCGGACGCTGTGAGACCGCAGAGGATCACGACGGCGACGAACAGCACGATGACGCCGATGCCGATGCGGAGCCACCTCTTCGGAATGGTCGAGATCCACGTGCGACGTGTCAGCCCGGCGCTGCGTGGCTGTCCGTCATCCACGCCGACGGCCCGAGGGGGCGTCGCCGCGTACAGCAGCAGGCCCGCGGCACCAGCGACCGGCGCCGCCACAGCCAGCGGCAGCCCGAACAGGCCAGGCAGCAGCATCGTGACCGCCGCGCCGGCGAAGAACACCACCAGCGCGAATGCCACAGCCACGAGCGCCCGGCGCCGCGCCGCGGCCACCACCGGGGCGATCCGATCCGACAGCACGGCGACCTGTGGATGACGGCCGAAGCGCCAGATGAGGAAGACGACCGCGGCGATGACCGCACCGAACAGGAAGATCGCACCACCGAACATGACAGCCCCTCTCGTGTACTGATCCGATAGTACACAGAAACGCTTACGTGTATCAAATACCTGATACACGACGCGCATGGTCACGACGATCCGGCATCCGAGAACCGGAAGATCGCCCAGATCCGGACGGAAGCGCGGGCATCCAACCGGTTCTGGGCAGTCTTCCGGTTCTCAGCAGGTGGAATGCACCCAGCGTGGCATAGGCCCAGCTCGGCCCAGACCCGGCGCGGCCCAGACTCGGCGCGGCACAGGCTCAGCGCGCGCGGGCGAACTCCCTGGGCTCGGCGGCGGGCATCCTGCACACGAAGTCACGGCAGTCGTAGACCACGCCATCGGAGACGTCGCGGCCCGCGAACAGCTCGAACCCGGCATCCGCGAACGCCTTCGCCTGCGCGGGGGTGACCACGGCGATCACGTCGGCCTCGGCCTCGAGCGCGGCATCCGCAAGACCTCCCTCGCGGGACGAGACCACGGCCACCACCTGTCGCGGCGGCACCGACAGCCCCGCCGCGACGCGCAGGATCGCGCCGTACGCGATCGGATGCGCGAGTGCGCGCCCGGCGACGCCGGCGGTGAGCTGCTCGGCGTGCGAGCGATGGTCCTCCCCCGCCCCCAGCAGCCAGGCGGTCAGATGAGCGGATGCCGCAGCCGCGGGCCCCGAGGGCAGATCGCCGTCGCCGTCGTCCGCACCGCGGACGATGCCCTGTGCGGTGAGCACCGGATCCTGCGCGGGCGTCATGGCCAGCACCTCCAGGCCGCGGGTGGCCCAGGTCGCGTCGCCCGATGCCATGCCCAGCGCCAGCAGTCCATCGGCCAGCAGGCCCAGATCGGCCTGCGTGGCCACGGCATCGGCCGCGAGGCCGTTCAGCGACGAGCGCACCAGTGCACCGTCCTCGGACCGGTTCACGCGCAGCACGTGCTCGGCCGCCGCTGCGGCTGCCTCGACCCACTCCGGCACGCCCAGCACGGCGCCCGCGCGCGCGAGCGCGCCGATGGCCAGGCCGTTCCAGCCGGTCAGCACTTTGCCGTCCACGGCCGGCGGATCCAATTGGGCCCTGCCCGCGGCATCCTGCCGGTAATAGCCGCCCTCGTTCCGCTGCCCGTCGATCCACGACTCCGAGTCCTGCGCGGCGCCGAACGCCCCGCCCTCGCGGCGCAGCACGTTCAGGAGGAAGTCCGCAATGCCTTCGACGATGTCGGCGCGCCCGGCATCCAGCGCCACCTGCATCAGCTGCGCGTTGTCGGTCAGCATCCGCTCGTAGTGCGGCACGGTCCAATTCCGCTGGGTGGCGTAGCGGAAGAACCCGCCGTCGACCCGGTCCAGCAGCTCGGAGTCGGCCATCGCCTCCAGCGCCCGCTCCACGGCATCCGCTCCGCCCGCCACCGGATGCTGCAGGAACCGCAGTGCGGTGGCCATCGGGAACTTCGGCGCCCCGCCGAAGCCGCCGAACTCGTGGTCCTCGCGGTCGGTGATCGACTCCGCCGCCGACCGCAACGCGCCCGAATCCGGCAGCCGCGACTCCGGCTGGCGGGCGGCGGCGCGCAGAGCGTCTGCCACGGCATCCGCCGACGCCAGCACCTCGTCATGCCGATCGGTCCACGCCTCGCGCACGGCGGTGAGCACGTCGCGGAACGCCGGCGTGCCGCCGCGAGCCTCGTCGGGCCAGTACGTGCCGGCGTAGAACGTGCCGCCCTGCGGGGTGGTGAACACCGTCAGCGGCCAGCCCAGATTCTGCGTGAAGGCGGATGCCGAGGCCATGAACGCCGCATCGACCTCCGGATGCTCCTCGCGGTCCACCTTGACCGCCACGAACCCGTCGTTGATCTGCGCGGCCGTGGCCTCGTCGCTGAACGACTCGCGGGCCATCACGTGGCACCAGTGGCAGGTGGAGTAGCCGATCGAGATCATCACCGGCACGTCGCGACGCTTGGCCTCTTCGAAGGCCTCCGCGCTCCAGGGCCGCCAGTCGACGGGATTTTCCGCGTGTGCGCGCAGGTAGGGGCTGAGGGTCTCGGCGAGCCGGTTGGTCATGGCACCCACCGTACCCGCGCACCGGGGCCCGTGGGCGGGCGGGGTGCAGGTCAGAAGGCGGCGAGCGCTCGGGGGTCCTGCACGGGCGCGTAGCCCACCAGCGGCAGGGCTCGTTCGGCGGCCAGGGTGATGCGCGAGAGGATCTGCGGCGAGACGATCTCGTACCCGTCGAAATCGGTGTTGCTGGCGTACACGCCCAGCGGCAGAGTGAGCGCCTGGAAGAAGGCGAACAGCGGGCGCAGCTGATGCTCGATGATCAGCGCATGCCGCTCCCCGCCACCGGTGGCCGCCAGCAGCACGGGCTTGCCGACCAGCGCGTACTGCCCGATGAAGTCGAACAGGTGCTTGAACAGCCCCGTGAAGGATGCCCGGTAGACCGGGCTGCCGACGATCAGCAGGTCGGCGTCCTCGATGGCGCGCAGCTGCTGCTCCACGGCATCCGGCAGGTCGTCGCGGCGCAGCGCTCCGGCGAGGCCCGGTCCGATCTCGGTCAGCTCGATCACACGCACGTCCACGTCGATGCGCGCGGCGACGGCATCCGCGATGGCGCGCAGCAGCGCCGTGGTCTTGCTGGGCTCGTGCAGGGATCCGGAGACGGCGACGACGCGGTAGGGAGCTGGCATGGCATCGACGCTACTGAGCGGAGCGCCCCGCGTCGCGGGAAGCGACACGGGGCGTCATCCGAGTGAAACACGGCGTCATGTGACGCCGCCGACAGGAGTCAGTTGACGTCGTCGGGGTGGGAGCCCACGCGGCCGGAGCCGTCGCCGGGATCCAGAGCGTCGATGGCGGCGATCTGCGCGTCGCTGAGCTCGAAGCCGAACACGTCGAGGTTCTCGCGGATGCGGCCCTCGTGCACCGACTTGGGGAAGACGATGTTCCCCTTCTGCAGGTGCCAGCGCAGCACGACCTGGGCGGGAGTGCGGCCGGTCGCCGCGGCGGCGTCGGCGACGGGAGCAGTGCCGAACAGGTCGTACTTGCCCTGGCCCAGCGGGCCCCATGCCTCGATGCGCACGTCGTGGGCGGCGGCCCAGTCCGTGACGTCGCGCTGCTGGTAGGCGGGATGCAGCTCGATCTGGTCGACGGCGGGCACCACGCCGGTGGCGGCGACGATGCGCTCCAGGTGCGGCACGAGGTGGTTCGAGACGCCGATGGAACGCGCCAGCCCCCGATCGCGGATGCCGATCATCTTCTCCCAGGCGTGCTCGTAGTCGTCCTTGGCGGGCGTGGGCCAGTGCACCAGGTACAGATCGACCTGCTCCAGCCCGAGCTTCTCCAGGCTCTCGGCGATGGCCGCATCGGGCTCGTCGTCGTGATGGCGGTCGTTCCAGAGCTTGGTGGTGATGAACAGTTCGGAGCGCGGGATGCCGGATGCCGCGATGGCGGCGCCCACGCCCTCCTCGTTGCCGTAGATGGCGGCGGTGTCGATGTGCCGGTACCCGGCCTCGAACGCCAGGGTCACCGCGCGCTCGGCCTCATCGGCGGGCACTTTGAAGACGCCGAATCCGAGCTGGGGGATGCTGTTGCCGTCGTTGAACCGGACTGTGGGAATCGTCATGGCTCCAGCGTAGGACGGACAAGCGACATGCGGCTCGGTCGCGTCGTACGATGGAGGGCTATGTCTTCGCCCGTGATCTCGTACCCGCCCGAGCTGCCCGTCTCGGCGGCACGGGAGGAGATCACCGCCGCCATCCGCGATCACCAGGTCGTGATCGTCGCCGGCGCCACGGGCTCGGGCAAGACCACGCAGCTACCGAAGATCTGTCTGGAACTGGGCCGCCAGCGCATCGCGCACACCCAGCCGCGGCGGTTGGCCGCACGCACCATCGCCGAGCGCGTGTCCGAGGAGCTGGGCGTGCAGCTGGGCGACCTGGTCGGCTACAAGGTGCGGTTCACGGATCAGGTGTCGGATGCCACGCGCATCGCGCTGATGACCGACGGCATCCTGCTGAACGAGATCCACCGCGACCGGCTCCTGCGCCGCTACGACACGATCATCATCGACGAGGCCCACGAGCGCTCGCTGAACGTCGACTTCCTGCTGGGCTATCTGCACCGCATCCTGCCCGAGCGGCCGGATCTGAAGCTCATCATCACCTCGGCCACCATCGATCCGGAGAGCTTCGCCGCGCACTTCGCGGATGCCGACGGCGAGCCCGCCCCCATCATCGAGGTGTCCGGGCGCACCTATCCGGTGGAGATCCGGTACCGACCGCTGGTGGACGATGCGGCTGACGCGCAGAAGGAGTCCGAGGACGAGGTCACCGCCATCGTCGCGGCGCTGCGCGAATTGGACCGCGAGCCCAACGGCGACGTGCTGGTGTTCCTGCCCGGCGAGGCCGAGATCCGGGATGCCGCCGAGGCCGTCCGGGGCGCGTACCGCTCCACGTCCGCACCCGTGGAGGTGCTGCCGCTGTACGGCCGGCTGTCGGCATCCGAGCAGCACCGGGTGTTCGAGCGCTCGAAGGTCGCCGGCCTGCGCCGCCGTGTGATCCTCGCCACCAACGTCGCCGAGACCAGCCTCACCGTGCCCGGCATCAAGTACGTGATCGACGCCGGCACCGCCCGCATCTCGCGGTACAGCGCCCGCTCCAAGGTGCAGCGCCTGCCCATCGAGGCCATCTCGCAGGCATCCGCGAATCAGCGCTCGGGACGTGCAGGCCGCACCAGTGACGGCATCGCCATCCGCCTGTACTCGGAGGACGACTTCGAGAAGCGGCCAGAGTTCACCGAGCCCGAGATCCTGCGCACGTCGCTGGCCTCGGTGGTGCTGCAGATGCTGTCGCTGGGGTTCGGCGACATCACGGCGTTCCCGTTCCTCACTCCCCCGGACTCCCGCGGCGTGAAGGCCGCGCTGGATCTGCTCACCGAGATCGGCGCGGTCGACCTGGCCCGGGGAGCATCGCCGCGCCTGACGCGGATCGGTCGGGAAATCTCACGGATGCCGATGGATCCGCGGTTCGCGCGGATGCTGGTCGAGGCCGCGAAGCCGTCGTCCGGCGTGCTGCGCGAGGTGCTGGCCATCGTCGCCGGGCTCTCCATCCAGGATGTGCGCGAGCGGCCGTCGGCGGATGCCCCGCAGTCGGTGCGCGACGAGGCCGACCGCTCCCATGCCCGGTTCGTGGACCCCACCAGCGACTTCCTCACGCTCCTGAACCTGTGGAAGCATCTGCGCACCAGCCAGAAGGAGCTCGGCTCCAGCGCGTTCCGGCGGATGTGCCGCAGCGAGCACCTGAACTATGTGCGCGTGCGCGAGTGGTTCGACGTGCACCGTCAGCTGAAGACGCTGGTGAAGGGCGCTTCGACGGGCTCAGCGACCCACGCTGCGGGCGATCGGGAATCCGGTCCCGATCCGGATGCCATCCACCGCGCGATCCTGGCGGGTCTGCTCTCGCAGATCGGGATCCTCGATGAGCGAACCGCGGCGCCGAGCTCCAACAAGGACAAGCCTCGGAAGGGTGAGAAGCGCCGTATCGCCGAGTACCGCGGCGCGCGCGGCATCCGATTCTCGATCTTCCCCGGATCGGGCCTGCGCAAGAAGTCCCCGCAGGCGGTGATGGCCGCCGAGGTCGTCGAGACCTCGCGCACCTACGCCCGCACGGTCGCCGCCATCGACCCGGCGTGGGCCGAGGCGCTGGCCGGAGACCTCGCCAAGCGTCAGGTGACCGAACCGCACTGGTCGAAGGATGCCGGGGCCGCGGTCGCCTACGAGAAGGTGACGCTGTTCGGCGTGGAGATCATCCCGCGCCGGCGCGTGCAGTTCGCGCGCATCGACCGCGCGGGAGCCAGGGAGCTGTTCATCCGGCATGCGCTGGTGGAGGGCGAGTGGGATCCGTCCCGCATCGACAAGCGCGTCAGCGCGTTCTGGCGCGCCAACGCCGAGCTGCGCCGCCGGCTGGAGAAGCTCGAGGAGCGCGAGCGACGCCGCGACATCCTGGTCGGAGACGAGACGGTGCTCGCGTTCTACGAGGAGCGCATCCCGCACGAGGTGTTCGACGTGCGCTCGTTCGAGAAGTGGTGGCGCGACGCGCTGGCATCCACGCCCAAACTGCTGGTCATGCGCGAGAGCGACCTGCTCGAGGACGACGACCGTGCAGACCAGTCCGAGTTCCCCACCCGCTGGACGCAGGACGACCAGGTGCTGGGCCTGGCGTACCGGTTCGAGCCGGGCGCCGAGGACGACGGCGTGAGCGTGGTGCTGCCGCTGGCGCTGCTGGCGCAGATCCGCGACACCGGGTTCGACTGGCAGGTGCCGGGACTGCGCGATGAGCTGATCACCGCACTGCTGCGAGCGCTGCCGAAGGCCATCCGCCGGCATGTCGTGCCCGCGGCGGACTGGGCGGCGAAGCTCAGCGCCGAGCTCGCCGACGAGGGCCCGGAGAAGCACGCCGGCGTGCCGGAGCGCTCGCTGAAGGAGGCGCTGGCCAGGCTCATCCAGCCGATCGCCAACCAGCGGGTATCAGCCGCGGATTTCGACGACGAGCGGGTGCCGGGGCACCTGCGGATGAACTTCCGCGCCGTGGACGAGCGCGGGCGCGTGGCAGGGTCGGATCGCGATCTGGTGACGCTGCAGCAGCGACTGTCGGACCGGTCCCGGCAGAGCGTGGCGCGGTCCATCGGAAAGAGCACCCGCGATGGGACTGGATCCCTGAGCCTGTCGAAGGGTCGCATGCCCGCTGCGCTCCGTGGGTCCGTAAGCCCGTCGAGCGGCCCCACGTCCATCGAGCGCGACGACCTCACCGACTGGACCTTCGGCGACCTGCCCGAGGTGCTCGACACGAAGGTCGCCGGCGGGGTGGTGCGCGGGTACCCCGCCATCGTCGATCGCGGCGCGAGCGTGTCGGTGCGGCTGGAGGCGACGGCGGATGCCGCGGCATCCGCCACCCGCGACGGCGTGCTGCGGCTGGTGCTGCTGAACGTCCCCTCGCCCGCCTCGTACGTGCAGAACCACCTGACCTCGGCCGAGAAGCTCGCGCTGGCGGCATCGCCGTACCAGAACGTGGCGGCCCTCATCGAGGACGCGCGTACGGCCGTGGTGCGCGGACTCATCGAGGCCGAGGTTCCGAACGGCGTGATCCGAGACGAGGCAGAGTTCCGCCGGGTGCAGGATGCCGTGAACGCGGCGCTCGTGGACAGCCTGTTCGCCTGCGTGTCGCTGGTCGCCGCCATCCTGACCAAGAGCCGCGCCGTGGAGCGCGGCATCAAGTCGCAGAACTCGCTGGCCCTGCTGGGCCCGCTGAACGACATCCGCTCTCAGCTGGCCGGGCTCATCCGGCCCGGCTTCATCTCCGCGACCGGTGTGGAGCGCCTCGCGCACCTGCCGCGCTACCTGGACGGGATGCTGGAGCGCCTGAAGATACTGGCCAACGAGCCCGGCAAGGACCGTACCCGCATGACGGAGTTCGAGCGCATGGCGAAGGCCTACGAGGACGCCGGCGGCACGATACCCCTCGCCTCCGACGCATCCGCCGCGCTGGTGGACGTGCGCTGGCTGCTGGAGGAGTATCGCGTCAGCGTGTTCGCGCAGCGGCTGGGCACCGCCCAGCCCGTCTCGCCTCAGCGCATCATGAAGGCGCTCGCAGGCGCCTGAGTCGGGTTAGCCTGAATCCATGGCTCGCGCGATCGTCCACACAGAACTCGGTTCCCCTGACGTGCTCCGGCTGGTGGAGGTGCCCGACCCTGTCGCCGGCCCCGGCGAGGTGGTCGTGCGCATCGAGGCGGCCGGAGTGAACCCGATCGACGTCAAGCAGCGCTCGGGACTCCGTCCGCTGCCTCCCATCACCGAGCCGCGGCACGTGGGCTTCGACGGCGCGGGAACCATCACCGCGATCGGCGAGGGCGTGAGCGGCTACGCGGTCGGTGAGCGCGTCGCCATCGGCGACACCCGCGGCACATACGCCACGTCGCTGGCCGTGCCAGTGGGGCACATCACCCGCCTGCTGGACGGCGTCACGTCCGCCGAGGGCGCGGCTCTGGCGATCCCCGCCGGCACCGCGTACCAGTCGCTGCGCTCGCTCGGGGTGCGCAAGGGCGACACCGTGCTGATCCACGCCGGCTCCGGCGCTGTCGGCCAGGCCGCGATCCAGTTCGCCGTGCTGTGGGGCGCCACGGTCATCGCCACGGCAAGTCCCGCGCGGCACGACCAGCTGCGCGCGCTGGGCGCGATCCCCGTCGCCTACGGCGAGGGCCTCACCGACCGCGTCCGCGAGGCCGCGCCGCAGGGTGTCACCGTAGCCCTGGACGGCGCGGGCACCGACGAGGCCATCCAGACCTCGTTGGACCTGGTCTCAGACCACGACCGCATCGCGACCATCGTGCGGGGGCCGGATGCCGCAGAGCTGGGCATCCAGGCGTACTCCGGCGGCAACCCGATTCCGCTCACCGAGCAGCAGCTGGCGTGGCGCCACGAAGCCGTCGGCGTGGCCATCAATCTCATCGAGGCCGGTGACTTCCAAGTCGAGCTCGGTCCCGAGCTGCCGCTGGCCGAGGCCGCACACGCCCACGAACTCATCGAGCAGCACACCGCCACGGGCAAGATCGTGCTGATCCCCTGATCAGAGCGGTCTCCGCACGGAGAACACCATCGACAGTGCCGCCGATCGCATGACCTGCAGCACAACTTCTGCTCCAGCGGTAGTCCCTCGTCATCCGATTTCGCGAAGTCACGCCGTGTTACATCTGTCCTTCCGCCTTCCTGGACCGCGTCCCACAATCGTGGGACAGCACAAGGAACAGGAGTCGGAAAGTGGCAGAGACGAACACCCCGCGTCAGATCAAGTTCGGCGCGATCCTCACCGGCACCGGCGGGCCCGGCGATCAGCTGCGTTGGCTGGATCCGGAGATCCCCGGAGATGCCAGCGTCGACATCGACTGGTACATCGAGTACGCGCGTCTCGCCGAGCAGGCGAAGTTCGACCTGGTCTTCATCGTTGACAGCCAGTTCATCACCCCGAACTCACCGCCCCACTACCTGAATCGGCTCGAGCCGCTGACGCTGCTGTCCGCCCTCGCCGTCGCCACCGACCGCATCGGTCTGGTGGGCACCGCGACGACGTCGTACAACTCCCCGTACAACCTCGCCCGGAGATTCGCATCGCTCGACCTCATCAGCCACGGTCGGGCCGGATGGAACGTGGTCACCAGCGGCGACGCGGGGACCTCCAGAAACTATGGACTCGACGAGCACTTCGACTATCCGACCCGGTATCGTCGCGCCGCCGAGCACATCCAGGCGTCGCAGGCGCTGTGGGACAGCTACGAGGACGACGCGTTCCCCCGTGATCGGGACACAAGGGTGTTCCTGGATCCGGAGAAGCTGCACGACACCGATCACCACGGGGAGTTCTTCGACATCGCCGGTCCGCTGAACATCCAGCGCTCCCCACAGGGCCAGCCGGTGATCTTCCAGGCCGGCGACAGCAACGACGGTCGAGACCTGGGTGGACGTCACGCGGAGGGCATCTTCACCCACGCATCGACGATCGAGGCGGGCATCGCGTTCCGGCAGGACATCAGAGGGCGCGCCGCAGCGGCCGGTCGCGACCCCGAGAACGTGCTGATCCTGCCCGGGGCGCGGATCTTCGTCGGCGACACGGATGAGGAAGCCAGGGCGCTCGAGCGCGCCGCCCACCAGCAGAGCAACTCATTCGATATCGCCCTGGCAGAGCTCGGGAGGCCGTTCGGCTGGCACGACTTCACCGTCCACGACCTGGATGCGCCGTTCCCCGACGTGCTGCATCTCGCCCAGCGCAGCTTCCGCACGAACGCGGAGCACATCGTCGCCTTCGCGAAGAAGGACTCGCTCACGCTCCGACAGGTCGTCGAGCGGCTCTCGGCCTTCCACCCCTCTCCGTTCGTGGGCTCGCCGACCACCGTCGCAGACCGTCTCCAGGAGTGGTTCGAGGCCGGGGCCGTCGACGGCTTCAACGTCTACGTCGCCCAACCCGCGCAGTTCCGCCGCCTGCTACGGGATGTGATCCCGATCCTGCAGGCCCGTGGCCTGCACCGCACCGAGTACGAGGGCACCACGCTCCGCGAGCACCTCGGACTGCCAGTCCCCCAGAACCGCCACACGACGGCGGCATCCGCGCAATCCGTCGCATCCGCCGTCGATGCGGATCAGCTCGCGACGATCTCCTGACCGCGCTTCTCCCATTCCACCTCACCGGAACCACCTCACAGAAAGCAGACCGACAGTGACCAGATCATGGCGCACCCTTGCCGCAGCAGCCCTCGCAGTGACCCTCACCGCGAGCATGGCCGCGTGCGCGTCCGGCGCATCCGGCGATGCCGGAGCATCCGGACAGCAGACAGTGCTGCGCTGGTCGATGGGACTGCCCACGTCGTGGGATCCGGTCGCGAGCCGCACAGGCATCGACATCAACACGATCTCGCTGGCCTATGCCTCGCTCACCCAGCTGGACGCGAAGGGCGACGTCACCCCGGGTCTGGCGAAGAGCTGGAAGTACGATGACGCCGGCACCGCCATCACCTTCACGCTTCGAGAAGGCCTGAGATTCAGCGACGGCACGCCGCTGGATGCCGAGGCGGTCAAAGCGCACTTCGAGCGCGGCAAGACGCAGGCCGACTCCCATCTGCGCGACCAGCTCGCCGACCTCGCGAGCGTGACCGCCGACTCGCCGACCCAGGTGACCCTGCACCTCTCCGAGGTCGACTACCAGATCCCCTACCTCGTCGCCGGGCGCACCGGTGCCATTGCGAGCCCCAAGGCCGCGGAGGATCCCGCGAAGCTGGCCGTCGACCCGGTGGGCGCGGGTCCATTCGTCCTGACCGAGTTCGTACCCGAGTCGCACGCCACGTTCGTGAAGAACAAGGACTACTGGGATGCGAAGGACATCCACATCGACAAGCTGGAGCTGAGCACGGCGCTGGATGCCGCCACCGTCGTCTCCGCGGTCCAGTCCGGCTCCGTCGATGTGGCCAGGCTCCCCGCCACTCAGCTGGACCAGGCGAAGGCCGCGGGTCTGCACGTGACCATCGCCGACACCCTCGCGGTCAACGACGCCTCGCTGAACCTCAACAAGGCGCCGTTGAACGACCCCGCTGTGATCGAGGCGCTGCGTTACACGTTCGATCGGAAGGCGTTCGTCGACGCCATCACCGCGGGCAAGGGCAGCGCTGTGCACCAGCCGTTCCCGAAGGGATACATCGCCTTCAACCCCGAGGTCGAGAAGCTCTGGACCTACGACCCGGCGAAGGCGCGCAAGATCCTCTCCGACGCCGGCTACAAGGACGGACAGCTGTCCATCGAGATCACCGCGCACGCAGGCGGCGAACTCGACGCCCAGCTCACCCAGTCGCAGCTGAAGGCGGTCGGCATCGACTCCACGATCCGCCTGGTTCCCGCAGGGTCCACCACCTGGCAGGACGACGTGTACGTGGCCAAGTCCCCGCAGCTGGCCCTGGACGGCACCATCGGGCGGGAATCGCCGGTGGCGAACCTGCTCGCGACGTACGGCCCCGCCGGGATCATGAATCTGTCCGGCCCGCACTCCTCAACCGAATTCCAGAAGGCGCTGGATGCCGTCCGCGCGACGCCCATCGATTCGCCGGACTACCCGACCGTCCTGCGCGCGGCCGTGAAGGCGGGCGTGGAGCAGTCGCCGACGAACTACCTCTACACCTCGCCGTGGATCTTCATCTCGGCGCCCGGGGTGAGCGACCTGAACCTCCTGCCCTCGCAGGTGCGCTGGGAGGGGGTGCGAGTCGACAGCTGATGCCGCTGACTCCTCACTCATGAGATACATCTCAGGTCGCGCCTTCCGGACGGTGGGCGCGACCCTCATCACCGTCGTCCCGGTGTTCATCATCGCGACGCTCATCACGTTCCTGCTCGGCGCCGCCAGCGGCCTGAGCCCGGCAGCATCGCTGTCGGGAGACGAGGCCACACCGGAGCGCATCGCGCAGATCGAGCACCGGCTGGGCCTGGACCGACCGCTGCTGGTGAGGTACCTCGACTGGATGCGGTCACTGCTGTCCGGTGATCTCGGCGTCAGCTGGTACAACCACTTCCAGGTCTCCACGCTGATCGGGCAGCGGCTCACGATCACCACGTCCATCGTGGTCGTCGCACTGCTGCTCGGTGTGGCCGCCGGCATCGTGCTCGGGCTGGCGGCAGCCGTCAACCAGGGACGGGTGGTGGACCGCAGCATCACCGCGTTCGTGTCGGCGGTGTCCACGCTCCCCCCGTTCGTCGTCTCGATCGGTCTGATCGTCCTGCTCAGCGTCTGGCTGAAGCTGCTCCCCTCGTCGGGATACGTGCCCTTCGAGCAGAATCCCGCCATGTGGCTGAAGCTCATCATCATGCCTGCCATCGCGCTCAGCCTGGAGCCTGCGGCGGACATCGCCCGGCAGCTGCGCACGGGCCTCGTGCACACGCTGTCCGAGCCGTACATCACTGGTGCCGTCCTGCGCGGCTTCTCCCCCGGGCGGATCCTGTTCGTGCACGCGCTGCGCAACGGATCGGGGCCCGCTGTCGCTGCACTGGGCATGAAGATCCCCGCGCTGCTGGGCGGCGCCGTGGTCACCGAGACCATCTTCAACATGCCGGGGTTCGGACTGCTCGCCGCCGACTCGGCGCTCCGCGGCGACGTGCCCGTCGTGCTGGGAACCCTGGTCGTGTCGATCATCCTCGTGCTCGTCTTCAACGTGCTCGTGAACATCGGACTGACGATCCTGCAGCCGGCATCCAGAAGGAGCGCGGAATGAGAATCACCGACATCCTGCGGTCCACCAGCGCACGGATCGCCGTGGCGATCCTCGTGGTCATCGCACTGCTGACCGTCGTGGGGCCGCTGATCGCACCGCACGATCCCTATGCGCAGGACACCGCGGCAATGCTGCAGGGCCCAAGCCCGGCGCACCTGCTGGGAACGGATGAACTGGGACGCGACGTGCTCAGCAGGCTGCTGGCCGGGTCGCCGCTCTCCGTGATCTCGGCGCTGCTGGCGGTGCTCGTGGGCGCCGCCCTGGGAGTGGTGCCGGCGCTGCTGTCCGTCCAGCTGTCGCGGACGTTCGAATGGTTCGCGCTCCGCGTGACGGACGCGCTGATGACGCTGCCCTTCCTGGTGTTCGCGATCGCGATGACCGCACTGCTCGGCAACGGGGTGCCGCAGGCGATGGTTGCTGTCGGCATCCTGATCTCCCCTGCGTTCTTCCGCGTGGCCCGTGCTGCTGCTCTCAGCACTGCGCGATCGCAGTACGTCGAAGCCGCAGAGCTGATGGGCGCGTCCACCGGATGGGTGCTCCGCAGGCACGTGTGGCAGCAGGTGCTCCCCGCCATCACCGTGACCGCGGCGTCGATGATGGGCACGGCGCTGGTCGTCGTGGCTTCCCTGACTTTCCTCGGGATCGGCGTCGTACCGCCGGAGCCGACCTGGGGCGGCCTGCTCGCCGGGGACCTGAAATACCTCTATCAGCGCCCGGCCGGCCCGCTGGCACCCGCCGCACTCATCGTGGCCACGGTGTGGGCGTTCAACGCACTCGCCGATGCGCTGAGAGACGCCCAGACCCTCAGCACTCGCGCACCGCAGCCGCAGAATGCTGCACGCACACGACAGGAAGTGACAGCATGACCCTTCTCGAGGTCTCGCAGCTCTCGATCACGACCACGGACGGCTCGATCCTCGTCGACGACGTGTCGTTCACCATCGACCGCGGGCAGACGCTGGGGCTGGTGGGCGAGTCCGGCAGTGGCAAATCCCTGTCCTGCCGCTCGGTGCTCGGCATCGTCCCCGACGCGCTCGTCGTGACGGCCCAGCGCCGCGTCTTCGACGGCATCGATCTGAACCGCACCACGAGCGCGCAGTGGCGGGCCATCCGCGGCACGCGCATCGGCGCGGTGTTCCAGGACCCGGGCTCGCACCTGAATCCGTCCATTCCCGTGGGTCGGCAGCTCGCGGAGGTGCATCGCGTCAAGCGCGGCCTCTCCCGCCGCGACGCGCGGGATGCCGCAGTCCGGGGCCTCGGTGATCTGGGCCTGGTCGCGCCGGAACGCGTCGCGCGCGCGCTGCCGCACGAGCTCAGCGGGGGAATGCTGCAGCGCGTTCTGCTCGCCATCGCCATTGCGGAGTCCCCCGAACTGCTGATCGCCGATGAGCCCACCACCGCCCTGGACGTGACGGTCCAGGCCGAAGTGCTCGACGTCCTGGCCGACCTGCGCGCGACGACCGGACTGGCGATTCTGTTCGTGTCCCACGATCTGCCGGTCGTCGTCCAGGTGTGCGACAGCATCCACGTCATGCGGCACGGGCGCATCATCGAGTCCGGCGACTCCAGCACCGTCCTGAGTGCCCCCGCGCACGAGTACACGCGCGCTCTGGTGCGTGCACACGCCGAGTACGGGCTGGATCGGGTCCTCACGCGGGAGGCCGCGCATGCCTGAGCTCATCCGTCTGGAGCATGCGAGCATCGGCTACGGACCGAGGCGCCGCGCCCTGCCGGTGCTGAAGGACATCACCCTGAGCATCGCGGCCGACGAGCGCATTGGTATGATCGGCGAGACCGGTTCGGGGAAGTCCACGCTCGCCCGCACCCTGCTCGGCCTGACGACGATCCTCGACGGCACGGTCGAAATCGCGGGGACAGACATCGCCGCGCTCCGCGGCCGGAGCCTGCGGGCGTTCCGCCGCGGTGGAGCGATCCAGTACGTGCACCAGGATCCGCTGCGCAGCCTGAACCCCGGCATGCGGGTGTCGGATTCGATCGCGGAGGGACTCGTCATCCGGGGTGGTCTGAGCCGCGACGAGGTCGCACGACACGTCGAGGACGTGCTCACCGTCGTCGGGCTGGATCCGCTGCTGTCCGACAGGCTGCCCTCCGAGCTGTCCGGCGGACAGCGACAGCGGATCGTGCTCGCCCGTTCGCTCGTGCTGCACCCCCGCCTGCTGATCCTCGATGAGCCGGTGAGTGCCCTGGACGCCGCAAGCCGCGTCCAGGTGCTCGATCTGCTGCGGCTGCTGGCGGACGAGCAGGACCTCGCACAGCTGTTCATCTCGCACGACCTCGGCTCCGTGGCCGGCACCACAGACCGGCTCATCGTGCTGTACCGCGGTCGCATCGTGGAGGACGGGCCGACCGCCGAGGTGCTCGCCGATCCCCGGCATCCATACACTCGACTGCTGATCGAATCCGCGCCGTCGCTGACCTCCACCGGCGCCGACCGCGACCGCCGCCGTCAGCTGCGTGAGGCCGTGGAGGTCATCCAGTGACATCGTGCGCAACAGTTCGACACACCCCTGCGCGAACCGCCGACGACCGTCAAGGATGGGACGCATGAGCAGTACGCCCTCCCCCACAGCCGTCTTCACACCGGCATCCCGTGCCCGCGGCACGCTCGCGCTGATCCCGGGTCGCGACGAGACAGCCGCGGTCTACCGCCGCTTCGGCACGCGCATCAGCGCCGACGGGTACGGCGTCGGCGTGTTCGCCGAGGCGGGTGCGGCGATCGCGTGGCTCCGCGAGCAGGAGAGCCCGCGCGTGCTGGTCGGCTCCGACGCCGGTGCCACGGCCGTGCTCACGGCGCTCGCTCAGGGCGACGTCGCAGATGCCGCGATCGTCGCGGGTGTGGTGGTCGATCCGGAGCGCATTCCGACGGATGCCGAGCGCACCGCGTGCCCCGTGCACCTGGGCGTGCTCGCCGAGCAGCACGCCGACACTTCACTTCGACTCGCGGCCGCTCGCTCAGCACAGGCGACAGGCTCAGCGACCCAGAGAACGGGGGCCCCTGAGCTGCCCGCCCCCGCCGACCTCGCCGCCATCTCCGTGCCGGTGCTGGCCGTGCACGGCGGCGCCGATCCGGTCTCCCCGTTCGCGCAGGCCCGCGCCGCGCTGTCGGCCGTGCCGGACCTCGAGATCCTCGAGACCGTCGACGGCCTGCACGACGCGCTCAACGATGCCAGCCACCGCAGCGTGGCCGCCGGCATCGTGCTGTGGCTGGAGCGCCTGCGCGCCGGCGACGTGCACACCGCCGTCGTCCGAGCGATCGACACCACCCGAGCGGCGGCCGCAGCGTGACCGGCGGATTCGCCACCCTGCAGGTGCAGGCAGGATTCACCGCCGGCCAGTCCTTCACCAGCGCCGTCCCCGCCATCCACCAGACCGCGGCCTACGAGTTCTCCTCGCTGCAGGAGGCGGCCGACCTGTTCGCGCTGCGCAAGCCCGGCATCATCTACAGCCGCAACGCCAGCCCCACCCAGCTCATCCTCGAGGAGCGCGTGGCAGCCCTGGAGGGCGGCACGAGCGCCGTGGCCGTCGCCTCAGGGCAGGCGGCGGTGGCCGTGACACTGCTGGCGCTGGCAGGCCGCGGCGGGCACATCGTCGCCGCCGACCAGCTGTACGGCGGCACCGTCGACCTGCTGCAGGACACCCTCGACGACTTCGGTATCGCCGTCACCTTCGTGGATCAGGATGACCCGGATGCCTGGCGGGCGGCCATCCGTCCCGACACCCGTGCCGTGTTCGCGGAGATCGTGGCGAACCCCGTGGCCCAGGTGCTGGACACCCGGCTCGTCGCCGACATCGCCCATGCCGCCGGCGTGCCCCTGGTGGTCGACAGCACCGTCGGCACCCCGGCGCTGGTGCGTCCGGGTGACCACGGGGCGGACTTCGTGGTGCACTCGGCCACCAAGTTCCTGGCCGGTCACGGAAGCTCCCTGGGCGGCATGGTGGTCGACCAGGGCACCTTCGACTTCGGCGCCGAACCCGAGCGCTGGCCGCAGTTCACCCAGCCGCACACGCGCTTCGGCGATCTGGTGCTGTGGGAGCGCTTCGGGCAGGGCCGCGCGTTCGCCGTGCTGGTGAAGTCCAAGTACGTGCACGACCTGGGCCCCTCGCTGTCCCCCTTCAACGCCTGGCAGATCCTGCAGGGCATCGAGACACTCGACCTGCGCGTGGCGCGCCAGTCGGCGAGCGGCCTGACCATCGCGCAGCACCTGGCGCAGCATCCGTCGGTCGCGAAGGTCAACCACCCCGGTCTCGCAGGCAACCCCTGGCACGCACTGGCCGAGCGGTACCTGCCGAACGGCGTGCCCTCGGTGTACTCCTTCGAGATCGCAGGAGACGAGCAGGACGCCTTCGCGCGCATCTCACGGCTCGTCGAGGAGCTGAAGTACTTCCGCCTCGTGGCGAATCTGGGCGATGCCCGCAGCTTGATCTCGCACCCGGCATCCATGACCCATTCCCACCTCACCGCCGAGCAGCGCGCGGCAGCGGGGATCTCGCTGAACACCGTTCGACTGTCGATCGGGATCGAGGATCCTGCCGACCTCATCGCCGACCTCGACCGCGCACTCGCGCTCATCTGACCCGCACCGAAGGAGCACGTCATGCCCATCGACCTCGGATACTGGACCCCCGTATACGGCGGATTCCTGCGCAACGTGCGCGACGAGGGGCGGATGGCCGCCACCTGGGAGTACATCCGCGAGGTATCGGTGACCGCCGACCGGCTCGGTTTACACACCACGCTGGTGCCGGAGCTGTACCTCAACGACCGCAAGGGCACCGACGCGCCGAGCCTGGAGGCGTGGTCGCTGTCGGCGGCCATCCTCGCCGCCACCGAGCGCCTGCGTGTGATGACCGCGGTTAGGCCCGGGTTCCACCTGCCGGCCGTGCTGGCCAAGACGGTGTCGACGCTGGACAGCATCGCACCAGGCCGGGTGGCGCTGAACGTGGTGGCCGCCTGGTGGGCCGAGGAGGCGCGCCAGTTCGGCGGCGTCTTCCCCGCGCACGACGCGCGGTACGCGCAGGCCACCGAGTTCGTGCAGGTGCTGAACGGGCTGTGGGAGCACACGCCGTTCAGCTTCAGCGGCGACCACTACGAGTTCGAGGGCACGATCGTGGAGCCCAAGCCGTCGGCCCATCCGGTGGTCTTCGCCGGCGGCGAGAGCGAGTCGGGTCGCGAGGCCATCGCCGGCTTCGCCGACGCGTACGTCATGCACGGCGGCACGCTGGACGAGGTGCGCGCGAACGTGAGTGACATGAACGCACGCTCCGAGCGCCTGCACGGTCGCCCGGTGGCGGAGTTCGGCATGCCCGCGTACGTGATCGTGCGCGACACCGAGGCCGAGGCGCAGCGCGAACTGGACCGCATCACCACCGTCGACCCGGCCTCCCCCGGCTACGCCTCGTTCGAGCAGTTCCGGCAGAACTCGAACCTGTCGCTGGAGCTGTCCCGCCGCGAGTACTCGGTCGGCACCCGCGGGCTGCGCCCGAACCTGGTCGGCACCGCAGAGCAGGTCGCGGAGCGCATCAACGAGTATGCGGATGCCGGCATAAGCCTGCTGCTGATCCAGGCGTCCCCGCTGGTCGAGGAGCTGGAGCGCATCGCCGACCAGGTGTTCCCTCTGGTGGAGCAGAGCTCGATGGCCGCCGTCTGACCGCCGCATCGCCGTCAGCGTCGGTGCCGCGCACTACGCTGGACGCCATGACCGGACTTCGCTGGGGCATCCTCGCCACGGGCGGCATAGCCGCCTCCTTCGCCTCCGACCTGCGCACCGCGGGTCTCGACCTGCAGGCTGTGGGCTCGCGCTCACAGGAATCCGCCGGCACGTTCGCCGCGCGGTTCGGCATCCCCCGCGCGCATGCCTCGTACGAGGCACTGGTCGAAGACCCCGACATCGACATCATCTACGTCGCCACACCGCACCCGATGCACCACGAGAACGCCCGGCTCGCGCTCGAGCACGGCAAGCACGTGCTGGTCGAGAAGGCGTTCACGCTCAATCGCGCACAGGCGGAGGACCTTCAGCGGCTGGCGGCCGAGAAGGGTCTGCTGGCCATGGAGGCGATGTGGACGCGCTACCTGCCGCCCATGGTGCGCATCCGCGAGATCCTCGCCGCGGGCACTCTCGGCGAGATCCGTGCGGTGATGGCCGATCACACCCAGCACCTGCCCACCGACCCCGCGCATCGGTTGAATGCCCTGGAGCTCGGCGGCGGCGCGCTGCTGGACCTGGGCATCTATCCCGTTTCGTTCATCTGGGACGTGCTGGGCGAGCCGGTCAGCATCCAGGCATCCGCACGTCTCGGCGAGACCGGAGCGGATGCCGAGATCGCGACCGTCATGACTCATGCCGGCGGCGCCGTCTCCACGAGCCTGTCGTCGTCGCGAGCAGCGGGACCGAACACCGCCACGATCGTGGGGACGGATGCCTGGCTGCAGCTCGACCACGTCTGGTACACGCCCACTTCCTTCCGTGTGACCGCGACCGACGGGACCGTGCTCGAGGAATACGAGTCCCAGGTCGACGGCCGCGGTATGCAGTATCAGGCATTCGCCGCGGAGAGAGCCGTCGCCGACGGCGGAAGCGGAGGCCTCGCACTCCCCATCGCCGAGTCCGTCGCCATCATGGGCACGCTCGACGAGATCCGCCGCCAGATCGGCGTGCGCTACCCCGAGGAGGTCTGAGCATGGCGGAGGCAACAGGACGCGTCGCGGTCTACTTGGACTTCGACAACATCGTCATCAGCTGGTACGACCGGGTGCACGGTCGCAACGCCTACGGCAAGGACCGCCAGCGCATCACCGACGACCCGCACGACAAAGAGGTCGCCGAGCGCCTGAAGCAGGCCATGATCGAGGTCGGCGCGATCATCGACTACGCCTCCTCGTTCGGCACGTTGGTGCTCACCCGCGCGTATGCCGACTGGTCCTCGCCGGTGAACGCCGAATACCGCTCGCAGCTCGTGGCGCGTGCGGTCGACCTCGTGCAGCTGTTCCCCGCCGCCGCCTACGCCAAGAACGGCGCCGATATCCGCCTGGCCGTGGATGCCGTCGAGGACATGTTCCGCCTGCCCGACCTGACCCACGTGGTCGTGGTCGCCGGCGACAGCGACTACGTGCCGCTCGCGCAGCGCTGCAAGCGCCTGGGCCGCTACGTGATCGGCGTGGGTGTGGCGGGTTCGACCGCCAAGTCGCTGGCCGCGGCGTGCGACGAGTTCGCCGGCTACGAGTCGCTCCCCGGCGTCGTGCGCCCCGAGCAGAAGGCCAAGGATGCCCCGGCGAAGGACACCAAGGGCGCGAAGGCCAAGGACGAGAAGAAGCCGGCCACCACCCGCCGGGCCAAGGCCGCCGCGAAGCCCGACGAGCAGGGCGAGGCGACGATGCTGCTGGAGCGCGCGCTGCAGCTGGGGCACGATAAGGGCGACGCCGACGAGTGGCTGCACGCCTCGGCGGTGAAGACGCAGATGCGCCGCATGGATCCGTCCTTCAGCGAGAAGGCGCTGGGCTTCCGGTCGTTCAACGACTTCCTGCGCTCACGCGACGACATCGCCGAGCTCTCCGAGAACGGGCACGAGCGGCTGGTGCGCCTGAAGGAGGCCTGAGTCGCCCCACCCGAGGGCTACTCTCGAAGCATGGAACACGTGCCTCAGTCCCCGTATCTGCGGGCGCTGGGCGAGCACCGGGCACTGCTGCACCCCGCACTGCGCACGTACTTCTCAGCGATCCCACGGGGGCAGATCGGCATCGGCGAGGGTGTGTTCGAGCGCGTGGGCACGCCGCGAAGGTGGCTGTGGCCGCTGCTGCGGGTGCTGCAGAATCACGCCGTCGTGCACGCCGGCTGGCACCACGAGGTGCCGTTCACCGTGCGCAACCGCACCATCGCGGGCAAGGCCGTCAGCATCCGCACTCTGCGCCTTCCGGACGGCGACTGGATGATGAAGGATGCCGTCAGTGCGCGTCCGCGTGGTCGAGTGCTGGATCAGCTCGGCGAGCCGACGACGCTCGCCGTCGCCTTCGAAGTCGCCGTCGACGATGGTGCCCTCACACTGCGCAGCCGGGCCGTGGGTGTCCGGATCGGACGCACGCGCATCACGCTGCCGCGCTTCATCTCTCCCGTGATCCAGCTGCGTGAGAGCGCCGAGAGGCAGACCGGCCGTCAGCGCGTGGCACTCACCGTCGACATGCCGCTGCTCGGGCGGTTGTATGAGTACGAGGGCATGTTCGAGTACCGCATCGAGCCGGAGACCGCCTGATCCGTGGCGTCCGAGGTTCGAGCGAATACGTGCTGCTTCATTTTTGAACATGTTCAATATATGCGTATCCTGGATCTCGAGGCATCTGAAGGGCGGGATCATGGCTGACGGACGTGTGGTGATCGGCGGATCGACGGGGTTCATCGGAACCCGCCTGCAGCAGACATACCGCGCACAGGGTCGCGAGGTCATCACGATCTCGCGCGCCGGTGCGGACCTGACCTGGACCGACCAGTCCGGCATCGATGCGGCTGTCGACGGCGCCGAGCTCGTGGTTGGTCTCGCCGGCAAGAGTGTGAGCTGTCGGTACACGCCGACCAATCGCGCGCTGATCCTCTCGTCCCGGCTGGACACCACCACCGCCCTCAGCACGGCCATCGGCCGGGCATCCGCTCCTCCGCCGCTGTGGGTGAACTCGTCGACGGCCACCATCTACCGGCACGCCGAGGACCGCCCGCAGACCGAGGCCGACGGAGACATCGGCACGGGATTCTCCGTCGAGGTCGCCAAGGCCTGGGAGCGGGCGCTGTTCGCCGACGATCTCCCCGCAACGCGTCGCATCGCGCTGCGCACGGCGATCGTACTGGGTGACGGCGGAGTGCTCGGCACCCTGCGACGGCTGGCACCCCTGGGGCTCGGTGGCCCGCAGTTCGACGGCTGGTGGCCCGTGACGAAGGCACGCCGCGCCGCCGGCACCGCGCACCAGCACGGCTCTGGCCACGGCCATCAGCGGTTCAGCTGGATCCACCTCGACGACGTCGCAGGCATCATCGACTTCCTCGAACAGCATCCGGAACTGAGTGGGCCCGTCAATGCGGCCGCGCCGAATCCCGTCGACAACGTGGCCTTCATGGCGGCCGTGCGCAGGGCGCTGGGCGTGCGGTTCGGCCCGCCCACGCCGCGGTGGATGCTGGAGTTGGGTGCGATCGCCATCCGCACCGAGACGGAGCTGATCCTGAAGAGCAGGTGGGTGCTGCCCGGTCGGCTCGCCGAAGCCGGCTATGCCTTCCGGCATCCGGATCTGGACGAGGCCGTCCGGGTGTCGCTGCGCTAAGCCTCGCCGCGCTCCTGCTTGCGCTTGGCGATCTCCGCGCGCAGCCGCTCCTCTTCGATCTCGCGATCCAGATCGGCGAGTTGCTGCTCGGTGGTGCGGGTGTCGGCGGGAACGGTGGGCGGCGCGGACGGCGCGGGCTCGGAACGCCGCCGGGGCGCCGGACGGCCCAGGCGGATGCCGCCCTCGGGGTACTCCCTGCCGATGCCGAACCACAGCACGCTGCCGATGAACGGCAGCAGGATCACCAGCAGCAGCCAGACGAACTTCGGCATGTGCCGCACCTGGGAGTCGTCACGACGGATGATGTCCACGAGCGCGAACACCATCAGCGCCAGTACGAGCAGCGAGAACAGGTACCCCATGCTCACAGAGTAGAGGATGCCGCCTCACCGACGGGCGACGGTCACTCCTCGCCGGTGGCCACCGGACGCCTCGGCGTGTTCGACCACGCGCTCCACGACCCGGGGAACACCGTCACCGCGCGTCCGGCGATCTCCCCCGCCAGCGCCAGCTGCGCGGCGGTGATCCCGGATCCGCAGTATGCCGCGATAGGCATGGAGCCGTCCGCGCCGACCGCATCGAAGGCCGCGGCGATCTCGGACGCCGGCAGGAACCGCGCATCCTCGGTGAGCACGCGACCGATGGGCAGGTTGCGTGCGCCGGGGATGTGCCCCGCGACCGGATCGATGGGCTCGGTCTCGCCCCGGTAGCGCTCGGCTGCTCGCGCATCCAGCAGCACGCCGGACGTCGGCCATGCGGCCGCCCCATCGATGTCGATGACGCCCTCGGACCCGGGCGAGCCCAATTCGATGTCCCCCTCGGGCACCTCGACGTCTCCCGTGGCCGTCTCGCCTCCGGCCGCCAGCCACGCCGGCAGCCCGCCGTCCAGCACGCGCACGTCGGCCACCCCCGCTCGGCGCAGCGCCCACCAGGCGCGCGACGCCGCCAGCATCCGGAAGTCGTCGTAGACCACCACGGGTGCTCCCGCTCGCAGGCCCCAGCGCCGGGCGGCGGCGGCGAGCGCCGCATCGTCGGGCAGCGGATGCCGGCCATCGCTCGGTTCGCCGTGGCCGGCCAGCTCTCGCTCCACGTCGATGAACACCGCGCCGGGGATATGGCCTGCCAGGTACTTCTCGCGCCCGTCGTCGCGGCCGAGCTGCCAGCGGGCATCCAGAACCTGCACCTCGCCGAGGCGCTCGCGCAGTTCAGTGGCGCTGATGAGCGGGTTCACGGCGTTCACGGAACGATGTGCCCTGCCGTGCGGAACAGCTCGTACCACTCGGCGCGGCTGAGCTCCACGTCGGCGCCGGCAGCAGCATCCGTCACCCGCTGCGGGGTGGTCGTGCCCAGCACGACCTGCATGTGCGCGGGATGCCGGGTGATCCAGGCCGTCGCGATGGCGATGGGCTCGACGCCTTGCTTCGCCGCCAGCCGGTCGATCACGGCGTTCAGCTCGGCATGCTTCGGGTTGCCGAGGAACACGCCGTCGAAGAATCCGGCCTGGAACGGCGACCACGCCTGGATCGTGATGCCGCCTGCGCGACAGTACTCCACGATCCCGCCGCCGTCTCGGACGATGCTCTGCTCCTCGCCGGACATGTTGGCCGCCACGCCCTGCGCGATGATCGGCGAGTGCGTGATCGACAGCTGCAGCTGGTTGGCGATGAGCGGCTGCGTGACGGCCGTGCGCAGCAGGTCGATCTGGCGCGGCGTGTGGTTGGAGACGCCGAAGGAGCGCACCTTGCCGGAGCTCGCGAGCTCGTCGAACGCGCGGGCGACCTCCTCGGGCTCCACGAGCGCGTCGGGGCGGTGCAGCAGCAGCACGTCGAGGTAGTCGGTGCGCAGTGCTTTCAGCGATCCCTCGACCTGGGTCATGATGTGCTCGTATGAGAAGTCGAACATCTGCTCCGAGGGGACGATGCCGCACTTGGTCTGCAGGATGATCTCGGCGCGCTCGGCGGCGGAGAGCTTCAGCGCCGAGGCGAATCGGTCCTCGCAGACGTGCATGCCGCCGCCGTAGATGTCGGCGTGGTCGAAGAAGTCGATCCCCGCGGCGCGGGCGGTGTCGTACAGCTCCCGCACCTCGGCATCCGTCTTGTCGGGGATGCGCATCATGCCGGAGATGACCGCGGGTGCGGTGCGGGTGCCGAACGGAACAGTCTTCATGCTTCCTCCAGGGTCACAGGCAACGCTACCCCGCGACGCGCTCAGCGGGTGGGCGGCGGAGTCGCTCCTGGCCGGTGAGCCAGGGTGAGAGCGGGGTGCGCAGCGCCACCAGCCCGATCGCCAGCGGCACCAGCATGCCCACGGCGAAGGCCACCGGGTCGGGCCAGGTGGTCCACAGCACGACGGGGTGCAGCAGCACGACGGTCAGCAGCGGCAGCGCCAGCAGCGTGCACACCTGGGAGAACATGCCCGGGCGCACCAGGCTCTCAGCGACGAGGATCATGCCGAACGAGATGGCGACGGAGACCAGCAGCGAGACCACGGGCGTGCCGTAGTCGCCCTGCTTGATGTCGATGAAGTCCGACAGCCCCGTCATGATGAGCACCGCGCTGATCAGGATGAGCAGGATGCCGGTCAGCAGCGGCATCCTGATCCGCGCGCGCACCCGGCGCAGGGCGTCGCCGATGAGCAGGTAGACGAGGCAGGTGACAGCCAGTCCGATGCCCAGTGGCGTGTCGGAGAGCACGGAGCCCCAGATCCAGCCGGCGATCGCGCCCACGACGCCGACGGCCCACTGCACGGCCAGCGGCAGGGGCTCGATCAGCCGCAGCAGCAGGGCCGTGAAGAACAGCGTGGTGATGAACCAGAACGTGATGTACGGCATCCCCGCCACGCCGCCGCCGTACAGACCGCCGAGGATCCGCTGCCCGGTGTCCTCGAAGCCCTGCAGGAGCAGTGCGACGGTGAGGATCACGAATCCGGCGAGATACGGACGGCCCAGTGAGCGGAGCCGGCGGCTCAGCTCGATGCGCAGAGAGCGGTGCGGCTTCCACAGATAGCCCGAGAGGATGAAGAACACCGCGACGTGCCAGGTGTACAGCAGATCGCCGGTGGCGTCACGGGTGAAGACGTGACCGGCCACGATCGCCGCGACCGCGATGATGCGGACGAGGTCGATCGCCCCGGACCGGTTCGGCATCGCCTCGAGCATGTCGCGACGATAGTCCTCGCACCTTGCCGTGGCATGTATGAGGCCCGAGCGACCCGGAACGACCGCCCTCCGGCATCCGGCGCTAACGTTGATTCCATGACGTCTCCTATCGATGCGACGACCACCTCCGCCTGGGCCGAGCTCACCGCTCTGCAGGAGAGCTTCTCCCCCGATCTGCGCGCGTGGTTCGCCGAGGATCCCGAGCGCGTGCAGCGCTTCTCGCTGCCGCTGGGCGACCTGCACGTGGACCTCTCGAAGAACCTGGTGACCGACGAGGTCCTGGCAGCCCTCGTGCGCCTGGCCGAGCAGACCGGCGTCGCCGAGCGCTACGCAGCGATGCTTCGAGGCCAGCACATCAACACCACCGAGGACCGTGCCGTGCTGCACACCGCCCTGCGTCGCCCGCAGGGCGCGACGCCGACGCTGGTCGTGGACGGTCAGGACGTGGATGCCGATGTGCAGTCCGTGCTCGCGTCCCTCTCCGCCTTCGCCGATCGGGTGCGCTCGGGCGAGTGGAAGGGCGTGACCGGCAAGAAGGTCACGCACGTCGTGAACATCGGCATCGGCGGCTCCGATCTCGGTCCCGTGATGGTCTACGAGGCGCTCAAGCCGTACGCGGATGCCGGTATCCAGGCCCGGTTCGTGTCGAACATCGACCCCACCGACATGGCGCAGAAGACGGCCGACCTCGACCCTGAGACCACGCTGTTCATCGTCGCCTCGAAGACGTTCACCACCCTGGAGACGCTCACCAACGCGCGCCTCGCGCGCGACTGGCTGTGGGCGGGGCTTGCTGCATCCGGAGCCATCGCCGACGACGACCAGAGCAGGACGGATGCCGTGGCCCACCACTTCGTGGCCGTCTCCACGGCCCTCGACAAGGTGGCCGAGTTCGGCATCGACCCGGCCAACGCGTTCGGGTTCTGGGACTGGGTGGGCGGCCGCTACTCCGTCGACTCCGCCATCGGCCTCTCGCTGGCCGTGGTGTTCGGACCCGAACGATTCCGCGAACTGCTGTCGGGCTTCCACGCCGTGGATGAGCACGTGCGCACCACCCCCCTGGCGCAGAACGTGCCGGTCCTGATGGGGCTGCTCAACGTCTGGTACTCGAACTTCCTGGGTGCGCAGTCGCACGCGGTGCTGCCGTACGCGCAGCAGCTCAGCCGCTTCGCCGCGTACCTGCAGCAGCTGACCATGGAGTCCAACGGCAAGTCGGTGCGCTGGGACGGCTCGCCGGTCACCACCACCACCGGCGAGGTGTTCTGGGGCGAGCCCGGCACCAACGGCCAGCACGCGTTCTACCAGCTGATCCACCAGGGCACCCGGCTGATCCCCGCGGACTTCATCGCGTTCGTGAACCCCGCGTACCCGCTCTCCGACGGCGGTCGCGACGTGCACGGGCTGTTCCTGGCGAACTTCCTCGCGCAGACCAAGGCGCTGGCGTTCGGCAAGACCGCGGCCGAGGTCGAGAGCGAGGGCACTACCGGCGCTCTGGTCGCCGCACGGACCTTCCCGGGCAACCGGCCCACCACGTCGATCTTCGCGCCGTCGCTGACTCCGGCCGTGCTCGGTCAGCTCATCGCCCTGTACGAGCACATCACGTTCACGCAGGGCACGATCTGGGGCATCAACTCCTTCGACCAGTGGGGCGTGGAGCTGGGCAAGCAGCTGGCGCTGCAGATCGCCCCGGCCATTGAGGGCGACGCCGATGCCCTGGCCGGGCAGGACGCGTCCACCCGAGCGCTGCTGGCGTACTACCAGGAGCACCGGAGGCACTGAAGCAGGCCCCTGACGATCTGAGAGAGCCCCTCGCCGTGAATGGCGAAGGGGCTCTCTCGATCTCGGGGACCTGCAGCGCTCAGCTGCGACCGAACTGCGCGGCCGCAGGACAGGCGAACGGGTCGCTAGCGGCAAGCCCGACGCGGTTGAGGTACCGGATGACGATGCTGTAAGAGCGCAGCATCGACACCTCGGTGTAGGGCACATCGTTCGTGCGGCAGTACTCCCGCACGATCTCCCTCGCGCGTGACAGGTGCAGTCGGGACATGCTCGGGAACAGATGGTGCTCGACCTGATAGTTCAGACCGCCCATCAGCCAGGTCGCCCACCAGCCGCCGCTGACATTGCGGGACGTGCGCACCTGCTTCGTGAAGAAGTCGAGCCTGGCCTCGGGGGCGATGATCGGCATCCCCTTGTGGTTCGGGGCGAAGGTGGCACCCATGTACACGCCGAACACGGCGACCATCACACCGAAGAAGGCGAAGGCCATGCCCAGCGGCAGCAGCAGGAACAGCGGCACCAGCACGATGGCGAAGCGAGCGACGATGAGGCCCAGCTCGGTCCAGCGGCCCGTCACTTTGCCGCGTGAGAACAGGTGCTGGAAGCTGAGCCGGTGCAGGTTCAGGCCTTCCAGCGTCAGCAAGGGGAAGAACAGCCAGCCCTGTCGCTGGGTGATCCATCGGATGATCCCGCGCGAGCGCGCGGCATCCTCCTCCAGGAAGGAGATCGTGTCGACCGCGATGTCGGGGTCCTTGCCGACTGTGTTGGGATTGCCGTGATGTCTGGTGTGCTTGGAGTCCCACCAGGAATAGCTCATCCCGACGACACCGGCCAGGATGCGTGCGAGCCGGAAGTTCGCCGGGCCCGAGGCGAGGATCTGCCGGTGAGCGGCCTCATGGGCGAGGAAGGCGACCTGGGTGAACAGGATGCCGAGCGCTCCGGCGATGAGCAGCTGGAACCAGCTGTCGCCGAGCAGGAGGAAGCCGGCGATGCAGCCGGCGAAGGCCACCGCGAGGCCGGCGGCGACCACCGAGTAGAACCTGGGCGTTCGGCCCAGCAGCCCGGTGTCGCGGACGACATTCAGGACGTCGCGATAAGCGCGCGCCATCGGCGGGAACTCGGAGTTCCCCGCGTACGTCTGGCGGATCCGGCCGGGGGTGAGCCTGGAGGCCTCGGTCGTGTCTGTGTGCGTGAGAGACATGTCGTTCTCCTGCCGGTCGGGAGCCCTTGAGCCGGTCGAGCCAAGGGCGGATGCCGATCGCTGTCTTCAGCGTACGCGGGGTGGTATGCGGCCCGGGGCATGCTTCGCGCATTCGTCGTGAGGCAGCTCACCCGCCGTGCCCGGGCGACCCGGACTTTCCCGAGTTGCTTCCCGTTCCCTGGTTGGGGTTCGCGGCCTTCTCCGCACCGTGCGATCCTGCGCGGGCACGCTGCCCGTGCCCGGTCTGGCCGTGGCCGTTCTGGCCGTGACCGGTCTGGGACGTCACAGGTCCGGTCTGCACGCCGGCACCGGAATCCGAGGGCGTATCGAGCGGGTCGGGCTGATCGGACGCCGCGGGGCTGATGGCGACGCGCGCAGGCGGCACTGCGGGACCTGCCGAGTTCCACGCTCCCGCGATCGCGAACAGCGAAAGCGCGGCGACGCCGAGCGCGCCCGCGACGGTGAAGCGCAGACCGCGCGATTGGCCCCTCCGGCGGGGGCCGCCTGGATGTTCCCCGGTCGTCCCGAGCGGATCGGAGTCGACGTCGTGAGGCTCTGCAGCATCGGGCGTCAGCCCGATGGGCAACGTGCGGGCCACGTCCCGAGCATCCGGCGGCTCGCGGTCCTCGAGCACGAGGGCCGCCCGTGCGACATCTCCCGCTGACGGGCGCTGCGCGGGATCGGTGCGGGTCATCCTCGTGAGGAGGATGTGCCACCCCGGCCCGGCTGATGACGGAACGGCCGGAGGCTCGCTCAGCCGCCGCAGAGCCGTCTGGACTCCGCCTGCGATCGGATACGCCGGCCGGCCGGTGAGCGACTCGATCAGCACGAGGCCGAGGGAGTAGATGTCGACGGCTGTGGTCAGCTCCGCGGCGCGAACCTGCTCCGGAGCCATGTAGGCGGCAGTGCCGATGGCTACTCCGGGTGATGTCAACCTGGCATCATCGATGTCGAAGGCGACTCCGAAGTCCGTCAGCTTCGCGACTCTGCGCGCACCAGCGTGCTCAGGCGAGGCCATCAGCACGTTCGAGGGTTTGACGTCGCGGTGGATGATCCCGGCGCGGTGGACGGCTTCCAAACCCTCGGCGATGTCGCGTGCCAGCGACGCGGCCGCCATGGGGGTCAGTGGCCCCGCGTGCAGCAGCGACGCCAGCGTGGGCCCCTCGACGTACTCCATCACCAGATACCGGGGGTGGTCGGGATCCAGTCGGGCGTCGTACAACGTGACCAGTGAGGGGTGGTGCAGGCTCGCCAGCACGGCTGTCTCCATCCTGACCCGCTCGAGCGACATCGGCAGTTCGTCCAGGCTCTTCAGCAGCTTGATCGCGACCATCCGTCCCAGCTTCAGATCCTCGGCGCAGTAGACCGCCGACGTCGCGCCTCGCCCGACGCAGGGTCCCAGGCGGTACCTTCCGTCCAGCAGCGGCTCGGTCGGCTGATCGTCGAAGGCGGGCATGGATCACTCCTGACTGCGCGGCCCGGGCGCCGCATCTCGCGTGCCGCGTATCGGGTGCGGCATGGCTGCTCGGGCACCGCGTCGATCCCGACTCTATGAGCGACCGCGCGATTCGGCTCCCCGGTTGACGCGAGAAGCGGGATCTGCAAGAGCGCCCGGCATATGAGTTCGCTGACAATCATGCACTAATGCAAGTTTGCCGTTGCGCATGAATTCTCGCGCGCGCAGACTTCTCGAGTGAGCAGGAACAGGGAGCCGGGCCTTCGCGAGCGCAAGAAGCAGCAGACGCGCCGTCGTCTGGAGCAGGCGGCTGTCGCGATCGTCGCCGAGGACGGCCTGGATGCGCTGACGATCGACGCCATCAGCGAGCGCGCGGAGGTCTCTCCTCGCACCTTCTTCAACTACTTCGACAGCAAAGAGGACGCGATCCTCGGCTTGGGAACCGAGGAGGCGACGCGTCGCGCGGTGTCGGATGCCGTGGACGAGATCCCTCCGGGGCCCGTCGTCGACAGCATCCTCGAGCTGCTGATGCGTGCCAGCGACAGCGCCATGCTCGATCACGGCCTGCGCGAGCGGCGTCGTGCCATCCTGCGCGACCATCCCGAGCTGCTCGGCCGTCATTTCAGCCACATCGGTCGGATGCTGGACCCGCTTGCCAAGGGCGTGCAGTCACTCATGACGCGCGGCGGCGCAGCATCCGACAGCCCAGCATCCGACAGCCCAGCATTCGACAACGGAGCCGAGGCCGACGAGCCCACCGCACCCGATCCCCACGCGCAGATCCTGCTGATGATGTGCGGCGCGGCGCTGCGCGCGGCCACGCTCGAGCTCTCCCCCGGCCACGCCGATCTGCCCGCCGACACATCCCTCGCACTGCTGCACACCCGAGCGGCAGCCCTCGTCCGCGAATCCATCGAAAGGCTCTCATGAGCGCCATCGAAGAACCAGACCCGGTCCTCGAGCCGCACCACACCCGCAACGTCCTGCTGGTGTTCGCGGGGCTCATGGTCACGATGCTGCTGGCATCCCTCGACCAGACCATCTTCAGCACCGCACTGCCCACGATCGTCGGCGACCTGCACGGCGTCGACGAGATGAGCTGGGTCATCACGGTCTACATCCTGGCCTCCACGATCATGCTGCCGGTGTACGGGAAGCTCGGTGACCTGATCGGCCGCAAGGGCATCTTCATCGGCGCGATCTCGGTGTTCATCATCGGGTCGATCATCGGCGGCTGGTCGCAGGACATGACCTGGCTGATCATCGGCCGAGGCGTGCAGGGACTCGGCGGCGGTGGCCTGATGATCCTGTCGCAGGCCATCATCGCCGACGTCGTACCTGCTCGCGAGCGCGGCAAGTACATGGGCATCATGGGCGGCGTGTTCGCCATCTCGTCGGTGGCGGGTCCGCTACTGGGCGGCTGGTTCACGGACGACCTCACGTGGCGCTGGGGCCTGTGGATGAACATCCCGCTCGGCATCCTGGCCATCATCGCCGCCGCCGTCTTCCTGCATCTGCCCGCCGCACCGAAGCACCGCGTACGGCTGGATGTGCTGGGCATCGCCCTGCTGGCTCTGGCCTCCACCGGCATCGTGCTCATCAGCACCTGGGGCGGGCACGACTCCCCCTACGGCTACGCGTGGGACTCCCCGCAGATCATCGGACTCATCGCGGGCACAGTCAGCGCCGCCGTCGCGTTCGTGCTCGTCGAGCTGCACGCTCCGGAGCCGGTGATGCCGCTGCACCTTTTCCGCGAGCTGAACTTCAACCTCATGACCGCGGCGGGGCTCGCCATCGGCGTGGCCATGTTCGGCACGCTGGCCTACATCCCCACGTACCTGCAGATGGTCACCGGAGCGAACGCCACCCAGTCCGGGCTGCTGATGATCCCGATGATGGGCACCGTGCTGGTGTCCTCGATCATCTCCGGTGCGCTGGTGACACGCACCGGCCGGTACAAGTGGGCGCCCATCTCGGGAACGCTCGTGACGGCCGGCGGCATGGTATTGCTGTCCACCATGACCAGCACGCTGCCGGTGTGGATCATGTGCGTGTTCCTGGGCGTGATGGGACTGGGACTGGGGCTGTGCATGCAGATCTTCGTGCTGGTCGTGCAGAACACGTTCCCGAACTCCGAGGTCGGCGTCGCCACGGCCACCAACAACTACTTCCGCCAGATCGGCGCCTCGCTGGGCTCGGCGGTCGTCGGCAGCGTCTTCACGGCGCGGCTGATCGATCTGCTCACGCAGCGGATGCCGGCGGGCGCCGGCGGCGGTGCGGCCGGAGCCACGAACAGCCTGACGCCGGAAACGGTCAAGGAGCTGCCGACGCAGATCCGGAATGTCATCATCGGCGCCTACAACGACGCGCTCACGCCGATCTTCCTGTACATCCTGCCGCTGATCCTGCTGGCGACGATTCTGGTGTGCTTCCTGCGGGAGGTTCCGCTGAAGAAGACCATCGACCGCGGCACGGTCGCGGCCGAGAGCCTAGAGATCGACGGCGCGAACTCCGTCGCCGACACGACGGGGCGCATCGCGACGGTGACCACGGCGGCCGCGGCCGCGGAGGAGCCGGGGCGCTGAACGGCCTCGAGTAGCCTCGAAGGCGTGAACGACGAGATCGAGGTCGGAGGCCGAGCCCTCCTCGCACTCGGGGGCGTCGCTCTCACCGCCGCACTGCTGGCCGGCTGCGCCACGGCATCCGCTCCCGTCCCGACCCCGCCGCCGACGGATGCCGGCTTCGACTACCAGCTGGGCGGCGCGTATGAGCCGCCCAGCGGCGTCACCGTGGTCGAGCGCGATCACACAACGGAACCCGCCGGTCTCGGCTACGACATCTGCTATGTGAACGGCTTCCAGACGCAGCCCGGCGACTCCGCCGCGTTCGCGAAGAAGCATCCCGACCTCGTGCTCCGGCAGGGCGGCGAGCCGGTCGCCGATCCGGAATGGCCCGACGAGTACCTGTTCGACACCTCGACCGCGCAGAAGCGCTCGGCGCTCGCGCAGATCGTCGGCGGCTGGATCAGCGGATGCCGGGACTCCGGCTTCGACGCGGTCGAGATCGACAACCTCGACTCGTTCTCCCGCTCGGGTGGCGCGCTCACGGCGAAGGACAATCTCGCCCTCGCGGAGCAGTACGCGCGCGCGGCGCACGACGCGGGTCTTGCGATCGCGCAGAAGAACACCGCCGAGCTGTCGGCGCGGCTGCACGCGCGCGGGTACGACTTCGCCGTCACGGAGTCCTGCGAGCAGTTCTCGGAGTGCGACGCATACACCGACGTCTACCCGGTCGTGCTCGACATCGAGTACACCGACGAGCTGGGTGTTGCAGGGTTCCGCAAGGCGTGCGATGACGCAGACCGGCCCGCCGTGATGATCCTGCGCGACCATGACCTCGTCACGCCCGACGACGAGCAGTACCACTACGAGGCTTGCGAGCGCTGACGTCGCGGAGACGACGGGAGGGCGGATGCCGCAGCATCCGCCCTCCGTTCTGTTTCGGCAGTGACTCAGAAGTCCCAGTCGTCGTCCTCGGTGGCCTCGGCCTTGCCGATCACGTACGAGGAGCCCGATCCCGAGAAGAAGTCGTGGTTCTCGTCGGCGTTCGGCGACAGGGCCGACAGGATGGCCGGGTTCACGTTGGTGACCGTGGCAGGGAACATCGCCTCGTAGCCCAGGTTCATCAGGGCCTTGTTGGCGTTGTAGTGCAGGAACTTCTTGACGTCCTCGGTCAGTCCCACGCTGTCGTAGAGCGACTGCGTGTACTGCACCTCGTTGTCGTAGAGCTCGTACAGCAGCGAGAAGGTGTAATCCTTCAGCTCGTCGCGCTCGGCCTGCGAGATCTGCTCCAGGCCCTTCTGGTACTTGTAGCCGATGTAGTAGCCGTGCACGGCCTCATCGCGGATGATCAGGCGGATCAGGTCGGCCGTGTTCGTCAGCTTGGCGTGCGAGGAGAAGTACATCGGCAGGTAGAAGCCGGAGTAGAACAGGAACGACTCCAGCAGCGTGGAGGCCACCTTGCGCTTGAGGGGCTCGTCACCGCGGTAGTACTCGAGGACGATCTGCGCCTTCTTCTGCAGGTTCTGGTTCTCGGTCGACCAGCGGAACGCCTCGTCGATCTCCTTCGTCGACGCGAGGGTCGAGAAGATCGACGAGTAGCTCTTCGCGTGCACCGACTCCATGAACGCGATGTTGGTGTACACCGCCTCCTCATGCGGGGTGATCGCATCGGGGATCAGCGAGACCGCGCCCACGGTGCCCTGGATCGTGTCGAGCAGGGTGAGGCCGGTGAACACGCGCATCGTGAGCAGCTGCTCATCCTCGGTGAGCGTGTTCCACGACTGCACGTCATTCGACAGCGGCACCTTCTCGGGCAGCCAGAAGTTGCCCGTCAGACGGTTCCAGACCTCGTGGTCCTTCTCATCCTCGATGCGGTTCCAGTTGATCGCGTCCACATGGCTGACCAGCTGAAGTTTGGGCGACGGTGTCATTTCGAATAGTCCTGTTCTTGAAGAATTCTGCGTTTCGTCTCGCTGCGCTCGCGGGGCGACCGAGCGTCACAGCATGCAGCTGACGCACTCCGCCATGTCGGTCCCCTCGAGGGCCATCTGGCGCAGGCGGATGTAGTAGATGGTCTTGATGCCCTTGCGCCACGCGTAGATCTGCGCCTTGTTGATGTCGCGCGTGGTGGCGGTGTCCTTGAAGAACAGCGTCAGCGACAGGCCCTGGTCGACGTGCTGCGTCGCAGCGGCGTAGGTGTCGATGACCTTCTCGTAGCCGATCTCGTACGCGTCCTGGTAGTACTCCAGGTTGTCGTTCGTCATGAACGGCGCCGGGTAGTACACGCGACCGAGCTTGCCCTCCTTGCGGATCTCGATCTTCGAGGCGATCGGGTGGATCGACGAGGTCGAGTTGTTGATGTAGGAGATGGAGCCCGTCGGCGGGACGGCCTGCAGGTTCTGGTTGTAGATGCCGTGCTCGCGGATGCTGTCGCGCAGCTCGGCCCAGTCCTGCTGAGTCGGGATGAACTTGCCGGCGAACAGCTCCTTGACCTTCTCCGTCTCCGGGGCCCAGGCGCGCTCGATGTACTTGTCGAAGAACTCGCCCGACGCGTAGGTGGAGTCGGCGAAGCCATCGAAGCTCTCGCCGCGCTCGATGGCCAGCCGGTTCGAGGCGCGCAGCGCGTGGAACAGCACCGTGTAGAAGTAGATGTTCGTGAAGTCCAGGCCCTCTTCCGAGCCGTAGTGCACGTGCTCGCGAGCGAGGTAGCCGTGCAGGTTCATCTGTCCCAGGCCGATCGCGTGCGAGCGGTCGTTACCGTCCTCGATGGAGCGCACCGAGCTGATGTGGCTCTGCGTGCTCACCGCGGTCAGCGCGCGGATGGCGGTCTCGACCGTCTTGCCCAGGTCATCGGCATCCATCGCCAGCGCGATGTTCATCGAACCGAGGTTGCAGGAGATGTCCTTGCCGATCTGGTCGTACGACAGGTCGGTGCTGTACGTGGTCGGCGTGTTCACCTGCAGGATCTCGCTGCACAGGTTGGACATGTTGATGCGACCCTTGATCGGGTTGGCCTTGTTCACCGTGTCCTCGAACATGATGTACGGGTAGCCCGACTCGAACTGGATCTCGGCGAGGGTCGTGAAGAACTCGCGCGCGTTGATCTTGGTCTTCTTGATGCGCGCATCGTCGACCATCTCGTAGTACTTCTCGGTGACGGAGATGTCACCGAAGGGCACGCCGTAGACCTTCTCGACGTCGTACGGCGAGAACAGGTACATGTCCTCGCCCTTCTTGGCGAGGTCGAACGTGATGTCGGGCACGACGACACCCAGCGACAGCGTCTTGATGCGGATCTTCTCGTCGGCGTTCTCGCGCTTGGTGTCGAGGAACCGCATGATGTCGGGGTGGTGCGCCGAGAGGTACACGGCACCGGCGCCCTGACGCGCGCCCAGCTGGTTGGCGTAGCTGAAGCTGTCTTCCAGCAGCTTCATCACGGGGATGATGCCGGAGGACTGGTTCTCGATCTGCTTGATCGGGGCGCCGGACTCGCGGATGTTGCTCAGCAGCAGCGCCACGCCGCCACCCCGCTTGGAAAGCTGCAGCGAGGAGTTGATGCCGCGGGCGATCGACTCCATGTTGTCCTCGATGCGCAACAGGAAGCAGCTGACGAGCTCGCCGCGCTGCGCCTTGCCAGCGTTGAGGAAGGTGGGGGTGGCCGGCTGGAAGCGGCCGGAGATGATCTCGTCGACCAGGTCCATCGCGACCTGCTCGTCGCCCTCGGCCAGGGCGAGGGCCGTCATCACGACACGGTCCTCGAAGCGCTCCAGGTAGCGCTTGCCGTCGAACGTCTTCAGCGTGTAGCTGGTGTAGTACTTGAACGCGCCGAGGAACGTCTCGAAGCGGAACTTCTTCGAGTAGGCGAAGTCGTTGAGCTTCTGCACGAAGTCGAACGAGTACTGGTCGATGACCGCGCCCTCGTAGTACTCCTTCTCCACCAGGTAGTCCAGACGCTCGCGCAGCGAGTGGAAGAACACGGTGTTCTGGTTCACGTGCTGCAGGAAGTACTCCCGCGCGGCGCGCTTGTCGGCGTCGAACTGGATCTTGCCGTTCGCGTCGTACAGGTTCAGCATCGCGTTCAGGGCGTGATAGTCCAGCCCCTCGTACGCGGGGTTGACCTTGAACTCCACCTGCTCGGTCACGGTCTGCTCTGCAACTGTGCTGTCCACCATCGTTCCAATCCGTCGCTGACGCGATCGACATCATCGGGTGTGCCGAATACTTCCAGCCGGTACAAGTGCGGCACGTTGCACTTGCGGCTCACGATCTCTCCGGCAAGACAGAAGGAGTCTCCGAAGTTGGTGTTCCCAGCGGAGATGACCCCGCGGATCAGGCTGCGGTTGTGCTCATCATTGAGGAACTTGATCACCTGCTTGGGAACGGCTCCCCTCTCCTCGCCGCGCCCCTGTCCGCCCCCGTAGGTGGGGGTGACGAGCACGTAGGGCTCGTCCACGACGATCGGTTCGTCGTTGCGGTGCAGCGGGATGCGGCGGGCGGGAAGTCCGAGCTTCTCGATGAATCGCGCGGTGTTACCGGAGATGCTCGAGAAGTAGACCAGGAGCGGCGCGACGGTCGCTACGGCGCTCATGGCCTGTCACCTCACGCCAGACGAGCTGCGAGTTCGTCGATCTTGTCGGGACGGAAGCCCGACCAGTGGCCCTCGTCGGTGACGACGACGGGTGCCTGCATGTAGCCCAGCGCCTTGACCTGCTCGAGGGCCGACTCGTCCTGCGACAGGTCGTGGACCTCGTACTCGATGCCCTTCGCATCGAGTGCGCGGTAGGTGGCGTTGCACTGCACGCACGAAGGCTTCGTGTAAACCGTGATCGACATGATTTCTGGCTTCTTCCCCTCAGATCTCAGCTGTTCTCCGGCAGACCCCCCGCCGGGACTTCAATACTACATATGGGGACGGACATTGCGACCGACCACTAGGGATAGTAGTTACATCAATGTAGTTTTCCACCGCTCTCCCTAGGTTGAACACAGCTTGTCCACGGATCCTTCCACAGCCCGGATGCCTGATCGAAGGCCCGAGAAGCGCGTGTTCTCGCGGCTTCCGGGGCCGCCTCGGGAATCCATCCACAGGCCGGACGTTACGCCGTGCCACCGACACCCGATTTCCTGTGGAGAACGCGCTTCGGCGTGTCGCGGCGTGTCGCGGCGTGTCGCAGCATCCGCCACCTCAGGCGCGTCCCTCGCACCCCTCGCCCACCGGCTCATCCGACGGATAGGGTTCTCTGGTGGCGGGATATCGGGACCTTCTTCGCACACCGGGCGTCGGGCGCATGATCGCCGCGCAGCTGGTGGCGCGCTTCCCCAACGGCATGATGAGCCTGGCCATCCTCATGCACGTCGAGCAGCAGACCGGGTCGTACGGTGCGGCGGGCATCGTGCTGGCCGCAGCCTCGGTCGGACAGGCCGTCGCCGGCCCCATCACCAGCCGCTGGATGGGCGCCTGGGGAATGCGCCGGGTGCTCACCCTCACCACCGCCGTCTGCTTCCTCGCCATCCTGGGCCTGGCGCTGCTGCCGCTGGGCATGGCCGGATACATGGCGCTGGCGCTGCTGGCGGGCCTGTCGACACCACCCGTGCAGTCGGCCGTCCGGACCATCTATCCCAAGCTCGTCAACGCCGGTCAGCTCACCCCGCTGTTCTCGCTGGACGCGTCACTGCAGGAGATCATCTGGATCGTCGCGCCGGTGCTGATCACGCTCGTCTCCACGCAGATCGGCACGGTGACGGGTCTGCTGATGGTGGCGGCCATACTCGCAGGCGGCGGCGCGTGGTTCATCCTCTCCCCCGAGGTCGGCCGGGTGCGCATCCCGCGCAGTCGCCGTGCGTTCGGACTGGTGGTTCTCAAGCCGCCGGTGATGCTGGCGACGGTCATAGGGTTCCTGCTGATCGGCGCGTGCTCGGCTGTCGAGGTCGGTGTGGTGGCCACCTTCGGGCACGGCGGCCTGGAGGCGGGCCTGGTGCTGGCGGTGTTCTCCGTCGGAAGCCTGGCCGGCGGCCTGGCGTTCGGGCACATCCCGATCGGACCGTGGGCGATGGCCCGGCGCCTGCTGATCGTCACGATCGGGCTGAGCCTGACGATGTTCTTCCTGAACGCGTTCTGGATCGGCGGCACGCTGCTGGCCGCGGGCATCGGCGTCGCCCCCGCGCTGGCCGTGCTGTTCGCCATCACGACGGCCAGCGTGAAGTTCAGCGAGACCGCCGAGGCGTTCGGCTGGGCCGGAACCGGACAGCTGATCGGGGCGGCGGCGGGTTCTGCGGTCGCCGGCCTGCTCATCGATGCGGAGGGGCCGACCGGCGCCTACCTGGCGGCGGCGTTGTTCGCGTTCGCAGGGCTGCTGGTCGCGATCGTCTTCGTCCGGGCCTTCCCCGACCTGCGGCACCGCGACCCCAGCCCGTACCCCGACACGGAGACGCTGTCCATCCCGATCATCCGCCCCTGATCGCCCGCCTTCGGCAGGGTCGAGCGGAATAGGCTGAGCGCGTGAGCACCTTCGACGCAGCAGCCTTCCTCCCCGACGACCTGCTGGAGCGCATCCGCGAGCGCGCCGCCACGCACGATCGGGAGAACACGTTCCCGCAGCAGGACCTGGACGAGCTGAAGGATGCCGGATATCTGTCGATCCTCGTGCCCGCCGAACTCGGTGGCGCGGGCCTCGGGCTCGAGCAGGCCGCGCTGCTGCAGCAGCGGCTGGCCACGGCCTCCCCCGCCACGGCTCTTGCGATCAACATGCACCTGGTGTGGACCGGTGTCGCGAAGGTGTTCAGCGACCGCGGCGTGCCCGGGCTGGAGTTCGTGCAGCGCGGCGCCGTCGCGGGCGACGTCTTCGCGTTCGGCATCAGCGAGGGCGGCAATGACCTGGTGCTGTTCGGCAGCGATACGGATGCCGCGCCTCAGCCCGGCGGCGGATACGCCTTCACCGGCACGAAGATCTTCACCTCGCTGGCGCCGGTGTGGACGAAGCTGGGCCTGCACGGCCTGGACACCACCAGCGCGGACGCCCCGAAGCTCGTGTTCGCGTTCGTCGACAGGACGGATGCCGTGGTCACCAGCGACGACTGGGACACGCTCGGCATGCGCGGCACGCAGAGCCGCACCACCCGCCTGAACGGCGCGGTGGCGGCTCCGGAGCACATCGTGCGCCGGATCGACCCCGGCCCCAACCCCGACCCGATCGTGTTCGGCATCTTCAGCGTGTTCGAGCTGCTGCTGGCGTCGGTCTACACCGGCATCGCCCGTCGCGGACTGGACCTGGCGATCGAGACGGCGAAGAAGCGCCGGTCGAAGAAGAGCGGCACGACATACAGCCAGGACCCCGACATCCGCTGGCGGGTGGCAGGGATGGGTCTGGCCTACGACGCCCTGCCTCCGCAGATCGCGTCGCTGGCGCGGGATGTCGACGATCTGGGCGACCACGGATCGCACTGGTTCACGCTGCTGTCGGGAGTGAAGCATCGTGCGGTGGTGATGGCCAAGCACGTGCTGGACGAGGCGATGCTGGTGGCCGGCGGCGGCTCGTACTTCTCGTCCAACGAGCTCTCGCGGCTGTACCGCGACGTACTGGCCGGGCAGTTCCATCCCTCCGACCCGGAGTCCGCGCACGCCACCGCGGCGAGCGCGTGGCTGGGCCCCCTGGAGGGCTGACCGCCGAGGATCCGACGGGCCCAGCGCCCGATTCACACCCATGACCTGGGTCCCTGAGCTTGTCGAAGGGTCGTCCTACCGGCGGTCGAACTCGAACGCCTTCAGCAGTTCGCCGACGGCCTGCTCGCGTTCGTCGCCGCCCTGCTCGAACATGGTGGTGACGTGAGTGCGCAGGTGGTTCTCCAGCAGCAGGCGGTTCAGGGACTCCAGTGAGCGCTGCACGGCGCGGGACTGCGTGATGATGTCCATGCAGTACTCCTCGTTCTCGATCATCCGCGCGATGCCGCGCAGCTGACCCTCGAGGATGCTGGTGCGGTGCAGTGCACGCTTCTTGATGTCTTCGATCACACTGAGAGCGTAGCCAATGCCCCGGTGAGCCCGACCAGCGAACCCACAGGCGCGACTGCACGTGCGCCATCACCGCCGCACCTTCACCCGCTCGGCGCGGAGCCCCGCGCTCCCGCGAGTGCCCGATCCACCGCCCGGTACCCGTCCTGGGGCGATCGCCAGCGACAGTACGGGTCCCACCAGGACGGGCCGCGGACCTCCGGGATGCCGTCGCGCATCCTGATCCGCCAGCCCGAGGTCTCGAGAGTGCGGTGGTGGTGCCAGCACAGCGCGACACCGTTGTCGGTGTGCGTCGGCCCGCCTCGAGCCCACTCCTGCACGTGATGGAACTCGCACCAGTCGCCGCGCACGTCGCAGCCCGGGATCAGGCATCCGCCATCGCGCAGCACGATCGCCTTGCGCTGGTGCGGCGTGAAGACGCGCCCGCTGGTGCTGATGCCGATGATGGCCCCGGAGTCGTCGAACAGCACCCGCTGCACACCGCCCGCGCAGGCGGCGTGCATGGCCACGCTCAACGACACGTCCCATTCCGTGCTCTGCAGGTGCGCGCGACCGGCACCGGATGCGAGATCCGCAGCATCCACCGAGACGACCAGCGTCGGAGCCGCCCCGCCGAGCTGAGGCGCGCCCTCTGAAGCCGCCACGGAGCCGACGACGGACGCGAACGCATCATGCCGCTTCTGCGCTGGCGTGCGCAGGTCTGCCGCGGACACCGGCGGCACATCGGCATCCCCCTCGATGTCCAGCATCCCGCCTTCAGGCGATGGGACGAACTGCACGCGAGGGTTGTTGTAGGCATCCATCAGCCGCTGCAGCGTCGCCGCGACCTCGGGGAGCAGAACGCCGCGCACCGGGACCGCGCCATCGCGCATCCTGCCGATCGTGAGGGCGCGGTTGCGCTCACCCGCGTCATCCGCGGGACGCGCCCCGTCGGGATCGATCCGCAGCAGCACGTGCGCTGTCAGCCCCGACAGCTCGACGACCGTGGGCCGGGGTGCGCGCTCGTCACCCGCGTCGGAGGCCGGGCCGGAGACCGAGCTTCGGTCCTCGAGATCGCGCCCCGCCGCCGCACGAGCCAGAACGGCTTCCGCCACGGCGCGATCCTCGGGCGCGATCCGTGACCGAGCCCGGCGAAGCGGACTCACGCACGCCAGGAACCCGGCCAGCGAAATCTCGCCTGAACGAAGCGCGGCGGACAGAGCCGGGAAGTCTCCGGGCAGCCGCTCGCCCGACACGAGCGCGATGTCCTCGTGCACAGCATCCGCAGCGTCCGCATAGCGCCGAGCAGCGGGCGCATCGATCAGCATGACCCGCTGCAGCAGCTCGGACGTGTTCCGGCATCCGGCGCGTGCGGTGACCCGATTCGCCCGCGCTCGCCTCGCGTCCTCGGACTCGATGTCGTCGACCACGTCGACGACGATGCCGTCCAGCAGTCGCTGAAGCTTCCCGATGCTGCGGAGCACATCGATCTGCTCGTCAGGCGCCAGCAGCGTCGCCTCCGCAGCAGGATGCTCCCCCGCCCGCTCGTCGGCGAGCTGCCGAGCGATGCTCTGCAGGACCTCCGGAAGCGATGTCATGCTTCCATTCAACAGGGGGCCTCCGACATTGCATCCCCAGATCAGAGCTTGTTTTCAATCTGTGGATAACTCGCACTGGACGGTTGTTTGTGCAGGAGGAATCACGGAAGGCCGACAGTCCTCACCCGTCCGCGAACGGATTGAGCACCCGCAACCCCGGCACGTCGAAATCCTTCACGTTGCGCGTGACGAGGGTGAGGTCGTGGTGCAGCGCGGTGGCTGCGATCAACGCGTCGGGCAACGGCCTGCGGTCCGGCACCTGGATCGCCGCGCAGATGCGGCCGATCTCATGCGTCACAGGAAGCAGCCGAGGCTCGTACGTCCTGCGCATCTTCGTCAGCCACGCATCGAGGAAGGATGCCTGGCGGGGGTCCGTGTGACGCTTCCCCGCCAGCCCGAGCTCAAGCTCGTAGTCGGTGACGACACTGATCCACCACTCGTCCGGACCCAGCCCGTCCAGCCAGGACAGCGCCTGGGGATTGCCGCGCCGCCGACGCCTCAGCTCTGAGATGACGTTCGTATCCAGGAGGTACATCAGTCGAACTCGAACGGCGGGCGGTCAGGCGTGTTCTTGCGGATGTCGGTCAGGATGTCATCGAAATCGTCGTCATCGTCGAACTCGACTCCGTCAGGCGGCGACAGCAGCTCCAGCAGGCTGTAAGGCGCACGCCCGGTGCCCTTCTGCTGCGCCGGCTTCAGTCGCTCGTACTCCGCCACGCTCAGCAGCACGTACGCCGGCTCACCGCGGCGCGTGACCAGCACCGGCTCGTCGTCGGCGACGCGCTGGGCCTTGGCCACGGACTGGTTGAACTCCCGCGCGGTCATGGTGAACATCCTGTACCTCCCGACAAGAAGTAGTGACAGTACTACACAGGATACGCCCACGACGGCGTGAAAGGATGGCCCCATGTCGCGAACACCCATGGCGCTGCTGTCCCCCGCCGACCAGGAGCGACTGCGGGGCCTGCGGCGGATGAAGGCCGTGGCGCTGGGCGCCCTGATCTTCATGGCCGTGGTGTTCGTGGTCGCGTTCGCCCTTGAGCACCGCTACCCGTGGCTGAGCTACGTGCGCGCGGCCGCCGAGGGCGGCATGGTCGGAGCGCTGGCGGACTGGTTCGCCGTCACGGCGCTGTTCCGGCATCCGCTGGGCCTGCCCATCCCGCACACCGCGATCATCCCGCACCGCAAGGACGAGATCGGCCGCACCCTGGGCGAGTTCGTGGAGACCAACTTCCTCTCCGGCGAGGTCGTGCGCGACAAGCTCTCCCGCACGGCCCTCGCGCAGCGGCTGGGCGAGTGGCTGAGCGGCCCCGCGCATGCGGAGCGCGTGACCGCCGAGGCGTCGACGGCGGCATCCGCCGTGCTGCGCGCGCTCAGCGACGAGGACGTGCAGGGTCTGATCGCCGACCTCGCCCGCGAGCATCTCATCGAGCCGGACTGGGCGCCGTCGGCCGGCGGCTGGCTGGAACGCATCGTCGAGGCGGATGCCCATCACGGCGCCGTGGACCTGGCCGTGGACAGCATCGGCACGTGGCTCGTGAACAACGCCCACACCTTCAATGGCCTGGTCTCCCGCCGCCTGCCGGGCTGGGTGCCCAGGCTTGCACACCGGTTCGTCGACGAGACCGTATACCACGAGGCCGTGAAGTTCGTGCAGGCTGTGCAGGCCGATCCGCGGCATCCGGCCCGGCTCGCGCTCGACGGCTACCTGACTCGCCTGGCCGACCGGCTGCAGCACGACCCCGCCATGGGCGACCGGTTCGAGGGCGCGAAAGCCGCGGTGTTCGACAGCCCGCGGGTGATCGCGCTGGCCGCCCAGGCGTGGGACACCGCCAAGAACGGGCTTCTGAAGGCGCTGGCCGATCCGCAGAGCGCGCTGCGCAGGCGCGCGGCATCCGCCGTCGCCGAGATCGGCACACGGCTGGCAACGGAACCCGCGCTGCAGGCACGCGTGGACGGCTGGGTGACCGACGCCGCGGTGTTCCTCGTGGACCGCTACCGGCACGACATCGCCTCGATCATCACCGACACCGTCGAGAAGTGGGATGCCGCGGAGACCACCGAGAAGATCGAACTCATGGTGGGTCGCGACCTGCAGTACATCCGCCTCAACGGCACCGTCGTGGGTGCGCTCGCGGGAGTGGCGATCTTCGCCGTCGCACACGCGCTGATCCCGCTGGGCTGAGCGCCGTCAGCGGCTGAGCGCCGTCAGGGGCCGAGCGCCGCTCTCAGCCCGCGAGCGCCTCGGCGACTGGAGTGTCGCCGTCGTTGAAGCGGATGGTGCGGTGGATGGTCGCGGGCTCGCGCAGCGCCTGCGCGACGACCAGGGCGACGTTGGCGCGGGAGACCTCCGCCGAGGCTGCGGCCTCGGCATCGATGCGCCCGGTGCCCTCACCGAGGGTGAGACGGCTGGGCCCGAGCACAGTCCAGTCCAGGGTGGTCGCGCGCAGGTACTCATCGGCGGCGGCCTTCGCCTCGGCGTAGGCGTGGAACGGGTCGTCGGCGGGGATGCCGTGCTGCGGCGAGGAATTGAAGTACGACACCATCACGTAGCGGCTGACGCCGGCATCCCCGGCCGCATCCATGGAGCGCACGGCGGCCTCGAAGTCGACGGCGTGCGTGCGCTGGGCCGAGCCGCCGCCGGCACCGGCTGACCACACCACCGCATCGTGCCCCGCGATGACCCGGGCGAACGCCGCGCGGTCCTGGTGCTCGATGTCGAAGACCACCGGCTCAGCGCCGGCGGCGCGCACGTCGTCCGATTGGTCGGGATCACGGATGATCGCGGTGACCTCGTCGCCGCGGTCGGCGAGCACACGTGCGAGCAGAAGCGCGACCTTGCCGTGGCCGCCGACGATCAGGATCCGTGCCATGCCTCCACGGTACCCGCGCCCACAGGCCGAAGGGCGGTCCGAACGCCCGCCCATATGGCTCATTGCGCCCCTCATCCCCTCGATTCGGAGCCGTTCGCGCCATATGGGCGGGAGTGTGTGAGGCCGCTCAGCGCGCGTTCAGCGCGGCCAGCAGCTCCAGCACGCACAGCGCCGCCAGGCGCACGGTGCGGCCGTCCTCGGCATCCGCCGTCGCGTCCACCTCGGCGAGGTCGGCGCTGACCACCCGGGGATCGGTCGCGATGCCGCGCACGAGGCTGCGCAGCTCCCAGGCGGCGAAGCCGCCGGGCACGCTGGCGGGGCAGCCGGGCACGGCCGCGCGGTCGGCGGAGTCCACGTCGATGTCCAGGTGGATGCGGGATCCCGCGCCTGCGACCTCCAGGGCCTCAGCCACCACGTCGGAGTTGCTGCGCCGGCGCACCTCATCGATCGTGATCACGCGGATGCCCCACTCCGAGGCGCGCTGCGCGTAGGCGGCGGAGTTCGCGAAGTCGGCGATGCCGATCTGCACGATCTTCTTCGGATCGATGCGCTCGGAGTCCGGGGCATCCTGCACGAGGCGGCGCACGGGCGAGCCGTTGGAGACACCGTCGCGCAGGTCGTAGTGCGCGTCGATGGTGATCAGTCCCCCGGCTCCCGCGCCGCGGGCCACCGGGTAGGTCAGCGAGTTGTCGCCGCCGAGCGCGATGACCAGGCGGTTGTCTGCGGCGAGCGCCCGCACCCGCTCCACCGTGCGCTGCATGCCCTCGTCGCCGTCGGGTTCGTGCACGTCACCGGCGTCGACGACCCGCAGCACCTCGTTGAGGTCGACGGCGGGCTCACCCATGAGCGTGGCGCTGTAGCGCTGCAGCGCCTCGCGGATGGCGGCCGGCGTGGCATGCGCGCCGGTCTTCGAGATGGAGGTGCGCCAGGTGGGAACCCCGAGCAGCACGGCATCCGCCTTCTCCCCCTCGACGGGAGCCGGCCAGGCTCCGGCCCGCGGCCAGAGCTCATCGTGCGGAAGTGCCATCTCGATCTCCTTCTGCGGACATTCGCCCGCGCTGTTCTTCTCTGCCCGCGGTGCAATTCTCGCGCTGCAATTCTCGCGCTGCTCTTCTCGCGCGGCTCTTCTCGCGCGGCTCTTCTCGCGCTGCTCTTCTCGCCTCGCGCGGCTCTTCTCGAACGCCCGACCGGTCTGCGCGGCTCTTCTCGCTCAGCGCTGCGCGGATCTGCACAGCGGATGCCGAGAACTGCAGCGCGAACGCACGAGACGGAGCAGCGCGAGGCGGAGCAGCACGAGACGGGGCACCACGAGCGCTCACGTCACGGCGACGCCGTCCTTCCAGACGTGCTTCACCAGCGGCACGCCGGGCCGGTAGGCCAGATGAACGCGCGTGGGCGCGTCCAGCAGCACCAGGTCGGCGCGCTTGCCCGGCGCGATCACGCCGATGTCGTCACGGCGCAGTGCCGCCGCTCCCCCGGCAGTGGCGGCCCAGACCGCCTCGGCCGTGGTCATGCCCATCTCCCGCACCGCCAGCGCGATGCAGAACGGCATCGACGAGGTGAAGCTGGAGCCGGGGTTGGTGTCGCAGGCGATCGCGACCGTCACGCCGGCATCGATCAGGCGCCGCGCGTCGGGGAACGGATGCCGGGTGGAGAACTCCACGCCGGGCAGCGCCGTGAGCACGGTGTCGGATGCTGCGAGCGCTGCGATGTCCTCATCCGTCAGGTATGTGCCATGGTCGACGGATGCCGCTCCCAGCTCGATCGCCAGGCGCACCCCGTCGCCGGGGCCGAGCTGGCTGGCGTGCACGCGCGGCTGCAGGCCCCGGGCGATGCCGGCCTCCAGCACCCGACGCGTCTGCGGCACGGTGAACGCGCCGGTCTCGCAGAACGCATCGATCCACTTGGCGTACGGCGCGCAGGCGTCCAGCATGTCGCCGATCACCAGGTCGACGTACTCGTCGCCGCGGTCGGCGTACTCCGCCGGCACCACGTGCGCGCCGAGGAAGGTCACCTCGGGCGTGACCTCGGCGGCCAGGCGCACCAGGCGCTCCTCGGTGGCGACGTCCAGCCCGTAGCCGCTCTTGATCTCCACGGTGGTGGTGCCCTGCGCGAGCATCTCGTCGACGAACCCGCGCAGTCGCGCGCGCAGCTCGTCGTCGCTCGCGCCGCGGGTGGCGGCGACGGTGGAGCGGATGCCGCCGGCGGCATACCTCTCGCCGGCCATCCGCGCCTCGAACTCGGCGGCGCGGTCGCCGCCGAACACGATGTGGCTGTGGCTGTCGACGAACCCGGGGATGACCGCGCATCCCTCGGCATCCGCCTCGACGTACCCGCCGGGCAGCGCGGGGGCCTCGGATGCCGCACCGACCCAGGCGATGCGGTCGCCCTCGATGAGGACGGCCGCGTCGCGCAGGGTTCCGAAGCGATCCTCTGGGGAGCCGACGTTCGTCGTCAGCTCCCCGATGTTCGTGATCAGCGTGGCGGTCACAGCATCGGCACCTTCAGGCCGCGCTCGCGGGCGACGTCCTTGGCGTGCTCGTAGCCCGCGTCGACGTGGCGCATCACGCCCGTGCCGGGGTCGTTGGTGAGCACCCGCTCCAGCTTCTGCGCGGCGAGCTCGGAGCCGTCGGCGACGGTGACCTGACCGGCGTGGATCGAGCGGCCGATGCCGACGCCGCCGCCGTGGTGCAGCGACACCCACGACGCACCGGACGCCGTGTTGAGCAGGGCGTTCAGCAGCGGCCAGTCGGCGATGGCATCCGATCCGTCCTTCATGGCCTCGGTCTCCCGGTAGGGCGATGCGACCGAACCGGAGTCCAGGTGGTCGCGGCCGATCACGATCGGGGCGGACAGCTCACCGGACGCCACCATCTCGTTGAACTTCAGCCCCGCCAGGTGGCGCTCCTTGTAGCCCAGCCAGCAGATGCGCGCCGGCAGGCCCTCGAAGTGCACCTTGTCGGCGGCCTTCTCCAGCCACCGGTGCAGGGCCTTGTCCTCGGGGAACAGCTCGGCGATGGCACGGTCGGTCTTGTAGATGTCCTCCGGGTCGCCGGAGAGCGCGGCCCAGCGGAACGGTCCGCGGCCGGACTCGAACTGCGGGCGGATGTACGCCGGCACGAAGCCGGGGAATTCGAACGCGCGGTCGGCGCCGCCGAGCTTGGCCTCGGCGCGCAGCGAGTTGCCGTAGTCGAAGACTGCGGCACCGGCATCCTGGAATGCGACCATGGCGTTCACGTGGGCGGCCATCGACTCGCGCGAGCGGCGGGTGAACTCCTCCGGGTCGCGGGCGGCCTCGGCCTTCCAGTCGGCGACGGAGATGCCGATCGGCAGGTAGGCCAGCGGGTCGTGCGCGCTGGTCTGGTCCGTGACGACGTCGATCGCGATGAGACCCGCCTGCTGGCGGCGGAACAGCTCGGGGAAGATCTCGGCGGTGTTTCCGACGACGCCGACCGAGAGGGCCTCGCCCGCCTCCTTGGCGGCCATCGCGCGGGCCACGGCGACGTCGAGATCGGTGTGGTACTCGTCCAGGTAGCCGTGCTCCACGCGGCGCGCCAGGCGGGACTCGTCGGCCTCGACGATCAGCACCGCGCCCTCGTTGAGGGTGACGGCCAGCGGCTGCGCGCCGCCCATGCCGCCCGCGCCGCCGGTCAGCGACAGGGTGCCCTTCAGGGAGTCCCTGCCCAGCGACCGGGCCACCGCCGCGAAGGTCTCGTACGTGCCCTGCAGGATGCCCTGCGTGCCGATGTAGATCCAGGAGCCTGCCGTCATCTGGCCGTACATGATCAGGCCCAGCGACTCCAGGCGGCGGAACTCGGGCCAGTTGGCCCAGTCGCCGACCAGGTTGGAGTTGGCGATCAGCACGCGCGGCGCCCACTCGTGGGTGCGGAACACGCCGACGGGCTTGCCGGACTGCACCAGCAGGGTCTCGTCGGGCTCGAGCTCGTCGAGGGTGCGCACGATGGCGTCGTACGCCTCCCAGCTGCGCGCGGCGCGGCCGGTGCCGCCGTAGACGACGAGGTCCTCGGGGTGCTCGGCGACCTCGGGGTCGAGGTTGTTCATCAGCATCCGCTTGGCGGCCTCGGCGCCCCAGCTCTTGGCGGTGCGCTGGTTGCCGCGCGCGGCGCGGATGCGGCGGGACGGGTCGTGCAGGGTGGGCTCAGACATGGGCGTGCTCCTTTGCAGTGCGGAGGACGGCGCCGGAGCGGACGAGCTCCGTGACGGCCTCGATGTCGGGTGAGAGGAAGTGGTCGGGTCCGGGGCCGGCGGCCACGGTGCGGACCAGATCGCGGACCGCGCCGGTGGCGGGGCCCGCCACCAAGGGTGCGCGCAGGTCCAGCGCGCGGGCGCCGGTGAGGATCTCGATGGCCAGCACTCGGGTGAGGCCGTCGATGGCACGGCGCAGCTTGCGGGCCGCCGACCAGCCCATCGACACGTGATCCTCCTGCATGGCGGACGAGGGGATGGAGTCGACGGTGGCTGGGGCGGCGAGGCGCTTGAGCTCGGAGACGATGCCTGCGGCAGCGTACTGCGCGATCATCAGGCCGGAGTCCACGCCCACCTCGTGCGCGAGGAACGGCGGCAGGCCGTGGTTGCGGGCCGGATCCAGGGCGCGGTCGGTGCGGCGCTCGGAGACCGATGCCACATCCGCGACGGAGATGGCCAGGAAGTCCAGCACCACGGCGACCGGCGCGCCGTGGAAGTTGCCGTTGGACTCGATGCGGCCATCGGAGGTGATCACCGGGTTGTCGACGACGGATGCCAGCTCGCGCTCGGCGATCATGGCGGCATGACCCATGGTGTCGCGGGCAGCGCCGTGCACCTGCGGCGAGCAGCGCAGCGAGTACGCGTCCTGCACTCGACCGTCCTCGGGACCCTTGTGACTGGCGACCATGGGCGAGGGGTTCAGGAAGGCGCGCAGGTTGGCGGCGGAGACCGCCTGGCCCACCTGCGGGCGCAGCGCCATCAGGTCGGCGGCGAACACGGCATCCGTGCCCAGCTGCGACTCGATGGACATGGCGGCGGCCAGGTCGGCGGTCGAGACGAGGTTCTCCAGGTCGTGCAGCGCCAGCAGCAGCTGGCCGAGCATGCCGTCGGTGCCGTTGATGAGGGCCAGGCCCTCCTTCTCCCGCAGCACGAGGGGCTCGATGCCGGCGGCGGCCAGCGCGTCGGCTGCGGGCGTCTTCTCGGACGGTTCCTGGCCCGGGCGCACCACGCGCACGTCGCCCTCGCCCATCGCGGCCAGCGCGACGTGGGCGAGCGGTGCCAGGTCGCCCGAGCAGCCCAGCGAGCCGTACTCGCGCACGATCGGGGTGATGCCGGCGTTGAGCATTGCGGCGTAGGTGTCCACGACCAGCGGGCGCACGCCGGTGTGGCCGGACGCCAGGGTCTGCAGGCGCAGCAGGTGCAGCGCGCGGACCACCTCGGTCTCGACCTCGGGGCCGGTGCCTGCGGCGTGCGAGCGGATCAGGCTGACCTGCAGCTGGCGGCGGCGCTCGGCGGCGATGAAGGTGGTGGCGAGCGCTCCGAAGCCGGTGGACACGCCGTAGTGCGGGTTGGGGTCGGCGGCCAGTCCGTCCACGACGGCGCGGGCGGCGGCCACGCGCTGACGGGCGGAGTCTGAGATCTCGACGGTGGCGAACTCACGCGCGACGGCGACGACGTCGGCCGGCGCGAGCGGCGCCTCACCGACGATCACGGGAGAAGAATGCTGCATGTTCTGATTCCACACCGTCCGAGGTCCGCCCGGCAGGCTCCCATGGCACACTGTGTCTGTGATCCCAGACATTGCCCCTGCGGATGCCGGTGATGCGCGCCCCCAGGTGCCCGCAGCGGATCAGACGCTGCGCATCCTGCGTCATCTGGCGCGCAGGCCTGCACCGATCGCGGCATCCGCTCTGGCCCGGGATCTCGACATCCCGCGCTCGACGGTCTACCACCTGCTGGCCACGCTCGAGCAGCACGGCTTCGTCGTGCACCTGGAGCAGGAGCGCCGCTGGGGGCTCGGCACGAGCGCGTTCGAGCTGGCCGGCGGCTACGCCAGGCAGGAGCCGCTGGCGCGCCTGGGCCGGCCGCTGATCGCGGCCCTCGCCGACCAGGTGGGCGAGAGCGCGCACCTCGCCGTGATGAGCGGGCGCGACGTGCTGTACATCGTCGAGGAGCGGGCCGCCCGCCGCCCCGCGCTGGTGACGGATGTCGGGGTGCGGCTGCCCGCGCACCTGACAGCGACGGGCCGGGCCATGCTGGCGGCCCTCCCTCGCAGTCAGGTGCGAGCACTGTATCCGGATGCTGCGGCCTTCACCGACCGCACCGGTGCGGGTCCGTCCCGCCCCGGCGAGCTGCGCGAGGTGCTGCGCGTCGTCCGCGAGACGGGGCTGGCCACCGAGAACGGCGAGGTGACGCCCGGATTCCGTTCCATCGCCGCCGTCGTGCGCGATCACGCGGACTGGCCGACGGCCGCCGTCGCGGTCACCTGGGAGGCCGAGCCGAGAACCGACCCGACGGATGCCGTGCTCGCCGCCGCCCGCACCCTGCAGCGCCGCCTGGGCTGAGACCGTCCGGGAATGCCGAAGGGCGCCGTGCACGCACGGCGCCCTTCTTCTCCAACCCGGACTCGATCAGATCCGCGCGTCCTTGCGCGACTTGATGAAGGTCTCGGGTTCGCGCTTCGCGCGCTTCTCAGCTCTCTTCTCCTTGAGGGAGAGCTTGGGAGCCTTCTTCCCTCCTCGTGCCTGCGGTGTCTTTCCGGACATGAGACTCGCTTCCCCTTCGTTCGGCTGGCGGGTGGTTGATCCTTGACCATAGCCGAGACCTGCAGGAAAGCAAGTCGGGGGATGAGAAGAGCCCCGGGCTGATGCCCGGGGCTCTCGGAATGTGGACCTAAGGGGATTCGAACCCCTGACCTCCTCGATGCGAACGAGGCGCGCTACCAACTGCGCCATAGGCCCGTGAACCTCAGCTAGATTAGCACGCTCTCAGCCCACCGCTCGACGCGCGAGCAGCTGACGCACATGCGCTTCGATCTCCGCGTCGTCGACGACGCCCATGCTCGCATACGGCGAGACCGCGGCATCCGCTCGCGCCGCCGGGGCGGGCAGAGGAGTCGGCGCGGCGGGCGCGAGCTCCTCGGCTCGGCGGCGCAGCTCGGCGCGTCGCGCGGCGCGGCGGCGCTCCTCCTGCGCGTCGATCTGCGCACGCGCCTGCTGGGCGCGCGAGCCGGCGACGGTGACCATCGACTGCGGCACGGGGCGCGGCGTCCACGACACGGCGCCCTGGTCGTGCAGCGGCGGGGACACGCGAGCGGCGACGGGTTCGGCATCCGCCTTCTGCACGCGCACGACCGCATGCTGCGCGACCTGCGCCATCCGCACCAGCACGGCCACGCCGACCACGGCCAGCGCCAGGCCGGACGCCCCGAGCAGCCACTCCTCGCTCAGCACGAACTCCCAGATCCCCAGGCCCAGCATCGCCAGGCCCGCGACGAGGACGATGCTGGCGGCCAGCCGCACGCGCCTGCGAGCCCTCGCCTGCCGCAGCACCGGATCCTTCCGGGTGGCCGCCAGCTCCTGCCGCAGCTTCTCCAGCTGGGCGTTCTCCTTCTCGGCCTGCACGCGCTTGGCGAGCCGCTGCTGCTGCATGACCGTGCGGGCGGTGAGCTCCAGCCGCACCTCGTCCGGCGTCTCGCTGGTCTCGGCCAGCACGCGCAGCGCCTGGTTCAGCCGCACGGCGTTGCGCTCGGCGGCGTAGTACTGATGGCGTCCGCGCCAGGTGGGCATGAAGTACAGCGCCCACAGCAGCACCGACACCAGGACGATCACGCCCCCGCTCAGCACCGGCCCACCCATGCAGACCACGCTAAGGGAACCCGCCGTCGACGCGCCGAAAGTCGTCTCGCGTGTCGCGCCGAATCGGGTCAGCCCGCAGCGGGGACCGCGCCTGCGCCGGGTGGCACGCGGCCGGCCAGCCAGCGCGCGAGCACCCCCTCGGGCACGTCCTCCTTGACCAGCGCGAAAGCATGGTGATCGCGCCACTCGCCGTCGATGTGGATGAACCGGCGCCGCAGGCCCTCGTAGCGGAAGCCGAGCTTCTCGACCACGCGCAGGCTGGCGTGGTTCTCGGGCCGGATGCAGATCTCCATCCGATGCAGCCCGAAGAGGTCGAAGGCGGCATCCGTCGCCAGGGCGACCGACGTGGGTGTGATGCCGCGGCCCGCGAAGCGCTCGCTGACCCAGTAGCCGATGGTGGCCGAGCACAGCGAGCCGCGGGCGACGCCCCAGATGTTGAGCTGGCCGGCGATCTCGCCGTCGTACTCCATCACGAACGGGTAGCCGGCACCCTCGCGGTGCTGCTGCAGGAGGCGGCGGATGCTGACCCGCATGTCGAACGACGTCACGCCCCCGGGGATCGTCGCCTCCCACGGCCGCAGCCAGGCCCGGTTCGACAGCAGCTCGCGCTGCAGGATGCGGGCGTCGCGACCGCGGATGAGTCTCAGACCGACGGGTCCGTGCTGCAGCTGGTCGATGGATTCGAGAGGCATGTCGATGTGCAGGCTACAGGCGCCCGGCGAAGGACTTCAGCCACGGGCGCAGATCCGGGCCGAGATCGTCGCGCTCGACGGCCAGCTGGACGATGGCCTTGATGTACTCCAGCCGGTCGCCGGTGTCGTACCGACGTCCGCGGAACACCACGCCGACCACCCCGGGCCCGTCCTCCTCGGCGGCCAGCTCCGCCAGGGCGTCGGTCAGCTGGATCTCACCGCCCTTGCCCGGCCGAGTGCGCTCGAGCACCTCGAAGACGCTGGCAGGCAGGACGTAGCGGCCGATCACGGCCAGGTTCGAGGGGGCGTCCTCGGGTGCGGGCTTCTCGACGAGTCCGGTGACCCGCACGACGCCGTCGGCATCCGCCCCGTCGACAGCGGCGACGCCGTACGCCTGGATGTGTGCGGGATCGACCTCCATGAGGGCGATCACGGCGGCGCCGGTGCGCTCGTGCGCCGCGATCATGGCGGGCAGCAGCGGATCGCGCTCGTCGATCAGGTCGTCGCCCAGCAGCACGGCGAACGAGCTGTCCCCCACATGCGACCGGGCGCGGAGCACCGCATGGCCGAGCCCCTTGGGCTCTCCCTGTCGGACGAAGTGGATGTCGGCGAGATCGCTGGACTCCATCACCTGCTGCAGGCGGTCCTGGTCGCCCTTCTCGGCGAGGCGCACCTCGAGCTCGGGAACGGAGTCGAAGTGGTTCGAGATGGCGTTCTTGTTGCGCCCGATGATGACGAGGATGTCGTCGATGCCGGCCTCGACGGCCTCCTCGACGACGTACTGGATGGCCGGTTTGTCGACCACGGGGAGCATCTCCTTCGGCATCGCCTTCGTCGCCGGAAGGAACCGGGTGCCCAGACCCGCAGCGGGGATGACCGCCTTGATGGTGCTCATCCGGTCAGCATACCGGCGGCATCCCCCATCACCGCGGGTCACGTCCGGCCGGATGCCGAGGACCTCGCCGTATGATCGAGGGATGCCGGGCGACGAGATGCAGCAGAAGCGCGCACTGCGCGCGGAGCTGCGCGAGAGACGACAGCTGCTCACCGAGGCCCAGCGCGAGGCCGCGGGGATCGGCATCGCCGAGCAGCTGGACGCTCTCGTCCGCGCCCACGATGCTCGATCGGTGTCCTGCTTCCTGTCCACCCGCACGGAGCCCGACACGCGCCGGTTCGTGCACGAGGCCGTCAGACGCGGCATCCGCGTTCTGCTGCCCATCACCCGTGCCGACGGCCTGCTGGACTGGGCGGTCGCTGACGACACCGACGAGGTCGCCGAGGGCCTGTACGGACTTCCCGAACCCACCGGCGAGGTGCTCGGCCCGATCGCGGTGAACGACGTGGACCTGATGATCATCCCCGCGGCGGCCATCGACCGCACGGGCACCCGTCTGGGCTGGGGTCGCGGCTACTTCGACAAGACCATCGGCTCCATGCTGAAATGCCCTCCGGTGTATGCGGTGATCTATGATTCCGAGGTACTCGATGCGCTGCCGCGCGAGGTCCACGACCAGCCGGTGAACGGCATCGTCACCCCGACGCAGACCATCGTGCTGTCGTCCGCACGCAACTGAACAGGAATCCCGGATGCCCACCTACTCTTACGCCTGCACGGCCTGCGACCACCGCTTCGACGCCGTGCAGAGCTTCTCGGAGGACTCGCTCACCATCTGCCCGGAGTGCGGCGGGGCGCTGCGCAAGCAGTACGGCAGCGTGGGCGTGACCTTCCACGGCTCGGGCTTCTATCGCACCGACTCGCGCGGAAAAGCTGGCACGAAGGCGGAAAGTCAGACATCATCGGGTTCAGGATCCTCGACGAGCACCAGCCCGGCGCCCGCGAAGACCTCGGCCTCGAACTGAGGCTGAACGAACACCCACAGGGGGAGTCCAGTGCTCAAGGGATTCAAGGAATTCATCGCCCAGGGCAATGTCATCGATCTGGCCGTCGCAGTCGTCATCGGCGCTGCGTTCTCGGCCATCGTCGCAGCCATCGTCGACAACCTGATCAACCCGCTGATCGGCCTGCTGTTCAACGCCGAATCGCTGGATCACGTCAAGCTCGGCGTGTTCGGCGTCGGCGCGATCATCGGCGCGATCATCAACTTCCTCGCCGTCGCACTGATCGTGTACTTCGTGTTCGTCCTGCCGATGAACAAGTACAAGGAGCACCAGGCCGCGAAGAACCCGGCCGTCGAGGAGCCCACCCTGCCCAGCGAGCAGGAGCTGCTCATCGAGATCCGCGACGCTCTGCGCAAGGATGCCGCGAGCTGACCGCGGTCGGCGCATGATCGAGCGCCTCGTCCCTTCGGGGGGCGGGGCGCTTGTTCGTGTGCCCTGACGACCGTCGAAGCGCCGAGACTCAGTAGTGCGGCGGCACTTCCCGCAGCATCTGCGCGTCGTTGGGCCCGTGCTCGCCGTCGATGCCGGCGTGCCGCTCCTCGCGCACATGCGGCTCGGCGTGGGTGCCCTCGACGCGGGTCAGCTGCGCACGCCGTGAACCCGGCACGCGCACGATGTGCTGCCGCTCCTCACTCATCGACGTCGAGCGGCTGGGTGTCGTCGTTCGCCCGCACCGCGTCCTCCTCGATGCCGAGGACGGTGGCGATGCGTCGTGCGACCGTCGCCGGGTCGCTGTAGAGATCGAAGGCGTGCACGCGCACGTAGTGCCAGCCCAGGCGCCGCAGCACCTGCGGTCGCAGCCGCAGGCTCTCGCGCAGCGACTCGTCGTGGCTCTCGGGATCCGACTCGATCACGACCGCGCGCCCGCCGTGCTGGGCCACCAGCGGCAGCAGACCCCGGTAGTCGACATCCACCGAGGCCCCCAGGCGCCGCAGCTCGCGTGCCAGCGCCAGGGTGAGCGGGTCGGCCAGATCCTCCAGGCGGGCGTCGCGCCCTCGCGCGGCCAGATTGCCGAGGATGGACATCAGCGTCGAGGCGCCGTGCTCGAGCCGGCCCTCGTCGAACGCGGAGGGACGGATGCAGGAGACGATGACCATCGACCGGCGCGCCCGCGTCATCCCGACGGTCAGCAGCCGCTCGCCGTCCTCCTGCGACAGATCCCCGAAGTCGCTGAGCACGCGGCCGTGCCTGGTCAGCCCGAAGCCGAGCGAGAAGATCACGCGGTCGCGGCTCTCCGCGACCGATTCCTCGAGCGTCAGCACGGCGAACGGCTCAGCGGTGTCCCGGCCGACGAAGTCGGCGACATCCGATCGTCCAGCGAACGACCTGGCCACGGCGGCTCGCACGCGTTCGGCGTGCCGCCTCGAAGCGGTGACCACCATGAGCGACTCGGTGGGACGGTTGATGGCGTGCTCGACCACCAGGGTCACGACGCGCGCGACCTCGGCATCCGGGCTCTCCACAGCTCCGGTCTCGGGATCGGGGTTGCCCACGCCGCCCTCGACGTAGTCGACGGTGAGGCTGCCGCGTCCCAGGTACGAGCCCGCCCACGGCAGCGAGACGATCTCGCCGCCGTAGAACGCGTCGTTGATGAGCTCGGCGAGATCCTCGCCGCCCGCGCGATAGCTGCGCGTGAGCGTCATCACGGGAAACAGCTCGGCCAGGCGCTCGAACACCGAGACGTCGTCGAACGGCACCTCGGGCTCCCAGGTCGGGTCTGCCAGCGTCGCCGCGGTGAACGGCGTGGGACGCTGCGTGACCGGGTCGCCGAAGGCGACGATCTGGCGGGCACGGCGGATGGCCGGCGTCGCCTCGGTGAGGTTCACAGCGCCGGCATCCACCAGCAGCACCGCGTCGAACTCGACGGAGTCAGGGATCTCGGGCACCTCGTAGGGCGAGGCGATCCAGACCGGGGCGAGCACGCGCACCAGGTCGGGGGCCGCGGTGACGATCTCGGCCGTCGTGGCCTCGCCGTTCTTCAGCGCGCGGCGCAGGTTCGTCGCCTGATCGGGCTCGTCGACGATGGCGATGCGCCACTGGCTGGCGAGATTCCAGGCCAGCAGCGGGCCCGCCATGGCGGTGTGCGCCTCGTCGACCAGGCGGAAGTCGCGCTCCAGCCTGTCGACCACGGAGGTGTTGGCGCCCAGCAGCGAGCGGTCGTCCTGCAGCGCCCGCTCCAGCAGCGACTGCCACCAGGCGAACTCCAGCTCATCGGCCACCCGCTCCTCGGGCACGTGCCGCACGGAGAGGTCGGCCAGCAGCGGCCGCAGCCCCAGGCCGGACAGCTCGTCGCGGATCTCGGTGCGCTCGACGAGGTTGTCGAACACGGCGCTGCGCGTGGCCAGTCCCGAGAGCGTGCGCACGAGACGCGCGACGGGGAGCGCCGCCAGCGGCTCCTTGCGGCCCAGCGCGGCATCCAGCTCGCTCAGCTCGGCCGACACCCGCTGCCATGCGACATGCACGTCGGACAGGCCCAGCGGCACCTGCGGGGCGACGCCGGCGTCGACGTAGCGCTGCCACTGCGAACGCTGCTGCTGGATGCGCAGCAGCCACTCGTGCATCTCCGCGACCTGCGCGCCGGGGCGGACGTATTCGCGCGCCAGCCGCTTGAGGCGCCGGCGGTTGGCGGACGACATCCCCGGCGCGTCGCGACGCGAGCCGTGCGCCTGGATGAGCTCGCCGAGCGGGCGCTCGAAGACGGTCGGGCTGAAGCGATCCAGCGAATCGCGGATGCCCTTCAGCAGCTGCAGGTACTCCCCCAGCTCGGTGATCGTGGTGAACGGGCGCATGCTGGTCTGCGCGATCAGCTCGTAGCCGCGCTCCAGCAGCGAGGGGACGCCGGTGGCGTGCAGCTCCCCCGCCAGCTTGTGCGCCTGCTGCGCCGCCTCGGTGCTCTCGAAGCTGACGCCGTACCACGGCGAATCGTCAGGCCCGAAGCGGAACTCGCCGAGCTGCGCAGCCCTGGTGAGCGCCCTGGCCGCATGCGACCGATCGCCGGCCAGCCGCTCCAGCGTCTTCATATCCAATCGAGCGCCGGTGGACGGAGGCACGGGCAGCAGCGCCAGGCGGGTGAGCCTGCGCGTGGCATCCAGCACCGAGGCGCCGGTGCCGCCGATCTTCCCGGTCAGCGCCCCGCGATAGTCGCGCAGCACGGTGCGCAGCCGCACGAGCGCCTCGTCGACCTCGGTGGCGCGGGGTTGAGTCGCCTTCTCGCTGCGGGAGATGGCGCGGATCAGGTCACGACGCACAGCCGAAGGCGAGACGGCCAGGCCGTCCAGGCCGATGCCGGCCAGGCGATGCCGGACGCCGTCGAGCGTGGAGCGACGGGTGGAGACGACCAGCACCCGCCGTCCCGCGCGCACGAACGCGCCCAGGGCGTTGATGACGGTCTGGGTGCCGCCGGTGCCGGGAAGGGTGGAGACGACCACGGAGTGTCCGGCGGCGATGCGCGCCAGCACGTCCTCCTGTTCGGCATCCGCGTCCAGCAGCAGCGTCTCGGCCGCAGGCGCTCGATCGTCCGGCCCGTGCACCTCCGGCAGCTCGCGTCGGGCGGACACCCGCTCGCGGTCGTCGGCGTGCCCACCCAGAGCATTCAGCACCGGGTGGTCGAGGTTCACCATGTCGCGGACCATTGCACCGGCGACGTCGGCGAAGGTGGAGACCACCAGTCGCGGATGCACGGCGAAGGTGTCGATGGAGTGCGTCAGCGCGCGGAGCTGATCGATCACCGGCTGCGGCTTGAAGATCCCTCCGTCGTAGGCGAGGGATGCCAGACCCGCGGGGTCCAAGGTGAGGCCGAAGTGGTCGCGTGCGGCGCGCACCAGAGCGGGGTTGACCTCGAAGGCGCCCTGCAGCTTGAGCTCGAAGTCGGCATGGTGACGGCGGATCCCCAGCGGCCGCAGCAGCACCGGGGCGGAGAATTCGACGCCGCCGACCTTCCAGCGCGCGAGGCCCACGGCCAGGCGCACGGCGTCGATGCCGCGCACGGTGCGCAGTTCGGTGCTGCGCGCGGTGATGCGCTCGGCTGCCATCCGCGCGGTGCGCAGCCCGACTTCGTCCCGGAACAGATTGGAGAGCAGCGTGGAGCGGCCCGTGATGAACTGCGGCAGGCTGCCGGGATGCGCCTTGGAGATGTCGATGCCGGACTCCGGCGCATCCACGAAGGCGAGCAGCGGCGAAGCGCCGCCGAGGTCGGCGGCCTCTGCGCGCAGCGTGGTGCGCTGCGCCTCCGCCGCGTGGGCGATGTCCACTCCCGTGGATGAGTCGCCGAGCTCGCCGAGGTTCATCGCGGTGTCCTCTCCCGCGTCCTCGGCGCCCTTCGCCTCACGTCGCCACACACCCAAAGCCTAAGCGGAGCGGGGGCTGAGGTCCGGTATCCCGGGCCGATTCGCGCGGATTGCCGCCGATCACGCGCGCAATCGCCCCTCCTGCACACATCGGTCTTCCTCCCGACTTGTCCACAGCCACCGAGTTCTGGTGCCTGTGGGGTCGGCCCCGCGCAGGATGATGGGGTCATGAGCTTCCGATACGACTTCGTGCCCACGCCGTTCGGTGACGCGTTGGCGGTGTTCTCGGATGCCGGGATCGTCAGCTTCGACCTGTCCGAGGCCGATGATCCCAGCGTCCCGTGGCTGCTGGAGAACGTCAGCCGCAGACTCCGCGCGGTCCCCGAGGACGCACCGGGCTCCGGCGACGAGCTCGCGCACCTGATGGACGCGTACTTCGAGGGCGAGCCCATCCGGTTCGACGAGCACGTGCGGTTCGACTGGCGGCTGGTGGATGGCTTCACCCGCGCTGCGCTGCAGACGGTGTGCACGGTGCCCTGGGCCGAGACGATGAGCTACGGCGAGGTGGCCGTGCTGGCCGGGCATCCCGGTGCCGCGCGCGCCGTGGGCACGGCATGCCGGCTCACGCCGTTCTCGGTGATCGTGCCCGTGCACCGGGTGATCCGCGCCGACGGCTCGATGGGCCACTACGGCGCGCATCCGGAGCGCAAGCGCTACCTGCTCGACCTCGAGCGCGACGCCGCTGCTGACCGCTGAGCACTGAGTTCCTGAGCACTGAGACCAAGCGGAGCCCGGCGTGTAGGCCGCCGGGCTCCGCTTCTGGGGATGCTCGGATCGCACTGGGGATGACGATCCGAGTCCTGGGGACGCCCGCATCGCACTGGGGAGTCGACGCGGGCGGGCATTCGGGCCGACCGCTCGGGCCGTGCTGCGCACGAGCCCGAGCGGTCGGAGGGGATCAGTGCTCGACGGCCTTCTCGGCGCCGAACCCGGTCAGCGAGCGCACCTCCATCTCGGCGGCCAGGGCACGCGACTCCGCGGTCTTCGCGGTGACCGTGCCGAGCCATCCGAGGATGAAGCCCACCGGGATCGAGATGATGCCGGGGTTGCTCAGCGGGAAGATCGCGATGTCGATCCCGGGGATCATCGAGGTCTCGCTGCCGGAGAAGACCGGCGAGATGACGATGAGACCCACGGCCGCGATCAGACCGCCGTACATGCTCCACACCGCGCCGCGGGTGTTGAACTTCTTCCAGAACAGCGAGTACAGGATCGTCGGCAGGTTGGCGGATGCCGCGATGGCGAACGCCAGGGCCACGAGGAACGCGATGTTCTGCCCCTGCGCGCCGATGCCGCCGATGATCGCCAGGATGCCGATCACGATGACGGTGCGACGCGCGACCTTGACCTCGCCGGCGGAATCGGAGACGCCGGTGCCGTCCTTGCCGCGCTTGATGACGTTGGAGTAGATGTCATGCGCGAACGAGGCGGCGGCGGTGATGGTCAGGCCTGCGACCACCGCGAGGATCGTGGCGAACGCGACGGCCGAGATGAAGCCCATCAGCAGCGGACCGCCGAGCGCCTGCGCCAGCAGCGGAGCCGCGGAGTTCACGCCTCCCGGAGCCGCCTTGATGGTCTCGGCGCCGACCAGCGCGCTGGCGCCGTAGCCCAGCACCAGGGTCAGCAGGTAGAACAGGCCGATCAGCCAGATCGCCCAGACGACGGACTTGCGTGCCTCCTTGGCGGTCGGGACCGTGTAGAAGCGCATCAGCACGTGCGGCAGACCCGCGGTGCCCAGGACGAGAGCCATGCCCAGCGAGAGGAAGTCCAGCGGGTTGGCGCCGTACTTCAGCCCCGGGCCGAGGATCTTCGCGCCCTCTGGTGCGTTGGCCACGGCATCCTCGAGCAGGCCGTTGAAGCTGAAGCCGTGCAGCGCCAGCACCCAGACGGTCATGCCGATCGCACCGAGGATCAGCAGCACCGCCTTGACGATCTGGACCCAGGTGGTGCCCTTCATGCCGCCGATGAGCACGTAGATGATCATCAGCACACCGACGATCGCGATGACCAGCGACTGTCCGACCTTGCTGTCGATGCCCAGCAGGAGCGAGACCAGCGCGCCGGCGCCGGACATCTGAGCCAGCAGGTAGAAGAAGCACACCGCGAGGGTGGTGATGGCGGCGGCCATGCGCACGGGGCGCTGCTTGAGGCGGAACGCCAGCACGTCGGCCATCGTGAACTTGCCGGTGTTGCGCATCAGCTCGGCCACCAGCAGCAGCGCCACCAGCCAGGCCACCAGGAATCCGATGGAGTAGAGGAATCCGTCGTAGCCGTTCACGGCGATCGCGCCGCAGATGCCCAGGAAGGATGCCGCGGAGAGGTAGTCGCCCGAGATGGCGAAGCCGTTCTGCGTACCGCTGAACGAGCGGCCGGCGGCGTAGTAGTCCGCGGCCGTCTTGTTGTTGCGGCTGGCGCGGATGACGATGAACAGCGTCACGGCGACGAAAGCCGCGAAGATGGCGATGTTCAGGACAGGGTCGTTCTTGACGGCCACCGCCGCCATATGCGTGACATTCATGAACGCACCTCCGCCTTCTCGAGCTCTTCACGGATCTCGGTGGCCACCGGGTCGAGCTTTCGGTTGGCGAATGAGACATATGCCATGGTGATGGCGAATGTGGTGACGAACTGCCCGAGTCCGAAGAGCAGGCCGACCGTGATGTCGCCCCACACCCTCTGGCTCATGAAATCCGTTGCGAATGCTGCGAGCAGCACATATGCGAAATACCAGAGCAGGAAGAAGATCGCCAGCGGGAAGACGAACGAGCGCTGCATTCGCTTGAGTCCCTGGAATCTCTCCGATTCCTCGACTTCGATGTAGTCGATTCCTCCGCCGGATTCTTCATCGATCCGTTCTGTCATGAGGCCTCCTTGCCGCATGTACGAAGCCGCGTGACGGCGTCACGCGGGTGGTATCCTCGACGCTACGAAACGGGCGGGCAGCGCCGTCACCCCCGAAAGTTGGTATCTGCTGACAATGAGCGTCCAGGCTGGCACCGCGCAGGAACTCGTCGCCGATGGTGTGCGCGAGCTCGCCAGGCGCACGCGATTCCCGGTGGCGTTCGGCGGTCTCATCGAGGACGGCGAGGTGGCCGTGACCACCATCGTCGGCAATCGCACCCGTCATCTGGACGGTCTGCAGGTGCGCCCGGAGCGGGGACTGGGCGGGCGGGCGATGATCGAGCTGCGCCCGCGCATGACCAACAACTACCGCAATTCGCAGCAGATCACGCACGACTACGATCTGTTCGTGCTGGGCGAGGGGCTGCGGACGCTGCTGGCCCTGCCCATCGTCGTGGCGGGCCGCCCTCGAGGCATGCTGTATGCCGGAGCCTGGGAGGAATCCCAAGTCGGAGGCGTGACCACGGCGCCGGCCATGAGCGTCGCGCAGCGCATGGCGACGGAGCTGCAGATCCGCGACGAGGTCGAACGACGGCTGCGCGAGGCCTCCCCCGTACCCTCACTGGCCGCCCCGCAGCGCGAGGATCTGCGCGAGAGCTTCGCCGAGCTGCGCTCCATCGCCGCCGGTCTCGACGACGAGACCCTGCGCTCACGGATCATGGCCGTCGAGAAGCGTCTCCTGGGGTTCGTCGAGCCGGTGCCGGTCACCACCAGCTCGGTCCCCACCGTGCACCTGTCCCCCCGTGAGCTGGACGTGCTGGCCTGCGCGGCGGTGGGCTCCACGAACGGCGAGATCGCCTCGCAGCTGGGTCTGCGTGAGGGAACGGTGAAGGCCTACCTGGGTGCCGCGATGTCGAAGCTGGATGCCTCCACCCGGCACTCGGCAGTGGCCCGTGCGCGCCGTGCGGGCCTGCTTCCCTGACACCCTTTCCAACGGTGCGCGAATTCATTCCGCACCATCGACATGCTTCTTGCATTTCCAGAATATTGCAATTACTGTTATCACCATGGCTCGACGAATTGTGCATCAGCTTGTTGACGATATCGATGGCGCACTGCTGGAGGTCGGTGAGGGCGAGACAGTTCATTTCTCCCTCAATGGCGTGGCATACGAGATCGATCTCACGAATTCCCATGCGGAAGAGCTTCGCGCCGCCCTGGCGCCATACATCAATGCCGGTCGTCGCGCGTCCGCGGGCAGTTCCCGTGCCGCTGCACCTCGGCGTCGCGCTGCTCGCAATTCCGAGGTCGGTGAGATTCGGGAATGGGCCAAGGCTCAGGGCCTGAAGGTCTCCGAGCGCGGACGCATCGCCGCGGACGTCATGGAGGCGTACCGAGCGGCGCACTGACATTCTTCCTTCTGCGGCCGGCGCCCTTCGGGACGCCGGCCGCTCTGTGTGCCCTCGCTTCCCCACCGGCCGCTCGCTGCGTCGCCAGGTCCCGAGATCGGCTGCGGTGTCGAGGAAGAGCGCCGCAGCGAGCCTCCTGGCCGGCGGGGCCCCTCTGTCGAGGGGGTGAGACGACGAAGGACGCCGCCCTCCGGGCGGCGTCCTTCGTCATCGTGCCCTCGACAGGATTCGAACCTGCGACCTGCCCTTTAGGAGAGGGCCGCTCTATCCGACTGAGCTACGAAGGCGCTCTTCAAGTCTAACGGAGCCGGATCGTCGCTACGCGGCCAGCGCGAGGTAGGGCTCCCAGCGCGGGTCGCCGCGCTCGGCACCGCGGACGGTCCACGCCGTGCCATGCGGAGGACGGGGCGTCATCCGCAGCTCCCAGCCCATCTCCCGCGGCGTGCGGTCGCTCTTGACGTTGTTGCACTTCAGGCAGCACGCGACCAGGTTCTCCCAGCTGTCCGCTCCCCCGCGCGAGCGGGGGAGGATGTGGTCGATGGTCGATGCGCTGCGGCCGCAGTACCCGCAGCGGTGGTCGTCGCGGCGCAGCACCCCGCGACGGGTGACCGGCACCCGGCGGGACGACGGCAGACGCACGTACCTGGTGAGGAGGATCACGACCGGGCGTTCATAGGCGTTGCGACCCGACCAGACCGGGTCGCCCTCCACGTGCTCGATCACACTGGCCTTGTCGTTCATCACGAGCACCATGGCCCTCTTGAACGACACCACCGTGATGGGTTCGTATCCTGCATTCAGCACCAGTGTGCGCATCGTCGGCATCCTCTCGATTCGGCCGGGATGGCTTCCCGGCTCTCTCGACTCCTCGTGCGGACAGCAGCGGTCGCAGGGATGACAAAAAAGCGCCGTCCTAAAGACAGCGCCTTCCGTGCTCGACAAAGCCGAGCCGTCCCTGCGGACGATGCTGAAGGACAAGACGGCCGAGCGCATCCATGGTTCGGATGCCCGGTGACTGTCCCATCAGCTTCTCCCGCCCGTACGACGACGGGTACAGGCTAGCCCATCCGTCTGAACGACGCGGGAACACCGGCCGTCGAACGGGGAACGTGTCGGGCGATCAGCCCGCGTTGACCTTCAGCCAGGAGATCGGCTCGATGAGCGCGCCGTTGATGTGCACCTCGAAGTGCAGGTGGGAACCGAACGAGCGCCCGGTGTTGCCGACCTTGCCGATGAACTGGCCGGGCTGCACCGTCTGGCCGGTGCTGACCGCGCGGGTGCCGTAGCTCATGTGGGCGTAGAGGGTCGACACGCGCTGACCGCCGACGACCGAGTCGATGACGATGGCGACTCCGTAGCCGTAGTAGTTCTCAGACGACACGCGCACCACTCCGCCGGCCGCCGCGAAGATCGGGGTGCCGGAGTTCGCGACCATATCGGCGCCGCCGTGGCCGCTGCCCACGGTGCGACTGACGTAGTACGAACCCCGCGGAAGCGGATAGCGGACCTCGCCCGAACCCGGCGAGGTGAGCTGCAGGTCTGCGGCGCTCAGGCGCGAGACCCTGGTCGAGGCGAGCTTCGCGGTCGCCGCGGCGCGCGCCTTGGCTGCCGCTTCAGCCTTCTTCGTCGCGATCTCCTCGGGCGTGGTGGCCGAGTAGGTGCCGCGATCCAGCGGCGAGGCGGTGGCTTCGGATGCCACCACCAGCGACTGCGCATCGCCTGCCGCAAGCTGCTGCAGGGTCGTGGCCTCGTTCTTGTGGGTGCCGTTCGTCGCGGCGTAGGCCGGAAGGGCGACGGCGGCGACCAGGGCGCCGACTGCTGCGAAGATCGCGATCGTGCGCATGGGCTTCACGCTCGTGCGGCTGCTGCGGGTGGCGCGTCCTCGCGCCGGCTTCTTCGGGTCTTCAGCGTTGTCGGTCGTGGTGATGTCTGCGGCCAAAAGGGAATCCTCCTGCGCCTCCGCGCTCGATTCGGGCAAGCGCAGGCTCGTCGGCAATAGTCGTTTCTCGGGCACGTATGCCACACGGCACGTTGTGCGAACTTCTCGCGGAGAGGACGAGCCTAGGAGGCGATCTCCGCGTTCATCACCGACGGGCTTCTTCGTCGGCGACCCCACCGACGTTACCGGAAGATAACGATTCTGTCACCCTCCGAACCTGACAATCCGCCAGAACGCCCCGAGAATCCTGACTGATCAGGCATTGTCCTGGACGAGGAAGATGTGGGATGCCAGTTCCACCGGCAGTTCCAGGTCGTCGTCGCGACCCTCCATGCTGATCAGGACGTACCCCTCGTTGTAGCGGTACTCCCCGCGCGCACCAGGGACGACGCCCGCATCGCGCAGCTGCTCGAGCAGTTCCGGATCCACCTGCGCGGGCTCGGCGAGACGGCGCACGGTGCCCTCGATGGGTCCGCCCGCGGCATCCAACTGCCTGACCAGGCCGATCACGCCCTCCTCGAAGGAGCGGGTCGGAACGTCGCCGAGCTGGTCCAGGCCCGGGATCGGGTTGCCGTACGGCGACTCGGTGGGATGACCCAGCAGCTCGACGAGGCGGCGCTCCACCTGCTCGCTCATCACGTGCTCCCAGCGGCAGGCCTCCTCGTGCACGAACGCCCAGTCCAGCCCGATCACGTCGGAGAGCAGTCGCTCGGCCAGCCGGTGCTTGCGCATCACGTCGACGGCCTTGCGACGCCCGGCATCCGTCAGCTCCAGACGACGGTCCTCGGAGACGACGACCAGTCCGTCGCGCTCCATTCGTCCGACCGTCTGCGAGACGGTCGGACCGGAGTGCCCGAGTCGCTCCGAGATGCGCGCGCGCAGCGGAACGATGTGCTCCTCCTCCAGCTCGAGGATGGTGCGAAGGTACATCTCGGTGGTGTCGATCAGGTCGGTCATGCGGGCCCTCCGATGGTCTTAGGCAAGCCTACCTTTCCGCCGCCCGGTCATCGCCCGTCACGCGGGCGGGAGCGCCGCCCACGGCGACCTAGAATCAACCCATGGCGATCGAGATCCCCCGTGAACTCCTACCCGTCGACGGACGCTTCGGCTGCGGCCCGTCCAGAGTGCGCCCCGCGCAGATCGAGGCGCTGGCCGCGGTCGGCGCGAGTCTGCTGGGCACGTCGCACCGCAAGACCCCGGTGAAGAACCTGGTGGCCAGCGTTCGCGATCGCCTGTCCACCCTGTTCAGCCTGCCGGAGGGATACGAGATCATCCTCGGCAACGGCGGCTCGACGGCGTTCTGGGATGCCGCCGCCTTCGGCCTCATCGAGCACCGTGCGCAGAACCTCGTCTTCGGCGAGTTCGGCGGCAAGTTCGCCAAGGCCGCCGCAGCTCCGTGGCTGGAGGCGCCGGACGTGCGCACCGCCGAGCCCGGCACGGTCGCCTTCGCCGAAGCCGTCGAGGGCGTGGACGTGTACGCCTGGCCGCACAACGAGACCTCCACGGGCGCTGCGGCTCCCGTCACGCGCGTCGCGGCCGACGGCGCACTGACCGTCGTCGACGCGACCAGCGCCGCTGGCGGCATCGACGTCGACATCAGCCAGGTGGACGTCTACTACTTCGCCCCGCAGAAGAACCTCGGCTCGGACGGCGGCCTGTGGCTCGCGGCGGTCTCCCCCGCTGCCATCGAGCGCATCGAGCGCATCGCGGCATCCGGTCGGTACATCCCCGAGTTCCTCAGTCTTCACAACGCCCTGACCAACTCACGCCTGAGCCAGACCCTGAACACCCCGGCACTGACAACCCTGCACCTGATGGACAGCCAGTTGGACTGGATCCTGGCGAACGGCGGGCTGAAGTGGGCTGCCGCCCGCACGGCCGAGTCGTCCGGTCTGCTCTACGACTGGGCGGAGAGCACCTCCGTCACGACCCCGTTCGTCGAAGCCGCGTACCGCTCCCCCGTGGTCGCGACCATCGACTTCGACGGAGTGGACGCCGCGGAGATCGCCAAGGCCCTGCGTGCCAACGGCATCGTCGACACCGAGCCGTACCGCAAGCTCGGCCGCAACCAGCTGCGCATCGCGACATTCGTCTCCATCGAGCCCGACGACGTGCGCCAGCTGATCCGCTCGATCGACTACGTGCTGGGCCACCTGGCCTGACTCGAGTCCCAGCGGAGTTCGAGACCCCTCAGCAGCGTCGAAACCCCTCCTGGCCCGCGTGGGTCAGGAGGGGTTTCGGCGGTCAGGAGGGGTTTCGGCGGAAGAGGTCACTCCTCTTCGGCTGCGTCCTCCGGAGCGGCTTCGTCGTCGGCGTTGTCTGCGTTGTCGTCGTCTTCAGCGTTGTCGTCGTCGTCGGATGCCGCGGACTCGTCCAGCTCGTCGATGTCGACGCCGTCCAGGTCACCGGCGTGCAGCCGTGCGGTCACGTCGTGCTCGTCGACGTCCTCATCGTCGGAGTCGTCATCCTCGTCAGAGCCGTCGAGATCGACATCCGCGTCGTCGGAATCGACGTTCGCGTCCGCATCACCCGACTCCGTGCCCTCGGCGGCGGCCGCGGCGGCGAGCTCGGCCTGGTGCGCGCGGTACTCGGCGAGACGCTCGGTCCACGGCACCCAGTCGGGTGCGAGCAGGGCGCTGTCACCGGGCATGAGCTCGGTCTCGAGCACCGTCGGCTCGGCGTCGTCCAGCTGCGCGACGGAGACCGTCCAGTACCAGCCCGGGTATCCGGGAAGCCGGTTCTCGAACCGCAGCGACAGCGCGCCGGACGGCTCCACCGTGTAGCCGGCGGCGGGTCCGATCGTGGAGGCGGGGGTGATCTCGTGCAGGGCGGCCAGCGCGATCTCGCGCGTGGCGGCAGCCAGCTCGTCAGGCGTCGAGATCATCAGCGACCTTGCGCAGCACCGCGGGGAGAGTGCGGCTGGTGGGGCGGCCCTTGCGCAGCGCGGAGCTGGCGTCATCGAGCATCTTCATGAGGTCCTCGATGATCACCGCCATCTCGTCCGCGTTGGCGCGCGGCGCCTTGGCGCGTGCCGGGGGCGCGTCCAGCACGCGCACCGACAGCGCCTGCGGGCCGCGGCGACCGTCGGCGAGGCCGAACTCCACGCGGGTGTTCTTCTTCACGGAGACACCTGTGGGAAGGGCAGAGGCGTGCAGGAAGACGTCCTGGCCGTCATCGGAAGCGATGAAGCCGAACCCCTTCTCGTCGTCGTAGAACCTGACCTTGCCGGTGGGCATGGGAGAACCTCGCTGAGTCTGTGTGATGGAACGTCGCGCGGCGACGCGACACCTCCAGCCTACCCGCCGGGCGCCCGACGACGCCGCGTGCGCGCCCAGGAGATACGCTGAAGGGGATGAGCAAGCAAGACGACGCCGCGGAGGCGCCCACGAGTCTGATCGACCGCATCCTGGCCTACACGGCGCTCGTGCTGGCAGCCGCGTCGATCATCTGCTTCTTCGCCATCATCATCGGCACCGCGACGGGCATGAAGCAGTCCTCGTTCGGCACCGGGGTGTGGCCCTTCGTGGCGGCACTGCCGCTGTACGGGCTCCCGCTCGCCTTCGTGATGATCATCGCGCTGCTGATCATCACCTTCGTCCGCAGGGGACGCGCGAGCAAGCGATCCTGAGCGGCCCTGAACATGAGCACCCACGCGCGCCCTCTGGCCGATCGGCTGGCAGCGGCGAGCGATGAGCAGTTCGGCGAACTGCTGCGCATCCGCGACGTGCATGCGGATGCCGACTGGGACGACTTCTTCGACGCTGCCGAGGCGCTGCTGGAACCGGCCTCCATCGAGCGCGGCCTGGCCGCACTCACCCGTGCCGACGCGCAGCGGCTGGCCGATGCCGTACGACCGGATGCCGAGATCGATGCATCCACGGCCGACCTGCTCGCCTCCCTCGGATTCCTGGATGCCCAGGGGCGCGTGCCCGCACCGGTGATCGCCGCCGTCGCCGCCCACTCCCCTGTCGCCGACGCGGAGCGAGCCGCCGAGACTCCGGCGTCCGATTCCGCCGCGGCGGGCGCGGCAGAGCGCGCCTGGGCGACGGTCGGCGCACTGGCCGATCTGCTGCTGGCGGCCCGGACCGCGCCCTTGGCGCTGGTCGCCACCGGCGCACTGAGCGTGACAGAGAAGCGCAGGCTGATGCTCGACGACGATGCCGACAGTCTGCGCGAGATCGCGGAGCTGTCCGGTCTCGCCCGCCCCGTCGATCGGGAATGGCGCCTGACGCCCACGGCGGAGGACTGGCTGGCCGCTTCGTTCGCCGAGCGGTGGGCGCAGTTGGCCACGGCTTTCCGCGAATCGATGCCGGCCGGCATCCGCTCCGGCTCCGGCTGGGACCCGATCGGGAGCTGGCCCGAGGCGCACCCCTGGGATTCCGCCTGGGCGGCGCATGCGGATCGCCTGACGCACCTCGCGGTGCTGCTGGGACTGCGCACGATCGACCGCACCGAGCCCGCCTGGGCGCAGGCGCTGCGCACCGGAGGCGAGGCCGACACCTCCGCCCTGCAGGCGCTGCTGCCGACCGAGGTGGATCGGCTGTTCCTGCAGAACGACCTCTCCGCGATCGCCCCGGGTCCACTGCAGCCCGCGCTGGACAACCGCCTGCGCGGCATGACCGAGCATTCCTCGGCCGCGCAGGTGTCGTCGTACCGCTTCACCGCGGACTCCGTCGCCCGCGCTCTCGTGGACGGAGAGACCGAGCAGGGCATCCTGACCTTCCTGCACGAGCTCTCGCTGTCCGGGGTGCCGCAGCCGCTGGAGTACCTCATCGCGCAGACAGCCGCACGCCACGGCCTCGTGCGTGTGGGTCCGGATTCGACCGGCGGCACGCAGGTGCGCAGCGCCGACGAGCATCTGCTGGAGGCCATCGCCGTCGACCGCAACCTGCGTCCGCTGGGGCTGGTGCCCGACGGCGACCGTCTGCACTCCCGCGTGAGCGCGGAGACCGTCGCCTGGGCGCTGTCGGATGCCCGCTACCCGGCAACCCTCGTCGACCGCGACGACGTGGCCATCGCCGTGCAGCGGCGCCGCCTCGCACCACCCGCGGCCGCGCCCGGAGTCGAGTACGCGAGCCTGATCGCGCGGCTGCGCTCGCACCGCGGACCGGACGCGGATGCCGCCTGGCTGGGCCGCGAGCTGGAGGCCGCCGTCCGGGCCCGCGCGCTCGTGCAGGTGCAGGTGGCCATGCCCGACGGCACCAGCCGCCAGCTGACTCTGGAGGCGTCGGGCATCGGCGGCGGTCGGCTTCGCGGCCGGGACCGCGCGGCCGATGTGGAGCGCACGCTGCCGGTGCGCAGCATCCGCTCGGTGCAGGTGCTCGAGGCCTGATGCACCGCGGCCTCGGTAGACTGGTCTGCTATGTCTGATGGCCCACTGATCGTCCAGAGCGACCGCACCGTGCTGCTGGAGGTCGCGCACTCCGACGCGGACGCCGCCCGCCACGAGCTGGCGATCTTCGCCGAGCTGGAGCGCGCCCCCGAGCACATGCACACCTACCGCATCACGCGGCTGGGCCTGTGGAACGCCCGTGCGGCCGGCCACACCGCCGACGACATGCTGGCGACGCTCGAGCGGTGGTCGCGCTTCCCCGTCCCGCCGTCCGTGGCGCTGGACCTGCGCGAGACCGTGGACCGCTACGGACGCCTGATCATCGAGCGCGACGACGAGGGCGCGCTGATCCTGCACTCCACGGATCCCGCCGTGCTCACCCAGGTCGCCGCGAACAGGCGCATCCAGCCGCTGCTGATCGACCACCCCACCCCCGAGACGTACGTCGTGGACGCGTGGGCGCGCGGTCAGATCAAGCAGGAGCTGCTGAAGATCGGCTGGCCGGCCGAGGACCTCGCCGGCTACACGCCGGGCACGCCGCACGAGATCGAGCTGGATGAGGACGGCTGGGCGATGCGGCCGTACCAGCACGAGGCCGTGGACGCCTTCGCGAAGGAGGGCTCCGGCGTGGTGGTGCTGCCCTGCGGCGCAGGGAAGACCATCGTCGGCGCGGGCGCGATGGCCGCGACCGGCACCACCACGCTGATCCTCGTGACCAACACGGTCTCGGCCCGGCAGTGGCGCGACGAGCTGCTCAAGCGCACCTCGCTCACGCCCGAGGAGATCGGCGAGTACTCCGGGCAGGCCAAGGAGATCAAGCCGGTCACCATCGCCACGTACCAGATCCTCACCGCCAAGCGGAAGGGCCAGTACGCGCACCTGGCGCTGCTGGATGCCCTGGACTGGGGCCTGATCGTCTACGACGAGGTGCACCTGCTGCCGGCGCCCGTGTTCAAGCTCACCGCCGACCTGCAGGCCCGCCGCAGGATCGGCCTGACCGCCACGCTCGTGCGCGAGGACGGTCGCGAGGGTGACGTGTTCAGCCTGATCGGGCCGAAGCGGTTCGACGCACCGTGGAAGCAGATCGAGGCGCAGGGCTTCATCTCCCCGGCCGCCTGCTACGAGGTGCGCGTGGACCTGCCGCCCAGCACCCGGCTGGAGTACGCCGCAGCCACCGACGACGAGCGGTACCGGCTCGCAGCATCCGCTCCGGAGAAGATCACCGCGGTGCGCGAGTTGATCGCCAAGCATCCCGGCGAGCGCATCCTCGTGATCGGCCAGTATCTCGACCAGCTCGACGAGCTGTCCGAGGCGCTGAACGCCCCGCAGATCACCGGCGCCACGCCCGTGGACGAGCGCGAGCAGCTGTATCGGCAGTTCCGCGAGGGCGAGATCTCGCTGCTGGTGGTCTCGAAGGTCGCGAACTTCTCGGTGGATCTGCCGGAGGCATCCGTCGCCATCCAGGTGTCGGGATCGTTCGGCTCCCGGCAGGAGGAGGCCCAGCGGCTGGGCCGCCTGCTGCGGCCCAAGCAGTCCGGGCACACCGCCAGCTTCTACACGCTGATCGCCCGGGACACGGTCGATCAGGACTACGCGCAGAACCGGCAGCGGTTCCTCGCCGAGCAGGGCTACAGCTACACCATCATGGATGCTGTGAGCCTGGCCGCCTGAGTCAGCTCGCGGCCCCCGCCGGCTCCTCGCCGGGCTTCAGCCCGCACCGCCAGCAGGGCGCGGAGAGGTCGTCGAGCAGGGCGCCGCACTCGGGGCACACCTGCGACAGCCAGCACGCGCTGTCGCCGCCCTCGTACTCGTCCATGCTCCGGATGCTACCCCTGCGGCAGCGGCACGGGGGCCGGCCGCAGCACGGTGCGAGTGCGCACCAGTCCGGTGCGCCGCTGCATCCACTCGATGATCCCGGCGTACACGACCATGGTGATCGCCGTCGTGACCACATCGATGGGCAGGCCCGTCGTGGCGTTCGCATCGGCCAGCCCGAACGCGCCGAGCAGGAAGGCCGAGACGTTGTTGACCGCGTGCAGCACGATGGCGGACTCCAGCCCGCCGGTGCGCCATACCAGCCAGGCCGCGGCCACGGCGAACACGGCCACGCTCAGCAGTCCCCATACGTCGTACAGATGCCCGAACACGAACAGCGGGATGGGAAGCAGGATCGGGAACAGCGGATGCTTCAGCCACGTGCCGATGGCCTGCATGAGGAACCCGCGGAAGACGTACTCCTCGGCGGCCGACTGCAGCGGCACCAGCAGCACGATCAGCAGCACCATCAGCCCCAGCCCTGGCTGGGAGGCGTCGGCCTCAATGCTCTCCCCGGTGGCGGCGGCCAGCGCCAGCGTGATCGCGGTCTGCACCGCGTACACGGCCAGCGCCACCAGCAGGCTGCGCCCGAGCCAGCCCCAGCGGATCCGCCCTGCCACCGAGAGCAGCAGGCCGACGCCCCGGCCGCCCAGCATCCTGGACGCCGCCAGGAGTGCCGGGATCATCAGGATCAGCGGCACGATCAGCACCAGGAATCCGGTGGGATCCGCCACCTCGAACGGCGGCACCTGCCCCCGCTCGAGCATCTCGAAAGCCGGGCTGAGGCCCGGATTCATCACCACGACGACCACCAGCGGAACCATGATCATGACGATCATCGCGAGGTACAGCGCGGCCGCGACGGCGGCGATGGCCAGTGGGCGCCACCACCGGGTCGGGCGAGAGCGTGCACGGTCCAGACGGTGGAAGGCCAGCTCCTCCGGCACGGGAGCCAGCAGCGTCACCTCCGGCACGAGCGGTGCGCCTGACGGCGCCGGAGGCGCGGGCGGCGGATACGCAGCAGGGATGCTGCGTGGGGCAGCAGGGTGGGTCTCGGAGGGCACCCTCCGATCCTCCCCGATCAGAGGGTTCACCGCATCCCGGTGACATGCGCGCGCCGCATCCCTCGTCCGGCCCGCGCCGCGTTCACACCTCGTCGGAGGCGGCCTCAGCGGTGCTGCCGACCGTCGCGAACCACTCCAGGGTGTGCCGGGCGACCTCATCGGGCGCGTCGTCGGTGAGGAAGTGCGAGGCGCCGTCCACGAACGCCAGCGAGAATCGGTCCGCCCGGCGCTCCTGGTCACGGCAGATGTGGCGGACCAGCTCCTCGGGGAACGGTCCGTCCTGCCGGCCGAACAGGGCCAGGGTGGGCGGACGCAGTCGCATCCGCCGGTACTCGCCGGCGGCGAGCGCCATCACCTCCGGGACGATCAGGCCGCGATACATCGCCGCGACGGCGCGACTCACCTCAGGACGCCTCTGCACCCGCAGATAGCCGTCGAGGTCCTCCTCGCCCAACGGCCGTGCCAGGTACTTCTCGGAGAAGAGATGCCGCAGGGAGCCGCCCTCCCTGTGCATCAGCATCCGTGGCATGTGGGAGAAGGCCGGCAGCAGCCGCGGCGTGAAGATCATGAATGCCGGCGGCACGGAGCACTGGACGGCGGCGCGGACCCGCTCCGGATGCCGGTACGAGAGCTGGTGGGCGATGACAGCACCGAAGTCATGGCTGAGAAGGCTCGTGCGGCCGATCCCGAGGACGTCGAGCAGCGCCACGATGTCGTCGACGACCGAATGGCGCCGGAAGCGCGGGTCCTCGGCCGCCGTCCAGCCCGCACCTCGCAGGTCCGGGCAGATCACGCGATACCCGGCGGAGGCGATCCGGGGAGCGATGGCACGCCACTGCCACCAGTGCTCTGGGAACCCGTGCAGCATGAGCACCGGCTCTCCCTCCCCGATCACGGCGACGTGCGTGCGCAACCCGGGCGTCTGCACGATGTGATGCTCGAAGCCCGCGGCCTCCGGCAGCGGCGGATCCCACTCCCTGTGCTCTTCCATGCGCACACGCTACTACGTTCATAGTGTTTTGTCACTAGAGAAGTAGTTGCGTAGTCTCGAGCTGTGAGCAGGACCCGCGATCAGGCGCTGGATGCCGCCGTGATGCTGATCGGCGCCGAGGGCATTCGCGCACTCACGCACGGCCGCGTGGATGCCGCCGCCTCCCTGCCGCCCGGATCCACCTCCAACCATTTCCGCACCCGCGCCGCGCTCGTGGCCGGTGTCGCCGAGTGGATCGCGCGACGCGAGCTGGGCGATGCCGGCGTGCCCGAGATCACCACGCGCGACGAGCTCGTCGACGCGCTCACCCGCATGGTCGAGGTGCAGTCCGGGCCGCTGTCCGCGCGAACCCGGGCCAGGTACGCGCTGTTCCTGGAGACCGACGACGATGCCGTGCGTCCGCTGCGCGAGCAGCGCGCCGGCATGGAGGCCTGGCTGCGCAGCATCCTCTCCCGGCTCGGCGGCGACGCCGCGGCGAGCCGCACCGCCTTCCTGATGGCCGCCGCCGACGGGCTGCTGCTGCACCGCATCACGGTCGACCCGGCGGCTCCGATCGTCGACGTGATCACCCGCGCGGTCGATGCGTCGCTGGGGCACTGACCTTGAGCTCTCGCGCGCCCAATCAGCGCGTACAAGGACGAAGTCACCATAATGGGGGCATGACTGATGCGCGCATCCTGGTCGTCGACGACGAACCGAACATCCGCGACCTGCTCTCCCGGGGTCTCAGCTTCGCCGGGTTCAAGGTGAAGACCGTCGCCAACGGCGCGGCGACCATCTCGGCCGTCCTCGAGGAGGAGCCGGACCTGATCATCCTCGACGTCATGCTGCCCGACATGAACGGCTTCAGCGTGACCAAGCGACTGCGAGGGGCGGGGTTCACCGCCCCCATCCTGTTCCTCACCGCCAAGGACGACACGCAGGACAAGATCGAGGGTCTGAACGCCGGCGGTGATGACTACGTCACCAAGCCGTTCGCGCTCGACGAGATCGTGGCGCGCGCACAGGCCATCCTGCGCCGCACCATGCAGAACGACGACGAGGAGGCGCTGATCCGCGCCGGCGAGCTGTCCATGGATCAGGACACTCACGACGTGTTCGTCGGCAAGGTGCCGATCGAGCTCAGCCCGACGGAGTTCAAGCTCCTGAAGTACCTCATGCTCAACCCCAACCGCGTGCTATCCAAGGCGCAGATCCTCGACCACGTCTGGGAGTACGACTTCAACGGCGACGCCGGCATCGTGGAGAGCTACATCTCGTACCTGCGCCGCAAGATCGACCCGCACACCGAGGAGTCGCTCATCCAGACCAAGCGCGGCTTCGGCTACATGCTCAAGGTCGGCAAGTCCGCCTGAGCACGGGGACGGGCATGGCACGCGGCTCAGACGCCGTCACCACCTGGTGGCGGCGGATAAGCCTGCGCGCCAAGGTCACCGGCGTCACCGTCGCGGTGCTCGCCCTGGGGCTGGTGGTCGCGGGGATCGGAACCGTCCCGATCCTGCGCAACGCGATGATCAACAACATCGACTCGCAGCTGCCGTCGCTGGCGACGACGGGGCAGGCGGAGCGGTTCTTCGACGTCACCGTCGAGGGCGGAAGGCTGGTCTTCCAGCCGAAGGCGGATGCTCCGCGCGCGACCGACTTCGTGGTGGCCTTCTACACGACCACCGGTGATCCCATCGCCCAGGCCGGAGGCCGCAGCGATGATCACCGCCCGGCCTTCCCCGCGAAGATCGACCTGCAGACCGCGCTGGCGAAGGCCGACCAGGTGATCCCGCTGCAGGCATCCGACGGCGACACGTATCACGCGGCCGTCTCGCCGCGTCCGCTGGAGACCGTCCCCGGCGTGACGTACGTGCAGATGGTGGCCCTGCCGCTGGAGGAGGCCGACAACATCGTTGGCACGTACTTCGCGGTCTACACGGTGGTGGCGCTCGTGACGATCCTGCTGGCGGCGCTGCTGATCCGCGGCCTGGTGACGCTGACGTTCCGCAGGCTGGGGCACGTGGAGTCCACGGCCATGGCCATCGCCGCCGGCGATTTCAGCCAGCGCCTGACCGATCTGGAGCCCACCACCGAGGTCGGGCGGCTCAACGCCGCCATCAACACCATGCTCGAGCGGGTGGACCGCTCGCTCGCGCAGCGCGACCGCACCGTGCAGAACATGCGCCGCTTCATCGGCGACGCCAGCCACGAGCTGCGCACACCGCTGGTGAGCGTGCGCGGCTACGCCGAGCTGTACCGGATGGGCGCCATCAGCGGCGACGAGGACACCGCCAGGGCCATGGAGCGCATCGAGAAGGAGGCCATCCGGATGGGGGTCCTGGTCGAGGACCTCCTGGCGCTGGCACGTCTGGACGAGGACCGCGAGAAGCAGCTCGAGATCATCCCGATCGACCTGCGCCCGGTCGCCCGCGACGCGGCATTGGATCTGCGGGTCACCTCCGCCGGCCGCACGATCACGGTGATCGACACCACCGCCGAGGATGCGGAGCCTCCGCACCCCCGTCCTGCGGCGCCGCCGGCGCCCGCGCCGGCCCCGCCCACGGCATCCCTCCCGGCCCCGCGCCGCACGGCGGCGGCGCTGGGGCGTCTGCGACGCCGGGGGAAGCCCGCGCCCGCAGTGCCGTCCATCGACTTCAGCGAGGCGACGGATGCCCCGGTGCGCACACCCCCGATCGTGCTGGGCGAGGAGAACAAGGTGCGTCAGGTCGTGACGAACCTCCTGGGCAACGCCCGCCGCTACTCCCCCGAGAACGGCCCCATCGAGCTCGTCGTCGGCGCCGACCGGCGCCTCGGCGTGGGCACCATCGCCGTCGTCGACCACGGCGAGGGCATCCCGCCGCAGATCCGCGAGCACATCTTCGAGCGCTTCTGGCGCGCGGACACCTCCCGCGCGCGTGAGACCGGCGGGGCGGGCCTGGGCCTGGCCATCGTCGCCTCGATCCTCGAGTCGCTGCACGGCTCGGTGCGCGTCGAGGAGACCCCGGGCGGCGGCGCGACCTTCATCGTCTCGCTCCCGCTGGCGCCCGCCCAGGCGACACCCGCGCACCTGCTGGAGGAGACGCAGCCGCTGGACCGGCTGGACCTCTGAGCGCACTCCTGTGCACATTCCGGGAACCCGGGGGACTTGTGCACAGACGCCGGGTTTCCGGCCTCGCGGCCTTCTCGGACGCTCCTAGAGTCGGAAGCCCGTCGAGAGGAGATATCCCATGTCCGTCTTCACCGTTGACACCGATGCCGTCCAGTCCGCGAACGGTGCGGCCCGTGCCACCATGGAGCGCCTGCAGAGCGAATCCAGCGCGCTGATGGCGCAGCTGACGCAGCTGCAGTCGTCGTGGACCGGTTCCGCATCGCTGGCGTTCCAGCAGTGCAGCGAGCAGTGGCGCGGTGCGCAGCTGCACGTCGAGCAGGTGCTGGCGTCCATCAGCACGGCGCTCGGCTCCGCCGCCAGCCAGTACGCGGATGCCGATCAGTACTCCGCGAGCCTGTTCCACTGAGCTCTCAGGTCCTGGGTCGCTGAGCCTGTCGCTTGTACTGAGCGAGCGTCAGCGAGTCGAAGTGAAGCGTCGCAGAACGCAGAACGCCCCCTGCACGAAGCAGGGGGCGTTCCGTCTGGCAGTGAGAGCCGGCCGCGGTCGGGGTTTCGACTCGCTCCGCTCGCTCAACCTTGACCCGACTCGGACTCAACGCTGCTTCGCAGCATTGAGTCCTCGCGCGTCAGAAGTCCATGCCACCGGTCGGGTCGGCCGGAGCGGCGGCAGCCTTCTCCGGCTTGTCGGCCACGACGGCCTCCGTGGTCAGGAACAGGCCGGCGATCGACGCGGCGTTCTGCAGCGCCGAACGGGTGACCTTGGCCGGGTCGATGATGCCCTGTGCGAACATGTCGCCGTACTCACCGGTGGCGGCGTTCAGGCCCTGGCCCGAGGGGAGCTCGGAGACCTTGTGCGCGACCACGCCCGGCTCGAGGCCGGCGTTGAGGGCGATCTGCTTCAGCGGGGCCTCGATGGCCACCTTGACGATGGAGACACCGGTCGCCTCGTCGCCGTCCACCTCAAGGGTGTCCAGCGCCTTCGCCGACTGGATGAGCGCGACGCCACCACCGGGGACGATGCCCTCCTCGACAGCCGCCTTCGCGTTGCGGACGGCGTCCTCGATGCGGTGCTTGCGCTCCTTGAGCTCGACCTCGGTGGCCGCGCCCGCCTTGATGACGGCCACGCCGCCGGCGAGCTTGGCGAGGCGCTCCTGCAGCTTCTCGCGGTCGTAGTCGCTGTCGGTCTTCTCGATCTCGCGACGGATCTGGGTGACGCGACCCTCGATCGTCGCAGCCTCACCGGCGCCCTCGACGATGGTGGTCTCGTCCTTGGTGACGATGACCTTGCGCGCACGGCCGAGCAGGTCGAGGGTGGTGTTCTCGAGCTTGAGGCCGACCTCCTCGGTGATGACCTGGCCGCCGGTCAGGATCGCGATGTCCTGCAGCTGGGCCTTGCGACGGTCGCCGAAGCCCGGAGCCTTGACGGCGACGGACTTGAAGATGCCGCGGATCTTGTTCAGCACGAGCGTCGCGAGAGCCTCGCCCTCGACGTCCTCGGCGATGATGACGAGCTCCTTGCCGTCCTGGATCACCTTGTCGACGACCGGCAGCAGGTCCTTGATGTTGCCGATCTTCTGGTTGGCGATGAGGATGTACGGGTCCTCGAAGACGGCCTCCTGGCGCTCCGGGTCCGTGACGAAGTACGGGTTCAGGTAGCCCTTGTCGAAGCGCATGCCCTCGGTGAGCTCGAGCTCGGTGCCGAAGGTCTGCGACTCCTCGACGGTGACGACGCCCTCCTTGCCGACCTTGTCGATGGCCTCGGCGATGAGCTCGCCGATGGCAGGGTCAGCGGCGGAGATGGATGCGGTGGCGGCGATCTCCTCCTTGGACTCGATCTCCTTGGCGCTGGCGAGCAGGTCGGCGGTGATGGCCGCGACGGCCTTCTCGATGCCCTTCTTCAGGCTGATGGGGTCGGCGCCGGCTGCGACGTTGCGCAGGCCCTCGCGGACCAGTGCCTGGGCCAGGACGGTCGCGGTGGTGGTTCCGTCACCGGCGACGTCATCGGTCTTCTTGGCGACCTCCTTGACGAGCTCCGCACCGATCTTCTCGTACGGGTCGTCGAGCTCGATCTCCTTGGCGATGGAGACGCCGTCGTTGGTGATCGTGGGGGCGCCCCACTTCTTCTCCAGCACGACGTTGCGACCGCGCGGGCCGAGGGTCACCTTGACCGCGTCGGCCAGGATGTTCAGGCCGCGCTCGAGGCCGCGACGGGCCTCCTCATCGAAAGCGATGATCTTTGCCATGAGTCTTTCGTCCCTCCCGGACGTAGGCGATGTGGTTAGCACTCAGAGTGTTCGAGTGCTAACACTCAGTCTGGCACTCGACCCATGAGAGTGCAAGCCGTGCGGGAGGGGCGTTCGCCCAGCGCGGATCAGCCCGCCGGCGTCTCGTCGCCGGCGCTCGGTGCGGGGCTGTTCGTGCCCACGAGGTTCTTGCCCACGACCACGGTCAGCTGCGGCCTGTCATTGCCGTTGGAGGAGGCGTAGTGGTCGTTCTGCTCGATCTCCGCACCGCCGAGCACCTCGGCCACGCCCAGGGCGGCGGCCTCGTCCTCCTTCTTCACGTAGAAGACGGTCGTCTTGTCGAACGACGTGGAGGAGTTGTCGCTGCCGAACACGTCGGCGCCTGCCCAGCCCTGGTCGATGAGCTTCTGGCGCACCTGGTCGACCACGCCGGTCTGCGGCGTGGCGTTCAGGATGAGCACCTGGTACGAGGTGTCGATCTTCGCCAGGACGCCCGGCGTCTGCGTCGCGACCGGCGCACCCGCGCCGCCGCCCAGATCGATGCGCCCCATCAGCACCAGCGAGATGAAGATCCCCACGGCGATGAGCACCAGCGCGGCGGCGGCGGACCACAGCAGCGCGACGAGCCCGTTGATTCCCGGCTGCTCGGCGCGGTGCGCTCCCACACGTCCGGTGGTGCGCGGAATCTCGTCGAATCGGTCGCGTGGGGGGTGTGGCACCCCTCGATGCTAGCCGCCCGATCCGGGGAATGCGCTGGGCTGACGCGCTCAGCCGACGAATCCGCGCAGCCGCGCGGAGCGCTGGCGCCCCCTGGCGTCGCGCAGCCGGCGGAGCCGTCGCACCAGGAGCGGGTCGAACGCCAGCGCCTCCTCGGTCTCGATGAGGCGGGCGAGCAGCTGGTAGTAGCGCGCGGGGCTCATGCCCAGCTGGGTGCGGATGGTCTCCTCCTTCATCCCGCTGTGCCGCGGCCACGCCGCCTCCAGCGTCAGGATCGCACGGTCGCGATCGGAGAGTTCACCCAGCATGGGATCAGGCTACGCGGCATCCGAGGCGTGGTCCGCGCGCCACTCCCACCAGCGTCCCAGCGGATCGGCCTCGGCCAACTGCGTGCCGTCCAGCCCCACGCCGAAGCCGTCGTCATCCGCCGCCGACCATCCCTCGTGCAGGCGGACGGGGTCGATGGTCACCCACCGCGCATCATCCACAGCGCGGATGCCGGCGATGAGCTCCTCGCGCGCCGCGCGCGGCAGGTAGACCAGCATCCCCGGCGTGGTGATCACGAGCGTCGCGTCGCGGGGCGCGGATGCCGCCAGCTTCGCCAGCCGCGCCTTCGCGTCGCCCGCCAGGATCCGCGGCGGGGAGGCCCGGGCGATGTCGACGGCGGCGGCGATGCGCGTGGCGCGATCGGTCTCCCCCGGCCAGATCTGCGCCCGGATCCACGCCCGATCAGCGGCCGAGCGCACGTCGACGGGTGCGAGGTCGATGCCGGCGCGCCAGACGATCTCGGGCATCCGAAGCGTCGGCAGCGATCCGCGCACGACGCTGGTGAGCACGACTCGGGATGCCCCGGACGCGGGGTCCAGGCGGGCGCGCTCCGCGCCGGAGGCATCCGTGAAGCGGTACGAGAACCGGTCCGGGTACAGGCACAGTCCCGCAGCGGCACCCAGCTCCAGCAGTGCGATGGGTCCGTCGATCAGGCCCAGCACCGGCAGCAGCGCCGCCATGCGCAACGGCTCGTTGGCCTGCACCGTGCGCTGCGAGCACTCCGCCACGACCTCTTCGGAGTGCGCCAGCACGAACGCCCGCCACTGGGCGTAGTCGCCGTCGGCGGCGCCGAGCAGCCTGGTCACGGCGAACACCAGGGGCGGCTGCCGATGCTGCGGCGGGATGCGGGCCAGCAGCGCCTGCATCCCGGCATCCGCCACGACTCCCGCCGCCCACCGGGCGTACACGTCGCTGCGACCCGGCGCCTCGTGCAGGGCGAACCTGGAGAAGCGCTCGCGCACGGCATCCGTCATGCCTCCATTCTCACCGACCCGGAACACGTCCGAACAGGGGAGAATGGATGCATGGCTTACAGCGTGAACAAGACCGAGGCCGAGTGGCGCGAGCAACTCGGCGACGACCAGTACGCCGTGCTGCGCACGGCGGCGACCGAGCGCCCCTGGACGGGTGACCTGCTCGACGAGAAGCGCGACGGCTTCTACCACTGCGGCGGATGCGGCGCGGAGCTGTTCCGCAGCGGCACGAAGTTCGAATCCGGCTGTGGCTGGCCGAGCTTCTACGAGTCGGTGCGTCCCGAGGCCGTGAAGCTCATCGAGGACCACACCCTCGGAATGGAGCGCACGGAGGTCAGGTGCGCGGCGTGCGGCTCGCACCTGGGCCACGTCTTCCCCGACGGCTTCGGCACCCCCATCGGCGACCGCTACTGCATGAACTCGCTGGCGCTGACCTTCACTCCCGACGAGTCGTGAGCGCGCTCGAGGCGATCCTGCGGCGCACCTCCTGGTCGAAGGTCACCGCGGACGCCCCGACACGCGAACAGCTCCTGCCGCTCATCGAGGCGGCGGGGCGCGTCGCCGACCACTCCTCACTGCACCCGTGGCGGCTGATCGAACTGCGCGGCGACGACAGGCTCGCCCTGGGTGCGGCCATCGCCGAGACGAACGGCGACTCCGAGCCATCGGCCAAACCGCTGCGTGCCGAGCTGCTGATCGCCGTGGTGGTCTCGTACCGCGCCAGCGAGAAGGTGCCGCACTGGGAGCAGGAGGCGTCGGCCGCCGGTGTGGCGCACATGCTGAGCCTGCTGCTGGACGAGGCCGGCTGGGGTGTGATCTGGCGCACCGGCGGGTACACCCGCAGTGAGCCCGTCGCGCGCGTGCACGGCCTGGGTGCGGACGAGCGGCTGCTGGGCTGGCTGTACGTCGGCGGCAAACCGGAGGGCCGCGATCCGGGGCGGCGGAAGACCGTGGATGCCGATGCCGTGCTGAGCCGGATGCCGGGAGCCGCTGCCCGGGGCTGATGCGTCGGGGCTGACGGATGTCGGTGGTCGCGGCTAGCCTTCAGGCATGTGCGCGAGCTACGGACTCGACCCCCGCTTCACGGATGCCGAACTGCTGGCAGAGGCCGATGAGGCCGTGCTGGAGGGGCTGCGCTCCTGGGCGGAGAGGAACGCCGGCGAGACGCTGCGTCCGACCGGTCGGAACCTGCGCAACCTGAATCCGGTGATCGTCGACGATGACGACTCGCCGGTGCTGGAGAGCGCCTGGTGGGGCTATCTGGTCGACGGCGCCCCTGCGCGGTTCCCGTCGATCAACACGCGCTCCGAACGCCTGCAGGACCGGCCCGGCGGGCTGCGGTCACGGGCGATCGCGCCCGCCACCGGTTGGTACGAGCTGCAGAAGCCCGACCGCATCTGGCACGAGTTCGGGCTCGGTGCCGGGGTGGCCTTCGGCATGGCCGCCGTCACGCAGCGCGGCCGCACGCCCGACGGAGAATGGACCACGTGCTACTCGATCGTGATGCGACCCGCACCCGAGCACCTTGCCGCGCTGCACGATCGCGTGCCGGTGCTCATCCCCACCGCGTTCGCGCAGGACTGGCTGAGTGCAGAGCCGTCGCGCGAGCTCATCGACGAGGCGCTGCTCGCAGCGGCATCCCTCGACCAGCGCCTGCGCGCCGAGCCCCGCCCGAACGACCGCGGCGACGGGATGCTGTTCTGACGCGCGGGTGCTCGCCGCAGCCCGCTCGCCGCGAACTCACGAGTGGCGGACCTGCTCGGTGAACTCCTGGACGGTGACGCCACTCGGGAGGGCGATCGTGACGTGATCGTCGGTCGACGGCTCCATGACCCTCACGGCGGACACCAGCCTGTCGCCGACCTTGATCGCCAGTCGGGCGTCGTCGCCGGCCTTGCTCGCTGCCGTGGACGATGCCGTGAGCACGGCCGCGCCATCCGGGGTCAGCTCGAGCTCGACGGCGTTCCCCGACTGCCCATCGGCCGTAGAGACGGACTTCAGGCCGACCGTCTCGAAGTCGCCGTCGGCCACACGGACGTGTTCGCCGTTGATCTCCACACAGTCCGGTGAAGAGCCGGTGGCGCAGGTCTGCGCCACGGCCACCTCGATGGTTCCGCCGGTTGCCGACGAATCGCCCGCACCGCCCTGAGCGCAGCCGCTCAGCACGAGTACGGCAAGTGCTGCAGCCGCTCCCCACGTACGCCGAATCCTCATGATCCGTCCTCCTCGGCTCAGGGGTTCCCCCGTCCACAGACTAGGGCGCTCCGCGCTGGCCGTCGAGAGGACGACCGCGATGACGGGATGCTGCTCCGATCGGCGCTGCGATGCAGCGCTCACACTGAGCCGACTGCGGGACTCGAACCCGCGACCGCCTGTTTACAAGACAGGTGCTCTACCAGCTGAGCTAAGTCGGCGAACCGTCACAAGCATAGCGACGGACGCGGCACGCGACGCACGGGTCAGGACGCGGGCGTCTCGCTGGGGACGGGCGTGGCAGGCGGCGTGGGCGTCGGCGTCGGGTCGACCGCGCCGTAGTACTGGTCGCTTGCCGTCGTGAGCACGAACTGCGAGAACTCCGCCGGGTCGTTCAGCGCGCCGACGTAGGCCTCGCCGCCCACGACGATGAGTGCCTCGTTGTTGAGCTTGAGGTTCTTCGAGCCGGGCAGCGGACCCTTGAGCGCGCGCTCGGTGGCATCCTTCGCCCATCCGACGAAGTCCTCGCCCTCGATGCAGGAGCGCACCTTCTTGACGTTCTGCACACCGACGGCGACCGCGAGGTCGGCCAGCTGCACATCGGTGCGTCCGTCGCTGTCGACCTTGGGCTGGTCGGTGAGCAGCTCGTGGTTGTAGTCGAAGAACTGGTCGGGCGAGTACGTCACCACGCACGCCGCAGCGGATGCCGCTCGCTGGGAGTACTTCGTGCCGTTGGAACTGGCGGTGAGCAGCGCGATCGGGTGGTACGTGACCGTGACCGCACCCTGCTTGATCCAGCTGGCCAACTGCCTGGCATTGGCCTTCTCGAACTCGGACGCTCCGGCCGACAGGTAATCCACGTAGATGTGGATCTCCGTCGGCTCGGCCGCCTTCTCGGTGGTCTTCGGCGTGGGCGTCGCCGCGGCCGAGGTCGGCGACGGCGAGGCCGCAGGAACCGACCCGGTTGTGCCCGAGGCCAGCGTCACGTCGTTGACGGTCACGCCGTCGCCGGTCATGCCGCTCGGGCTCAGCTCGGGCTTGGACATCGAGGAGCCGACGGCGAAGGCCACCGCCGTGCCCACGGCGCCGACGGCCACCGCGACGATGAGACCGATGATGACGCGTCGCATCAGACGCGCGCGGGACTGCCGCGCGTGGACTTGCTGGGCCTTCTCCCGCACCGCTTCACGCGAGTTGCGAGCGGTAGGGACGTTCGGCGTTTCGTCGCTCGACATCGTTCCTCTTGAAAGATCGTGTGGGACGGGTGATCCCGTGGCCGCTACGGGCGCGGCATCGGTTTCGATGTTACGGAGGCTGTCTGGGAAATACCCAGAAGCGCCCAGCCATGCCATACTGATCTCGACCCGACGACGGGTCACGGTGGACGTTCGCCCACCGCTTCCATCACAACGGATCGTCCGGCACGTACCTGCCGGTGAAGGAGAAACAATGGCAACCGTTACGTTCGACGAGGCCACCCGCATCTACCCGGGCGGAACCCGCCCCGCGGTCGACAAGCTGAACATCGACATCGCCGACGGCGAGTTCCTCGTTCTCGTCGGCCCCTCCGGCTGCGGAAAGTCCACCTCGCTGCGCATGCTGGCCGGTCTCGAAGAGGTCAACGCCGGCCGCATCCTGATCGGCGACCGCGACGTCACCGACGTGCCGCCGAAGGACCGCGACATCGCGATGGTGTTCCAGAACTACGCGCTGTACCCCCACATGACCGTCGCCGAGAACATGGGCTTCGCCCTGAAGATCGCCGGCGTCGGCAAGGAGGAGCGCGCGGCCCGCGTCCTCGAGGCCGCCAAGCTCCTCGACCTGGAGGAGTACCTCAACCGCAAGCCGAAGGCCCTCTCGGGTGGTCAGCGTCAGCGCGTCGCCATGGGCCGCGCCATCGTCCGCCAGCCGCAGGTGTTCCTCATGGACGAGCCGCTGTCGAACCTCGACGCCAAGCTGCGCGTGCAGACCCGCACCCAGATCGCGTCGCTGCAGCGACGCCTGGGCGTCACCACCGTGTACGTCACGCACGACCAGACCGAGGCTCTGACCATGGGCGACCGCATCGCGGTGCTCAAGGACGGCATCCTCCAGCAGGTCGGCACGCCGCGCGACCTGTACGAGACCCCCAGCAACGTGTTCGTCGCCGGCTTCATCGGCTCCCCCGCCATGAACCTCTTCGAGCTCTCTCTGGCCGAGGGCGGCGTGCAGTTCGGCACCAAGGTCGTCGCGACCGAGGCATCGGCCGTCGCCAAGGCCAAGGGCAGCACCGTCACCGTCGGCATCCGCCCCGAGGACGTCATCGTCAACCCCGAGGACGGCCAGGGCCTGCAGGTCACCGTCGACCTCGTCGAGGAGCTCGGCGCCGACGGCTACCTCTACGGCCACAGCGAGATCAACGGCAAGCGCACCGACCTCGTCGCACGCGTCGACGGCCGTCGCCACCCCAACGCCGGTGAGAAGATCACCCTCGCGCCGGTCGCCGGTCACGTGCACCTGTTCGACATCGAGTCGGGCGAGCGCCTCAACGAGAAGCCGATCGTCTCGGCATCCTGATCATCAGGCACTGCGGCGCGGGTCGATCCTCACGGGTCGCCCGCGCCGCGGCGTTTCCGGCGCGGCGCCCTGATGCGGCATCCGCTCCCGACGGCACGACCCCTCTCCACGGCACGGAGGAAGCATGAAGAAGCAGTCGCTGCGGATCAGCGCCAGCGAGATCGACCCCGGCCTGCTGTCGCTGCCGTGGCGGATGCCGCTGGGGAAGTGGCCCTCGGAGCACATCGTCTCGCTCCCGAAGGGCCTCTCACGCCACCTGGTGCGCTTCGCCGACCTGTCCGGCCGCGTCGTGGCCGTGAAGGAGACCACCGAGGAGATGGCCCAGCGCGAGTACGAGATGCTGGGCAGCCTCGCGAAGCTCGATGTGCCGTGCGTGAACCGCGTCGCCGTGATCGCCGGGCGCGTGGACGGCGACGGCAAGCCGCTGCCGGCGGCGCTGGTGACCTCGCACCTGCGCTTCTCGATGCCGTATCGCGCGCTGTTCACCCAGGTGCTGCGCCCCGACACCGCCGGACGCCTGGTGGACGCCCTCGCGCTGCTGATGGTGCGCCTGCACAACGTCGGCTTCTACTGGGGCGACGTGTCGTTGTCGAACACGCTGTTCCGCCGCGATGCAGGCGCGTTCGCAGCGTACCTGGTGGATGCCGAGACCGGTGAACTCCACGAGGAGGGCCTGACCACCGGCCAGCGCGAGTACGACCTGGAACTGGCCCGCACCAACATCGCCGGCGAGATCATGGATCTCGCCGCCGGCGGACGCCTGGAGCACGGCGTGGATGCGCTGGAGATCGCCGACGGCATCGTCTCGTCGTACCGCTCGCTGTGGACCGCGCTCACGGACGAGGAGTCGTTCGACGTCGATGAGGCCTGGCGCATCACCGAGCGGGTGCAGAAGCTCAACGAGCTGGGCTTCGACATCGACGAGATGTCGATGGTGACGACCGAGGACGGCACCTCCGTGCGCATCCAGCCGAAGGTGGTGGATGCCGGGCACCATCAGCGTCGGCTGATCCGGCTGACCGGGCTGGACGTCGAGGAGAACCAGGCCCGTCGCCTGCTGAACGACCTGGACGAGTTCCACGCCCGTTCCAAGAAGGATCTGGGCGACGAGGAGATCTACGCTCACGAGTGGCTCACGCGCGTGTTCGAGCCCGTCGTGCGCGCCATCCCCTACGACCTGCGCGCCAAACTGGAGCCCGCCGAGGTGTACCACCAGGTGCTGGAGCACCGGTGGTACCTCTCGCAGGCGCAGGGCCGCTCCGTGCCGCTGGCGGAGGTGCTGACCAGCTACATCAACGACGTGCTGCGGCACCGCCGCGACGAGGCGACGATCATGGGCCCGCCCACCGAGACCATGAGCCTGCCGGTGATCACGGGAGCGGTGGGCGTGTCCGATGACACCGCCGCGATCGATTGGCGCGACCTGGTCTAGCCCTTCGGCAGGCTCAGGACCCGGCGGAACCCGGATCCCGGTCGGGCTCAGTACCCGACGGCGAAGCGGTCGCGGCGGTGCTGGGGCGACTCGATCTCGTCGACGACGGCGATCGCGAAGTCAGCGCCCGAGATCGTGGAACTGCCGTCGGCCGCGCGCACCAGCACGTCGCCGCCGTCACGGTACGACCCGGTGCGCTCGCCCTCCGCCCACGGGCCGAAGACCTCGGCGGGGTGGATGAAGAACCAGTCCAGATCATCCGTGCCCTGCAGCAGCTCGAGCGAGTCGATGCCGACCTGCGCCTCGTGCTTGTACTCCTCGGGGAAGCCCTGATCGAACAGCCGCGGGCCGCCGGGCGCCACCAGGCTGCCGCCCGCGCCGCCCACGACGCCGAGGCGGGTCGGCGTGCCGGACAGCTTGGCGATCAGCCCGCGGAGAGCGTCGAGCACCTTGTCGGTCATGTCGCCGCGCGGCGAGAGGGACGAGACCACGGCATCCGCTCCGTCGAACACGTCGCCCAGCGAGCCCAGGTCGAGGACGGAGCCCTGCACGTACTGCACGCCGTCGACGGGAGCGTCGGCGGCCTTCCGCGAGATCACCACGACCTCGTTGCCGCGTGCAGCCGCCTCGCGGGCGATGTGCGCGCCGGCGTAGCCGGTTCCTCCGATGACGACGATGCGAGCCATGTGCGTTCCTTCCGGGTCTGCGGGTGAGTCCGTCAGGAACAAGGCCACGCCGCCGGGAGTTATTCCCGTTCGCTGCGAACCGTGGACACCTGGTACAGCGCGACGGATGCCGCGATGCCCGCGTTCAATGACTCGGTGGCCGCCGAGATCGGGATCGACACGATCTGGTCGCAGGTCTCCGCAACCAGGCGCGAGAGACCCTTGCCCTCGGAGCCGATGACGATCACCACGGGCCGATCGGCGAGCTGCAGCTTCGGCAGCATGACGTCGCCGTGTCCGTCCATGCCCAGCACGAACACGCCCTGCTTCTTGAACTCCTTCAGCAGCGAGGTGAGGTTCGAGGCCAGCGCGACGGGCAGGCGCGCGGCGGCGCCGGCGCTGGTCTTCCACGCCGCCGAGTTCACACTGGCGGAGCGGCGCTGCGGCAGGATGATGCCGTGCCCGCCGAACGCGGCCGTGGAGCGGATGATGGCGCCGAGATTGCGTGGATCGGTGATGCCGTCCAGCGCCACGAACAGCGGGTTCTCACCGCGATCGATGACCTTCTCCAGCAGATCCTGCGGGTGCGCGTACTCGTACGGCGGCACCTTCAGCGCGACGCCCTGGTGCACGCCGTCGAAACCGGCCATGCGGTCCAGCTCCTGACGGGTGACCTCCATCATGGGGATCTCGCGGTGCCGGACGATGGCCAGCATCTCCTTGACGCGGTCGTCCATCTCCACGCGCTGGGCGATGTAGAACGCCGTCGCGGGGATCTTCGTGCGCAGCGCCTCGAGCACGGAGTTGCGCCCGGTGACGGTCTCGGTGTCGTCGGAGGACTTCGAGCCGCGTGCCGACCGGTTCATGTTCGACTGCGACCGCGACCCGCCGGGCCGGCCCTTGCCGCCGGCTGCGGCGTACCGCTCCTGGGCGGCCTTGCGCTTGCCGGCGACGTGCCAGCTGCGGTCCTCCGCCTTCGGCGTGGGGCCACGACCCTCGAGCGCCTTGCGGCCGAGGCCGCCGGTGCCCTTCGAGGCGCCCTTCTTCTTGCTGTTGCCCGCTCCGGGGCGGCCGGGCTTAACCATCGATACTCCAATGCGTTCCGTCCGGAGTGTCCTCCAGAGTGATTCCCGCCGCGGCGATCGCATCGCGGATGCGATCCGCCGCGGCCCAGTCCTTGTCGGCGCGCGCCTGCGCGCGCTGGTCGATCATCGTCTGCACGAGCGCGTCCAGTGCGGATGCCGAGGCATCCGCTTCCTCGCTCGCGCCGGGGATCTCGTCGATGCCGAGCACCGCCGTCATGGCGGTCACCTCGGCGAGCGCCCGGCGCGCGGCATCCGCATCACCGCGGTCCAGCGCGGCGTTGCCCGCGCGCACGGTCTCATGCAGCACGGCCAGTGCCTGCGGCACGCCCAGGTCGTCGTCCATCGCCTCGGCGAAGGCATCCGGCACGGCGGCAGCCTCGACGTCGTCGCCCGAGCGCTGCGCGCGCTCCACGAACCCGCGGATGCGGCCGAGCGCCGCCTCCGCCTCCGCCAGCGTCGACTCACCGAGGTCCAGACTCGACCGGTAGTGCGCTGCGGCCAGCGCGTAGCGCGCCACCAGCGGATCCACGCCGTCCAGGAAGTCGGATGCCAGGGTGAAGTTGCCCAGCGACTTCGACATCTTCTGCCCGCCGACGGTCACCAGGCCGTTGTGCACCCAGTACCGTGCGAAGCCGTCTCCGGCTGCGGTGGACTGTGCGAGCTCGTTCTCGTGATGCGGGAAGCGCAGGTCGAGGCCGCCGCCGTGGATGTCGAACTCCGCGCCGAGGTACCGCTTGGACATCGCCGAGCACTCGATGTGCCATCCGGGACGCCCGGCGCCCCAGGGCGACGGCCACACCGCATCCGCCGGCTCGTCGGCCTTGGCACCCTTCCACAGGGCGAAGTCCTGCGGGTTGCGCTTGCCGCGCGGATCCGCGTCGGCGGCCGGCTCCATGGCATCCACGCCCTGATGCGTGAGCGACCCGTAGTCGGGCCAGGAGCGCACGTCGAAGTACACGTCGCCCGAGCCGTCGGGAGCCGCGTACGCGTGCCCGCGGTCGATGAGCTCGGCGATCAGTGCGTGCATCTGCGGGATGAACCCGGTCGCGCGCGGCTCGTAGGTGGGGGGAAGGATGCCGACGGCGGCATATGCTGCGGTGAACTCCTTCTCCATCCGGTATGCCAGCGCCCACCAGGGCTCGGTCTCGGTGGCGTTCACGAGGATCTTGTCGTCGATGTCGGTGACGTTGCGCACGAAGGTGACCCGCCCGAAGCGGTGCGCAAGCCAGCGGCGCAGGATGTCGAAGCTCAGCGCCGCGCGGACGTGCCCGATGTGGGGGCCGGACTGCACTGTGGGCCCGCAGACGTACATCGTCACGTTCGAGGAGTCGAGCGGAACGAAGTCGCGCAGCAGCTGTGCGCGGGTGTCATACAGGCGGATCGTCACCGCACAAGACTACCGGGGCGGCGTCCTGCGTACCTGGCAGTTCCGCGCTCAGCGCTGCGGCAGCACCAGCGCGACGGCGGTGACGGCGATGCCCTCGCCACGACCGGGGAAGCCCAGCCCGTCGGTGGTGGTCGCCGAGACCGAGACGGATGCCCCGCCCAGGGCCTGGGAGAGGGCGCGCTCGGCCTCGACGCGACGGGCCGAGAAGCGCGGGCGGTTGCCCTGGAACTGCACGGAGACGTTGCCGATCGTGAAGCCGGCATCCGCCAGCATCCGCGCGGTGCGGCCCAGGAAGACATCGGCGTGCGCGCCGGCGTACTCGGGATGCGCGGTGCCGAAGTGCGTTCCGATGTCGCCCAGGCCCGCCGCGCCCAGTAGCGCGTCGACGATGGCGTGCGTGACGGCGTCGCCGTCGGAGTGTCCGGACAGCGGCTGCTCACCCGGCCATTCCAGCCCCGCCAGCCACAGGTTCCCCTCGCCGCCGAACGCGTGCACATCGGTGCCGATCCCGATCCTCGGCGCCGCAGGCGCCGGCATCAGCAGCGTGCGCGCGCGCTGCAGGTCGGCCGGGGTGGTGATCTTGAACGCGCGCTCGGAACCGCGGATGCTGCGCACCTCTCCCCCGGCCGCGGCGAACAGCGCGGCGTCGTCGGTGTGCTCGTCCGCTGACGCGCGCGCCCGCGCGTACGCGGCATCCAGCGCCTGACGCGGGAACCCCTGCGGCGTCTGGGCCGCGGCCAGCACGGAGCGGTCGACCGCCGCGAGGACGACATCGCCGTCCACCCGCTTGAGCGTGTCCACGACCGGCAGAACGGGGAGGATCCCGGCATCCGTCACGGACTCCGCCACTGCGTCGATCTGGGCCGGCGGTGTGAGGGCGCGAGCGGCGTCGTGCACGAGCACGGTGCAGATGCCGGCATCCAGCGCCGCAAGTCCCGCTGCGACGGACTGCTGCCTGGTCGCGCCGCCGGTGACCACGCGCGTGGAGCCGGCGCGCTCCCCGGCGGCATCCGCCAGCTCGTCCGCCACGTCCTGCTCGTACCCGGCCGGGGCGACCACGATCACCTGCATGGGTGCTGCGGCGAACACGCCGTCCAGGGCGTGCCGCAGCACGGAGCGGCCGTCCAGGTCGACGAGCGCCTTCGGTGCGCCGGCGCCGAGCCTGGTGCCGGATCCGGCGGCGACGACGATGATCGCTGTGGTGGGTGCTGCTGTCACGCTCTCACGGTACCGTGCGGCTCCGAGCGCCTGCAGACGCGATGAGGGCGGATGCCGCAGCATCCGCCCTCATTCGAACTCCGGTCTTGAGCGACGTGCGCTCAGGAGGCGAGCACCTCGTCGAGCAGCTCGCCGGCCTTCTCCTCGTCGATCTTCTCGGCGAGCGCGAGCTCGGAGACGAGGATCTGGCGAGCCTTCGCCAGCATCCGCTTCTCACCGGCCGACAGCCCGCGATCCTGATCGCGGCGCCACAGGTCGCGGACGACCTCGCTCACCTTGATGACATCCCCCGACGCCAGCTTCTCGAGGTTCGCCTTGTAGCGACGCGACCAGTTGGTCGGCTCCTCGGTGAAGGGTGCGCGCAGCACCTCGAAGACGTGGTCGAGCCCCTCCTGGCCGATGACGTCGCGAACGCCGACCAGGTCGACGTTCTCGGCGGGGACCTCGATGATGAGATCGCCCTGCGTGACGTTCAGCTTCAGATACTTCTTCGTCTCTCCCTTGATCACGCGGTCCTTGACCTCGATGATCGTCGCAGCCCCGTGGTGCGGATAGACGACGGTTTCGCCAACCTCAAAAAGCATAAAAACGTGTCCTTTCGGCAATCTCCAGAATACCACAGGAGTTATGCACTAAAGTTCGCGCCGACGCGCCCCGCGCCGGTCTCCGTCCCGTGGGAGCGCCCCGAACCCACTACACTTGAGCAGGACACCCGTCGCATATCAGGAGGATCCGTGAACTCGCGCTCTGCTGCGTCCATCGCTCCGCGTCTCATCGCCGCCGTCGCACTCGGCGCAGCCGTCATGCTCGGCACCGCGGGCTGCACGTTCATCACTCCGCAGGACACCGCGAACATCTCCGCGGTCAGCGACGGCGTGAACGTCCCGTCGACGGGCGGTCCCGTGGTCGTGCGCAACGCGCTGATCGTCGCCACCGATGACGGCTCGGACGGCAACCTCGTCGCAGCCCTCGTCAACGAGAGCGACAAGAGCGCGTCCGTCGCCATCGACGTCAAGGGCCACCAGTACACCGTGCGCGTGCCCGCCGGTGAGCGCGTCAGCCTCGGCGCCGACGAGGATCCGCTGCTGATCGAGGGCCTGGACGTCAAGCCCGGCGCCACCGTCGAGGTGCTGTTCCAGTCCGGCGGCGACGACGCCGAGCCCGTCAAGATCCCCGTGCTCGACGGCACCGAGCCGTTCTACAAGGACCTGGTGCCCTCACCGAAGCCGACTCTCGAGCCCGCCGGCACGCCGACGCCCACCGAGACGCCCGCGTCCTGACGGCGATCCAGACTCCACGGCAAGAGGCCGGTCCGCACGGACCGGCCTCTTCCGTATTCCGGAGCGAAGGCCCTCAGGCCTCGAAACGGTAGCCCAGTCCGCGCACGGTCACCAGCATCACGGGGTGGCCTGGATCCTTCTCGATGCGGGAGCGGATGCGCTTGATGTGCACGTCCAGCGTCTTGGTGTCGCCGAAGTAGTCACTCCCCCACACCCGGTCGATGAGCTGGCCGCGCGTGAGCACACGTCCGGCGTTGCGCATGAGCACCTCGAGGAGTTCGAACTCCTTCAGCGGCATGCTGATCTCGCCGCCGTCGACCGACACGGCGTGCCGGTCGATGTCCAACCGCACCCGTCCGCCGTCCAGGACACGCTCATCCAGCTCGGCCTCCGCCTGCGCCGCGCGGCGCAGCACGGCGCGCATGCGCGCCAGCAGCTCGCGCGATGAGTACGGCTTGGTGATGTAGTCGTCGGCGCCCAGCTCCAGCCCGACGACGATGTCCACCTCGGAGTCCTTCGCGGTGAGCATGATGATCGGCACGGACGAGGTCTGGCGCACCTGGCGGCACACCTCGGTGCCCGGCATGCCGGGGAGCATGAGATCGAGCAGGATGATGTCGGCTCCGCGCTCCCGGAACGCCTCGAGCGCCCCTGGTCCGTCCTCGCCGATCTCCACCTCGTACCCCTCCCGGCGCAGCAGGTACGCCAGCGGGTCGGCCAGGTCGGGCTCATCCTCGACGAGCAGGATGCGGGTCATGCGGGGTCTCCGTTCCTGGTGGCATCACGGCGCGCGTCATCCCTGCGGGTGCGCGCTGTGGCCGTCTTCTTCCTGTGCTTCTTCTTGCGCCTCTTGGAGGCCTTGTCACCGGCATCCGGTGCGTCGATCCGGGGCAGGCGCATGGTGAAGGTCGATCCCTTTCCCGGACGCGACCACAGCAGCACCTCGCCGCCGTGACGCTGGGTGGCGTGCTTGACGATCGAGAGACCCAGTCCCGTGCCGCCGGTGCGACGCGAGCGCGCCTCGTCGGCGCGGTAGAACCGCTCGAAGATGCGGTCGCGGTCTGCCTTGGAGATGCCGATGCCCTGATCGGCGACGGCGATCTCGACGACGTCGCCGTCGACCTTCACGCCCACGCCCACGCGCGATCCGCGCGGCGAGTACACGATGGCGTTCGCCAGCAGGTTGCCCACCGCTTCGACGAGCACCTGGGACTCGCCACGCACCCATGCGCCGCGGTCACCGCCCCGGGTGAGCTCGACACCGGCGGAGTCGGCCTGCACGGCATGCGCCTCGACGGACGCGCGGACGACCTCGTCGATGGAGACCGGCTCGGCCTGGGCCATGCCCTCGGCGGCCTGCAGCCGGGACAGGCTCATGATGCGGCTCGTGAGCTCGGCCAGCCGCTCGGCCTCGGCGGTGATCCGGCCGGCGAACCTGCGCACCTGGTCAGGGTCGTCGGCAGCGGACTCGATGGCCTCGGCCAGCAGACTCACCGACGCGACAGGCGTCTTCAGCTCGTGACTGGTGTTGGAGACGAAGTCCGTGCGCATCTGGTCCAGGCGCTCGCGCTCGGTGACGTCGCGGATGATGAGCAGCGTCAGCCGCGGGCCGACGACGCTGGCTCGCGCGGAGACCATGCGGGGGTCCAGCGTGGCGCGGGAGGTGAGGCGCAGCGCCTCCGTCGAGCTGACGCCCCGGTCCCGCACGCCGCGCACCAGTCTGCGCAGCTCGGGGTTCTCGAGCACCGTGCCGACGCTGATGTCGAAGCGGGCGGCGGCCCTGGTCGCCGCGACCACCAGACCGGATGCCGACAGCACGGCCGCGGCGTCGTCCATCCCCTCCAGCACCTGGGTCATGCCCGCGGGGATCGCGGCGGAGGTCTCCTGCACGGATTGCGCGCGCACGCGGTACGCCCAGGTCACCAGCATCACCACGCCCGCGCCGATGACGACGCCGATGGCGAGCGCGAACAGCGCGAGCTGGGGTGCGGGCATGCCTCCAGCGTAGGGGCACAGCGGGCGCTCATCCGCCGTTCAGTGCGGCTTCATACCCCGGTGAGGGGAGTATTCGCGATCGAGACACCATTCGTTAACCTTCGACGGCGATGATCGAGCCCGGCTCGCGTCCGCGCGTGCCCGTGCGGCATCCATGCCCGCCCCTGACGAAAGGTTGCGCCGACATGCGCGAAGTCTTCCACCAGTCCCTCGAGGAGCTGCAGTCCCGCCTGGCGCAGATCGCCGACCTCGTCTCGGATGCCATCGAGAAGGCCACCATGGCGTTCGCGTCCAGCGACGTCGCGCTGGCCGAGGAGGTCATCGCGAACGACGCCCTGATCGACGAGCTCGCGGTGGCGCTGGACGAGCAGGCCATCGAGATCCTCGCCCGCCAGCAGCCCGTCGCCCGCGACCTGCGCATCGTCATCACGGCACTGCGCGTGAGCGCGTCGCTGGAGCGCATGGGCGACATGGCCGAGCACATCGCCCAGCTGGCCCGCCTGCGCTTCCCCGAGCGCGCCATCCCCAAGGGCCTGAAGGGCACGTTCCGCCGCATGGGCGAGCTGGACGTCGAGATCTCGCGGACCCTCGCGCAGCTGCTGCGCACGCAGGACCTGCGCTTCGCCGACGCGATCCGCAACGCCGACGACGACGTGGACGAGCTGCACGCCAGCGTGTTCGAGAAGGTGCTCAGCGACAACTGGAAGGGCGAGGCCACCGCGACCGTCGACGCCACACTGGCCAGCCGCTACCACGAGCGCTTCGCCGACCACGCCGTCGCCGTCGCGAAGAAGGTCGTCTACCTCGCCACCGGCGACTGGGCCGTGGACGAGGACGACATCGCGCAGGCCGCCCTGGCCGCCGAGCCGCAGGCAGCCGACTCCTCCGCATCCCCGCAGTCCTGAGCGCCGAGACCCCTCCTGATTGTCGAGACCCCTCATGATCCGCGCGGATCAGGAGGGGTCTCGACGCTGCTGAGGGGTGTCGGCGGGCTTACTTCTTGCCCTGCGCGGCGACGGCGGCGGCGCCGGCTGCAGCGGCCTCGGGGTCGAGGTAGCGGCCGGGGCCGGTGGGGACGTTGTTCTCGTCGAGCTCGTACACCAGCGGGATGCCGGTGGGGATGTTCAGGCTCGCGATGTCCTCGTCGCTGATGCCCTCGAGGTGCTTGACCAGGCCGCGCAGCGAGTTGCCGTGCGCGGTGACCAGCACCGTCTTGCCCGCCTCGAGGTCGGGGACGATCGCGGACTCCCAGTACGGCAGCAGACGGTCGATGACGAGCTTGAGCGACTCGGTGCGCGGGATCTCGCCGTCGATGCCGACATAACGCGGATCGTTCACCTGGCTGAATTCGCTGGCGTCGTCCAGCAGGGGCGGCGGCACGTCGAACGAGCGGCGCCACAGCATGAACTGCTCCTGGCCGAACTCCTCCAGCGTCTGCGCCTTGTCCTTGCCCTGGAGCGCGCCGTAGTGCCGTTCGTTCAGGCGCCAGGAGCGAGTCACCGGGATCCACAGCCGATCGGCCGCGTCCAGTGCGATGTTCGCGGTCTGAATCGCACGGCTGAGCACCGAGGTGTGCAGCACGTCGGGCAGGATGCCGGACTCGGCCAGCAGCTCGCCGCCGCGGCGCGCCTCGGCCTTGCCCTGCTCGGTCAGACGGACGTCGACCCAGCCCGTGAAGAGGTTGAGCTGGTTCCATTCGCTCTGGCCGTGGCGGAGCAGAATCAGGGTTCGAGTCATGAGTCTCAGCCTAGCTTTTCTGTTTTCGGGAGGCAGGTTTCGTGACTTGAGGGGCGGGCTGCGCGACCTTCCGGTGCGGTGACGCAGGTGGCGGGCTGCGCGTCCTGATGGGAGTGGGTAGTGGGGGGCGGGAGTGGGAGGTGGGGAAGAATGGAAGGATGAACGGACCGGTCGGGCAGCCCACGCGGGGGACGACGGGGACGAACCGACTGCGGCGGAACGACCGGTGGATCGCGGCATCCGAGGCGTTCCGGGCGGCATCCGATCCGCTCGTGATCGACCTGGGATTCGGCGCCAGCGGAGTCACCGCGTTCGAGCTCGCGCAACGGCTGCGGCAGAAGAGAGCGGATGCCGAGGTGATCGGCCTCGAGCTGGATCCGGCGCGCGTGGCTACGGCGCGGACGCAACTGGAGGATGTGCGGGCGGGACGCACGCCGTTCGCGGCCGACCTGCCGGTGTCTTTCGCCCGCGGAGGCTTCGAGGTGCCGCTGCCAGGCGGCCGCCGGCCGGCGATCATCCGCGCCATGAACGTGCTGCGGCAGTACGACGAGTCCGACGTCGCCGACGCGTGGAAGCGCGTGGCCTCGCGCCTCGCACCGGGAGGCCTGCTGATCGAGGGCACCTGCAACGAGATCGGACGCGTGGCCAGCTGGGTCGACGTGCGGCCCGGTGGCGTGCCCGTGCGATTCACCATCGCCCTGCGGCTGGCAGATCTCGAGCATCCGAGCATCGTCGCGGAGCGCCTGCCCAAGGCCCTCATCCACCGCAACGTCCCCGGCGAGCGCATCCACGACCTGCTCGTCGCGCTGGATCGGGAGTGGGAGCACGCGGCACCGCTCTCCACCTTCGGACCCGTGCAGCGCTGGCTGGGCATGGTCTCAGCGCTCAAGGCGCAGGGCGTGCCCGTGCAGGGCTCCAAGTCCCGTTGGCGCCTCGGCGAACTCACCGTCCCCTGGGAGACCGTGTCGCCGGCATCCTGACGTCCCGTGTGTCGAGTCACTGATGAACCGGGCGATGCTCGGTGTGTCGAGCCGGCGACACGCCGTACGACCGCGCGAGCGTCAGTGATCCGTCACCGGGCCGGCCCTTCGACAGGCTCAGGGACCCAGATGCGGAGGCCCGAGCCCAGGGGCTCAGTGCGAGTGGCGGGGGTCCTCCGCCACGGGGCGGCGGGACAGGCGCGTGAGGCGGGGGACGTCGGCGGTGGCGCCGGCATCCGCCGGGACGATCACCTGCTGAGCGGCCGAGATGTCCCCGCCCTCGGTGCGCACGATCAGGTCGCCGACGGGCGCACGGCGCGACAGGATCGCCAGCGCGATCGGGCCGTCCTCGTAGTGCATGGCCACCGAGGTCACATGACCGACCTCGGCATCGCCCGCGAACACCAGGTCGCCTGCGACGGGCAGGATGACATCGCTGCCGTCCAGCGACAGCGCGGCCAGGCGGCGCGGCGGATGCCCGAGATTGTGCACCTTCGCGATGGTCTCCTGCCCGCGGTAGCACCCCTTGTTCAGGTGCACGGCGGTGCGGATCCAGTCGGATTCGTGCGGGATGCTGCGCTCATCCACCTCGTGCGACCAGCGCGGCCGCCAGGCGGCGACGCGCAGCGCCTCGGCGGCGAGCGCACCGGCGAACGGCCCGGTCACTCGCGAGGCGTCGTCGAGCACCGCGATGCTCCAGGCGTAGTCCGCGGCGGGATGCCCGTCGGAGAGCGAGTACTGATGCCCGCCGGGCTGGATCTCGCGCCACGGGTCGCGCCAGATGAGCGGCACGCCGTGCGGAGCGGATGCCGTGACGCGGCCCTCCGCATCGCCGCCGGCGAAGAACCCGACCAGACGCGCGTCCTCGTGCACGGTGACGACGACGCGTGAGCGGAAGACCATGCGCTTCAGCCAGCTCACCAGCTGCTCGGCATCCCCGGCATCCGCGATGAGCCACACGGACGCACCGTCCTCGAGCACCCCTGCGGCGTGCTCGACGTGACCCTGGGGATCGAGGATCAGCAGTTCGGTGCTCTCCCCCGCCCGCAGCCGCGTGAGCGCCTGCGAGGTGAATGAGTTCAGCCAGGTCAGCCGGTCCTCGCCCGCGACCTCGATGAGCACGCGGTCGCCGAGCGGCGCGAGCGCCGTGCCCGAGACCAGGGCGCGCTGCTCGACGAGCGGGTTGCCGAAGTGCATGAAGAGGTCGCCGTCGCGGATGCCGCCGGGAAGAGAGCCGAAGGAGGTCATCTCAGACCCTCGCCAGACGCGCGGAGGCATGCGACTTCAGCTTCTCGCCGAGCGCGGTGATGTCCCAGGCCCACAGCAGATGCCCGTCCACCAGGCCGTACATGCGGCTGGCGGCGCTGTACTGCCGGTGCGCAGCACCGGCAGGGCGCACCACGGCATCCGTCGCGATGTCGATGCGCGGGCCGGCGATGCGACCCAGGTACAGCTCGAGCGTGCCGTCGGAGTGGGCGACCGACACCTCGATCGGGAAGCCGTCGTCGGTGCGCAGCGCCTCGACATCATCCACCGTGCGCGCCGGGCCCGCGGCCACCGGAGGCAGCAGCGCGGGGCCGGGGTCGGCATCCGTGTGCGGGCGCGCGAGCCGCCAGAAGCCGGTCTCCGCCAGCAGCTGCACCGGCTCGTCCGCGCCCTCCTCGCCGAGGAAGGATGCCGTGGCGGCGTAGTTCAGAAACGGGCCGCCGTCATGGCTGAAGCTCACGCGGTGCGAGAACTCGCCCTGGAAGCGCTGCTCGCCCGCGGCGTACTCGATGACACCGGTGCCCTCCCAGACCCCGATCAGCCACGACAGGGGCGCGAGGTCGGCGGGAAGATCGGTCGGGAGGTCGATCACGACAGCGGTCTGATCAGCGCTGGCCGCGGAACAGGTTGACGAGCACGACGCCGGCGACGAAGGCGATCGCAAGGCTCGCCAGTCCCAGCAGACCGAGGAAGAAGAATTCGAGCGCGACGGGATCCATGCACCCCACTCTAGTCGGTCACGGCACAGGATGCTCGCGCCGCACAGACCGGCGGCCTTCGTCGGCGACGGGGGCTCAGACCGCCGCGGCCAGGGCCGACAGGCCGAACACGCCCGAGACGAGTCCCATCACGATCAGCGCGCCGACGACGCTCCCCGCCACTCGGACGATGAAGCCCTGCGCCCGGCCGTAGGCCAGCTGCACGGCGAACGCCAGCAGCAGCACGAACCCGAACGCGATCAGGAGCCAGGTCATCCGCTCGCCCTCGGGCAGCACGATCCCCAGCGCGACGGCCACGACCAGCGACACGATCCACACGGCGATCACGCCGTGGAACGCGTTGCGCGGTGCGAGGGCCGGTTCCGACATGCCCCCATCGTACTGATCCCGTCCGGTGACTCGAAGTGAGACGCCTGGGAGCCGCGAAGTAAGCTCGACCCGTGGCCCAGCTGCTCGCGCTCAGCTCCGCACCAGACGCGGAGGCGATGCTGCCCGCGCTCGGACTGCTCGCCCACGGCATCCGCCGGCATCCGTCCGACCCCGGCCACCTGATGGCGCTGCCCGATGCCGACGTCATCCTCGTCGACGCGAGAGCCGACCTGATCGCCGCCCGCGCTGCCTGCCGGCTGCTGCGCACCGCGGCCGTCGAGGCGCCGGTGCTGCTGGTGGTCACCGAGGGCGGCCTCAGCGCGGTGTCCGCCGACTGGGGCTTCGACGACGTGATCCTCGCCGGCGCCGGACCCGCCGAGATCGACGCGCGCCTGCGGCTGGCGCTGGCACGGGCAGCGGATGCCGAGCCCGCCCGCGTGCAGGCATCCGGGATCACCATCGACGAGCAGTCCTACTCGGCCAAGCTGCACGGACGCCCGCTGGATCTGACGTACAAGGAGTTCCAGCTGCTGCACTTCCTGGCGACGCACCCGTCCCGGGTGTTCACCCGCGAGCAGCTGCTGAGCGATGTCTGGGGGTACGACTACTTCGGGGGCACCCGCACGGTCGACGTGCACGTGCGACGACTGCGCGCCAAGCTCGGAGACGCGGAGCAGATCATCGGCACCGTGCGCAACGTGGGCTACCGGTTCAATCTTCACGACGAGGACCACCGGCAGGACGACTGAGTGCACCCGTCGGCAACCTGCGGGTGCAAAGATGTACCCCATGATGGACACCGATCTTGCCGACGCCGGGCTCGGCGATGCCGAGGACGATGACTTCGACGCGCACGAGGTGCCGGATGCCGATCTGCCCGACCACCGCTACCACGACCGCGAGCTGAGCTGGCTGGCGTTCAACCAGCGCGTGCTGGAGCTGGCTGAGGATCCATCGCTGCCGGAGCTGGAGCGGGCCAACTTCCTGGCCATCTTCGCCAGCAACCTCGACGAGTTCTTCATGGTGCGCGTAGCGGGCCTCAAGCGCCGCATCCTCACCGGCCTCGCCGTGCCCACCAACGTCGGGCGGGCGCCGACCGACGTGCTCTCCGACATCTCCGCCGAGGCGCACGCGCTGCAGCTGCGCCATGCGGATGCCTGGACGAACCAGGTCAAGCCCGCACTGTCGGATGCCGGGATCGAGATCACCGAGTGGGAGGATCTGACCGACCCCGAACGCGATGCCCTCGGCGAGTACTTCCAGGCGCAGGTGTTCCCCGTGCTCATGCCGCTGGCCGTCGATCCTGCCCATCCGTTCCCGTACATCTCGGGCCTGTCGCTGAACCTCGCCATCCGCATCCGCAACGCCCGCACCGGACGGCAGGACTTCGCGCGCCTGAAGGTGCCGCCCATGCTGCCGCGCTTCGTGGAGGTGCCGGGTCGGGGCGAGATCCTGCGCTTCATCCGGCTCGAGGAGCTCATCGCCAACCACCTCGACGACCTGTTCCCCGGCATGGAGGTGCTCGATCATCACGCCTTCCGCCTCACCCGCAACGAGGACGTGGAGATCGAGGAGGACGAGTCCGAGAATCTCATCCAGGCGCTGGAGGCCGAACTGCTGCGCCGCCGGTTCGGCCCGCCGATCCGGCTGGAGATCACCGACGACATGGACGACGTGACGCTCGAGCTGCTGATCAAGGAGCTCGACATCACCGACCAGGAGGTCTACCGGCTCCCCGGCCCCCTGGACCTGCGCGGGCTGTTCGACCTGGCCCGCGTCGACCGGCCCGACCTGCGCTACCCGCCGCACCTGCCCACCACCGCGGTGGCGTTCCAGCCCGGCGACAGCAACGAGCGCGCCGACGTGTTCAAGTCGATCGGCCGCGCGGACGTGCTGGTGCACCACCCCTATGAGTCGTTCGCGACCAGCGTGCAGGCGTTCCTGGATCAGGCCGCCCGCGACCCGCACGTGCTGGCCATCAAGCTCACGCTCTACCGCACCTCGGGCGACAGCCCCATCGTGCAGGCCCTCATCGACGCCGCCGAGGCGGGCAAGCAGGTGCTGGCGCTCGTGGAGGTGAAGGCGCGGTTCGACGAGGCGAACAACATCGTGTGGGCGCGCAAGCTCGAGAAGGCCGGCGTGCACGTGGTGTACGGCCTGGTCGGGCTGAAGACGCACTGCAAGCTGGCGCTGGTCATCCGCGAGGAGGACGGCGTGCTGCGCAGCTACTCGCACGTGGGCACCGGCAACTACAACCCGAAGACCAGCCGCATCTACGAGGACTTCGGTCTGTTCACCGCCGACCCGCAGGTGGGCAGGGATCTCACCCGCCTGTTCAACGAGCTCAGCGGCTACGCCATCGAGAAGAAGTTCAAGCGCCTGCTGGTGGCGCCCAGGTACCTGCGCAAGGGGCTGCTGCGGCTCATCGAGCAGGAGCGCCGCAACGCCGTGGAGGGCAGGCCCGCCCGGGTGCGCATCAAGGTCAACTCGATGGTCGACGAGCAGATCATCGATGCGCTGTACCGCGCGAGCATGGCGGGCGTGAAGGTGGAGGTGTGGGTGCGCGGCATCTGCAGCCTGCGCGGCGACCTGCCCGGCGTCAGCGACAACATCACGGTGCGCAGCATCCTGGGCCGCTACCTGGAGCACTCCCGCATCTTCGCCTTCGACAACGACGGCGACCCGATCGTGTACATCGGCAGCGCCGACATGATGCATCGCAACCTGGACCGTCGCGTCGAGGCGCTGGTGCGGCTCTCGTCGCCGGACCACATCGAGGAGCTGCATGCGCTGTTCGACCTGGCCATGGATCCGGGCACGAACTCGTGGCACCTCACCGGGAACGGCGTCTGGGAGCGGAATGCGGATGCCGACGGCGAGCCGCTCATCGACCTGCAGGACCGCACGATGACAGCCGTGCAGAGCCGCCGACGCAAGCGCACGGTCCGATGAGCGACACTGCGGTCTTCGCAGCCGGCGCCGTGGTGTGGCGCATCGTCGAGGACAAGCTGCGCATCCTGCTGATCCACCGCACCAAGTACCGCGACGTCACCCTGCCCAAGGGCAAGGTCGACCCCGGCGAGATGCTCGCGCAGACCGCCGTGCGCGAGGTGCACGAGGAGACCGGCATCAAGGTGCACCTGGGCGTGCCGGTGGGCGTGAGCAGGTACTGGATGCGTCCCAAGCGGCAGAAGGTCGTGCACTACTGGGCGGCGGAGGCGACGGATGCCGCCATCCGGGCATCCAGCTTCGTGCCCAACGGCGAGATCTCCGGCGTCGAATGGGTGAGCCTGAAGAAGGCCCGCTCTCACCTGAGTTACCCCGTCGACGTGGAGATCCTCGACAACTTCGCCCGCCTGGTCGAGGACGGCGTGCTGCGCACCTTCCCGCTGATCGCGCTGCGGCACGGCAAGGCCGTCGGCCGCTCGGACTGGGAGGGCTCGGATGCCACCCGCCCGCTCACCGATCGCGGCCACCGCCAGGCATCCGCCATCGTCGCGCCGCTGCGCGCGTTCGGGGTGAAGCGCATCGTCTCCAGCGACGCCGTGCGCTGTCTGCAGACCGTGGCTCCGCTGGAGCGCAAGCTCAGGCATCCGGCCAAGGTCACCGCGAAGATCAGCCAGGACGCCTGGGAGGACGGCACCGGCGACATCCGCGCGGTCGTGGGCCACCGCGTGCGCGCACGCAAGCCCGCCGTGCTGTGCAGCCACGGCCCCGTGCTGCCCGGCATCCTCTCCGAGCTGGCGCTGGCCACCGGCACCATGCACGGCTCCTATGTCGACAGCGCCAGCAGCCTGGAGGTCGCCGGCTTCTCGGTGGTGCACCTGTCGGCCACCAATCCCGGATCCGGGATCATCTCGATCGAGACGCACACGCCCAAGGTCTGAGGCGTCGACGGTCGCGACCTGTTCACCTTCCGTTCACCTGAGAGCGAGAGTCCCGTTAACCGCGACTCTTAGCGTCACTGTGTGCCCTGCACCGGGCAAGACACAGACCCTCGATCGAACGGATCCACAGTGAAGATCTCCCGCATCGCTCGTATCGGCGCCATCGGCGTCATCTCCGCCATCGCTCTCGCGGGCTGCGCCGCGAACGAGACCAGCTCCCCCGCGGGCTCCGACCAGCCGTCCGCCGGCCCCGAGCTGAGCGGCAACCTCATCGGCGGAGGCGCCACCTCTCAGGAGGTCGCGATCGCCGCCTGGACCAAGGCCTTCCAGGGCGCCAACTCCGGCGTGACCGTCGACTACGACCCGCAGGGCTCCGGCGCCGGCCGCGAGTCCTTCGCCGCCGGCGGCTTCGCCTTCGCCGGCTCCGACCGCGCGTTCAAGACCGACGAGCTCAGCTCGATGACCTTCAAGACCTGCGCCGCCGACTCCCCCATCATCGAGATCCCCGCCTACATCTCGCCGATCGCGATCATCTTCAACCTCGACGGCGTCGACAAGCTGAACCTGGACGCCGACACCCTGGCGGGCATCTTCGCCGGCACCATCACGAACTGGAACGACGCGAAGATCGCCGCGACCAATGAGGGCGTGAAGCTCCCCGACCTGGCGATCAACCCGGTGCACCGCGCCGACAAGTCCGGCACCACCGGCAACTTCACCGACTACCTGTCCGCTGCGGCAGGCTCGGTGTGGACGCACGGCTCCGTGGAGGAGTGGCCTGTCCAGTCCGGTGAGGCCGCACAGGGCACCTCCGGCGTCGTCCAGGCCGTCGAGGGCGGCAAGGGCACCATCGGCTACGCCGACGCATCGCGCGCGGGGAAGCTCGGCACCGTCTCGGTGAAGGTCGGCGACAAGTTCGTGCCGTACTCCCCCGAGGCCGCCGCGGCCATCGTGGAGCACTCGCCGCTGGAGACGCGAGACGGCAAGGGCGACCTGGCCGTCGCGCTCGACCGCACCAGCACGAAGGACGGCGTGTACCCGGTCGTCCTGGTCAGCTACCTGATCGGCTGCGAGACCTACGCCGACCCGGCGCAGGCGGCGCTCGTGAAGGGCTTCTTCAACGAGGCCATCAGCCCCGAGGGCCAGAAGGCCGCCGCCGAGGCCGCGGGCAGCGCGCCGATCTCGGACAGCATCCGCACCAAGGCTCAGGCCGCGATCGACCTGATCGTCACGAAGTGACCTCCCGGCGGGTCGACGGTGCGATTGCGCCGTCGACCCGCCGTCCGCTCGTCGCACACCACCCGCACGGCATCACCATCCAGAAGAGCGAGGACACCGCCAGATGACCACCACCGCCGCCGCGCCGGCAGCTGCGAAGCAGCGTCCGGGCGATCGCTGGTTCTCCGGGGCCGCGCTCTCCGCGGGCACGATGATCCTGGTGACGCTCGCTGCCGTCGCCGTCTTCCTCATCGTCCAGTCCATCCCCGGCATCACGGCGACCGGTCAGGACGCGTCGATCCTCGAGACCGGCTTCTGGGCGTACGTCGGGCCGCTGGCCTTCGGCACCGTGTGGGCCGCCGCGATCGCGCTGCTGATCGCGATCCCGCTGTCCATCGCCGTGGCGCTGTTCATCTCGCACTACTCACCGCGCAGGCTCGCCCAGGGCCTCGGCTACATCGTCGACCTGCTGGCCGCCGTCCCCTCGGTGGTGTTCGGCATCTGGGGCATCGCCGTGCTGGCGCCGGCCGCCCTGCCGGTCTACACCTGGATGACCCAGCACCTGAACTGGATCCCGCTGTTCGACGGGAACCCGTCCGGCCGCAACATCCTCACCGCCGCGATCGTGCTGGCCGTGATGGTGCTGCCGATCATCACCGCCATCTGCCGCGAGATCTTCCTGCAGACCCCGCCGCTGCACGAGGAGGCCGCCCTCGCCCTCGGCGCCACGCGCTGGGAGATGATCCGCATGGCCGTCCTGCCCTTCGCCCGCGGCGGCATCGTCTCCGCCGCAATGCTGGGCTTGGGACGCGCGCTCGGCGAGACCATGGCAGTGGCCATGGTGCTCTCCGCCTCCGGCGGCGTGACCTGGCGCCTGCTGACCGCGCAGAACCCGAACACGATCCCCGCGAACATCGCGCAGACCTTCCCCGAGGCGTACGGGCTGAACATCAACGTGCTCATCGCCACCGGCCTCATCCTCTTCGTCGTCACATTCGCCGTGAACGCGCTCGCCCGCTGGATCGTCAGCCGGCGCAAGGAATTCTCGGGAGCCAACTGACATGACCATCATCGAGAACGCTCCCGCTCCGACGCGACAGGCACCTGCCGCCGTCAACATCACCAGCGGCCACCTGCCCCGCTGGTTCCCGTGGGCGCTGCTGGGCGCCTCTGTCGCCGCGTCGTCCGCCGTGTTCGGCGTGATCGCAGCCGGCGGAGGCGGGTTCGACGTCACGGGTGCCGTCATCACCGGCGTCCTGCTCTTCCTCGTGCTGATCGGCGTGATCTCGACCGTCGTCGAGGGACGCCGCAAGGCCACCGACCGCGTCGTGACGGCCCTGGTGACGATCGCCTTCGGCATCGCCATGGTCCCGCTGATCTCAGTGGCCTGGACGGCCCTGCAGAACGGCATCGCCGGCCTGAACGCCGAGTTCTTCTCCAGCTCCATGCGCAACGTGGTCGGCGAGGGCGGCGGTGCACTGCACGCCATCATGGGCACCGTGCTGATCACGCTGGCCGCCGCCGTGATCAGCATCCCGATCGGCCTGCTGACCTCGATCTACCTCGTCGAGTACGGCCGGGGGAAGCTGGCCCAGGGCATCACTTTCCTGGTGGACGTGATGACCGGCATCCCGTCCATCGTCGCCGGACTGTTCATCTACGCCCTGTTCGCGCTGCTGGTCGGCCCGGGCGTGCGAATGGGACTGATGGGCGCCCTGTCGCTGGCCGTGCTGATGATCCCCGTGGTCGTGCGCTCCAGCGAGGAGATGCTGCGGCTGGTGCCCAACGAGCTGCGCGAGGCCTCGTACGCGCTGGGCGTGCCGAAGTGGCTGACCATCCTGAAGGTGGTGCTCCCGACCTCCATGGCGGGTATCGTGACCGGCGTGACGCTGGCCATCGCACGCGTGATCGGCGAGACCGCACCGCTGCTGGTCACCGCCGGATTCACGGCATCCATGAACTACAGCCTGACCGACGGGCGGATGATGTCCCTGCCGGTCTTCGTGTACACGCAGTACATGAACCAGGGCATCCCCGCCGAGGCGTACGTCAACCGCGCCTGGGCCGCCGCGCTCGTCCTCATCCTGATCGTCATGGTCCTCAATCTCCTCGCGCGATTCGTCGCAGCCCGCTTCTCCCCGGCCAAGAGCCGCTGAGCATCACCCGAAGGAACATCGTGTCCAAGAGCATCGAAGTCAACGACCTCAACGTCTACTACGGCGACTTCCTCGCCGTCGAGGGCGTCTCCCTCGACATCCAGCCCCGCAGCGTGACGGCCTTCATCGGCCCGTCGGGATGCGGCAAATCCACCTTCCTGCGCACGCTGAACCGCATGCACGAGGTCATCCCCGGCGCGCGCGTGGAGGGCGAGGTGCTGCTGGACGGCAACGACCTGTACGCCACCGGGGTGGACCCGGTGCTGGTGCGCCGGCAGGTGGGCATGGTGTTCCAGCGCCCCAACCCGTTCCCGACCATGTCCATCAAGGAGAACGTGCTGGCGGGCGTGAAGCTCAACAACAAGCGCATGTCGCGGTCGGACGAGGACGCCCTGGTGGAGCGCTCGCTGATCGGCGCGAACCTGTGGAACGAGGTCAAGGACCGCCTCGACAAGCCCGGCTCCGGCCTGTCCGGCGGCCAGCAGCAGCGCCTGTGCATCGCCCGCGCGATCGCCGTCTCCCCCGATGTGATCCTGATGGACGAGCCGTGCTCGGCACTGGATCCGATCTCGACGTTCGCGATCGAGGAGCTGATCCAGGAACTGAAGAACGACTACACGGTCGTCATCGTCACGCACAACATGCAGCAGGCATCGCGCGTCTCGGACAAGACGGCGTTCTTCAACATCGCCGGAACCGGCAAGCCCGGCAAGCTCATCGAGTTCGACGACACCGCGACCATCTTCACCAGCCCGTCCGTGCAGGCCACCGAGGACTACGTCTCCGGCCGCTTCGGGTGAGTACAGCATCCGGTGCGCGTCCCCGGCACCCCGTTCCCGGCATCCGTCCCGGGATCCGTTCCCGGCATCCGGTGCCAGTGATCCGACCCGGCATCCGGTGCCCGTGACGAATCACTGATGCCGCCTGCGCACCACGGCGTGTCGACCCGCGACACGCCGCACGGTGCCGGTGCTCGTCAGTGATCCGTCACGCCGCACTTCTGTCCACATTGGCAGGTCTGACGAAGTTGTCCACGGATGCCAGGATTCTGGCCTGTCGACGTCACCCAGGGCCCGCATGCTCGAGGCATGACATTCCGCACGGCCGCATCCGCGCTCATCGCTGCGGGGCGCATCGCCCGCACGTCAGCACTGCGCGCGCGAGGCGTGACGGCACGGGAGATCGCCCGCGCACTCGCAGCCGGGGAGGTCGTGCAGGTGCGCCGCGGCGTGTACGCGACGTCGGATGCCGACGCCGTCACCCTTCATGCGGCCCGCCACGGCGGTGCCGTCGCATGCACCGAGGCGGGACGGATGCGGGGACTGTGGATGCTGGACGACGTGGACGGCCCGCACATCTGGCACGGGCACGCCGGCAACCCGCGCACCTGCGGAGATCCGGACTGCCCTGCGGTGCCGCACTGGGATGAGGGGACTGCCGAGATCGGCGCGCTGCCACCACTGCGCAATATCCTGCTGCAGATCGCTGTGTGCGCCGGAGAGGAGACGTTCTTCGCCGCGCTGGAGTCGGGGCTGCGGCAGTCGATGGTGACGCTCGCTGATCTGCGCTGGCTGGAACAGCGGCTGCCGGGCGAGCTGCGCTGGCTGCTGGGCTTCGCCCGTTCCGACGCGGACAGCGGACTGGAGTCCTTGATCAGGCTGCGCCTGCACCGACTCGGCATAGAGGTGCGCACGCAGGTGCTCATCGACGGCGTCGGCGAGGTGGACTTCGTCATCGGCGACTGGCTGATCGTCGAGGCGGACGGCATGCAGAACCATGACGACCGCGTGGCGGGTCCGGACGGGCCGTCGCCGCGCCACAAGGATCTGCAGCGGGATGCCCGCGCCGCAGCCCTCGGGTACGAGACGCTGCGCTTCGACTACGCGATGATCATCCATCACTGGGAGGTCGTCGAGGCGGCGATCCTCGCGAGGGTCGCCGCCGGCGCGCACCGGGCGTGAGCGCGCCCCCTCTTGCGCCCCGACACCCCCGGCCCCGGGCATCCGCACGCGTCACGTATCACTGATGCCCACCGGCACGACCGGCGTGTCCCGGCACGACACGCCGCACCGAGCCAGTGCTCGTCTGTGATCCGTCACGCCCGGGCAGCACGAGGCCCCCGTGACGACCGAGTCGTCCGGGGGCCCAGGTGCCAGAACGGGTCAGAGGCCGGCGGGGGCCTTGTCCGTGATCTGGTCGGCGGAGGGGGCGGTCACCTCGGCCGCCGAGCCCCACTGGCTGAAGTCCATGGTCATCGCCGTGCCGGCCATGTTCATGACCATGCGGCGCGGGAGGTCGTCCGGCCCCGCGTACAGCTCGTAGGTCACGGTGTCGCCGAGCTGCTTGAGCGCCTCGGCGGGGACCTCGGTGGCGGAGGATGCCAGCATCTTCTTCGTGTCGAGGGTCAGCGTGTACTTCGTGGTCTTGACGCCGTCGATGGTGTCGGCGCCCTCGTCGGCCTTGAAGTCCTTCAGCGCGGCCTTGAACACCTCGAGCTGCTTGCCGAGGTCGGCCTGGGAGAGCGACTGGTCCAGCTGTGCGAAGATCGGGTTGCTGCCGTCCTTGGGCGCCTTGAAGAACTTGTTCTCGGTCAGCTGGCCGAGGTTCATGTAGACCTCGCCGTCGACGATGCGGATCTCCATGCCTCTGGGCATGCTCATCGACATCCGCATCTTGGCGGCGTCCTTGTTCAGGACCATGTCGCCGCTGGTCTCGAGCTTCTGCCCGGAGACCTCGGTGGACTGCGTGAAGTGCGCCGAACCCGCCTTGTACTGGGCGTCGTTCATGCGCTGGGTGAAGTCATCCGCGGTCATGACACCCGACGCCTTGGGCGCCTGCTCAGTCTGACTCTGAGTGCTCTTCGTCGTGGTGCTGCCGTTGTCCCCCGTGCTGCAGGCGGTCATGCCGAAGCCTGCGACAAGAGCGATGGTCGTGGTCGCGAGTGCGCGTTTCCAGAGAGTGCTCATAGGAGAATCCTAAGCGGCGCGCAGGAGCGACCCGTGCCGCGGACATGGGCAGGACTGCCCATCCTCGACGTCAGCGCGGCGAGAGCAGGAAGGCGTTCAGTTCGTCGGTCAGAGCAGGATCGGATGCCAGCGGTGCGCCGTCCACGGCGGTGATCGCCACGGCCAGGCGCACGCTGGAGACCAACCAGGCGGCATCCGCCGTCGCCAGATCGGATGACGTGAGCGTGGCGTATCCGGTGCGCAGACCGCGCGATTCCAGGTGCTCGAAGACGCTCAGCTGGGTGGTGCCGTGCAGGATTCCGCCGGAGGGCGCGGGTGTGAGGAACTCGTCACCCCGCCGGATGATGAGCGATGCCGTCGGTGCCTCCAGCACGAAGCCGTCGCGCGTGACGAACACGGCGTCGTCGGCCCCGCGGCGGTGCGCCTCGCGCAGAGCCGCCATGTTGACGGCGTAGGACAGGGTCTTCGCACCCAGCAGCAGCCAGGGCGCCCGCTCGGAGGCTCCCAGGTCGTAGCCGCGGTCGAGGGTGACCACGCGTACGCCGCTGCGCCGCACGGCGCTGTGGTCGGGGGCGGGCGATGCCATCGCCCAGGCCGTGGGCGCCGGTCCGTGCTCCACGCCGCGGCTGAGGATGAGCTTGACCACGCCCTCCCCCTCGGGGATGCGCGCGGCGGCCGCAGCGACGGCCTGCCGCCACTGCACGAGGTTCGGCTCGGGGAGGTCACACAACTGCGCGGAGTGCGCCAGACGCTGCACGTGCGCCTCGACCTCGTTGGGGTGCCCGTCGGCCACGCCGATCGACTCGAAGACCCCGTCACCGCGCTGCGAGCTGAATTCGCCCACGCTCAGTGCGGGGGCCTGCACGTCCACCTCGGTGAAGGTTCCGGAGTAGTCCTCGCGAGGATCGGAGACATCGGCGGGCACGATCATCAGGGCGAAGCGCTGGGCCATGTCCACAGCTTAGGACGGGAGGGAATACTGTCGCGCGAGCCTTGTTACACTTGATCGGCCGGGCCGCATAACCCCGGGCTCCAACTTCTGCCGCTTCGAGCGGCCTTCCGCCGAGAGGCGTTCTTGCGGCCCGGTCTTTCTCTGTCCGGATTCTGCTGCCGAGATCGGACTCAGTTCAGCGTGCCGCGCCGCCAGGACGATGCGGATGCCGACAGATCGTCGGCGTAGCCGTCCAGTCGCAGCGCACGGCGGGTGAGTTCGCTGGCCCGGTCGGGTTCGGTGGGCTCGTAGTCGTCGGCGGTGTGCGTGGCGCCCGAGGCCTGCACGCGGCAGTAGGCGGCCGCGCGGTCGAGCGCGACGGAGAAGTCGCCGTGGAACACCCCGCGCAGGATGGTGTCGACCAGTGCCGCCAGCTCCTCGGGGCTGGCGGGGGTCGGAGCGCCGGCGATCACGGCATCCGCCGACCGCAGTTCGACGCGGCCGCGCTCGTACAGCAGCGCCGTCATCGCGGCGTCGCTGCGGATGGCGATCTGCAGCAGGTACAGCCGCCACAGCGCACCCGGCAGCGAGCGCGCGGGCGCCTGCGACCACAGCTCGGCGATCTCGTCGATGCCGTGCTCGGCGGTGAACGCGACCAGCCGCTCGGTCACCTCGCCGGATTCGTCACGGCGGGCGCGCTCCAGCAGAGCGGATGCCGTGGCATGCGCCACCCGTGAGCGCTCGGCGGGATCAGCTGCTCCGACGAGGTTGTCGAAGGCTGCGGTGGGCCGCCGGACGGGGCGTCTGAACTGCTCTGGCACTCGATCCAGGGTACGCGAGCCCTGCTGGCATCGGCGTGCGTATGCGCAGAGCGGATGTCGGTGACCGGGCGTATCGTGCTTTCAGCGCCGTCGACAGGAGGCAACGACATGGAGCCCGATGATGTGCCCCCGGGGAATTCCGACATCCCGACCCACCGGTTAAAAGCCGGTTGCTCTGCCTCTGAGCTACGGGGGCCGGCACCGCAGCTGAAGCGGTGCGGCACCTGTCAGAAGTCTAAACCACGCTCCGAATTCAACCGGAAGCGCTCCCGCACCCTGCGCGCGAGCACCAGCTGCACGATCCACTCGGTCACCAGCCACAGCCAGCCGCCGACCCACAGCAGGGCGAGCGGCGTGAGCACCGCCATCGACGCCGACTCACCGGCCGCGGTGGAGCTCGTGCCCATCAGCTCGGTGAACACCGACCCGTACCGCCCGTCGTCTCCGCCGTCGACGAGGAAGAACGCCGTGGCCACGACGGCGACAGACGTCAGCCAGGCGGCGATGACCGGGCGCCGACCCGCCGACCCCGTCCGCAGCACCCCGCGCTCCCGCAGCAGTCCGTTCGCGGCGACGACGATCTGGGTCGCGTAGCCGATCAGGAGGATCGGACTGTAGTAGATCATCACCACCAGCATCCAGCCGGGATACGCGATGGTCTTGACCGCCACCGCGACAAGCGGGAGGAGGATCAGGGCGAGGCCCGCGAGGATCGCGGATGCGCGCGGGATGCTCGTGGTCATGCGCCGATCATGTCAGAGTCCGCGCTGTCGGACACTGCCCACCTCCGGTGTGGGAGGATGCCAGCGGCTCGACACTGCGGAGGAATCATGACGACCCTGGACGACGCGCTCACCGCCATCGACGGCTGGCCCGTGGACAACGCGGCCGCGGCGGTCGTCTCGGCCGACGGCAGGGCGCTGGCATCCCGCGGCGACATCACCCGCCCGTACTGGCTGGCGTCGGTCACCAAGCCTCTCACCGCCTACGCGACCCTGGTCGCCGTAGAGGAGGGCGTCTTCGACCTGGACACCCCGGCAGGTCCGGAGGGCTCCACTGTGCGCCATCTGCTCTCGCACGCCTCCGGGTTGGACGCGAGCGACGACACCGTGCGCGCGGCTCCTGGCACCCGGCGCATCTACTCCAACCGCGGGTTCGAGGTGCTGGCCGACGCCGTGGCCGAGCACTCCGGGATCCCGTTCGCGGAGTACCTCGATGAGGCCGTCTTCCAGCCGCTGGGCATGGCCTCCTCGGCGCTGCAGGGCTCCGCGGCAGCGGCGGGCGTGTCCACCGTGGCGGATCTGTCGCGCTTCGCGGCCGAGCTGCAGCATCCGACCCTGATCGCTCCGCAGACCCTCGCCGAAGCGACCGTCGTCGCGTTCCCCGGAATCTACGGCGTGCTGCCGGGCTACGGCATCCAGCGCCCGAACGACTGGGGGCTGGGCTTCGAGCTGCGCGACCACAAGTCGCCGCACTGGACCTCGACTGCCAACTCGCCCGCGACGTTCGGGCACTTCGGGCAGAGCGGCACGTTCCTGTGGGTGGACCCGCAGGCAGGCGTCGCCTGCATCGCCCTGACCGACCGCGATTTCGGCCCCTGGGCGATCGAGGCGTGGCCGCCGCTGTCGGATGCCGTGCTGGCCGCGCTGCGCGCCTGACGACGCCGTACCCGCACCACGGCCCCGTCGGAGGTCAGGCTGTACGGGCGCGATACCGGCGCACGGCGTCGCGATTGGCGCAGCGCACCGAGCAGTACCGCTGACGCCCGTTGCGGGTGACGTCGGCGAACACGCTGCGGCAGGGCTCGGCCGCGCAGCGGGCCAGGCGGTGCATGCCGCGCTCGGTGAGATGCAGAGAGGCATGACCGCACCGGACACCCTGCCGATCAGCATCCGCCCGCTCCCGCTCGTGCATGAGCACGCCTGGATCACCGAGTCCGCGCATCGCACCTCCGATGGCGTGATCGTCTACGTGCGCTGCGCGGACTGCGGCACCCGACGTGTGGACTTCCGCCCGATCGGCGGCATGCCGCCGATGCCGCAGAGTCAGGAGATCACAGGATGCCGGGGTACGCGCCGCCATCGATGAGCAGACTCTGCCCGGTGATGTAGCCGGCGTGCTGCGAACACAGGAACGCGCAGGCGGCACCGAACTCGTCGGGATCTCCGAACCTGCCGGCGGGGATGCGCGATGCCCCCTCGATCGCGACGGTCTCCTCCGGCACGCCCCGGCCCTCCGCCTCGCGCGCGTGCAGTGAGCGCAGACGATCCGTGGCGAAGTAACCGGGCATCATGAAGTTGATCGTGACGTTGGCGTGCGCCACGTCCCGGGCGACGCCGGCGAGGAATCCCGTCAGTCCCGCGCGGGCGCCGCTGGAGAGATCCAGCCCCGCGATGGGCATCTTCACCGAGAACGACGTGATGTTCACGATGCGGCCGAACCTGCGCTCGATCATCCCGTCGATCACGCGCTGGATCAGCTCGATGGGCGTGGCCATGTTGGCCGTGACGCCCTTCAGCAGCGCCTCCCGATCCACCTCGCGGAAGTCGCGGAACGGCGGACCCCCGTTGTTGTTCACGAGGATGTCGACCTCACCCGCCGCGGCGACCAGCGCCTGCTGCACGGCCGGTTCGGCGACGTCTCCCGCGACCGCCTGCACGTCGGCGTCGGTCTCACGGCGCAGGCGCTCCGCGGCCTCCGCCAGTGCCCGCTCGTCGCGGCCGTTGATGACCACGGACGCCCCCGCCGCCGCCAGCTGCGCAGCGCAGGCATAGCCGAGTCCGGCGCTGGATGCCGTGACGATGGCACGCCTTCCCTGAAGTCCGAGATCCATGTGATTCCTCTCCGAGATCAGCGTGGCACATCCACCACGCGGGTGGTGCCGGTGGCGGATGCTGCGACAGCACCACCCGACGCGGATGCCACCTCCGCGCCCAGTGCCTCGACGGCGTCCTGCGGGCTCCACACCTCGAACACCGCCTGCTGCGCGTATCGCGTCTCGCCCAGCACCGCGTGGTGGCGTGCAGCCCAGTCCCGCAGCAGGTTGTCGAAGCGTCCGGCGTCGGAGTGCGGCACGGCCAGGGTGATCTGCGCCAGCATCCGCCGGTCGACGAGGGATGCCGCATCCAGCGCCTCGGCGACGGCCGACGAGTACGCGCGCACGAGTCCCCCGGCGCCCAGCTTGATGCCCCCGAAGTACCTGGTGACGACCGCGACGACGTCGGTGAGCTCCCGGCGGCGCAGCACCTCGAGCATGGGGGTGCCGGCAGTGCCGGACGGCTCACCGTCATCGGACGAGCGCGCACGGTCTCCGAGGACGCCGGTGACCTGCGCGCTGCAGTTGTGCCGGGCATCCCAGTGCTGCTTCTTCACCGCAGCGATGACCTCGTCGGCCTGCTCGGGCGAGGCCACCGGGGCGACGTGTGCGAGGAAGCGCGACTTGCGGATCACCAGTTCGTGATCCACGGCCGCCGCGATCGTGGCGGGGTACGAGCGGTCGGGCACGCACCCAGCGTACGGGAGGGCTGTCAGGCGGTGAGCTCTGCGAGCTTGCGCAGGGTCAGCAGGTTGCGGGCGGTGCCCGCCACGCCGAGGGCGCGATCCAGTACGGGCCTGGTGAGCGTGGTGCCGGCCACCCCGCCCGTGCCGTAGTCGATCCACAGGTCGCGCCCGCGCACCGCGATGTGCTCCCCCGGCTGCAGCCGCTCGCGCAACACGCGCTCGGCGCCGACGGACGGCTCGGACTCCAGGAACATCACGTGCAGCATCTTGTCGGCCACGGCATCCTGTAACGGATTCTCCGCGAGAGCGGCGACGAGCTCCTCGTGCGTGCGGGCGATCACCGGGGTGTCCACCGCGAAGTCCTCGTGGATCAGGCCGCGCACCTGTGCGCGGGCCTCGTCGAGTTCACCGCCCACGCTGCAGATCACGTTGCCGCTGGCGATGTAGGTGCTGATGTCCTCCAGATCCGTGCGTGCGGCCAGCAGATCGCGCAGCTCGGCCATGGGCACGCGGTTGCGCCCGCTGACGTTCACGGCTCGCAGCAGCAGTGCGCAGCGGACGCTCATGCCTCGCTCGAAAGCGCCAGCTCCGCACCGGCGTGCGCGAGCTCTGCCAATGCCGCCTGACTGGACTCCTCGCCGACGCCAGCGACCAGGTCGGTCAGGATCCGCACGTGCACGCCGTGTGCGACGGCATCCAGCGCCGAGGCCCGCACGCAGTGATCGGTGGCGATCCCCACGACGTCGGCATCCGTCACGCCGTGCGCGGCGAGGACGTCGCCGACGGTCTCGCCCTGCTCCGTGTTGCCCTCGAACATCGAGTAGGCGGGAACGCCCTGCCCCTTGCGCACGTGGTGGGTGACGGCATCCGTCACCAGCAGCGGATCGTAGGCCGCGCCGTCGGTGCCTGCCACGCAGTGCACCGGCCAGGTGTCGACGTAGTCGGGATCCGAGGAGAAGTGCCCGCCGTTGTCGCCGTCGGCGTCGTGCCAGTCGCGGGAGGCGATGATGGCGGCGTAGTCCCCCGCATGCTCCGCGAGGAATGCGCTGACGCCGGAAGCCACGGCGTCCCCTCCCGTGACGGCAAGTGCGCCGCCCTCGGTGAAGTCGTTCTGCACGTCGACGATGAGGAGTGCTCTGCTCATCCCCCGAGCGTACGCGGATGCCGCCGCCACGGCATCCGCTGTTCTCGTGCGTTTGACAAGTCCCGATCAGATGTTACTTTTGAAAGGCGGGCCGGATGCGCTCGCCGCGCTGCTGCTGAGAGCGAGCGCCCGCAGGAGTCTCGGACTCCGCCCGTCGGCGCGCCACGACTGCGCCTGGCCGTGAGCAGTGCAGGTCCCCTCCGGCTCGCACGGACGACTCCGCGTCGTCCGCGCACGCGCGCGCCATCCCGCGGCGAGGATCGGTGACTGCACGCGTGCCCGCTGACGAAAGGCACCGAATGCCGGCCTGCGTGAACAGACGCACCGTGACTCCCACCTCCGACACCCTCTTCCGCTCCGGCCCGCTCAAGGCCACGCTCCCCACCCGCTAGCACTCTCTCGCTCCCCCGATGACCGGCGCCCGCCGCGCCGACGAGAAGAGAGAGACACATGGAAAATCTGTACACCCTCGCTGGACCCGTCGTGGTCCTGCTCATGCTGCTGTTCTTCGGCGGCAGCCTGTACATGTCGCTGCGCATCCGCAAGCGCACCGAGAATGCCGACGGCTACATGACCGGCGGCGGCAGGATCGGATTCGGCATCTCCGCCGCATCCATGACCGCCACCTGGATCTGGGCGGCATCGATGTACGCCTCAGCCACCTCCGGCTACACCTACGGCATCTCCGGCCCCATCCACTACGGACTGTGGGGAGCGCTGATGATCCTGCTCATCTATCCCTTCGGCAGGCGCATCCGCCAGGTGGCGCCGCGGGCGCACACCATCGCCGAGGTGATGTTCGCCCGACACGGCCGCTCCAGCCAGCTCATGCTGGCCGGGTCCAACGTGCTCGGCAGCCTGATCAGCCTGACGTCCAACCTCATCGCCGGCGGCGCGCTGATCTCGATGCTCTCGCCGTTCACGTTCAGTCAGGGCATCCTCGCGATCGGCGCCGGCGTGCTGCTGTACACGCTGTGGTCGGGATTCCGCGCATCGGTGCTCACCGACTTCGCCCAGGTGGTGGCCATGCTGGGAGCGGTGATCGTGATCATCCCCGTGGTGTTCTTCGCCGCGGGCGGACCCGGCCTGTTCGAGACCGGCGCGCAGCACGTCACCCCGCAGCAGGCCGACTTCTTCTCCTCCGACGCGTTCTTCAACCAGGGCGCACCGTACATCGCCGCCGTGCTCGCCTACGCGATCGGGAACCAGACCATCGCGCAGCGACTGTTCGCCGTGCGCGAGGATCTCATCAAGAAGACGTTCATCACCGCGACCTTCGGATACGGCGCCACGATCATCGGGATCGGGATGCTGGGCGTGATCGCCCTGTACGCCGGGATCACCCCCGCGGGCGGCGACGTCAACAACCTCATCCCGCAGATGGCTGCGACCTATCTGTCCCCGCTGCTGCTGTGCGTGTTCTTCGTGATGATCATCGGCTCACTGTCCTCGACAGCGGATGCCGACCTGACCGCGCTCTCATCGATCATGATGGCCGACATCTACGGGCAGAACATCGCCGGCAAGAAGAAGGCCGACCCGCGCACCATGGTGCTCGTCGGCCGCATCACGATGGTCGTCGCCATGGTCGCGGGGCTCTTCTTCGCCGGCTCGCAGCTGAACATCCTCGATCTGCTGGTGTTCGTGGGGGCGCTGTGGGGCGCGCTGGTGTTCCCCGTGATCGCGAGCTTCTACTGGAACCGCGTGACCAACCTGGCGTTCTCCGTCTCCGTCGTCGTGGCACTGGCCGCGTTCCTGCCGGTGCGATTCGAGTGGGTGGAGCTCGACGGCCCGATCGGGATCGTCTCGGATGTGCTCTCCACGGTGGGCATCGGCGTGGTGCTGGGGCTGATGGCGTTCGGCTTCTTCGGCCGACGCACGGCCCTGATCGTCGGTGTCGTCGCCACCGTCGCGGCTGCGCCCTTCTCGATCGGATTCCTGCACACGTACCCCGTGCTGTCGGGATCGCTGGTCGCGTACGCCGTGTCGACGATCGTGTGCGTGGCGCTCACCCTGCCCAGCAGGAAACCCGACTTCGATTTCGATCTCATCAAGGTGCGCACCGGCGACTTCGATCGCGCGTCCGAGCACGAGGCGATTCCGGAGTCCGGCACCTCCCTGGTGGCCGTGGCGGATGACGCCGAGACCCCCACTCGCTGATTCGAAGAAGGAGACCCAGATGGAACTCTCGACCCTCATCCTCACCGCCTACGTGCTGGTGTGGCCGCTCATCGTGGCCGGCACGCTCGCCGTGATCGTGCGCGCGTTCACCAAGGAGGCCCGCGAGGCCAAGTCCGAGAACCGCAGCATCATCTGATCGGGCGCCGCGCCTGACATCAAGGCCCCGGGATGCGAGCATCCCGGGGCCTTCCGGAGCCACCTGTCAGGATCGAACTGACGACCTTCCCATTACGAGTGGGATGCTCTACCACTGAGCTAAGGTGGCGTGCGCAGCGCACTGCGGCACAAGAAACGATCCTACTATGGCGATGCCGTCACCACGAAACCGAGGCGCCCTCACCCGCAGCGCAGGCCGTCCTTCGGGACCGTCCCCTTGGTGAGGAACGCCTCCACGGCGTCGTCTACGCAGTTGTTCCCCTTGTTGTAGCCGGTGTGCCCCTCGCCGACCCGGGTGATCAGCGTGCCGTTCTCCAGCTGCTTCGCCAGCGACTCCGCCCAGACGTACGGCGTCGCCGGGTCGTTCGTGGTGCCCACTACGACGATCGGGCCGGACCCGGATGCGGTGATGGCCTCGCGCGTACCCGTGGGCGGGTAGGGCCACTCCTCGCAGAGGTCGGGCCCCTGCCAGTACGGCGCGAAGGTCGGCGCCTGCGCCTCGAGCACCTTCACTGCGGCGTCCTCTGCGGCCTTGCTGTCATCGAGCGGGTAGTCCATGCAGTTGTACGCCTGGAACGCCTCGGTGGTGTTGTCGGAGTACGTGCCGTCGGCTGTGCGGCCGTTGTACGAGTCCGCCAGCGCCATCATGACCGAGGCATCCCCCTGCAGCGCGGTCTTGAAGCCTCTCGTCAGATACGTCCAGCTGTCCTGGCTGTACAGCGCGGCGATCATGCCGGTGATCATGCTGTCGACCGTGAGCACGCGTCCGTCGGCGTTCTTCATCGGTGTGCGCGACACGGTCGCGAGCAGTGCGCGGACATCGCTGAGCGCCTCGTCGACGGTGCCGTTGAACGGGCAGCCGGAGTCGGCCAGGCAGTTCTTCATGTAGGCGCGCAAGGACGACTCGAAGCCGATGGCCTGGATGGTGCCCACCTGCAGGCTCGGCACGGTGGGATCCAGCGCCCCGTCCAGCACCAGGCGCTGCGCGCGCTGCGGGTACAGCTTGGCGTAGGTGGCGCCGAGGAAGGTGCCGTAGGAGTACCCGAGGTAGTTCAGGGTCTTGTCTCCCAGCACCCCACGGATGAGGTCCATGTCGCGTGCGGAGTTCACCGTGGTGATGAACGGCAGGATGCCGTTGCTGTTCGCCTCGCAGGCGTCGGCGAACACCTTGTCCTCTGCCTTGACGGCGTCCTCCCAGGCGGGGGTGTTGCGGGGTTCGGAGATCGCACCGTAGTTGAACTCGTCCATGGCCTTGGCGTCGAGACACTTCACGGCCGTCGAGCGCCCGACACCGCGCGGGTCGAACCCGATGACGTCGAAGTCCTTGATGAGCGCGGCCCCCACCGCGTAGTCGAGGCTGTCATGCACGAAATCGTAGCCGCTGCCCCCTGGACCACCGGGGTTGACCAGCAGCGAGCCCTGCGAAGCCCCCGTGGCGCGATGGCGGACCACGGCCAGGGAGATGTCGCCACCGCCCGGGTTCTCCCAGTCCAGCGGCGCCTTGACCGTGGTGCAGTCGAAGCCCGCACCGCACGACGACCAGTCCAGCTGCTGCGAGTAGAACGGCACCAGGTCGGCCGGCACGTCGGTCGTGTCGGCCGTGCGGGTGGCAGCGGGCTTCTCGACGGGGATCTGCGCGTACAGGCATCCGGACAGCACGACAGACGCTGCCGCGAGCCCTGCCAGCACGGTGATGAGTCGGCGCAGTCCGCGCCATGGGCGATCGGTCACGGTGTCCTTCCGCTCGAGATGGTCACCAGGAGACTCTCGGTCGCCAGCAGCGGCGAGACGTTGCGCTCGAGGGTGGCGCGGGTGTCGGCGATGGCGTCCAAGGCGATCAGGGTGCGCTCGACGGGCCAGGCCGCAGCGAGTGCGGCGAGCTCGGTGTGCAGTTCGGTGTTGATGAGTTCGCCGTCGCGGCCGAACTGCAGCATGACCACGTCGCGATACAGCGACTGCAGGTCGGTGAGCACCCGGTCGATGCCGTCGCGCAGGCTGCGGGTGGCGCGCTTGCGCTGCTCGTCCTCGAGGGCGGCGATCTGCGGGCGCAGCGCATGCGGCACGGCCTGGCCCTCTGCCACGCCCACCGTGCGCAGCAGCGAGGCGCGCTCGGCGGCGTCCCGCTCGGCGGTGAGCGCCTTCGCGTCTTCGGTGGCGGCCTGGATGATGTGCCCGGCGACCTCGACGGCGGTGCCGACGCCGCGCACGCCCAGCACGGCCCGCAGCGTCTGATCACGGCGGCGGCGAGCGCCGTCGTCGGTGGCCAACCGCTGGGCCATGCCGATATGCCGCTGCGCGTGGCGAGCGGCCTGCTCGGCGATGGCCTCGTCCACGCCGGTGCGCAGCGCGATCAGGCGCGCCACGTCGGCGACCTCGGGTTCGCGCAGCCGCAGCGCCCGCACTCGGGAACGGATCGTGGGGAGCAGGTCGGCCTCGCTGGGCGCGCACAGCACCCAGATGGTCTGCTCAGGCGGCTCCTCGAGCGCCTTCAGGAGCACGTTGGAGGTGCGCTCGACCATGCGGTCGGCGTCCTCTACGACGATCACGCGGTAGCGTCCGGCGGACGGCGCGAAGTAGGAGCGCTCCACGAGGGCGCGCGCCTCTTTGATGGTGATGATGATCTTGTCGGTGCGGAGCGCCGTGAGGTCGGGATGCGTGCGCGCGATGACCTGTCGCATGGTGTTCTCATCGTCCGGATGCTCGGCGATGAGCGCCGCCGCGAACGCGTAGGCCAGCGTGGAGCGGCCGGATCCGGGCGGGCCGGTGATCAGCCAGGCGTGCGAGAGCGCTGCCGGGTCGGAGGCCGCCTGACGCAGCGTCTGCACCGCGGCGTCCTGCCCCCACACCTCGCTCCACGGGAACGGGGCGGTCACGGCTGTGGTCATGCGTTCCAGCCTAACCGCGGCATCAGACGTCGCCGCGCGGCAGATCAGAGCAGCGGTGCGACGCGGGAGCGGATCCGCTCCGCGATCTCGTCCGGGGCCAGCGCGGCGTCCACGACGAGGAAGCGCTCGGGCTCAGCATCCGCCAGTCCGAGGTACGCCTCGCGCACGCGAGTGTGGAAGTCGGCCTTCTCGGCCTCCAGACGGTCGAAGGGCCGGTCCTCGGCATCCATCCGCCGGCGCGCGGCAGCCGGGTCGATGTCCAGCAGCACGGTCACATCGGGCAGGGCGCCCTCGGCGGCCCAGAGCGACAGGTCGCGGATCTCGACGGGGTCCAGCACGCGTCCAGAGCCCTGGTAGGCGACCGACGAGTCCAGATAGCGATCCTGGATGACGACCTCGCCGCGCGCCAGAGCGGGACGCACGACCGTCGCGACGTGGTGCGCGCGGTCGGCCGCGTACAGCAGCGCCTCGGCCCGCGGCACGACCTCGCCGCGGTGGTGCAGCACGATGTTGCGGATCAGCACGCCCACCTCGGAGCCGCCGGGTTCACGGGTGTGCAGCACCGTGCGGCCCCGCGCGCCGAGCCACTCCGACAGCAGCGCGGCCTGCGTGGTCTTGCCCGAGCCGTCGCCACCCTCCAGAGTGACCCAGAGACCGGGATGCTCCGGGCTCACGAACCCGCCTTGGCCGCTGCCCGTGCCGCGTCCGCCTTCGCGATGGCGTTCGCCTTGCGCGTGGCCGCGGCCTTCTTGGCCGCCTCAGAACGCGCGGCGGCCTTCTGCCCATCGGTCTGCGCGGCCTTCTTCTTGGCCGCAGGCTTCTTCGCCGGAGCCTTCTTCGCCGGAGCCTTCTTGGCGCCGGCGCGGCCCCGCTTGGGTGCCGGGCCCTTGGCGCGCTTGTCGGCCAGCATCTGCACGGCGATCTCGAAGGTCACGTCGTCGGGCGTCTGCCCGCGCGGGATGGTGACATTCGTCTCGCCGTCGGTCACATACGCGCCGAAGCGCCCGTCGCGGATGCGGATCGGCTTGCCGCTGACCGGATCCGCCTCGAACTCCTTCAGCGCGCTGCTGGTGCGCCCGGCGCCGTACTTGGGCCGCGCGTAGATCTCCAGGGCCTGCTCGAGGGTGATGTCGAAGATCTGCGACTCGCTCTCCAGCGAGCGCGAGTCCTTGTCCTTCTTCAGGTACGGGCCGAACCGGCCGTTCTGCGCCGTGATCTCGTTCCCGGACTCGGGGTCCTTCCCGACCACGCGAGGAAGGCTCAGCAGCTTCAGCGCGGTCTCGAGGTCGATGGTGTCCACCGACATGGAACGGAACAGCGAGGCCGTGCGCGGCTTGGGCGCAGCATCCTTCTTCGACTTCTTCTTCGGGGCCTGAACGACCTCTCCGGTGGTCTCATCGACCGCGTCGTCCTCGGACACCGGGTCGTTCTCCTGCACGTACGGCCCGAAGCGGCCGTCCTTGACGACGATGATCTTGCCGTTCTCGGGATTCTCGCCGAGCACGCGATCGCCGGCGACGGGGGCGTCGACCAGCTCCTGCGCCTTGGCCGCGGTCAGCTCGTCGGGAGCGAGGTCCTCGGGCACGTTGACGATGCGCGGCTTGGCCTCGGGGTTCGCCGGGTCGGTGACCTCGAGGTACGGGCCGTACTTGCCGAAGCGCAGGGTGGCGGTGTCAGTGATGCGGGTGGAGTTCAGCGCGCGGGCGTCGATCTCGCCCAGGTTGTCGACCACCTGCCGCAGCCCGACATGCGCATCGGAGCCGAAGTAGAAGGAGCGCAGCCAGGCGTTGCGGTCCTGCTCTCCGCGGGCGATGGCGTCGAGGTCGTCCTCGAGCGTGGCGGTGAAGTCGTAGTCGATCAGCTCGGCGAAGTGCTCCTCGAGCAGCCGCACCACGCTGAACGCCAGCCAGGTCGGCACCAGCGCCTGGCCGCGCTTGGTGGCGTAGCCGCGGTCGATGACGGTGCCGATGATGCTCGCGAACGTGGACGGACGGCCGATGCCGTGCTCCTCCAGCGCCTTCACCAGCGACGCCTCGGTGTAGCGGGGCTTCGGCGTGGTGCGGTGGCCCTTGGCCTCGGCATCCGCCATCCCCAGCTCGTCGCCGACGGCGACGGCCGGCAGGGACTGATTCGCGGCGGCGTCCTGCGCGTTGCGCTTCTCGTCGCGGCCCTCCTCGTAGGCCTCCAGGAACCCCTTGAACGTGTAGACGGTGCCGGATGCGGTGAACTCGAGCTTCTTGCCCTCCACCAAGGCCTCGAGCGTGACCGTGGTGGTCTCGTACTTGGCATCCGACATCTGACTGGCGACGGTGCGCTTCCAGATCAGGTCGTACAGCCGCTGCTCGTCACGGTCGAGGTGGGAGGAGACGGATGCCGGAGTGCGGAACTGCTCACCCGACGGGCGGATCGCCTCGTGCGCCTCCTGCGCATTCTTACTCTTGGACTTGTACACGCGGGGCTTCAGCGGCACTGCGGCATCGCCGTACAGCGCGACGGCCTGGCTGCGCGCGGCCTGGACGGCCTGCGTCGACAGCGCGACCGAGTCGGTGCGCATATAGGTGATGTACCCCTTCTCGTACAGCCGCTGGGCGACGCTCATCGCCTGCTTGGCGCTCATCGAGAGCTTGCGACCGGCCTCCTGCTGCATGGTGGAGGTGGTGAACGGTGGGTAGGGGCTGCGGGTGCCGGGCTTGGCCTCGACCTTGCTGACGGTGGCGGAGCCGGCTTCGTCGACGGCAGCGGCGAGCGCCATGACCTCGGCCTCGGTGAGCACGACGACGGCCTTCTTGAGCTTGCCGGTGTCGTCGAAGTCGGTGCCGCGGGCCAGCTGCCCGCCGTCGATGCGCACAAGGCGCACGCCGAACGACTGCCCGGCCGAGGTCGCGGTGGCCTCGACGTCCCAGTAGTCGGCGGACGTGAACGCCATGCGCTCGCGCTCGCGGTCGACGATCATGCGGGTGGCGGCGGACTGCACGCGCCCCGCGGACAGGCCGGACTTGACCTTGTACCAGAGCACCGGCGAGACGTCCCAGCCGTACAGCCGGTCGAGGATGCGCCGGGTCTCCTGCGCATCGACGAGTGCCAGGTCGAGGTCGCGGGTGCGTCCGACGGCCGCCTGGATCGCATCCTTGGTGATCTCGTGGAACACCATGCGCTTGACGGGGACCTTCGGCTTGAGGGTCTCCAGCAGGTGCCACGCGATGGCCTCGCCCTCGCGGTCCTCATCGGTGGCGAGCAGGAGCTCGTCTGCGGTCTTCAGCGCGCGCTTGAGTTCGGCGACGGTCTTCGTCTTCCGGTCGGAGACGACGTAGTAGGGGTCGAAGTCGTGGTCGACGTCGATCGAGTACTTCCCGTACGCCTTCTTGTCGGCGGCGGGGATGTCCTTCTTGTCGGCCAGGTCGCGGATGTGGCCGACGGAGCTGAGCACCTCGTAGTCGTCGCCGAGGTAGCCCTGAATAGATCGCATCTTCGTCGGGGACTCGACGATGACGAGCTTCTTGCCTTGTGCCAAGAGTGCGTCCTTTCTCCGAAGCACACCATACACACCGCTGTCCTGGCGCGAGCACAGGGTCGGGGACCCTGCATTCCGAATGCTGCAGCGGCGTGGGGCTCGCCTGTCATCCCTCGGGTTGCCCGGCGCGGGCGCGGGATGCGGCGACCAGACCAGCGTACGCGGATTCCACCCGCACGGTCGCCGTGAGCCCGTCGATGCGGCATCCGGTCAGGGTCCCGCCGGCGGATGCCGCCACCCGTGCGGCCAGTGCGCACGGATCCTCGTCGCTCGTCACGGCGCCCGATGCCGCGTCTGCCGCGGCGAGCGCTGCGGCATCCGCCGCACCCGCCACGCGCTGCGCGGTCACCGCCGCACCACCCACCGCCGCCAGCCCCACCGAAAGGGTGGCCGCGACCGTGAGGACACCGGCCGCCAGAGCCGTTCCCGCCATGAGCACTCCTTCCTCTTCTTCTGCGGTTCCTACAGTCCGCCGTCCAGCGCGCAGCTGCGGGCGCTCAACGGGATGCTGATGAGCCGGCCCACACGCACCCGCACGGACGCCGTGACGCAGACCAGATCACCCGCGTTCGCGGAGGCCATGCCGGCGCCGTCGACGGTGCCGACCACGCCGGCGGCCCGTGCGGTGCTCTCCCCACGCCCGAGCAGGCGCGCGGCATCGGCGGCAGCATCCTGCAGCGAGACCTGCACGGCGGCGGCGTTCAGCGCGCCGACGCCCAGCAGCAGTGCCAGCAGCACGGCGGGCAGCGCGATCGCGAGCTCGGCGGCGACGGATCCCCGCTCACCGCCGAGTCCGCGCCACGCTGACCGCGCGCGCCACGACCGTCGGCGCCACGCTGACCGTCCGCTCGGCTCGCGCACCGCTCGCCCGGCGCAACCGGCGGTCCCGATCATGACACCGTCAGCGCCCGCCGCACGAGATCGGTGAGGATGCCGCGCACCTCGTCCGACCGCATGATCACCACCAGCATGCCCGCGAAGGCCACAGCGGCCATCGTGGTGATGGCGTACTCGGCCGTGGCCGCGCCGGACTCGTCGGCGAACAGCCGCGCGGCGCGCGCCCTGGTCAGCTCCGGCAGGTCGTTCCTCTTCTTCTTCATCTCTCTCCTTCTTCCTCTCCTCTCCGGACGGCCATCGCCCGGAGCACGTCCTCAGATCGGCAACGGCGTGGAGCCCAGCACGCTGAGCATGAGCGGGGCGACGCCCAGCAGCAGGAACGCCGGCAGCGTGCACGCGCCCAGCGGCAGCAGCAGCGCTGATGACAGCCGGGCCGCCCGGACGCGCCCCTGCACACGCGCCCGATGACGCTGCTGAGCCGCCGAGGCCCGCAGCAGCGCCCCCGCGGGAACGCCCGCCGAGCGCGAGAGCTCCAGCACGACATCCGTCGCCGCCCGATCATCGACCAGGTGCGCGGTGCTGTGCTCCACGAGTCGCAGTGCCCGCGGGATGCCCGCACCGCCGGCGAGTGCGACAGCCACCAGCTCGGCGTGCATGCCGGGGGTGCCCGGTCGCACGGATGCCCGCCGCACCAGCCGTGAGGTCCACAGTCTGGCCAGCGCGACCAGCACGAGTCCGGCCACCACGCAGGCGATCCCGAGCGGATTGCCGACCAGCACGCCGATGGTGTCGAAGCCCAGCGCGAACCCCAGCAGGAGGCCCGCGAACGGCAGCCACAGCAGCAGCCGGGCCGTGCCTGCGGGCTCGGCCAGCGCGATGCGCACATCGTCGGCGGCGGATGCGGCATCCTGCAGCGACTCCGCCAGCGATCGCAGCACCTCGGCCAGCGGCGCACCCACGACCGAGGCGATCTCCCAGGCCGCGGCGACGTCCGACCAGGTGCCGCCCTCGGCGTCGATGGCTCCGGCGAGCTCGGCACCGGCATCGCAGCGGCCGGTCACTCGGGACGCGACCGCATCGCCGGTGTCGGCCAGGTGCCGCCAGGCCGTGAGCGGGCGTGCCCCGGCCTGCAGCAGCACGGCGAGGGTGCGGACGGCCGCAGCCGCCTCGGCCGCCGCGGATCCGGCATCCGCCTTCCGGGACCGCGCGAAGATCACCACGGCTCTGTCTCCTCGATCCCCAGTCGCTCCCCGACCAGCGTGAATCTGCCGGCACGGGCGATGCGCCGCCGACCGTCGGAGGCGCGCTCCAGATGCAGCACGATCGTGAACGCGCTGACCACCTGCCGCGCCAGCGCCACAGCATCCATCCCCGCCAGCGCGCCCAGCGCCTCCAGCCGAGCCGGCACATCCTCCAGGCCGCTGGCGTGCAGCGTTCCCGCCCCGCCGTCGTGGCCGGTATTGAGTGCGGTGAGCAGCTCCCGCACCTCCTCGCCGCGGCACTCGCCGACCACCAGCCGGTCGGGGCGCATGCGCAGCGACTCCCGCACCAGCATGGCCAGTGTGATCCTGCCCGCGCCCTCCAGATTCGGCTGTCGGGCCTCGAGCGAGACGTGATGCGGATGCCGGGGGCGCAGCTCCGCGACGTCCTCGATCGTGACGATCCGCTCCCCCGGCCCCACCTCGCTCAGCAGCGCGGCGAGCAGAGTGGTCTTGCCCGTGCCGGTGCCGCCGGTGATGAGGATGTTCGCACGCTCGGTCACCAGCCGCCGCAGCCACTCCCGCTGACCCACGGCGAAGGTGCCCGTGGCCGCGAGGGCGTCCAGGTCGGCGCCCAGCACGCGCGGCACGCGGATCGACAGCGCCGTGCCGGATGTCGAGATCGGCGCCAGCACGGCGTGCACGCGGATGCCGTCGTTCAGCCGCACGTCCACGCATGGCGACTGGTCATCCAGGTGTCTTCCACCGGCCCCGACCAGGGCCACCGCCAGGTCGCGCACCTCTCGCTCGGAGGCCCGCCATTCCGGCATCCGCTCGGCGCCCTGACCTCGATCGACGAACAGTCCGCCGGCCCCGTTGACGAAGATGTCGGTCACCCGCGAATCGCGGACATGCTCGGCGAGCGCGCCGAAGGCGGGGTCGACGGGAGCACCGGCGGAGTCGTCGGCAGAGGCTGCGACAGCGGTGCGAGGACGGAGCACGAACGGATCAGGCATGCCACGACGCTAGAGCGGCCGACCGACCCGCGAACCCCGGAAACCCACGTCCTGTGCACAATCGGAAAGAACTCGGGATTGTGCAGAGCAGAGCCCCGACGGCAGCGGATCGGCCTGTGGAGACCGAAGGGCGGCACCTCACGGGGGGAATGAGATGCCGCCCACGCGCGACCCGCGTTCGGGGGTATCGGGCGCGCTGAAGCCGGAATAAGATTCGGCTGAGGTCAGTGTATGCACGCTGGAAGCCCGGCGCAAACGACGCGCACTACTGACTTTCGACAGTAGGCCTCGTCCGAGGACGCCGACTAGATTCGCCGTGTCCGGGACGTGCCACGTCACGACCTACCAGCCCGCGCAAAGGAGCGAAGTGCCATGAGCAGCCAGATCGACCACCTCCTCGAAGAGTCGCGGAAGTTCCCGCCGTCGGAGGAGTTCGCAGCCCACACCATCGACGACCCGGCCATGTACGCGAAGGCGGATGCCGACCGCGACGCGTTCTGGGGAGAGCAGGCCCGCGATCTGCTGACCTGGAGCAAGCCGTTCACGAAGGTGCTGGACTGGACCAACCCGCCGTTCGCGAAGTGGTTCGACGACGGCGAGCTCAACGTCGCCTACAACTGCCTGGACCGCCACGTCGAGGCAGGCAACGGCGACCGCGTCGCCATCCACTGGGAGGGCGAGCCCGGGGATTCCCGCAGCATCACCTACGCCGAACTGACCGACGAGGTCAAGCGCACCGCCAACGTGCTGACGGAGTTGGGCATCGGCCACGGCGACCGCGTCGCCATCTACCTGCCGATGATCCCCGAGGCGGTCATCTCCATGCTGGCCGTCGCCCGCCTGGGCGCCATCCACTCGGTCGTCTTCGGCGGCTTCAGCGCCGACAGCCTGCGCTCGCGCATCGACGACGCCGGCGCCAAGCTCGTCATCACCGCCGACGGCGGATGGCGCAAGGGCAAGGTCTCCGCGCTCAAGCCCGCCGTCGACCAGGCTCTCAGCGACCGTCACGGCGAGGGCGAGCAGCAGACCGTCGAACATGTGCTGGTCGTCAAGCGCGGCGACAACGAGGTGGACTGGGATGCCGACCGCGACATCTGGTGGCACGACGTGGTGCCGCAGGCATCCGCCGAGCACGAGGCGCAGTCCTTCCCCGCCGAGAACCCGCTGTTCATCCTGTACACCTCCGGCACCACCGGAAAGCCCAAGGGCATCCTGCACACCACCGGCGGATATCTGGTGCAGGCCGCGTACACGCAGAAGTATGTGTTCGACCTGCACCCTGAGACCGACGTGTTCTGGTGCACGGCCGACATCGGCTGGGTCACCGGCCACTCCTACGTCACCTACGGCCCGCTCGCCAACGGATGCACGCAGCTGATGTACGAGGGCACGCCCGACGCACCGCATCCGGGCCGCTGGTGGGAGCTCATCCAGAAGTACGGCGTGACCATCCTGTACACGGCGCCCACCGCGATCCGCTCGTTCATGAAGACCGGCCGGCAGATCCCGCAGCAGTTCGACCTGTCCAGCCTGCGCCTGCTGGGCTCGGTGGGCGAGCCCATCAACCCCGAGGCGTGGATGTGGTACCGCGAGGTCATCGGCGGCGGCAAGGCCCCGATCGTGGACACCTGGTGGCAGACCGAGACCGGAGCCATCATGGTCAGCCCGCTCCCCGGCATCACCGCCGCCAAGCCCGGCTCCGCGCAGGTGCCGCTGCCCGGCATCTCGGTGAGCGTCGCCGATGACGACGGCAACGTCGTCGACAACGGCAAGGGCGGCCTGCTGGTGATCACCGAGCCGTGGCCCTCGATGCTGCGCGGTGTCTGGGGAGACCCGGAGCGCTTCAAGGCCACGTATTGGGAGAAGTTCGAGGACAAGGGCTACTACTTCGCCGGCGACGGCGCGCGCCTCGACGAGGACGGCGACCTGTGGCTGCTGGGCCGAGTCGACGACGTGATGAACGTGTCGGGGCACCGCCTGTCCACCACCGAGATCGAGTCGTCGCTGGTGGCGCACGAGGCCACCGCCGAGGCGGCGGTCGTCGGCGCCAACGACGAGACCACCGGCCAGGCCGTCGTGGCGTTCGTGATCATCAAGCAGAGCTACCTCGAAGAGAACTCCCCCGAGGGCCTGGCGCAGCTGCTGCGCGCCTGGGTCGGCGAGCAGATCGGCCCGATCGCCCGTCCGCGCGACGTGTACATCGTGAACGAGCTGCCGAAGACCCGCTCCGGCAAGATCATGCGCCGCCTGCTGCGCGACGTCGCCGAAGGCCGTGAGGTGGGCGACACCACCACGCTGGCCGACACGATGGTGATGAGCACCATCACCGACCAGGTCAAGTAGCGCCCTCCCCTATCGTCGAGACCCCTCCTGATCGTCGAAACCCCTCCTGAATCGCGAGATTCCGGAGGGGTTTCGACGTTGCTGAGGGGTCTCGGCGATGAACTCAGGCGAGGATGAACGTGACCTCGACCTCGACGGGGGTGTCCAGCGGCAGCGACACCATGCCCACGGCGGCGCGGACGTGCCTGCCGGCATCGCCGAAGATCTCGCCGAGCACCTCACTGGCGCCGTTGATCACGCCGGACTGACCGGTGAAGGACGGAGCGGATGCCACGAAGCCGCCCACCCGGAGCACGCCGGCCAGCTTGTCGACGCCGCCCGCGGCATCCGCCGCCGCCGCAAGTGCGTTCAGCGCGCAGGTGCGGGCGTAGCCCTTGGCCGCGTCGGCGTCGACCTCGGCGCCGACCTTGCCCGTGGCGGGGAGTTCACCGCCTTCGAACGGCAGCTGCCCGGACGTGTAGACCAGGCCGCCGTGCGCGACGGCGGGGACGTAGGCCGCGACGGGTGCTGCCACGGCGGGCAGCTCGATGCCGAGCTCCTGAAGACGGGTTGCGATGCTCACTTATTCTCCTTCGAACTGACGAGAGGCCTCTGCCGCGGCGGCGAGCCCGGCATTGGCCGTGCTCTCGCCACCGACAGGACGCTTGAGGTAGGCGACGAGGCCGCCCTCGGAATTCTGGATGACCTGTACGAGCTCCCAGCCCTGCTTGCCCCAGTTGTTGAGGATCGCAGCCGTGTTGTGGATCACCAGCGGCGTCGTCAGATACTCCCACGTTGTCATGGCACTCCTGCATGTCGTCGACGCGCGGCGAGCACCGCACGTCGGGGCTTCTGTTCAGGGAACTCCCCTACGATCAAGCGTATGCCCCATAAGACTCGAACGATGAAGGGTGTGCTCGGCGGCCTGCTGGGCATGGTCGGCCTCGCGGCCATCGCCGGCATGCTGGCCACGGCAGCTGTCACCCCCGCCATCGCCATCGCCGGTGTGAGCGGCTCGAAGGCCCTCTCGATCTTCGAGAACCTTCCCAACAGCCTCGTCCCGGGCGCTGTGATGGAGCCGACCACGTTCTACGGCACCGGCACCGACGGCAAGCCGTTCCAGCTCGCGAAGTTCTACGATCAGAACCGCGTGCCGGTGACGTTCGAGCAGGTCTCCCCGGTCATGTACGACGCGATCCTCTCCAGTGAGGACAAGAGCTTCTACGAGCACGGCGGCGTGAACCTGGGGGCGACGGTCAAGGCTGTCTACGACAACGTCCGCGGCACCTCCTCGCGCGGTGCGTCGACCATCAGCCAGCAGTTCGTGAAGAACGTGCTGATCCAGCAGTGCGAACAGGACGTACCCGCCTCCGATGCCGATGCGCTCAACAAGTGCTGGAACGATGCCGCCAACGCTGTCGGCGCCGATGGCGTGCAGCGCAAGCTGCAGGAGATGCGCTACGCCATCCAGATCGAGAAGGACTACTCGAAGAACGACATCCTGCTGGGCTACCTGAACATCGCCAACTTCGGCGGGCAGACCTACGGCATCGAAGCAGCCGCGAATTACTACTTCGGCACCACGGCGGCTCAGCTGACGCTGAATCAGGCCGCCACCCTGGCTGGCATCGTGCAGAACCCGAACCGGTTCCGCATCGACAAGGAGGACGGTTCCTGGTCGAAGAACGGCAAGCCGACCAACAGCAAGGCCGACGGTTACGCCGACACCAAGTTCCGCCGGGACTACGTCCTGAATCGCATGCGCATCGATGGCAAGATCACCAAGGAAGAGCATGACGCGGCCATCGCGGAGCCGATCACCCCGAGCATCCACCCCACCACCCAGGGCTGTGCAGCGGCGGTCGACCAGGCATACTTCTGCCAGTACGTGAAGAAGATCATCGAAACCGACAAGGCCTTCGGAAAGGACCGTTCCGCGCGGCAGGAGCTGCTCAAGCGCGGCGGTCTGAAGGTGTACACCTCGCTCGACATGCGCATCCAGGGTCCGGCGGTAAAGGCGCTTCACGATCGCGTTCCGCCCAACTACGACAACAAGTACTTCGGCGGTGCCGGCGTGACCGTCCAGCCGGCTACCGGCCGGATCCTGGCGATCACGCAGAACACCACTTTCCGCGAGACGACGTCCGCCGACCAGGCGTACACCAGCCTGGTGTTCGCCTCGGACACGGTGCAGGGCGGCTTCCCTGTCGGCTCGGCATACAAGATCTTCACCCTGATCGACTGGCTGGAGAATGGACACTCCGTCAATGAGAGGGTGAACGGCACGAACCAGCGACTGAAGATGACGGCGTGCGGACGCCCGCTGCCGGTGCTGGACACCCGCACGATCGGGAACTTCGGCGGCGGCAACGGCTACTTCGGAACGCCGATGCGCTTCACACGTGACTCGTTGAACTCGGGCTACTTCGCCATGGCCTCCAAGCTGGACGTCTGCGACATCAACAAGGTCGCGCAGCGCATGGGCGTGACGCTGGGTGATGGGAAGAGCGTGACCGCGACTAACAATGCGTACGACGTCCTCGGATCGAAGTACATCTCGCCGCTTTCGATGGCGAGCGCCTTCGCGACAGTCGCCAACCAGGGCGTCTACTGCATGCCGAAGGCCATCGACAAGGTGATCGGCACCGACGGCAAGGAGATGCCGCTGCCGGAGTCATCGTGCACCAAGGTCATCGAGCCCGAGATCGCCGCCACTGCCGCGTACGCGCTCCAGGGTGTGATGGCACCGGGAGGGACCGGCTCGCGTGCCAATCCGCACGATGGCACTCCGCTGCTCGGCAAGACTGGTTCCAACAACCGTTCCTCGACGATGATGATCGAGTCCAGCACCAAGGCTGCAACCGCGGTCTACATCGGCCGTTGGAACAACATCGGCGCCAATGAGAACATCTGGGGCAAGTGGTACAAGGGGAACCTGCTGGAGAACATCCGCTATTCCGTGGCCCGCGACATGCAGGCCGCTGCCGACGCGGTGCTGGGGCGTGGTGACCAGTTCCCCCCGCCAGACGACAAGCTCACGAAGACGCCGTACGAGGACCTGCCGAACGTCGTCGGACAGCCCGTCGAACAGGCCACGAAGACCCTCGAGGATGCCGGCTTCCAGGTACAGGTCGGCGCACCGGTCGACAGCACGGTCGCCGCGGGCCTCGTGGCCGAGCAGACTCCGGGCGCGGGCAGGGTGGCGGGAGGCACGACCGTGACGCTGAGTCCCAGCACGGGCAACCCGCCCGCGATAGCCGTGCCGAACGTGGTGGGTGAGAAGTTCGGGAAGGCGAAGTCGACGCTGGAGGGCGCCGGGTTCGGGGTGAGCGATCAGGGGTGCAAGGGCGGCTCGCCCGTGACCGGGCAGAACCCCGCAGCCAACGCACCGGCTCCCCCGGGCACCACGGTCTCGCTCACGTGCGGCCCCGAGAATTGAGCCGCACAGGCTCCGCTCACCCGGCCCTCATCGCGCTCGGCGCGGTGGGGGCCGCCGGTGTCGCGGCGACGGTGTGGGGTGTAGGCATCGAGCGCTACCTGTTCACCGTCCGTGAAGCGGTGGCGCCCGCTCTCACCCCCGGAAGCAGCCCGATTCGCGTACTGCACATCTCGGACGCGCACATGGCGCCCTGGCAGCACCGCAAGCAGGAGTGGCTGGCTTCGCTCGCGGATCTCAAGCCCGACCTGATCATCAACACCGGCGACAACCTCGGCCACAAGGACGGGCTCGTCGGCATCCGCCGGGCCCTCGCCCCACTGGCAGGGATTCCCGGTGTCTTCGTGCACGGCTCCAACGATGTGCTGGGGCCCGCTCCGCGCAACCCGCTGAGGTATTTCGCGGGCCCGTCGAAGGTCGTGCGTGAGCCGGTCGCGCTGGACACGGATGCCTTGGATGCGTTCTTCACCGACGAGCTGGGCTGGCACGGTCTGAACAACGCCGCCACGCGGCTGCAGGTCGCAGGCGCCAGCATCGACTTCATCGGCGTCGACGACGCGCATCGCGACTGGGATGCCCTGGATGCTCTCCCCGATGCGCTGCAGGCGCTCGGTGAGCGGCCTGCAGGCTCGTCGCTGATCGGTGTCACGCACGCGCCGTACCAGCGCGTGCTCAACGGCTTCATCGAGCTGGGAGCGGATGCCGTGTTCGGCGGCCACACGCACGGCGGCCAGGTGTGCCTGCCCGGCTACGGCGCACTGGTGGCGAACTGCGACATCCCGCTGAAGCAGGCCAAGGGCCTGAGCACGTGGACACACGGCGGCCGTACGGTGCCGCTGAACGTCAGCGCGGGCTGCGGGCACTCGATCTACGCCCCGGTGCGCTTCGCCTGCCGCCCCGAGGCGACGCTGCTGACCCTCACGGCACGCGCGGCCTGACCGGCCGATTCGTCGTAACGGCCTTCTCGCATGTAGACTCGAACGGTTGCAACAACGGGGTGTGGCGCAGCTTGGTAGCGCGCTTCGTTCGGGACGAAGAGGCCGCAGGTTCAAATCCTGTCACCCCGACTCAACGCCGCAGGACCCCGCCCGGAGGGCGGGGTCCTGCGGCGTTTCGTCCGGGACGCCAGAGGGGCCCCGCCGCGCAGGAGGCTCCGCCCGCCGCCACTTCCCGATACACAACCCGATCTCGGATTCGAGCGGCGGGTGGAGGGCGCGGTGGGGAAGCACCCCGACGCAAGCCGACAGAGCAGCACGCCGCGAAGCGGTGGGCTGCCCCGCCCCGCCCGCGATGCCGCGAAGCGGCGAGCACTCCGACTTTGCCCCGCCCTCTCCCCACGACGCCGCGCAGCGGCGAGCCCACCCTTGCCGCAGCGGCGAGCACCCCGATGCTCGAATAAGCTGGAGGCACTATGCCCACACCGCGCCTGGTCGCCTTCGACCTCGATGACACGCTCGCCCCGTCCAAGGCCCGCATCGACGCCCGCATCGCAGGTCTGCTGTGCGGCCTGCTGCAGCGGGTCGACGTCGCCATCATCTCCGGTGGCAACGAGCAGCAGTTCCGCACGCAGGTCATCTCGCAGCTGGCCGACGCACCGGCATCCGATCTGGCGCGACTTCACCTGCTGCCCACCTGCGGCACCCGCTACCTGCGCCACGACGGCAGCGACTTCACCGCCGTCTACGCCCACGACCTCACCGATACCGAGAAGACCGCGGCCATGGGCGCCCTGCGTCAGGAGGCCCAGCGCCTGGGTCTGTGGGAGCCGAACCCCTGGGGCGAGATCCTCGAGGACCGCGGCTCGCAGATCACCTTCTCCGCCCTCGGCCAGCAGGCCCCCGGCGACGCCAAGCGCGCCTGGGATCCCGACGGCGCCAAGCGCGCCGCCCTGCGCGACGCGGTCGCCGCCCGGCTGCCCGGTCTGGAGGTCCGCTCCGGCGGCTCCACCAGCATCGACATCACCCGTCAGGGCATCGACAAGGCCCACGGCATGCGCCAGCTCGCCGAGCACACCGGCATCCCGCTGACCGAGATGCTCTTCTACGGCGACCGCCTCGACGAGGGCGGCAACGACTACCCCGTGCTCGCCATCGGCGTGCCCTGCGTGCCCGTGGAGGGCTGGCAGGACACCGCCGACAAACTCGACGCCCTCATTCCGGCGCTGCCCGCGCCCGTCGCCGACTGATCCGACCTGCGCACGGCCGGAAGCGAGCGGATGCCGCCAGCGACGCTTCGCGCTGGCCGTGGGACTGAGCTCAGCGCGCCAGCATCCGCCATCCGACCTACGGCATCCGCATCAGAAGATCAGCCGAGCACCCCGCCGGATTCCTCGAGATAGCAGTTCCCGCACAGCGACTCGTACGTGACGGAAGCACCGTCGATCGCGACCTGGTCGCCATCGAAGACGAATCGCCCATCGATCTTCCGCCCGTTGAACACGGCCTTGCGGCCGCAACGGCAGATGGTCTTCAACTCCTCGAGCGTGTGCGCGATGGCCAGCAGCCGCGCAGAGCCCGGGAACGCATGCGTGCGGAAGTCGTTGCGGATGCCGTAGGCCAGTACCGGGATGCCGTCCAGCACCGCGATGCGGAACAGGTCGTCGATCTGCTCGGGCGTGAGGAACTGCGCCTCATCGATGAGCAGGCACGCGACATCCGCATGATCCTCGGACGCCCGCCGCACCTGCTCGCGCTGCGCGGCGAACAGCCCGCGCGCATCGTCATCCGGGCCGATGAGGAAGTCGACCTCACGGGTCATGCCCAGCCGGCTCTCGATCTGCGAGGCGCCTTTGGTGTCGATGGCGGGCTTGGCCAGCAGCACGTGCTGGTCTCGCTCCTCGTAGTTGTAGGCGGCCTGCAGCAGTGCCGTCGACTTGCCGGAGTTCATCGCGCCGTAGCGGAAGTACAGCTTCGCCACGGTGCGCCCGTCAGCCCTGCAGCGAGAGCACGGCGGACGTCTTCTCGAACGTCTCCTTCGCCAGCTCCGGCTTGTCGTTGAGCTGCTCCCCCAGCGTGGGGATCAGCTGACGCAGCTTCGGCTCCCAGCCGGCGTACTCGTCGGCGAAGCAGCGCTTGAGCAGTCCCAGCATGATCGGCACGGCGGTGGAGGCTCCCGGCGAGGCGCCCAGCAGGCCCGAGATGGAGCCGTCGGCCGAGGTGATGACCTCGGTGCCGAACTGCAGCTTGCCGTTGTGCATGACCTGGGCGCGCTGACCGGCCTGGCGCAGCGTCCAGTCCTCGTCCTTGGCATCCGGCATCAGCTCGCGCAGATCCTGGACCTTGCGGCTGTGGTTCTTCAGCAGCTCGCTGACCAGGTACTTGATGAGGTCGAAGTTGGTGGCGGCGACCTTCAGCATGCTGAACAGGTTGGACGGGCGCACCTGGGTGACGATGTCCCAGTTCGAGCCGTTCTTGAGGAACTTCGGGCTGAACGTGGCGAACGGGCCGAACAGCACCGACGTCTTGCCGTCGACGACGCGGGTGTCCAGGTGCGGCACCGACATCGGCGGGGCGCCCACCGTGGCCTTCGAGTACACCTTGGCGTGGTGCTTCGCCACGATCTCGGGCTTGCTGGTCATCAGCCACTGCCCGCCGATGGGGAAGCAGCCGTAGCCCTTGATCTCGGGGATGCCGCTGTTCTGCAGCAGCTTGAGCGCCCAGCCGCCCGCGCCGACGAACACGAAGCTCGCCTTGATCTCAGCGGGCGCGTGGCCCAGAGTGCGACGGCTCTTGATCAGCCAGGTGCCGTCCTTCTGACGCTTCAGGGAGCGCACCTCGGTGTTGGTGCGCACCTGCGCGCCGGAGGCCGCCAGGTGCGAGAAGAGCTGGCGCGTGAGGGCGCCGAAGTCCACGTCGGTGCCGCCGGTGACCCGCGTCGCGGCGAACGGCGCGTCGGTCTTCAGACGCTTCTCAACGAGCAGCGGCGCCCAGGTGTTGATGACGCGCGAGTCCTCGCTGTACTCCATGTCCGCGAACAGCGTCTGCTTGCTGAGCGCCTGGTAGCGGGTCTTCAGGAACGACACGTTCTTCTCGCCGCGCACGAAGGTCATGTGCGGGGTCGGGTTGATGAACGTGTCGGGGCCGCTGAGCACACCGCGGTCGATCAGGCTCGACCAGAGCTGGCGGCTGAGCTGGAACTGCTCGTTGATGGAGATCGCCTTGCTGACGTCGACGCTGCCGTCGGCAGCCTGCGGCGTGTAGTTCAGCTCGCACAGCGCCGAGTGGCCGGTACCCGCGTTGTTGAACGCGTTGGAACTCTCCTCGGCCACCTCGCTGAGGCGCTCGTAGGCGACGATCTTCCAGTCCGGCTGCAGTTCGTGCAGCAGAGTACCGAGTGTGGCGGACATGATGCCCCCACCGATCAAGACGACGTCGACGGTTTCAGTCACCCGACCAGTCTAGTCGTCGGCATCCGCCCCGTTTTCCGCGTCAGGCGGATGCCGGCACGAGGCGCTTCGTGAGCTCCTCGGCGATCTGCACCGCGTTCAGCGCCGCACCCTTGCGCAGGTTGTCGTTGGTGATGAACAGCACCAGGCCCTTGCCCTCGGGGGCGGACTGGTCGGCGCGGATGCGACCGACGAAGCTGGGGTCCTTGCCCGCGGCGTGCAGCGGCGTGGGCACTTCGTCGACGACCACGCCGGGCGCCTGGGCGAGCACCTCGTAGGCCCGCTCGGGGGTGATGTCGTTCGCGAACTCGGCGTGGATCGACAGGGAGTGCCCGGTGAACACCGGCACGCGCACGCAGGTGCCGGCCACGCGCAGGTCGGGAAGACCGAGGATCTTGCGGCTCTCGTTTCGGAGCTTCTTCTCCTCGTCGGTCTCGTTGTCGCCGTCGTCGACGAGGTTGCCGGCGAACGGGATCACGTCGAACGCGATCGGGGCGACGTACTTCTCGGGCGCGGGGAACTCGACGGCCGAGCCGTCGTGCACGAGGCGCAGCGTGTCGCCCTGGGCGACAGCGCTCTCCACCTGGCCCAGCAGCTCCTGCGCACCGGCGAGTCCGGATCCGGACACGGCCTGGTAGGTGCTGACGATGAGCCGCTCGAGGCCCGCCTCGGCGTCCAGCGCCTTCATGACCGGCATGGCGGCCATGGTGGTGCAGTTCGGGTTGGCGATGATGCCCTTGGGACGCTCGTCCATGGCATCCGGGTTCACCTCGCTGACCACCAGCGGGACCTCGGGATCCATCCGCCAGGCGCTGGAGTTGTCGACGACGACGGCGCCCGCAGCCGCGAATTTCGGCGCGTACGCGCGGCTGGCCGTGGCGCCGGCGGAGAAGAGGGCGATGTCGATGCCCGCGGGGTCGGCCGTCTCGACGTCCTCGACGACGACGTCCTGCCCCTGGAACTCGATGACCTTCCCGGCGGAGCGCGCGGAGGCGAACAGCCGCAGCTCGCGGACGGGGAAGGCGCGTTCGGCGAGGATCTCGCGCATCACGGTGCCGACCTGTCCGGTCGCGCCGACGACGGCGATCGAGAATCCTGAGTCGGAGATACGGGTCATGAGAAGTCCTTGGCGTGAAGACGGTGCGCCAGGCTCAGCCCCGAGGATGCTGCGCCCGGCGCCGGTGTCAGGGTTGCGGCGAGTCTACCCGCTCGCACCGGGGTGCGGATGCGGAGTGACGGATGCCGTCAGCGATCCGTCCGACGTGTGGTCCGTCGGGGACGGATGTCGGCAGAAAGCACGGATGTCGGCTCAGACGCTCCAATCCGACCGGCATCCGTGTTCTGAGCCGACATCCGTCCGGAGACGGACAGATTCCGGACGGACGTGGACGCTCGGGCGTGCGGATGCCGTCAGCGGCCGGTGCCGGCGTGGACGACGGCCTCGATCTCGCTGTCCAGCCCGTAGGCGGTGTGCACGGCCTGTGCGGCGGAGTTGAGATCGGAGCCGCGCAGCACGACCGAGATGCGGATCTCGGAGGTGGAGATCATCTCGATGTTGATGCCCGCGGTGCTCAGCGCATCGAACAGGATCTCGGAGACGCCGGAGTGCGTGCGCATGCCGGCGCCGACCACCGACAGCTTGCCGATCTGGTCGTCGTGGATGAGGTTCTCGAAGCCGACCTCGTTCTTCTCGGCCGCCAGCGCCTTCAGCGTGGCGGTCGCATCGGCCTTGGAGAGCGTGAAGGAGATGTCGGTGCGGCCGGTGGATGCCGCCGACACGTTCTGCACGATCATGTCGACGTTGGCGCCGGACTTGGAGACGATCTTGAAGATCTCCGCGGCCTTGCCGGGCACGTCGGGCACGCCCGTGACGGTGATCTTGGCCTGGCTGAGGTCGGTGGCGACGCCTGCGACGATGGGTTCTTCCATGACTGCTCCCTCGGTTTCGCGGGGGTTCTTCATGCCCTCGCCCAGAACGTAGGTGCCCTCGGCCGACGAGAACGTGGACCGGGCGTGGATGAGGACGTGCTGCCGACGCGCGTACTCGACGGCGCGGATGTAGAGCACCTTGGCGCCGTTGGCGGCCAGCTCCAGCATCTCCTCGGTGGAGATGTGGTCGAGCTTGCGGGCCTTCGGGATCACGCGCGGATCGGCGGTGTAGATGCCGTCGACGTCGCTGTAGATCTCGCAGACGTCGGCCTTCAGCGCCGCGGCCAGCGCGACGGCGGTGGTGTCGGAGCCGCCGCGGCCGAGCGTGGTGATGTCGCGGGTGTCGCGGTTGAAGCCCTGGAAGCCTGCGACGATGACGATGGCGCCCTCGTCGAGCGCCTCGCGCAGTCGCACCGGAGTGACGTCGACGATGCGGGCCTTGCCGTGGTGGGAGTCGGTGATCATGCCGGCCTGGCTGCCGGTGAACGAGCGGGCCTCGAAGCCCATCGAGTGGATGGCCATGGCCAGCAGCGCCATGGAGATGCGCTCACCGCTGGAGAGCAGCATGTCCAGCTCACGGGGCGCCGGGATGGGCGCCACCTCGTGCGCGAGATCCAGCAGTTCGTCGGTCGTGTCGCCCATGGCGCTGACGGCCACGACCACGTCGTGGCCGGCACGACGGGTGTCGACGATGCGCTTGGCGACGCGCTTGATGCTCTCCGCATCGGCGACGGACGATCCGCCGTACTTCTGCACGATCAGGGCCACGTTCACTCCCGGGGACGGTGGGCGGAGCCGCCCAGGAACATTGTACGGATCGGGTCCATGCCCGCCGATGCATGTGACGGGTACGGCCGGCGAGTCCGGCTAGGCGGTGGGCCCGGACGGGACCTCGGATGCCCGTGGCCTGAAGCGTCCCCCGGTGGCGGCGAACCAGCATCCGATGAGGATGATCGGCAGGCCGATGATCAGGCCGGGCGTGACGGGCTCGGCCACCAGCACGGTGCCCAGCACGATCGCGACGATCGGGTTGATGTAGGTGAACAGCGGCGCGCGCACCGGACCGACCTCGCGGATGAGCGCGAAGAAGCACACGAATGCGAACGCCGTGCAGACCACGCCCAGCAGCAGCAGCGAGCCTGCCGAGCGCAGGGTGGGCGGCTCGTGCGGGGTGAGGATGGCCGCAGGCAGGTACGCCAGGCCGATGGCGAGCAGGGCCAGGGTGATCGTGCCGATCGAGGGCACGTCGGCGAGCTTGTGCGCGATGATGAACGGCGCGATCGCGTACATCACGGCGGTGAGCATGATCTCGCCGATGGCGAAGGCGCTGGCGGGCTCGGTCGGGAACAGTCCGGGACCCGCGACGACGATGGCCACGCCCGCGAACCCCACCAGCAGGCCGCCCAGACGGATGGGAGCGAGTGCTGTGCGATCGCCGCGCAGCAGCGCGATGATCACGGCGAACAGCGGCACGGTGGCGACCAGCAGACCGGTCAGCCCGGACGGCAGCTGCGTCTCGGCGTGGCTGAGCAGCAGGAACGGGCCGCCCATCTCCACCGCTCCGAAGGCCAGAATCCACGGCCAGTGCTTCCAGGCCGCCCTCAGCGCTCCGCTGCGGATCGCGAGCGGCAGCAGCACGAGCGCGCCCAGCAGCGTACGGCCGGAGACCACCGCCGGCGGGCCGAACGTGTCGACGGCCTCCTTGATGAACAGGTAGGTGATGCCCCACACGAACGCCATGACGGCGAACAGGATCCAGCCCCGGCGGCTGAATCCGGCGTTCGCGTTCACAGGCGGCGACGGCCCTCGAAGGCCCGCCCCAGCGTCACCTCGTCCGCGTACTCCAGGTCGCCGCCGACGGGCAGCCCTGAGGCCAGCCGTGAGACGGTGATGTCCATGCTGGTGAGCAGTCGACTGAGATAGCTGGCCGTGGCCTCGCCCTCGAGGTTGGGGTTGGTGGCGAGGATGACCTCCTGCACGGTGCCGTCGGCCAGGCGCGTCATCAGCTGCGCGATGCGCAGGTCGTCGGGTCCGACGCCGGCGATGGGACTGATGGCGCCGCCGAGCACGTGATACAGGCCGCGGAATTCGCGGGTGCGCTCGATCGCGGCGACGTCCTTGGCGTCTTCGACCACGCAGATCAGTTCGGGGTTGCGGCGCGGGTCGCAGCAGATCGCGCAGCGCTCGTGCTCGGACACGTTGCCGCAGATCTCGCAGAAGCGCACGCGCTCACGCACCTCGACCAGCAGCTCCGAGAGCCGCTTCACGTCGAAGGAGGGCGTCTGCAGGATGTGGAACGCGATGCGCTGCGCGGATTTCGGCCCGATGCCGGGGAGCCGGCCGAACTCGTCGATCAGCTCCTGGACGATGCCGTCGTACATCAGTGGAACCTCGTCGGGGGCTCGTAGGGCTCTTCGCGGAGGAACTTCGCGCCGAGCACCTGGCGGATCACGGCCTCGCCGCGGCGCTCGACGCCGTCGGAGGCCGCGCGGTGCGAGGAGACGAACGGCGCAGGCGCCTGACGGGCAGGCGCCTGACGGGCGGAGGCATGCGCCGCGGGCGCCTGACGGGGCGCGCGGGATGCTCCGGCGTCGGGAACGGGCGCATCGTAGGCGGGGTCATAGGGCGGCTCGTCGTCGAACGGCGGGTAGTCGTCCTCGGGCGGGGTGTCGATGGCGCCGTCCGTTGGAGGTGCAGGAGGAGCGGATGCCGCGGCCTCGGCTTCGGCGGGCTCCTCATCCACCGCGAACTGCTGCTGCACGGCGGCCGGCGCGGCGGGTGCTGCCGGTGCTGTGCGCGCCGTCGGCGCGGCATCCGCGGTGCCCACGGCGCTCTCGGCGGGCGCCGAGGTCGGGATCGTCGCGACCGCCCACTCCATGACGGATGCGGGCACCGACGCGGAGCCGCTCCTCGGATCGCTGCGGTGGTCGGCTTCCCCTACCGGCGACGGGTCGCCCATCGGGTTGGCCCAGCCGGCTGCGGGGGCGTCGTCTCCGTGCGCGTCGGAGCGCTCCGGAGCAGGACGGCTCGGCGACGTCGGTGCAGGACCGGACGGGACGCGTGCGCTGCCACCGCCGCCCTGCGGAGGAAGAGGCGCGGGGCGGTACTTCACGGTGATGCCGAGCTCCTGCTCGATGGCCGCGCGCAGGTGGTCGGACGGACCGTCGCCGGGCTTGGTGCCCTTGAATCTCGTCAGGTCCGAGGGGCTCGCGAACCCCAGCGTCAGCACGGTCTTCTCGGCATTGAAGCCGAGCGGCTGCGTGCCCGTGGCCACCAGCCACGACGTGCGGCTGACGGACTCCAGCCGCTTCAGCACCGCCGGCCACGACGCCTGGATGCGTTCGAACGTGACGGGGCCGGCCGGTGCGGCAGGTGCGGGTTCCGCAGCGGATGCCGTGGGGGCGGCCGACGCAGGAGCTGAGGACTCGGATGCCGGTGCCGCAGCCGGTGCCGGAGAGGCAGTGGCCACGGGCCGGGGTTCGGCGGCGGATGCCTCGCCCTCGGCCGCAGCACCGGCGGGCGCCGACGTGTCGACAACCGGCACGGTCGCGGCTGGTGCGGAGGTTCCGTGCTGCGGAGCAGTGCCCGGCTTCTCAGGCGTGGAGGCAGGCGCGGCCGCGGAATCGGCGGCGGAGCCCGCCGCTGCAGGTGCCGCAGCGGACGCCGGCGTTCCTGCCGACCTGGTCGCAGCGGCAGTCGGGGGCACGACCGGTTCGTGCACGGCAGTGCGAGTTGCCGGAGACGCGGTTCCCGCGGGAGACGCCGGTGCCGCGGGCGCGGGCGTCGCAGGTGATGCCTGGCCCGCGGCATCCGCCGGCGCTGCGGCCAGCACGCGGGCGACCATGAGCTCCAGGTGCAGACGAGGCGAGGTGGCGCCGGTCATGTCGTCGAGGGCACGGCTGACGAGGTCGGCCGTGCGAGACAGCCGCGAGGCGCCGAAGGACGCCGCCTGCGCCAGCATCCGCTGCATCTCGTCGGCGGGCAGGCCGCGCAGCACGGACGATGCGCCCGCTTCCCCGACTGCGGCGATGACGATGAGATCGCGCAGGCGCTCCAGCAGGTCGTCGACGAAGCGGCGCGGATCCTGACCGGACTGCACGACGCGGTCGACCGCGGGGAAGGCCGCGGCGGCATCGCCCGCGGCGAGTGCCTCGACGATCTCATCCAGCAGCGCCGCGTGCGTGTAGCCCAGCAGCGCGACGGCGCGCTCGTACGTCACCAGGGTCTGGGTCCCTGAGCCTGTCGAAGGGTCGGAACCGGCGATGAGCTGGTCCAGCAGCGACAGGGTGTCGCGCGGCGAGCCGCCGCCGGCGCGCACGACCAGGCTCAGCACGCCCTGTTCGACCTGCACGCCCTCCTCGCCGCACAGCTTCTCGACGTATTCGAGCATGGCCGCCGGCGGCACCAGTCGGAACGGGTAGTGGTGGGTGCGCGAGCGGATGGTGCCGAGCACCTTCTCGGGCTCGGTGGTCGCGAAGATGAACTTCACGTGCTCGGGCGGCTCCTCGACCAGTTTCAGCAGCGCGTTGAAGCCCTGCGGCGTGACCATGTGCGCCTCGTCGAGGATGAAGATCTTGTAGCGGTCGCGGCTGGGTGCGAACGTGGCGCGCTCGCGCAGGTCGCGGGCGTCGTCGACACCGTTGTGGCTGGCGGCGTCGATCTCGACCACGTCCAGCGACCCGCCGCCGTTGCGGGACAGCTCCATGCAGCTCGGGCACTTCCCGCACGGAGTGTCGGTGGGGCCCTCGGCGCAGTTCAGGCAGCGCGCGAGGATGCGCGCCGACGTGGTCTTCCCGCACCCGCGAGGGCCGGAGAAGAGGTATGCGTGCCCCACGCGGTCGCCGCGCAGCGCGGTCATGAGCGGATCGGTCACCTGGGACTGGCCGATCATCTCCGCGAAGGTCTCGGGCCGGTAGCGGCGGTAGAGGGCTGCTGTCACCCGTCCAGCCTACGGCGTGCGACCGACATCGGTTCCGGGGCCGCCGCGCACATCGCGGTGCACGGTCTCCGACGCCGACTCACCAGCATCCGCCGCCAGCGTCGAAACCCCTCGCCAGCGTCGAAACCCCTCAGCAGTGACGTCGCTGCTGAGGGGTTTCGACGATCAGGAGGGGTCTCGACGGCACGCGGAGGAGTGACCTCAGTCCTCGTAGGCGGCGATCACGGGGATGGTCGTGGTGGTGACGGGAACCGTGGGCGACATGAGCGTGCCGTCGTCGCGGCGGGCATCCTCGAACTGGCGCAGAGTCGGGCGGCCGCGGCGCACCGGCCCCTGGTCGGCCAGCGCCACCAGCGCGGGCTCCGCCGCGGATGCCCGGTGCTTCACGCCCCGCACGGAGAAGTCCACCGGCTCGCCGGAGCGCACCTCCACGCGCATCGCATCGGCCGTGAGCGTCACCTGCAGCTGCGAATCGTGCCAGCGCAGCGGGTACGCCAGCTCGGGCCAGTCCTCGGGCAGACGCGGATCGAAGGACAGCTTGCCGTCGTGGTCGCGCATGCCGCCGAACCCGGACACCAGCGTGGTCCACACTCCGCCGGCGGACGCCACGTGCACGCCGTCGGCCGCGTTGTGGTGCAGGTCGCCGAGATCCACGAACAGCGCCTGCTCGAAGTAGTTCCGCGCGAGATCCTGGTACCCGACCTCGGCCGCCATGATGGACTGCACCACCGCCGACAGCGTCGAGTCCCCGGTGGTCAGCGGATCGTAGTAGTCGAAGTCGGCGAGCTTCTGCTCGGCGGTGAAGTGGTTGCCCTGCAGGAACAGCGCCAGCACGACATCCGCCTGCTTGAGAACCTGGAACCGGTAGATCACGAGCGGGTGGTAGTGCAGCAGCAGCGGGCGCTGCTCGGCGGGCGTGCCCTCCAGATCCCACACCTCGCGCTCCAGGAACATGGCGTCCTGCGGATGGATGCCCAGTGACTCGCTGAACGGGATATGGATGGCCTCGGCCGCCCGCTCCCAGGCATCCCGTTCTCCGGCATCCAGCCCGGTGCGCTCCACCAGCGCGGCGTACGCAGCCGGATCCTGCTCGGCCATCTCCCCCACGATGCGCGCCGCGAAGCGCAGGTTGTAACGGGCCATCACGTTGGTGAACAGGTTGTCGTTGACGACCGTGGTGTACTCGTCCGGCCCCGTCACCCCGTGGATGTGGAATGTGGAGCTGCCGTTGGTGCCGCGCCAGAAGCCCAGCGTCGACCACAGTCGCGCGGTCTCCACGGCGATGTCGGCGCCCTCGCGCCGCAGGAAGTCCTCGTCGCCGGTCGCCCGCACGTACTTGCCGAGCGCATAGCTGACGTCGGCGTTGATGTGGTACTGCGCGGTACCGGCGGCGTAGTACGCCGATGCCTCCTCGCCGTTGATGGTGCGCCACGGGAACAGCGCCCCCGCCTCGTTGAGCTGGGCGGCGCGGCGTCGCGCGGCGGGCAGCATCAGCACCCGCGCGCGCAGCGCGTTCTTCGCCCAGCGCGGCGACGTGTACGTCAGGAACGGGAGCACGTAGATCTCGGTGTCCCAGAAGTAGTGGCCGCTGTAGCCCGAACCGGTCAGGCCCTTCGCCGCCACTCCGGCGCCGTCGGCGCGCGACGCGGCCTGCGCCAGCTGGAACATGCACCACCGGGTGGCCTGCTGCAGGTCGTCGTGCCCCGCGATGCGCACATCGGACCGCTCCCAGAAGTCGGCCAGCCACGCAGCCTGCGCACGGAACAGCGCATCCACGCCCTCCACGCCCACACGGTCCAGCGACCGACGGCAGCGATCCACCAGCTCGCGCGGCGGCACGCCCCGGGAGCTGTGGTAGCTGACGATCTTGCTGATCCGGATCGGAACGCCGGCCTTGGCCTGCACGCGGAAGACGTTCTTGGCGATGTCCGGCTCGATGAGCGTGCGCGCGCTGTACTCGTTCTCGGTCTCGACGATGTGGTCGGCCACGACGGCCACCGTCATCCCGGATTCCGTCACCCGGTAGGACAGCGCCGACCGCAGCCCGTCCTGCCAGTACTCCACCGGCTGCAGCACGCGCTGTGAGATCTTCTCGGCGCGTCGAGGATCGAATCCGGCCTTGCTCTCGGACTTCGCGGCCATCGGGTCGCCGGCGTAGATGCCCGCGCCGTCCTGCCGGTTCAGCAGCTGGCAGCTGATGGTCACGGGCGCGTCGGCGTTCTCGACGACGACCTCGAGCCGCAGCACGGCCAGGTGCCGCTCATCGAAACTGACGATGCGCTCGTCGTGCATGCGGACCCGCTTGCCCGATGGCGTGACCCACACCACAGTGCGCGAGAGCACGCCGGTGCGCAGATCCAGGGCGCGCTCGTACTCGTGGATCTCGGTCTCGTCGAAGGTCAACGGCTCGTCGTCGATGTACACCCGCATGACCTTGGCGTCCGGCGCGTTGATGATGGTCTGCCCCACCTCGGCGAACCCGTACGCCTGCTCGGCATGTCGGATGGGCCAGGTCTCGTGCAGCCCGTTGATGAAGGTGCCGTGCTCGTGTGCGCCGCGGCCCTCGATGTGGTTGCCCCGCAGACCGAGATAGCCGTTCCCGACCGAGAAGAAGGTCTCCGAGACCCCCTGCTCGTCGTAACTGGTCTCGATGAGGCGCCAGGGGTCGACGGGATAGCGTTCGCGATCGATCATGCGTTCTCCGGAAGAGGGGTTCAGGGCAGCAGACGGGCGAGGTCGTCGACGATGCACGTCGCACCGGCCTCGCGGAGGGCAGCGGGGCCGGCGCCGCGGTCGACGCCGACGACGGTGGCGTAGCCGGCGGATGCCGCAGAGCCGACGCCAGCGACGGCATCCTCCACGGCGACGGCCGCAGCCGGGTCGACGCCCAGCATCCGAGCCCCCGCCAGGAACATGTCCGGTGCGGGCTTGGAGGCCAGGTGCTCGCGCTCGGCGACGACGCCGTCGACGACGATGCGGAAGAAGTCGCGGATGCCGGCGGAGGCCAGCACCTCTTCGGCGTTCTTGGAGCTGGAGACCACGCCCATCGGCACCTCGGCATCCCGAAGAGCCTCGAGCACGGCCAGGGACCCCGGGTACGGGGCGATGCCCTCGCTGCGCAACGCGGCGGCGAAGGCCGCGTTCTTGCGGTTGCCGACGCCGCAGATCGTGTCGGCCTCGGGCGGATCGGTCACCTCTCCCCAGGGGATCTCGATGTTGCGGCTGCGCAGCAGGCTGGCGACGCCGTCGTAGCGCTTCTTGCCGTCGACGTAGGCGAAGTAGTCCGCATCCGTGTACGGCTCGGTGACGCCCCAGCGAGCGAGTTCCGCGTCGAAGACGGCCTTCCAGGCGCGCATGTGCACCTCGGCGGTGGGCGTGAGCACGCCGTCGAGATCGAACAGCACGCCGACGGCGCGCTGAAGATCGGGGAGCGCCTCGGGCACGACACCTCCAGGGATGGGGATCACTGCATCCAGCCTACTGATGCGACGGGGCGTATCCAGGGTCGGTCTCATCACGAATCGACGACTGCGGGGCGACGGCACGGGACGGGCTGCCGACGATCGTGCGAGCGGGTCAGATCGCGCTGACCGATTGGCGGGCGATCTCGAGCTCCTCATCCGTGGGGACGACCAGCACCTGCACCGCCGAGTCGTCCGCGGAGATCCGGCGGATGCCGCGTTCGCGCGACGCATTGCGCCCCGCATCCACGCGCACGCCCATGAATTCCAGCGTCGCGAGCGCATCGGCCCGCACGTCGGCGGCGTTCTCTCCGACGCCCGCGGTGAACGAGATCACGTCCACTCCGCTCAGTTGCGCGATGTACGCGCCGGCGTACGCGCGCAGCCGGTGGATGTACACGTCGTATGCCAGCGACGCCGCCGCATCCCCCTCGAGCCGGCCCGCGAGGATGTCGCGCATGTCGCTGCGCCCCGCCAGGCCCAGCAGTCCGCTGCGCTTGTTGAGCAGGGTGTCCAGCCCGTCGGCGTCGAGGCCCGCCCGTCGCACGAGGTGGATGAGGACGGCCGGGTCGATGTCACCCGTGCGGGTGCCCATCACCAGCCCCTCCAGCGGTGTGAAGCCCATCGACGTCTCCACGGATCTGCCGCCGCGCACGGCCGTCACGGATGCGCCGTTGCCGAGGTGGAACACGATCTGCCGCAGCTCGCCGATGTCGCGGCCCAGGAAGGCTGCTGCCGCACCGGCGACGTACTTGTGGCTCGTGCCGTGGAAGCCGTAGCGGCGGATGCGGTGCTCCCGCGCCACCGCCGCGTCGATCGCGTACGTGTACGCGGCCGGCTCCAGCGTCTGGTGGAAGGCCGTGTCGAAGACCGCCACGTGCGGCACATCGCGGAACACGGCTCGTGCCGCGCGGATGCCGGCGAGATTGGCCGGGTTGTGCAGCGGGGCGAGCACGATGAGATCCTCGATGTCCTCCTCCACGGCATCCGTGATCACCGTGGGCTCGAAGAACCGCGCCCCGCCGTGCACCACGCGGTGCCCGACCACCACCGGAGGATGCTCGGCGAGATCCGGTCCGTGCGCGGCGAACTGCGCGAGCATCTCGGCGAAGGCGTCGTCGTGATCGCGGATCGGGCGCTCGGCGGAGTGCTTCACATCGAGCACCGCCGGCGTCGGCGCGCCGGGCTCGGCCACGGTGCGCACCGTGTGGCCGATGATCCCGGCGCCCTGCCCGATGCGCTCGATGAGCCCGTTCGCCAACTCGAATCCGCGCTCGGGATCGATCAGGCTGTACTTCAGCGACGACGACCCACTGTTGATGACGAGCACGACGCTCATGCGGCATCCCCCTGCGCCTGGATCGCCGTGATGGCGACGGTGTTGACGATGTCGTCGACGAGCGCACCGCGGCTGAGGTCGTTGATGGGCTTGTTCAGCCCCTGCAGCACCGGCCCGATCGCCACGGCCCCGGCCGACCGCTGCACGGCCTTGTAGGTGTTGTTGCCGGTGTTCAGGTCGGGGAAGATGAACACGGTCGCTCGCCCCGCGACCTGAGACCCGGGGAGCTTGGCGGCCGCGACGGCGGCGTCGGCCGCCGCGTCGTACTGGATCGGCCCCTCCACGAGCAGCGCGGGCATGCGCTCGCGCACCAGGGCCGTCGCCGCGCGCACCTTCTCGACATCGGCGCCGGACCCGGACTCCCCCGTGGAGTAGGACAGCATCGCGACGCGGGGCTCCACGCCGAACTGCGCGGCCGTCGCGGCCGACGAGATGGCGATGTCGGCCAGCTGGGCGCTGGTGGGGTCGGGGATCACGGCGCAGTCGCCGTACACCAGCACCCGATCGGCGAGCGCCATCAGGAACACGCTGGACACGACATCCACGCCGGGGCGGGTCTTGATGATCTCGAACGAGGGCCGGATGGTGTGCGCGGTGGTGTGCGCGGCACCGGAGACCATCCCGTCGGCCAGGCCCAGATGCACCATCATCGTGCCGAAGTACGACACGTCCGTGACGGTGTCGGCGGCCTGCTGCAGGGTGATGCCCTTGTGCGCGCGGATGCGCGCGTACTCGGCGGCGAACCGCGCCACCAGTTCCGGATCGGTGGGGCTGATCACCTGCGCCGCGGAGATGTCCACTCCCAGCGCGGCGGCCCGGGCGCGCACCTCGCCCTCGTCGCCGAGGATGACCAGGTCGGCCACGCCGCGGGCCAGCAAGATGCCGGCCGCGCGCAGGATGCGGTCGTCGTCGCCCTCGGGGAGCACGATGCGGCGGCGGATGCTGCGGGCGCGCTCGATGAGGCCGTACTCGAACATCAGCGGGGTCACCACCGACGACGTCGCCAGACCCATCTCGATGGTGAGCTCGGCGATGTCGACGTGCTTCTGGAACAGCGCGAGCGCCGTCTGGTACCGCTGCCCCGACTCCACGCTCACCCTGCCGCGGGTGCGCATGATGCGCGCGGCGGTGTCGTAGGTGCCCAGATCCGTGGCGATGATCGGGATGGCCAGGTCGAGTCCGTCGATCAGCTGCAGGATGGTGTCAGGCAGCGCGAACGGTCCGTTCAGCACGATGCCCGCCACATCCGGGAACGTGCCGGATGAGGTCGCCAGCAGTGTGGCCAGCAGCGTCTCGGTGCGGTCGGCGGCGATCACCACCACCGAGCCCTCGATCAGGCGCGGCAGCACGTTGACCATGGACATCCCGGCGATCACCACGCTGTACGCCTCGCGGTCCAGCAGCTCCTCGCCACCGCGCACCAGCCTGCCGTCCAAGGCGCGCAGGATGCCGCGCATCGACGGCGCCACCAGCGCCCGCTCCTCGGGGATCGCCCACACCGACGTGCGATCCGCGTCCAGTCCGTCGACGATCTCGCGCAGTTGATCGGGCTCGGCCCTGTTGACGATGATGGCGAACAGCTCCGCGCGCTCGGCGGCGAGCTCGCCGAGCGCGAGCGCCGCCAGCTGCTGGACCTGCTGCGGCGAGCGCGCGGTGGTCGTGCCGAGCTGCTCGGCGTGGTCCTGCTGATCGCGGCCGGAGATGACCAGCAGCACCGGAACACCGAGGTTCGCGGCGATCCGGGCGTTGAAGCCCAGCTCGGCGGGGCTCGCGACGTCGGTGTAGTCGCTGCCCACCACGACGACGGCATCGCACTGGGCCTCGACGGCCTTGAACCTGGCGACGATCTCGCCCAGCGCGTGCTCCGGATCCGCGCGCACGTCGTCGTAGCTCACGCCGATGCAGTCCTCGTAGTCGAGGTGCACGCCGTCGTGGGCAAGCAGCAGCTCCAGCACGTAGTCGCGCTCCTGCGTGGAGCGCGCGATGGGGCGGAACACCCCCACGCGCGGCGAGACCCGCATCAGCGCATCCAGCACCCCCAGAGCGATGGTGGACTTGCCGGTGTGCCCCTCAGCGGAGGTGATGTAGATGCTGCGTGCCACACACCCAGCCTACTGACGGGACATCGCTCGAGCTCCGGTGCGGATGCTCTGATCAGCCGCCGATGTACGACATCTCGATGCGCTCGGTGGGCGTGTTCGACGAGCGCAGCTCGGAGTAGCGGTCATCGCGCGTCTCCCAGATGCCGGCGATGGCCGCCTCGAGCTCGGCATCCGTGCATCCGCCGCGCAGCAGCGCGCGCAGGTCGTGCCCGCGGGAGGCGAACAGGCAGGTGAACAGCTTGCCGTCGGCGGAGATGCGCGCCCGCGTGCAGTTGCCGCAGAACGGCGCCGTGACGCTGGAGATGGCGCCGATCTCGCCCGAGCCGTCGAGGTAGCGCCACCGGGTCGCGGTCTCGCCGCGGTACGCGGGACGCAGCGCCTCCAGCGGGTGCACGGCGCCGATGCGCTCGATGATCTCGGCCGACGGCACGACCTGATCCAGGTTCCAGCCGTTGGTGGTGCCGACGTCCATGAACTCGATGAACCGCACCGTGGCGCCGGTGCCGCGGAAGTGCTCGGCGATGGGCAGCACGTCGTCCTCGTTGACACCGCGCTTGACGACCGTGTTGATCTTGATGGCGTCGAAGCCGACCTCTGTCGCCACCCGGATGCCGTCCAGCACGCGCTGCAGGGGGAAGTCGATGTCGTTCATGGCTCGGAATGTCGCGTCGTCGAGGGAGTCGACCGACACCGTGACGCGGTTCAGCCCGGCATCCCGCAGCGCCTGCGCCTTGTGCGCGAGAGCCGACCCGTTGGTGGTCAGCGCGATGTCGAGCTTCTCCCCCTCGGGGGTGCGCAGCTCGGCCAGCATGGCGATGAGCGTCTCGATGTCGCGGCGCAGCAGCGGCTCGCCGCCGGTCAGGCGCAGCTTGTGCACGCCGTGCGCGACGCCCGCCTTCGCGACCCGCACGATCTCCTCGAAGCTCAGCAGCAGCTGCTGCGGCATGAAGTCGTAGTCCCGGCCGAAGATCTCCTTCGGCATGCAGTACACGCACCGGAAGTTGCACCGGTCCGTGACCGAGATGCGCATGTCTCGAAGCATCCGCCCTCGCGTGTCGCGGAGTCTGGGTCCCAGCTGCACTGCCATGTCCACCACCGTAGTCGTCGTGCGGCCCGCAAGGGCCGGGTACGCACCGGGCCGGTCGTTCAGGACGACCGGCCCGGGCGCTGCTTGCCTGATTCGCGCTATTCGCCTGCGACAGCGCCTGCCGCCGTGGCGGGTCCGACGTTCGTCGTCGGATTGGCGGATGCCTTCGGCTTGGGCATCTTGGTGATCAGCGGGAAGACCAGCGACACCAGGGCGATGATGCCGATGACCGTGTAGCCCAGCGTGTAGTTCTTGACCTCGCCGTCGCCGATCAGCGCGGCGATGATCGGAGGTCCGATGATGCCGCCGAGGCTCCAGCCGATGATCATCAGGCCGTAGATGGCGCCGGCGTGCTTGACGCCGAAGAAGTCACCCGCGGTCGCCGGCATGGTGCCGAAGCCGCCGCCGTAGCAGAGGTAGATGACCGCCGCGAGGATGAAGAACAGCGCCGCGTTGCTGGCGTAGGGGATCACGAGCAGGCAGACGCCCTGCAGGCCGAGCATGAGCGCGAACGCCCACATGCGGCCCGTGAATCCCGATACCCACGCCCAGAAGATGCGGCCGCCGCCGTTGAACAGCGCCAGCACGCCGACCACCGTGGCCGCACCGGCCACGGTGTACCCGGCGATGTCCTTCGCGCTGGCCGCGGCCTGCGCGATCAGGGCGATGCCGACCGTGACGTTCAGTGTGAGGATGGCCGTCAGCAGGTACCACTGCGGGGTTCGCAGCGCCTCCTTCTCGGTGAACTGCTTGTATGCGTCCTGGGTGCGACCAGACGCGGCCGGCTTCCAGCCCGGAACGGCGTAGCCCTCCGGCGGGTTGCGGAAGAACGACGCCCCGACCACGGCCAGCACGAGGTAGCCGATGCCCAGCGGCAGGAAAGCCCGGTTGGGCTCGGTGGGAGTCATCGCGATCAGCCACTGCGCGACCGGAGCGGTCACCACAGCGCCGAAGCCGAAGCCCGCCACGGCCAGCCCGGTGATCAGGCCGCGCTTGTCGGGGAACCACTTCTGCAGCATGGCGATCGGCACGATGTACGCGTAGCCGAGGCCGAAGCCGCTGATCACGCCGTAACCCAGGACGAGCAGCCACAGCTGGCTGCTGTCGTGCGACACCGCGAACGAGGCGATGATGCAGCCCAGTCCATAGATGATGCCGCCGGTCAGCGCCACGGGGCGTGGTCCGGTGCGGTCCTGCACCTTGCCGCCGATGTAGCTGCCGATGAAGATCATGCCGATGGTCACCGTGAACGTCAGCGACGCCTCGGTCGTGGTCAGTGCCATGGCGTTCGGGTCGGCCAGGGCCTTGCCGAACACGCTCCACGCGTAGACGGCTCCGATCGCGAACTGCAGCAGCAGCGCTGCGACCACGATCCACCATCGGCCGGCGGTGGGGCTCTTCCCCGTCCCTCTGGTCGTCGCGGTTGATGACATCTTCGTACACCTCTCTCACAGACTGACTTGTGGACGCACTCCTGCCCCGCGGGGCTCGTCGGGCGGCGTCCGGGGATCTAGTGCTCGGCCCTCACCTTCCCGCCGGCACGGACGCCGGCTCCAGGCGGATCACGACGGACTTCGACGCAGGCGTGTTGCTGCCCATCGCCGTGAGTCCCAGCGGGACCAGCGGGTTGCCCTCGGGGAAGTACGTCGCCGCGCAGCCGCGGGACGTCGGGTACGACACGGCCTTGAAGGCGCGCACCACGCGGTCCACCCCGTCGGAGTACTCGCTGTGCACGTCCACGATGGCGCCGTCGGCGATGCCGAGCTCCTTCAGGTCGTCCGGGTTCACGAAGATCACCCGGCGGCTCTTCTTGATGCCGCGGTAGCGGTCATCCAGGCTGTAGATCGTCGTGTTGAACTGGTCATGCGCGCGCATCGACTGCAGCAGCAGCCGACCCTTGGGTCGCTCGATGTACTCCAGGTCGTTCACCGTGATCATGGCCTTGCCGGTCTTGGTCGGGAAGGTGCGCGAGTCGCGCGGACCGTGCGGCAGCACGAAGCCGTGGTCCTCACGCAGACGCTTGTTGAAGTCGGTGAAACCGGGGATGACGGCCTCGATGTGGTCGCGGATGGTGTCGTAGTTCTTCTCGAACCCGGCCCAGTCGATGGGACCGTCGTCGCCCCACAGCGCGCGGGCGATGCCGACGACCACGGCGACCTCGGACTTCAGCAGGCTGGAGATCGGCTTGACCTTGCCCTTGGTGGCATGGATGGCGCACACCGAGTCCTCCACCGAGAGCGACTGCTCGCCGGTGGCCTGCATGTCGATCTCCGTGCGTCCCAGCACGGGCAGGATGAGCGCCTCGTCCCCCACCGTGAGGTGGTTGCGGTTGAGCTTGGTGGACACCTGCACGTTCAGGCCCACCTTGCTGAAGCCCTCCTCGGCAGCGTGCGTGTCGGACACCGCGGAGACCATGTTGCCGCCCATGGCGACCCACACCTTGGTCTTGCCCGCCTGCATGGCCTCCACCGACTTCACGACGTCATAGCCATGATGGCGCGGCACGGTGATGCCGAACTCGTTGTCCAGGCCGGCGAGGAACTTCTCCGGCATCTGCTCCCAGATGCCCATGGTGCGGTCGCCCTGCACGTTGCTGTGTCCGCGGATCGGCGAGGCGCCGGCGCCCGGCTTGCCCATGTTGCCGCGCAGCAGCAGGAGGTTGATGACCTCCTTGATGATGCTGACGGCGTCGTGGTGCTGGGTCAGGCCCATGGCCCAGGTGATGACCACGCGCTCGGAGTGCAGGTAGCGGTCGGCGAGCTCGTCGATCTCCGCCTGCGTCAGGCCGGTGGCCTTGAGCACCATGTCGTTGTCGAGGTCCTTGAGGTGCTCGCGGAACTCCTCCAGGCCCTGGCAGTGCTCCTCGATGAACTTGTGATCCAGCACGGTGCCGGGGGCGGCGTCCTCGGCCTCGAGCACCTTCTTCGAGATGGCCTTCATCAGCCAGCCGTCGCCGCCGGCGCGGATCAGCATGTACTGGTCGGCAAGACCCGTGCCGTGCCCGATGATGCCGCGCACGCGCTGCGGGTTCTTGTAGCGGCTCAGACCCGCCTCGTGCAGCGTGTTGATGGCGACGATCTTGCCGCCGTTGTCCTTGCACTCCTCGAGCGCGGTCAGCATGCGCGGGTGGTTGGTGCCGGGGTTCTGCCCCATCACGATGATGAGGTCGGCCTTGCCGAAGTCCTGGTACGCGATGGTGTTCTTGCCGATGCCGATGACCTCGCCCATGGCCTTGCCGGTGGACTCGTGACACATGTTGGAGCAGTCCGGCAGGTTGTTGGTGCCGAGGTTGCGCGCCATCAGCTGGTAGATGAATGCGGTCTCGTTGGCCGTGCGGCCACTGGTGTAGAACGTGGCCTCGTCGGGCGAGTCCATGGCCTTCAGCCGGTCGGCGATGAGGGTGAACGCGTCATCCCACGAGATGGGCTCGTAGTGGTCCTTGCCCTTGGGCTTGTAGACCGGCTCGATGAGCCGCCCCTGCATGCCCAGCCAGTACTCCGACTTGCTGAACAGGCTGCTGATGGAGTTCTGCGCCCAGAACGAGGTGGGGATGGTGACGGGCGTCGCCTCCCACGTGACGGCCTTGGCGCCGTTCTCGCAGAACTCGAACGTCTTGCGGTGGTCCGGATCGGCCCACGCGCAGCTCATGCAGTCGAAGCCGTCCTTCTGATTCATGTCGGTCAGAAGGGTCAGAGCGCGGCCCGCGCCCATCTCCTTGATCCCGGGAATCATGGAGTGAAGCACGCCGGGAACACCTGCGGCCCAGTCCTTCGGAGGCGAGACCTCCATGTTCCTCGCGTCTTCGCTGATGTCCTCGATCGGGGCCTTCGCAGCCATCGTCACACGCTCCTTCGCCTGTTATCACATGACTACCAGTGATATACGATCCTCGCAAGGGTTGACAGGGCGCGCCGCGCCTGCGAGGGAACGCGGTTTCCCGGAGTCTGCAGAGACCGGTCACACCGGGACGAGCACGCCGTCCCGCACACGATCGGGCCTGGTGTACACATTCATGCTCCCGCCGCGCAAGAAGCCCACCAGGGTCAGTCCCATGCTCTCGGCCATCTCCACGGCCAGCGACGATGGGGCCGAGACGGCCGACAGCATCGGGATGCCGGCCATCACGGCCTTCTGCACGAGCTCGAAGCTCGCCCGTCCGGACACCTGCAGCACGGTGCCGCTCAGTGGCAGCCTGCCGTTCAGCACCGCCCAGCCCACGACCTTGTCGACCGCGTTGTGGCGCCCGACGTCCTCGCGCACCACCAGCAGCTCGCCCGTGGCCGCGTCGTACAGGCCGGCCGCGTGCAGGCCGCCGGTCTTCTCGAACGCCTCCTGTCGCGAGCGCAGCTCGTCGGGCAGCGCGGCGAGGATCGCGGCATCCACCTCCAGCTCATCCCCCGACACGTCGAACGCGGAGGTCGTCGCGACCTGCTCGATGGAGGCCGAACCGCACACCCCGCAGGCGCTGGTGGTGTACGAATGGCGGGCCCGCGCCGGGTCGGGCAGCGGAGTGCCGGGGGCGAGCGTGATGTCGAGCACGTTGTAGGTGTTCCCGCCGTCCGCGGCGGAGGCGCCCAGCGCATAGACGCCGGGGTTGGCCGCTGCGCCGCCGGTGCCCGGTCCGCCGCAGTGGATGGCCGAGGCGAACTGGTCGTGGTGAGTGATCACGCCCTCCGAGACCAGGAACCCGGCCGCCAGCTCGACATCGTGCCCAGGGGTGCGCATCGTGACGGTGAGGGGGGCGCCGGAGACGCGGATCTCCAGCGGCTCCTCGACAGCGAGGTTGTCCATCCGACGCACGGCTGCGCCTTCGGCATCCGCTCTCGGCACGGTGATGTGAACGACCTTCTTGCGGGTGGTGATCCTGCCCATCGCGTCCTCCCGGAGTGTGCGTCTTCGCCTCTGTCACGGTCTGGCTGCCACCGTACTCCCCTGCAGAGCCGCGAGGGCCGGTACGGATGTCGGCCCGGTTCACGGATGTCGGCTCAGATCCGGCATCCGCGCCGACATCCGTACTCTCGACCGACATCCGTGCCCGGGCGAGTGACAGGGCGAGGGCCGGTCAGGCGGAGGGCGGACGGATGCTGATGATCGAGCCGGGCACGAGCGGCGCGTCTGCCGGGAACGGCAGCTCCAGGAGTGCGCCGTCGGACGTGCGGACGCGGGCGAGGATGCCCGCGGCATCCGTCTCGACGCTCTCGACGACCGCCTGCCATCCCGCACGCGTGCCCGCGACAGCGGCGATGAACGGCGTCGCGGACCGCGCGAGCACGTCGTCCGGCGCGCCGTCTGCGGTGATCCGCCCGGCCTCCAGCACGACCAGCCGGTCGGCCAGTGCGACCGCGTCGGTGGCATCGTGCGTCGCCAGCACCGCCGTCGTGCCGGTCTCGGCCAGCTCTTCGCGCAGCAGCGAGCGGATGCCGTCGGCCGTGGCAGGATCCAGGGAGGTCAGCGGCTCGTCCAGCAGCAGCACGCGCGGAGAGGTGGCGAGGGCCCTGGCCAGCGCGACCCGCTGCTGCTGCCCGCCGGAGAGCCGGGCGGGCCGGCGATCACCGAGGTCCGGCAGCCCGACGCGCTCGAGCCAGGCATCCGCCGACGCCCGGGCCGCCCGCCGTGACACGCGGCGAGCGCGCAGGCCGAACGCGACGTTCTCGCGGGCGCTCAGGTGCGGGAACAGACGCGCCTGCTGGCCGAGCAGGATCACGCCGCGCTCCCGAGGCGGCACGTCCTCGCCGGCGGCATCCTGCACCACTCTTCCGTCCAGCGCCACCGAGCCGGCGGTCAGGGGCACGAACCCGGCGACCGCCCCCAGCAGCGTCGACTTGCCCGCACCGGAGGGCCCCATCACCGCCACGATCTCTCCCGGAGCGGCCTGCAACCGGGCGTCCAGGGTGAACGGCGCGCGCTGCACCTGCACCGCGGCATCCAGCCCGACCCCGGTCATCGCAGCTCCTCCGCGACCGCTGCACCCTGGCCGGGCCGCCAGCCGCGCACCAGCAGCAGCACGAGCACCGAGGTGACCAGCAGCATCAGAGACAGCGCGATGGCGCTGCCCTGGCTGACGCCCGCGCCGTTGAACGCCGTGTAGATCGCCAGCGGCATGGTCTGCGTCACACCGGGCGCGTTGCCTGCGAACAGCGCCGTCGCGCCGAACTCCCCCGCGGCGCGCGCGAAGCACAGCACGGTGCCGGAGAGCAGACCGGGACCGGCCAGGGGCAGCGTGACCCGCCACAGGATGGTCCAGCGTCCGGCCCCCAGACCGGCCGCCGCGCGCTCGTACTCCAGCCCCGACGTGCGGACGGCACCCTCAAGCGCCAGCACGAGAAACGGGAGGGCGACGAACACCTGAGCGAGCACGACGGCCGGAGTCGTGAACGGCACCTGCCAGCCCGTCCAGCCCAGCCACCCGGTGCGGCCGAACAGGAACAGCAGCGACAGGCCGCCGACCATCGGCGGCAGCACCAGCGGAACCGTGACGACGGCCCGCAGGACGGATGCCGTGCGGGGCGTCGCGCGGGCGATGCTCAGTGCCAGCGGGATGCCGATGAGCAGGCAGATCGCGGTGGCGATCAGCCCGGTGACCAGTGAGAGACGCAGGGCGTTCAGTGCCTCGGCCGAGGTGACGTCCTGCCACAGGGTTGCCCACTGCACGCGGCCGACCAGGGCCGCCAGCGGCAGCACGAGGAAGGCGATCCCCAGCACTGCGGGGATCGCCAGCACTCGCGGTGCGTAGCCGCGGCGGCCGGGACGGGTCACGGCTTGTCGAACCCGAACGACGCGAGGATCTTCTGCCCGTCGGCGCCGGTGATGAAGGCCACGAACGCCTTGGCCGCGGTGGCGTTGGGAGCATCCTTCAGCGCGACGATCGGGTAGGAGTTGACGACCTGGTCGGCGCCGTCGGGCGTGAACGAGGTGACTTCGCCGCTGGCGGTGGCCGCATCGGTCTTGTACACCAGGCCGGCGTCGGCCTCGCCGGTGCGCACCTTGGTGAGCACGGCCGTCACGTTCTGCTCTTGGCTGACCGGGGTGACTTTCACGTCCTGCGCGGTCAGCAGCTTCTGGGATGCCGCTCCGCACGGCACCTCCGGTTCGCACAGCACGACCTTGGCGCTGGACTTGGCGAGATCGGCCAGCGTGGTGATGCCGGCCGGGTTGTCCTTCGGCGTGACGACCACCAGCGTGTTACGGGCGAAGATCGTCGGGTCGGCTGCCAGGCCGGGATCGGTGACCTTGGCCATGTCGGCCTCGTCGGCCGAGGCGAACACGTCCACCTTCGCGCCGCCGTTGATCTGCGTGGCCAGGGTGCTGGAGCCGTCGTACGTCACCACGACGTGCACCCCGGGATACAGCTGCTCGAACTTCGTGACCGACTCGTCGAACGCGCCCTTCAGCGACGCGGCGGCGGACACCGTCAGATCGCCGGTGAGCACCTGCTCGGCCGACGACGAGCTCGGCTCGTCCTTGGGCGCGGAGGACCCGTCGGCGGATCCACTGGGGCCGGCCGAGCAGCCGGCCAGCAGCAGGACGAGAGCCGTGGCGGCTGAGGCGATGATCGGGATGCGGCGCATGGTGGTTCCTCCTGGTGCTGGGTTCTGCTGTGCGGTGCTGTCGCGATCAGCGCGGGGTCTCGACGATGACGGTGGTGGCCTTCACGACGGCGACGGCCAGCGACCCGACCTCCAGGCCCAGATCGCGCACGGCCTCCGCGGTCATGAGTGAGACGAAGCGGTGCGGGCCGGCCTGGATCTCCACCTGCGCGGCGACGGCGTCCATCACGACCCCGGTGACCAGTCCGGTGAAGCGGTTGCGGGCGCTGGAGCGCACGCCGGTGGGATCCCCTGCCGACTTGGCCAGCGTCACGGCGTGCGCGGCCAGCGCGTCACCGGGGATCTCCGCAGGGCTCGCGTCGGTGACGGGAAGCACCCCCTGATCGATCCAGCGGCGGACCGTGTCATCGCTGACGCCGAGCAGGTCAGCGGCCTGCGCGATCTTGTAGCTTGCGACCATGACGGCAGGCTATCACCGCATCTGCGGATCAAGTACACCTATATATACGTATCTGCGGAGACGCCGGGACGCAGGCGAAGGGCTAGCCTGTGGGTATGCCCTTGCCACCACTGGTCGAGCCCATCGATGCGCTCACTCCCCGGGAACAGCTGCGCACGGCGCGGCATCAGCGTCTGACCGGCCTCGGATCCGAAGGACAGCGACGCATCGCCGCCGCGACCGTCGGCGTGGTGGGCGCCGGTGGACTGGGCGCGCCGGTCGTGCTGGCGCTGGCCGCAGCCGGCATCGGTGAGATCGTCATCTTCGACGACGACGACATCGAGCTGTCCAACCTGCAGCGTCAGGTGATCCACCGCCTGCAGGATGTGGGGCGACCCAAGACCGACAGCGTGGTGCGGGTGGCCGCCGACATGTCCGAGACCCGGGTGCGGGTGGTGAGCACGCGGCTCACGCACGAGAACGCGGCCGAGCTCATCACGGGTGTCGACCTGGTGCTCGACGGCACGGACTCCTTCGACAGCCGCGAGATCGTCGCCGCCGCGTGCGAGCGGCTGTCGCTGCCGCTGGTGTGGGGCACGGTGCAGGAGTTCGCGGGACTGGTCACGGTGTTCTGGTCGGCGCCTCCCGAGGGAGCGGATGCCGTGCGCCTGCACGACCTGTACCCGCCGGGCAGCGAAGCGCCGGCGTGCTCGGCCGTGGGCGTGTTCGGACCGCTGTGCATCCAGGCGGGCTCGATGATGGCATCCGAGGCGCTGAAGCTGATCATGGGCATCGGAAAGCCGCTGCTGGGCCGCATCGCGATGATCGACGCGCTGGCGGGCACCGTGCGCGAGGCGCCGCTACGGGCGGCGCGCGCCACGGCATCCGCCCGACCCGCCGCTCCTGAGGTGGGTGAAGTCGACGAGCCCGGCGCAGGCGCGGTCATCATCGACGTCCGGGAGGCCGACGAGGTGGCCACCGGCATGATCGCAGGCGCCGACCATCTTCCGCTGCGGGAGCTGCTGGACTCGCTCGACGAGATGGTCGGCGACCTGAAGGGCAGCGACGTCGTGGTGGTGTGCCAGGTGGGCACTCGCGCGCGGCGCGCGGCGCAGGCGCTGGTCGGCAGGGGCGTGAACGCGGTCGTGCTGCGCGGCGGCATGGACGAGTACAACAGCAGGAGGCATGCGGCATGATCACCGTGGAACAGCATCGGCAGCGGATCCTCGCGGCGGTGCGGCCGCTGGAGGCGTCGCGGATGCCGCTCGGCGCGGCGCTCGGCCGCATCCTGCGCGAACCCGTGCTCTCGGCGGTGGATCTGCCGCTGTTCGACAACTCCGCCATGGACGGGTTCGCGGTGCACTTCGACGATGTGGCTCAGGCCTCGGCCTCTTCTCCCGTGTCGCTGGAGGTGGTCGCCGACATGCCCGCCGGCAGCTCGGCGGACCCGTCGTTCGGCCCGGGCCAGGCGGTGCGGATCATGACCGGTGCGGCGATGCCCTCGGATGCCGACGCCGTGGTCCCCTTCGAGGACACCGAGGGGGGCCTGGCGGATTCCATGGGCAGTATCCGGATCCTCGCCGCACCTCGTTCCCGTGGACAGCACATCCGTCCACAGGGCGAGGAGTGCCGCGCGGGCGATGAGATCCTCCCGGCCGGAACCGAGATGGGCGGCCGGCAGCTGGCGGCCGCCGCGGCTGCCGGCGTGCAGGAGGTCGTGGTCTCGCGCGCGCCACGGGTGGCCGTGATCTCCACCGGCGACGAACTGCGTCAGCCGGGCGAGGAGCTTTCGCGGGGGCAGATCCCCGAGTCCAACAGCACGCTGCTGGAGGGGCTGTGCCGCGAGAACGGCGCCGAGGTCGTGCTGCGCACCTCGGTCACAGATGACGGCGACGGCCTGCGCGCGGCGCTGGCGGATGCCACGGCCCTCGGCGCCGACGTGGTGATCACGTCCGGCGGCGTCAGCGAGGGCGCGTACGAGGTCGTCAAGCAGGTGGCGCGGATGCAGTTCGACAAGGTCGCCATGCAACCCGGCAAGCCGCAGGGCTTCGGCTCCGACGGCTCCGGGCCGCTGCTGTTCGGGCTGCCAGGCAACCCGGTGAGCGTGGCGGTGTCGTTCGAGGTGTTCGTGCGACCGGCGCTGCGTGCCATGCAGGGCGCCGCCGACCTGGACCGGCTCGTCGTGCGACTGCCCGTGGTCGAGGCGTGGCGTACGCCCGCCGAGCGGCAGCAGTACCGGCCGGTACTGGTCACCCCTGCCGGGGTGCAGCCGGCGTCTTCGGGCGGATCGCACCTGGCCGCGAGCCTGGGGCGAGCCGAGGCGTACGCGGTCGTGCCCGCCGACGTGGACCATGTCCAGGTGGGCGACCTCGTCGATGTCATGCTGGTGCCATGAGCTTCACGAACCTGGACTTCACGCATCTGGACGGGGCGGGTCACGCCCGCATGGTCGATGTCACCGAGAAGCAGCCGACGGTGCGCTCCGCCACGGCGCGCGGATTCGTGCACTGCGCCCCGCACGTGGTGGCGGCGCTGCGCGATGACACGGTTCCGAAGGGCGATGTGCTGGCGGTGGCTCGGATCGCCGGCATCGCGGGCGCTAAGCGCACCCCCGAGCTGCTGCCGCTCGCGCACGTGATCGGCGTGCACGGCGCCTCGGTCGATCTGCAGATCACGGACGAGGGCGTCGAGTTGGAGGCCACCGTGCGCACCGCCGACCGCACGGGCGTGGAGATGGAGGCGCTGACGGCCGTGTCGATCGCAGCTCTCACCGTGATCGACATGGTCAAGGGGCTGGACAAGGCCACCTCGATCGCCGACGTGCGGATCGTCGCGAAAACCGGCGGCAAGTCCGGCGACTGGCACCGGCCCGACGAGCCCGCGCGGCCATGACTGTGCAGGCGATCCTGCTGGCCGGAGGCCGCGCGTCGCGGATGGGCGGGATCGACAAGCCCGGTCTGCTGGTCGACGGCGTGAGCATGCGGGACCGTGCCATTGCGGCGGTGGCTGCGGTGGGCGCTTCGCCCGTGGTCATCGTGGGGCCGGAGCCGGATTCCCGATCGGATGCGGTGCTGCTGCAGCACGACGGCGCCCCGCCTGTCGACGCGGCGCTGCCGCCGACGGGTCACGGGCCAGATGAATCCGCAACAGCACGTGCCGCGTCCGGATCCCAGGCGCCCGCGAATGCGAGTTCCGCATCGTCGGCATCCGCAGCGGGCGCATCCGTCGCGGCGGCTGCAGGAGCATCCGCTCTTGACTCGCCCGCCGCCAGCGCGCCCGGCTCGGTGCGCTGGGTGCGGGAGGATCCGCCGTTCTCCGGTCCCGCCGCCGCTGTTGTGACCGCGCTGGCCGCGATCGGGTCGGATGCCGCGAACTGGACGCTGCTGCTGGCCTGCGACCTGCCGCGGCCGGAGGCCGCCGTGCAGCTGCTGGCCGACAGCATCCGCTCTCTGGAGTCGGAGTCGGACGGCGTCTGCCTGGCCGACGAGGACGGGCGGATGCAGTGGCTGACCGGCGCCTACCGAACCACCGCCCTCGCGCGCGCGGCGACGGCTCTGCAGGACGGCGGACGCGACCAGCCTGTGCGCGCGCTGGTGGCGGGACTGTCGGTCGACGTGTTGGCGGATCACGAGGCCAGCGCCCGCGACGTGGATACGTGGGAGGATTACGAAGAGTTGACGAAGGAGCATCCATGAGCGAGAACCATCTGCCGCCCGAGGCCCTGGACAAGTGGGCCGACGCCCTCCGCGAGCACTTCGAGCTGAGCGCCGAGGATGTGCCGATCTCGCTCATCCTGAACCTGGCCAAGGACGTCGCCAACGGCGTCGCCCGTCCGGCCGCTCCGTTCAGCGCGTTCGTCGCGGGACTGATGGCCGGTCGTCGCGGCGGATCGCCCGAGGACATCCGCTCGGCTGTCGCCGATGTCGCGAAGCTGGCCGGCGAGTGGCAGGGATGACATGGCACAGGTGAGGTTCTTCGCCGCGGCCGAGGAGGCCGTCGGCAGCTCGCAGCTGACCGTGGATGCGGCGACGCTCGCCGCGCTGACCGCTGCCCTGCGCGATGATCACCCCAAGCTGGCGGAGATCCTGCCGCGCTGCTCGGTACTGGTCGACGGCGCGCGCGTGGACGACTCGTGGCCGCTCGGCGGCGACGCCGTGGTCGACGTGCTGCCGCCCTTCGCCGGGGGCTGACTCCTGCTCTCGTGCGGTGCTGACGGTCAGCCGCCGAGGCCCTTCCAGACGGTCGCGCCGCCGGACTCGACCTGGCGCTTCCAGATGGGCAGGCGGTGCTTGATGGCTTCGATGAGGGTTCGAGAGACGTCGTAGGCGACGCCGCGATGGCCGGCCGCCACCGCGACGATCACCGCGGTCTCACCGACCTCGAGTCGGCCGATGCGATGGCTGGCCGCGACGATGGCGTCGGTGTCGCCGATGGCCTCGGCGCACAACTCGCGCAGCGTCTTCTCGGCATCGGGGTGAGACGTGTACTCCAACGCGACGACCGGCGTCGCGGCATCCTCGTCGTTGTCGCGCACCAGACCGACGAAGGTGATCTCGGCCCCCATGCGCGGGTCCACGACGGCGGCGCGGTGCGCGTCGACGTCCAGCGGCTCGGTGCTGATCTGCGCGAGGCGGATGTTCATCGGTGGTCCTCTCCTTCGAGCTGTCCGAGGGTGTGCTTCGCGATCTCGAGCACGAGTCGGATGCCGTCGGTGACGGCGGCCGTCGAACCGGGCAGGTTCACGATCAGGGCGTCCCCGACGACGCCTGCGAGTCCGCGGGAGAGCAGGGCGGCGGGCTTCTGGGCGGCGCCCCGACGACGCAGCTCTTCGGCGATGCCGGGGATCTCGCGCTCCAGCACGCGAGTCGTCCCCTCGGGGGTGCGGTCTCTCGGGCCGATGCCGGTTCCACCGGTGGTGACGATCAGGCGGATGCCGCGCTGCAGCGTCGCCTGGAGGATGCGTTCCACCTCATCGGCACCGTCGGGCACGATGATCGCGTCGCCGACGTCGAAGCCCGCCTCGCGCAGCGCCGCGACGGCGATGGGCCCGGACGCATCGGCCCGCTCACCGCGAGACGAGCGGTCGGAAACGGTGATGACGGCGGCGGCCAGCGACATGCCTTCAGCCTAGCGAGCAGTGGGAGGGGTGGCCCGCGCCGACGACGCTTCGATAACGTCAGCGAGCCCGTGAGCAACCTGAAGGACGGCACTCCGACGGGCTCAGCGGGCGGGGCGAGACGGCCCGGGCCCCGTGAGCCCCGCGGCGCGCCGTCGCTCAGGCGGCGATGTCGTAGCGGGCGCGTCCGCCGAGTTGTGGGGTGCGGGCGGGGTCGACGTGGGCAGGTGGGATGAACCAGACTCGAGCGTGGATGTTGACGCCCGTCCCGCGCCGGGTCGTGGTGGTGCCGACGCTCGTGCCGGGTGGGTCATCGATGCGGATGTCCCAGCCGTTGTCGTGGATGCGGTGATGGCAGGACTCGCACAGCAGGACACCGTTGGACAGGTCCGTCGGTCCGGCGTCGCGTTTCCACCAGGCCAGGTGGTGGGCTTTGGTCATCCCGGGTGGGAGTCCGCATCTCGCGCAGCCGCCGTCACGCTCTGCGAGGGCGAGCTTCTGCGCCGGAGTGAAAAGCCGCCGCTCCCGTCCCCAGTCCAGGATCTCCCCGGAACCGTCGAGGACGCAGGGGATCACTCCGCCGGATGCGGCCATCCGCCGCACCGCGGCCACGCTGACCGGCTGATCGATCCCGTCGATCGTGCCGTGCCCAGTACCCGCTTCGAGGTCGTCGAGGCCGATCCGAACGATCACAGTGGCTCCGGCTACAGGAACCGAGGCGCCGCAGTCGAGCACGTGCTCGCAGAACAGCATGAGTCCGTCAGCGCGCATCATCGCGACCGTCCGACGATCCTCGTCCGCCCCACCGGCACCGGCACCAGCACCAGCACCTTCCTCGTCTTTGCGGGCCTGGAACTGCGCCGTCACGTACCCATCGAGGGCTGCGCGGATCGGGGCACCCTCCTCGACCGGAGTGACAAGGTACAGGTGGAAGTTCCCGTCCTTCTCGAAATAGGTCAGCGAGCGCGCGGCACGACGCTCCTCTTCTCGAGCTTCGAGCCGGTCCTCTTCCAGGAGCATCTCGGCGCGCTTGACCAGTCGACGCACATCATCCAGCGACAGCCCGACCGCGCGCTCCACCAGCCGCGCCTCAACATCGGCGACCTCATCGGCGTCGCGTCCGACGCGGACCCGGTCCAGGAGCTCCACGATCACCGCAGACGCGGCAGCGCCCAGCATCCCCTCCGACAGAGCTGAATCCACGCCCGGGTACTTCGGCGGCATCCGATCCCCCACCAGGTCAGCCCGTGGCGCGACCGCCTCCCCGACCTTCACCAGCCGGCCGGCATCCCCCGTCGAGACTCCGGTGGTCGCCGCGATCAACGCTGCAGGGATTCTGAAACCCGCCTGCTTCGCCAGCGACTCTGCGCCCAGCTCGGGGCGCGACTCATGCGCGATCCCCGCCGCCACCCGCGCCTGCAGAGCGTCCAGTGCTCGCCGCGCGGACCCGATCGCCGCGTTCACCGACAACAGCTCGGACCGGCCCAGTCCTTGGTCAGCATCCACCCACGCCGCATCGATGACCGACACGGCCTCGTGCAGATTCTCCAGGGGAGCTGACATGCCTCCAGCCTACGAACGCCCCACTAATAAGTCAAGCTTTTCTTCTAATATTCCTTCCTTGTATTGCATTAATCTTCGAACAAATCTTCCCTATCAGTATGCACCGACACTCGACCCTTCGACGGGCTCAGGGACCCAGCAGCCGAACCACGGACCAGGCTCAAGCCCTACCGCCGCACTCCCCCGACAGTGCATCGACCACGTCCTCGGCATCCCCCTGGAACCTCGCGTAGTGCTCCTGATCCGCGTTGACCTGCACCCGGTGGATCGCGTGCGACGCCGGCATCCCCTGCCAGTCCGGAAGCTTCTTCAGCCGTGCGTAGAACTTTCCAGCCGCAACGGCAGGATCCATCCTCTCGGCGACGCTCCCCCACCACTTCTGCTGCTGGAACAGCCCCACACTCGTCGTGCGGCTGCCGTCGGGATTCGTCACTCCCGATGTCTCCCAGTCGCCGTAGTCGATGTTGTGCAGCGAGCTCTCACCCATCGCGGCCATCACGCCCAGGATCTGCCCATCGCGCTCGAATCCCATGCCCTGCGCGGTGCGCACGATGATCGCCGCGTTCTCGAGCTGGTCGCCGCTCCAGCCGTCAACGCCCTGCGCAGGGAACGTCGACGGCTCCGTCACGCAGTACGTCTCGGACGGCGACTGTCGAGTCAGCATCCCGATCCCCACCAGCAGAGCGGATGCCGCGAGCGCCACCGACACCGTGATCGCGGCGATTCGCAGCATCCGCTTCCACTCCCGCCTCCGGCGCGCGCGACGGCGCAGGATGGTCGCCCTCGAGCGGCGGACGCTCACTCCTGAGGCTCCCTCCGCCTGCCGATGAACGCGACGAGCCCGCCGCCGATCGCGCCGAACAGATGCGCCTGCCACGAGACGCCGGGGCCTGCTCCGAAGATCCCGCCCAGCACGGTGGTGCCGTAGAGCACGATGACGATCAGTGCGATCCCGGCATACGCCAGCCGATGCGCGATCCGCCCTGGTGCGATCACGCGCAGCACGACGTAGCCGAAGTATCCGAACACCAGCACGGATGCGCCCACGGTGAGCGTGCCCGGCGCATTCAGCAGCCACGTTCCGGCCCCGCCGACCAGCGCGACCACACCGGTGACCGCCCAGAACCGCCCAGCCCCCTCCACAGCCACCAGGCATCCGAGGATGAGGAACGGCACGGAGTTGCCGATCAGATGCGCCCAGTTCGCGTGCAGCAGCGGTCCGAGCACGAGGCCCTGCAGACTGCCGAGGTCCCACGAGCGCAGCCCCCAGCCGACGAACGTCCCGGGCAGCACGGCATCCGCGAACTGGATCGCCCACATCAGCGCCAGCAGCCCGACCGGCGCGAGAAAGCGCGACCCCTTCGACGAGGAGCGCGGAGCCGGAAGAGCGGATGCTGTCACACGACGATCCTCGCAGGTGTTCCGGTGAGCAGTCCGAGCGCGACCCGATGCCCCGGGGCAAGAAAAAAGACCCTCCGCGCACCCAGCAGAGCCCGGTTACCCTTGCTGCGTTTCCGCCCTGGGGGAATTGGCCTGGATGCCGTCACGCGGAGAGCCGTCCACGAGTCTACCCGACGCGGAGGCAGCCTCTCGACAGGCTCAGGCACCCACCGGCAACCCCTGGTTCACCCAGCCGAGATACGATCGGAGTTCGCACCGTTGCGAAGGGAAGCCACCGCATGCCAGAGCAGTTGACCGAGCCGAGCACCGCCCAGATCACCGCCGAGGTCTTCGCCGAGCAGACCTCGCGGATCATCGCCTCCGTCTCCTCGGTCATCGACGGAAAGCCCGAGGCCGTGCGCAGCGCGCTGACCTGCCTGTTCGCCGAGGGGCACCTTCTCATCGAAGACGTTCCCGGTGTCGGCAAGACGATGCTCGCCCGGGCTCTGGCAGCCAGCGTGGACGCCACCGTCCGCCGCATCCAGTTCACGCCCGACCTGCTGCCGGGCGACGTCACCGGCGTGGCCGTGTACGACCCGGCCGACCGCGAGTTCGAGTTCAAGCGCGGCGCCGTGTTCGCCAACATCGTCATCGCCGACGAGATCAACCGCGCCTCACCCAAGACGCAGTCCGCCCTGCTCGAGGCCATGGAGGAGCAGCAGGTCACCGTCGACGGCTCCACGCACCTGCTGCCAGAGCCGTTCCTCGTCGTCGCCACGCAGAACCCGCTGGAGATGGAGGGCACCTATCCGCTCCCCGAGGCCCAGCGCGACAGATTCATGATGCGCATCTCGATGGGCTATCCGGATGCGGCGGCCGAGACGCTCATGCTGCGCCAGCGCGAGCGCTCCAACCCGCTGGCCTCGGTCGCCCCGGTGGTCGACGCCGCCGGCATCCGCTCCCTCATCGCCTGGACCCGCCGCGTGCACGTCGCGGAGTCCCTCGAGGAGTACGCCGTCGCCATCGCGCAGGCCACTCGTCAGGACCCGGGCCTGCACCTGGGCGCCAGCCCGCGCGCCACGCTGCAGCTGGTGCGCGCGGCGAAGGTGCGCGCAGCGCTCGACGGCCGCGAGTTCGTGGTGCCCGACGACATCGCCGACCTCGTCATCCCGGTGTTCGCGCATCGCCTGCTGGCCGCCCGCGGCATGCACCGCGCCGGCGCCCAGCCGGTGGAGGCCGCCCTCACGCAGATCATCTCCCGCGTGCCCGTGCCGTTCGCCGGCACCCGCCGCTGAGCACCATGTCCCGCAGTCGCCCGTTGACCGCACGAGGATGGGGATGCCTGCTCTCGGGCATCCTGCTGATCGTCGCTGCGAACATCGCCGCGGCGCGACCGTTGCTGTACATCGGCGTGCTGCTGGCGGCTCTGCCGGTGGTGTGTCTGATGATCGTGCGGATGCCGCGGCGACGCGGCGAGGTGACGCGGCAGATCTCCACCGATCTGATGGCTGTCGGCGAGACGTCGCGCGTGACGGTGCGGTTCGATCTGTGGTCGTTCGGCATCCCGAACGGGATCTGGCGCGACGTGCTGCCCGCCGCCGTCCGCGGCGACGCCACCGGCGACTACCCCGACGACGCGCTGCGCTACGACGTGGAGGGCATGCGCCGCGGGGTGTCCACGCTGGGCCCGCTCATGCTGCGCACCACCGATCCGTTCGGACTCGCCAGGCGCGAGCAGGCCTTCGGCGACACCCGCACGATCACCGTCATCCCGCAGACCGTGGCGCTTGCGCCCCTGCCCACCAAGGTCGGCGCGGCCGGCGGCACCGCGCAGACCCGTTCCACCCGGATCGGGCAGGGCGCCGACAACCTCATCCCCCGCCCCTACTCGTCCGGCGACTCGCGCCGGCGCATCCACTGGCGCGCCACCGCGCATCGCGGCAGCCTGATGGTGCGTCAGGAGGAGGAAGAGGCCAGCCCCGACGCGATGGTGGTGCTCGACCGCACCGCCGGCCGCTGGGCGCGTCCCGGCGAGGATCCCGATCCGGCCTTCGAGCAGGCGGTGTCGCTGTGCGCCTCCGCCGCGCTGAGGCTGGCCCAGGACGGCTACAGCGTCGACGTGGTCGACGCGGCAGGCAACCCTCTGGGCGCCCTGCGCGGGCACGAGGAGGACCGCGAGGACATGCTCATCGCCCTGGCCACCGTCGAGCCGCGCGGCGAGGCGCACGACATCCGCTCCGTCGTCGGCAGCACGGCGCCTGGCCCGCTGATCCTCATCACGGGTGTCCTGGACGACGAGGATGCCGAGAAGCTCAGCACCGCCGGCGCCGCAGCCCCGCTGCTGTTCGCGGCATCCGCGAGTGCCGAGGCACTGGCCTCCGTGCGGTCGCACGGCTGGCATCCGTCCGTCCTCCCCACCGGCACGACGGATCCCGCCGAGCTGGCCGCGGCGTGGGCATCCGCTCTCCCGTTCACGACGGTGCAGCATGTCTGAGACCACGGCACGCCCCGTGCGCCGGCCGATCTCACCGGCCGGGGCCGGGATGCTGGCCATGCTGGCCGCGTTCGTGACGCTGTGGCCGTACACCGGCGCCGTGCGACCGGGGCTGTGGACGTTCGTGATCGTCACGATCGTCATCGCGGTCGGCGTCAGCGGCATCCTCGCCCGACTCTCGCTCGCGGCTGTGCGCGCCGGCATCCGCAGTCCGCTGGTGCTGCTGGTGCAGGCGATCGCCGCAGCCATGGCGGGCACCGCGACGCTGGCCTCGGAGACCGCGATCGCCGGCCTCATCCCCACCGGGCAGACCGTGCGCCTGATCGGGCTGCGGCTGAGCCAGAGCGTCGACGAGATCATGAACGGGGTCGCTCCCATCGAGGCGACCGTGCCGATGGCGACCCTGCTGGGCCTGGTGTTCGTCGTCGTCGCGATCCTGATCGACCAGCTGGTCGCGAACCGGTTGGTGCTGCTCGCGGTGGTGTTCACCTCGGTCGTGGGCGTGATGCCCATCCTCATCTCCTTCGGTGCGATCAACATCGTGTGGTTCGTGATGCAGGCGATCGTGATCCTGCTGCTGCTGAGGTTCGGCGCCCGGCACGATCCGCGCGCACCCCGCGGCGCATCGTTCATGGTGGCGACGACCGCCGGAGCGCTGACCGTCGTCGCGGCGCTGGTGCTCGCGCCGGTCCTGCCCGTGGCATCCGCTCTGCCGGGCACCGGACCGATGCTGACCATCAACGCCGACCTGAACCTGGGCAGCGACCTGCGCCGTCCGGAGGGCATCGAGGCGCTGACGCTGGTGACGTCCTCCGCCAACCCGCCGTATCTCCGGCTGGCCACGCTGTCGCGCTTCGACGGCGACGTCTGGCGGCCCGACCGCGGCGACCGCGTGGCGCTGAGCGACGGCTTCGGCGCCCCCGACTGGGGCGACGGCATCAAGACCGTGAAGAGCGAGGTGTCGATCCGGGTGACCGGCGTCTCCAGCGACCGACTGCCCGTGCCATACGCCCCGGAGAGCATCAAGGACGCGGGCGAGGGCTGGTCGGCTATCCCCGAGAATCGCACGGTCATCAGTCGCACAGCGGATGCCGCCGGCAGCGACTACACGGTCACCGCCGAGACCGCGGTGCCGACGCTCGAGCAGATCCGCGCGTCGTCGGCATCCGGCGTGCCCGTGCCGCCGCTGCCCGACGATCTGCCGCCCATCATCGGCGAGCTGGCCCGGCAGGTCACCGCGAGGGCCGACACCGACTACGACAGGCTGATCGCGCTGCAGAACTGGTTCCGCAGCGAGTTCACCTACTCACTGGACGCCCCCGTCGACGAGGGCTTCGACGGCACCGGCGCGGATGCCGTGGCGACGTTCCTCGAGAAGCGCACCGGCTATTGCATCCACTTCGCGGGCGCCTTCGCGCTGATGGCGCAGTCGCTGGACATGCCCGTGCGGATCGTCGTCGGATACCTGCCCGGTACCTCCACGGGCGAGAAGCGCGGCGAGAATCTGATCTACTCGGTGTCCAGCGACCAGCTGCACTCCTGGCCCGAGGTGTTCTTCGAGGGCATCGGCTGGGTGCCGTTCGAGCCGACGGCCACGCTGGGCGTGCCGACCGACTTCATCGCTGCAGCGGCCGGCGGCAGCGGCGACGGTCCCGAGGCGCCGAAGCCCTCGAGCGCGCCGACGGATGGCGCATCGGCCGCACCCACCAGCTCCAGGGGCCCCCGGGACGACGTCGGCTCCAGCGGCGCGGCACCGTTGCGAGCCCTGAACCCGACGCCCGTCACGCTGACGGTGCTCGGCATCCTGGTGGTGCTCCTGCTGCCGATGCTGGTGCGCGAGGTGCGGCGGGCCTCCCGCGTGGGCAGGGCCCGGTCGGGCGACGCGATGGCCGCCTGGCAGGAGCTCTCCGACACGCTGGTCGATCTGGGCCTGGCCGCGCCCGAGGCGCAGACGGCGCGGGTGCGGGCCGACGCCCTGGCGCTGACGCGAGGAGTGGACCCCGTGGCGCTCGCCCCGATCGTGCGGGCCGTGGAGCATGCCAGCTACGCCGAGCGGACACCGGATGCCGGGAACCTGGCGAACCCGCTGCGGGTCGTGCTCGCCCAGCTCGGCGCGAGCGTGGACTCGCGCCAGCGCGTGCTGGCGCGCCTGCTGCCCGCTTCGCTGTTCGCCCGCCGCCGCTGAAAGCCCGCCTATTCGCGTCTAACGCGGCGTTTTCGGCCAGTTTCGGCGCATTCGGCGCAAATAGACGGGCTTAGGTTGGGCTGAAAGCCCGTCTCAGGCCGCGTGCTCGGGGCAGGGCACCGCATCGCACGCTTCGCACACCACGAACTGGCGGCGGCAGGATGCCTCGGGGCAGTTGGCGGTGCGGCTGGTGGATGCACCGCATCCGACGCACTGGCCGATGACGGCGGCATGGTCGGAGAAGTCGACCGACCCGCGCCTGTCGAACACGTACAGCGACCCCTCCCACAGCCCGTCGTCGCCGTACGTCTCGCCATAGCGGGCGATGCCGCCGTCGAGCTGGTACACCTCGCCGAACCCGCGGGAGACCATCAGGCTGGACAGCACCTCGCAGCGGATGCCGCCGGTGCAGTACGTGACGACCGGCCTGCCCTTCAGATCGTCGAAGGCGCCGTCGTCCAGCAGCCGCACGAAGTCGCGGGTGGTGTCGGCCTCGGGTACGACCGCGTTGCGGAATCGCCCGATCTCCGCTTCCAGGGCGTTGCGTCCGTCGAAGAAGACCACGTCGTCGCCGCGCTGCGCGACCAGTTCGTGCAGCTGCTGGGGGTTCAGGCGCACACCGCCGCCGATCACGCCGTGCTCGTCGACCTGCAGCTCGCCCGGCGCGCCGAACGAGACGATCCCCTCGCGCACCTTCACGCTGAGCTTCGGGAAGTCGAGGCTGTACCCGTCCTCATCGAGCGCGGTGCCCTCGCTCCACTTGACGTCGGCATCCTTGAACGCCGGGTACTCGCGGAACCTGCGCAGCCACTTCTTCACCGCCGGCAGGTCGCCGCCGAGCGTGCCGTTGATGCCGTCCTTCGAGATGAGGATGCGCCCGCGGAGCTTCAGAGCCGCGCCCAGGTCGCGCTGCCACAGCCGGATCGCGTCGGGATCCGCCAGCGGCGTGAACGCGTAGAACAGCACGATCTTGGGGGTGGGCACCTCCAGATTCTACGTGGGCTTCTCGAGCGGTTCGTCGGCGCTCCCGGCATCGGATAGGATGGACAGGTTGTTTCCTGGTGACGTGTCCGAGCGGCCGAAGGAGCACGCTTGGAAAGCGTGTGTTGTGCAAGCAACCGCGGGTTCGAATCCCGCCGTCACCGCCAGAACGCAAGAAGACCTCCGCGCCAGCGGGGGTCTTCTTGCGTTTGCGACGGCGGTTGGCACGTCGCCGCCCCAGGGCCCCACGCGGCCAGAGGCTCCACGCGCCTAGAGTGTCCCCCATGGCTGATATCGATGTGGATGTGCTCGTCATCGGATGGGGCAAGGGCGGCAAGACCCTCGCCGGAGCCCTCGGCCGCAAGGGGCGATCCGTCGCCCTCGTGGAGCAGTCGACGGCGATGTACGGCGGCAGCTGCATCAACATCGCGTGCATCCCGACGAAGGACCTCGTGCACAGCGCCTCCGAGCGCCGCCCCGAGGATGACCCGCAGGCGTGGTTCACCACCGCCGTCGCGGGCCGCGATGCGCTGACCGAGAAGCTGCGCGCCCGCAACCACGCGATGCTCGCCGAGGTCGACACCGTGACACTCATCGACGGCCATGCCCGGTTCACCGGCGCGCACGAGGTGCAGGTCAGCGCCGGCGAGGACACCCTGACCGTCCACGCCGAGGCGATCATCATCAACACCGGAACCGCGCCCGCCGAACCACGCTTCCCGGTCGAGAGCTCGCGGGTGTTCGATTCGACCACCATCCAGCATGTCGACCCGCTCCCGCAGCGGCTCGTCGTCATCGGCGGCGGGTACGTCGGCCTGGAGTTCGCCGGCATGTTCTCGAAGTTCGGGTCGCAGGTCACCCTCATCGACCACGGCGACACGTTCATGCGCAACGAGGACCGTGACGTGGCGGATGCCGCCCGGACCCTGCTCGAGGAAACCGGAGTGCAGATCATTCTCGGCGGCGATGTGCGCAGCATCCGAGACGAAGCAGGGAGCACGACCGTCGCCCTCGCCGTCGGCGACCAGAGCCGGACGCTCACGACGGATGCCGTGCTCGTGGCGGTCGGACGGCGACCGGTCACCGCCGAGCTCGGACTCGCCACCGCCGGCGTCGCGGTCGACGAGCGAGGCTACGTCGTGGTCGATGACCGGCTGCGCACCTCGGTGCCGCACATCTTCGCCGTCGGCGACGTCAACGGCGGGCCCCAGTTCACCTACATCTCACTGGACGACAACCGGATCGTGATGGACCAGCTGGACGGGTCGGGCGTCCGGTCGACCACGGACCGCATGGCCGTCCCCTACACGGTGTTCCTCACCCCTCCCCTCGGTCGCGTGGGCATGAACGAGGCTCAGGCGAGGGAGAGCGGACGACGTGTGCTGGTCGCATCCAAGCCCATCGCCGACATCGCCGCGATGCCTCGCCCGAAGATCGTCGGCGAGACCCACGGGCTCATCAAGCTGCTCATCGACGCGGACACCGACCTGGTCCTCGGTGCCGCGGTGTTCTCGATCGACGCTCAGGAGGTCATCAACCTCGTCGCACTCGCGATGCGCCACGACGTGACGGCCGCCGAGCTGCGCGACAGCATCTGGACGCATCCGTCGAGCACCGAGGCGCTCAACGAAGTGCTCGCCGCACGGCATCCGCTGGGCAGTTGATCCCGCCAGACTCAGCCCCGGCGGCTCAGTCGAACCGCACCCCGTACATGGTGGTGTCGGAGCCGGCCTCCAGGCGGCGCATGCCGAGGCGCTCGTAGAACGCGCCGGCGCCGGCGTTCTCGGGATTCATGCCCAGGTGCAGGCCGGTCACGCCGCGACGGCGCAGCTCGGCGAACAGCGTCTCGATCAGACGGCGGCCCAGACCCTGGCCCTGCGTCTCGGGCAGCAGGTCGATGTGCAGGTGCGCGGGGTACTCGGCGACGTGCGGCTCCCGGCCCGGAGCGCGTCGGGCGGCATAGCCGATCATGCTGTCCTGGCGCGTGGGCTCGGCCCCGCCCGACAGCGGATAACGGCCTGAGACGCTCGGCCACCACGCGTCGTGGAACCAGGCCTCGAACGCCTCGGTGTCATCCGTGGAGACGATATAGCCGATCGTGCGGCCGTCCTCGGACTCGACGACCCAGCAGAGGTCCGGATGCCGCTCGACGTACGGCACGGCGAAGATGTCGCCCCACAGCCGATCGTCGGTGAACATACCGGTCGCGTCGCGTCCGACATCCGCCGTCCTCACGCACACCTCGTACATCGCATCGCGATCGGAGGGACGGTAGGGACGGATGCTCGACACGGACGGCTCCTTCACGTCCGGGCGGATGCCGGAACCCATCCAGCCTAGCGACGCCCACGGCCCCGCAACCGCGGCGACCAGCACCACGGCAGCCGAGCCGACCAGCATCCCGCCGATGGTGTCGGTGAGCCAGTGCACGCTGAGGATCGTCCTCGACAGCGCCATCGCGACGGTCCAGATCGCCCCCAGCACGGCCACCCATCGTCGTGGGAAGATCAGATACAGGATCACCGCCAGCGTCGCGGCGTTGGCCGTATGCCCGGAGGGGAATGATCCCGGATCCGAGACCACCAGCATGTCCTCAGGACGGGCCCTGCTGAACAGCGCCTTCAGCAGCTGCGCGAGGGCGACGCTCAGCACCAGCGACGCGGCCGCGAACACGGCGGCCCTCCACCTTCGGACGATCACGAGCGCCGCGATCAGCAGCAGCGGCACCAGCAGCGAGGCGCGCCACCCGCCGCCGATCCAGTTCAGCGCGTACGAGATCGCCAGCATCCACGGCTGCCGGATGCCCTTCGTCAGATCGTGCCAGCCCTGATCGAGTCCGTTCACCCCGCCGCCGAACGCCGTCACCGCGACCAGTCCCAGCACGACGGCTCCGGCCAGCAGGGCGGTGCCGCCGACCAGCATCCGAGTTCGCACCATCACCCCATTCTGCCCGCGACTCCGCCGGCCCTGCGCGGGCGGGGATATCCTCGGGCTATGAGCTTCGCCACGTCCCATCTGCTCCTGGCCGCCTCGGCGGCCGACCTCGTCGCCGCGCACCCCGTGGAGGAGGGCCGCGTGCGTCCGCATCGCACGATGGACGGCGACGGGTTCAAGATCCGCACGCTGGTGATGGATGCCGGCGCCGTGCTGCGCCAGCACCGTGCCCCGGTGCCGATCCTCGTGCAGGTCGTGTCCGGCCGCATCCTGTTCCGCGTGGACGGCGTCGAGTACGACCTCACCGCCGGCGGGACGATCCAGGTGACGGCATTCGAGCCGCACGAGCTGGAGGCCGTCGAGCCCTCGCACGTGCTGCTCACCCTGATGGGCTGACGCGCTCAGGGCGCGAGCATCGCGACCTGGCGCGGGCGCACGATCAGCCACAGCGCCAGGATCGCCACCACCGCGCAGCCGACCATCACGATGGCCATGGTCGTCGCCGTGATGCCCGAGCCCGCCGAGATCAGGCCGACGGCGGGCGAGATGATGGCCGCGACGCCGTTGTTGCTGGCGCCGAGCACGGATGCCGCGGTGCCGGCGGCCTTGCCGTGCCTATCCAGCGCGAGCACCTGCACGCACGGGAAAGTGAAGCCGCACGCGGTCATGAACAGCCACAGCGGGATCACCGTGCCCCAGAATCCGGCGCCGACCTGGTCGCAGACGATGATGGTGGCTCCGGAGACGAGCAGTGTCCCGGTGGAGTACGCCATCACCCACTGCGGGCCGAACCGCGCCGCCAGTCGTGCCGCCGCCTGCACGCCGCCGACCACGCCCAACGAGTTGGCGGCGAACAGCAGGCCGTACTCCTGCGGGTTCAGCCCGTGCGTCTGCTGGAACAGGAACGGCGACGCCGACAGGTACGAGAACAGCCCCGAGAACGTCATCGCACCGATGATCAGCACGCCGACGAACACGCGATCCGAGAACACGCTGCGATAGCGCTGCAGCACCGTGCTGGAGCCGCGCTCCTGGCGCCGCTCGCGCGGCAGGGTCTCGGGCATCAGCAGGATCGTCGCCAGCAGCATCACGGCGCCGTACCCCGCCAGCACCACGAAGATGCCCCGCCACGGCATGACCGTCAGAAGCCCGGAGCCGATGATGGGCGCGATCACGGGTGCGACGCCCGAGACCAGCGCCAGCCGCGAGAGCATGACCACCAGTCGCCTGCCGCCGAACAGGTCGCGCACGATGGCCATCGCCACCACGCCGCCGGCCGCGGCGCCGATGCCCATCACCACGCGTGCGGTTCCCAGCAGGATCAGATCGGGGGCGATGGCGGCCGCGATGCTGGAGAGCACGTGCAGCGCGGTCACGACGATCAGCGGCACGCGCCGGCCGACCTTGTCGCTGAGCGGGCCGACGATCAGCTGCCCGATCGCGAAGCCGATCATCGTGCCGGTCAGGGTCAGCTGGATCATGGCGGCGGAGGTGTCGAAGTCCGCCTCGAGTTCGGGGAACGCCGGCAGGTACAGGTCGATCGTGAACGGGCCGAGCGCCGTGAGCGCGCCGAGCAGGATGATGTACAGCACCCGCCGCCGGGTGGAGATGGCATCGCCGGGATGCAGCATGATCGGCGCGGTCGCCGGGTCCGCGCCGAGGGTGCGGATGGCCCCGGTGGGCGTGGACGTGCGGATGGCGCCGGTGACGGCGCGGATGCTTCCGGTGGGGGTGCGCTGGTCGCTCACGGAGGACTTTCAGAAGAGGAGCGGATGCTGCGCTCGAATCGATTCGGCGCAGCGGAAGTCTCCCATGCTACTCGCCTCGGGACGCGCCGGAGTCAGCGGGCGATGCGCTCCAGCGTCTCCTCGAGATCGGCGATGAGATCGGCGACGTCCTCGATGCCCACCGACAGGCGCACGATGTTCTCCGGCACTGCCAGCGGGGTGCCGCGCAGTGCCGCGTGCGTCATCTCCGGCGGGTAGCACAGCAGCGACTCGACCCCGCCGAGGGACTCCGCCAGCTGGAACAGCGTGGTCGACTCCGTGAACGCGCGCGCGGCCGCAGGGCCCGCGGCAAGGCCCAGTGACAGCATCCCGCCGAACCCGCTCATCTGCCGTGCGGCGATGTCGTGGCCGGGATGCGACGGGAGCCCCGGGTAGTAGACCTCGGAGAACTCCGGCCGTTCTGCCGCCCACTCCGCGAGCGCCTGGGCGTTCTCGCAGTGCTGGCGCACCCGCACGGACAGCGTCTTGATGCCTCGGGTGGTGAGCCACGCATCCATCGGCGCCGACACCGCGCCGACGACGAACTGCTGGTCGCTCACGGCCTGCGCGAACCGGTCATCCCCCAGCACGACGGCACCGCCCAGCACGTCGGAGTGCCCGCCCAGGTACTTGGTGGTGGAGTGCACCACGGCATCCGCTCCCAGCTCCAGCGGGCGCTGCAGCGCCGGCGACGCGAAGGTGTTGTCCGCGACCAGCAGCGCGCCGCCGGCATGCGCGATCTCGGCGACCGCCGCGATGTCGACGATCTTCAGCAGCGGGTTCGACGGCGTCTCCAGCCAGACGATGCGGGTCTCGGGACGCAGCGCAGCGCGCACGGCATCCAGATCCTGCAGGTCGGCGGTGCTGACCGTGATCCCCCACGGCACCAAGACGGCATCCAGCAGCCGGTAGGTGCCGCCGTACACGTCGGCGCCCAGCAGCACGTGATCGCCGGGCTTGAGGATGCCGCGCAGCAGCGCGTCCTCGGCGGCCAGCCCGGAGGCGAACGAGTACGCCGACGCCCCGCCCTCGAGCGCGGCGACCTGCGTCTCCAGCGACGACCGCGTCGGATTGCCCGCACGGTTGTACTCGAACCCGCCGCGGTGCACGTTGATGCCGTCCTGCACATGCGTGGACGCCTGATAGATCGGCGGCACGATCGCACCGGTGACCGGGTCGGGCGTCTGCCCGGCATGGATGGCTCGGGTGGCGAACGCGCGGTCGGACATGGCACTCCTCAGGGCAGGCGGACAGCCCTCTCACGCTACGCGCGGGCGCTGCGGCATCCGGCATCCTGTTACGCCGCGAGACGCGACAGGATGCCAGATGCCGACGGGATCAGCCCTTCGTCGCGCCGGCCAGCAGGCCGCGCACGAAGAAGCGCTGCAGGGCGAAGAACACGATCAGCGGGACGATGATCGAGATGAAGGTACCGGCCGACTGCAGGAACCAGCGGTTGCCCCACGTGCCCGACAGCGAGTTCAGCGCCTGGGTGATCGGCAGTGCGCCGGGCGAGGCGAAGATCGTCGCGACCAGCAGGTCGTTCCACACCCAGAGGAACTGGAAGATGCCGAACGAGGCGATGGCGGGCATCGCCAGCGGCAGGATGATGCGGAAGAACACCTGTCCGTGGCCGGCGCCGTCCACGCGCGCCGCCTCGACGACATCGCCGGGGATCTCGGAGATGAAGTTGTGCAGCATGAACGTGGCCAGCGGCAGCGCGAAGATCGCATGCGCGATCCACACCCGGGCGAAGCTGTAGTCCAGGTCGTTCAGCGTGTAACCGGGGAACACCTGCACGTCGCCGATGGTGAGGCCGTTGGAGAACAGGCTCAGCAGCGGCACCAGGGCCATCTGCAGCGGCACGATCTGCAGCGCGAACACGAAGACGAACAGCAGGTTGCGGCCCTTGAAGTCGATCCAGGCGAAGGCGTACGCGGCCAGCGACGCCAGCGCGATCGGGATGACCGTGGCCGGGATGGTGATGGCCAGCGAGTTCACGAACGCCACGGCCAGCGTGGTCGACGTGCCGCCCGAGGTGAGCGCCTGCACGTAGTTGTCGAGCGTGAACTTCGGGTCGGTGAACACCGTCCACCATCCGGTGGTCTGCGTGTCGGCGCCAGGCCGGAACGAGGTGACGAACAGGCCGAAGGTGGGGATCGTCCAGAAGAAGGCGATGATCACGGCGGCGATCGTCGCGCCCTTGGAGGTGAGCTTCTTGTGGGCGATGGCCTCGGTGCGGCGCGTGTCCCTGGCGACCTGACGCTTGGAGCGGGTGTCGCGGACGATGGCTTCGGTGGCGCTCATCAGCGGATCTCCCTCTGCTTGGTCATGGATCGGGCGTTGTAGACGATCAGCGGCAGCACGAACAGGAACAGCACCACGGCCAGCGCCGAGGAGTGCCCGTAGCTCTGGAAGCGCTGCTGCTGGTTGACCATCTCGAAGCCCAGCACGGTGGTGTCATCGCGACCGCCGGTCATCACGGCGACGATGTCGTACACCTTCAGAGACATGATCGTGATGGTCGTCAGCACGACGATCAGAGAAGAGCGGATGCCCGGGACGGTGACGTTCGTGAACCGCTGCCACGCGTTGGTGCCATCCAGCTCCGCGGCCTCCATCTGCTCGACGGGCACGGCCTTGATGGCGGCCGAGAGGATCACCATCGCGAAGCCGGTCTGCGTCCAGATGAACACGATCAGCAGCATGATGGTGTTCAGCAGCGGCTTGACCGCCAGCCAGTTGACAGGATCGCCGCCGAACATCGTGACGATGGCGTTCAGCAGGCCGAGCTGGTCGCCCTGCCGGTAGTCGTACATGAACTTCCAGATGATGCCGGCGCCCACGAACGAGATCGCGACCGGCATGAACACGAGCACCTTGAGGATCTTCTCGCCGCGCGCCCTGTCGATGAAGACGGCGTAGGCGAGACCGAAGGCGACCGAGATGGTGGGCGCCAGCAGCGCCCAGATGAGGGTGTTGATCACCGACCAGGTGCCGACCGGGTTCGTGAACACCCAGATGTAGTTGTCCAGCCCGACGAAGTCCTTGCCGGTCTTGTCGAAGAACGACTTGAAGATCGTCGCGACGGCCGGGTAGATCAGGCCCATCAGCAGCATGATCGCCGCCGGGGCCATGAAGAGGATGAGCTGGAACAGGTAGCCCGCGCCCTGCCGCGAGCGGTAGTCCGCGAAGAACAGCAGCGCACCGGAGAGCAGGGCGATGGCCACGACGTACAGCACCGCATTGGCGTACGGGCGCAGCAGCATGAAGGAGAGCACCGGGATCACCAGGCACGCGACCAGCCGCATGACGAAGTAGCCCTTGCCCGGGCGCGGTGCGTACTCGATGAGCACCAGCAGGATCGCCACCACGATGCCGAAGGCCAGCAGCACCACGGGGATCTGCACGAGCGGCGGCATCTCCCCCAGCCACATGAAGAACGTGTTCAGCGAGACCGAGCCCAGCGCGATGCGGGCGGGATCCTCGACGGGCGCCGAGAACAGCAGCAGGAAGAACAGCGCGACGATCAGCGCGAAGCCGACCACGACGAGCGTGCGGGTGATCGCACGCCCCTTGGCATCGACGCCGTGCGTGGTCTGCGGAAGCTCGCCGCCCGTGTCCGTCTCTGTCTCGTCGACGATGACCTGTGACATGGATTCCCCTTCTGGTGGTGCGGATGCGGGGCCGAGCTGGTGTGCCCGACCCCGCATCCGTCAGCAGGTTGCGCTCAGACTAGCGCGACCGATCAGTTCTCGTAACCGGCCTGGATGTCGCTGAGCACCTGGTCGGTGGCCTTGCCATCGATCCAGTCGACCATGCCCTTCCAGAACGACCCGGAGCCGACGGTGGCCGGCATCAGGTCGGATGCGTCGAAGCGGAACGTCGTGCTCGGGTCCTGCAGCGTCTTCATGGCGTCCTGCAGGAACTCGCTCGACGCGAGCGTCGGGTCGGCGTTCTTGTTGGCGGAGATCACACCGCCGAGCTTGACGCGGGCATCCGCGAACTCGGGCGAGGCCATGAACTCGAGCACCTTGACGGTGGACTTATCGGCGTTGAAGCCGGCGACGAACTCGCCGCCGCCCTCGACCTGCAGCTCGCCCTCCTTGGTGCCGGGCATGATGAACGCGTACACGTCACCGTCGGGCGCCACCTTCGGGGTCTCCCCTGCGGCGTTCTTCACGTCGAGGAAGTTCGCCGACAGGAACGAGGCCTGGTGGGTCAGTGCGCAGGTGCCGTCGGCGACCTTGGCCGCGACGTCACCGAACGCGGTCGAGTTGATGCTCTTCACATCGCCGAAGCCGGCGTTGACGTAGTCCTTGTTCTGCAGGATCGAGCCGACGGCGTCGAAGGCGTCCTTGATCTGCGGGTCGGTGAACTTCACCTTGCCGTCGACCCACTGGTCGTAGACGTCGGGGCCGGAGTCGCGCAGGACCAGGTCCTCGATCCAGTCGGTTCCCGGCCAGCCGGACGCGTCACCGGAGGCGAAGCCCGCGCACCACGGAGCGGTGCCGGTCTTCTGACGGATCGTGTCGGTGAGCTTGATCATGTCGTCCCAGGTCTTGGGGACCTCGACGCCCCACTCCTTGAACTTCGCAGGCGAGTACCAGATGTAGCCCTTGAGGTTGGCCAGCATCGGAGCGGAGTAGAACGTGCCGTCGATCGTGCCGTACTTCTTCCAGTCCGCGGACCAGTTGGCGTCGACGGCCTTCGAGACGCTGTCCGGCGCGGCCTTGACCTTGCCGGTCTCGACCAGGCTCTTCAGCAGGCCCGGCTGCGGGACGATCGCGATGTCGGGGGCGTCGCCACCGGTCACCTTGGTGACGATGTTGCCCTCGAAGCTCTTGTCGCCGGTGTACTCGACCTTGATACCGGTGTCCTTGGTGAACTGCTCGAACGTCTTGTTGAGGTCGGTGGCCTCCGAGCCGGTGATGCCACCGGAGATGCGGACGGTCGTCTTGCCCTGATCGCCGCCATTGCCTCCGCCGGGTGTCGCCTCCGCGCAACCGGTCAGGGCGATTGCAGCCGCACCGACCAGGGCGAGGGGAGCGAGCAGGCGGTATCGCTGTGACAAAGCCATGTGTTTTCTCCTCTTCGGATGGATCTCAGCCCCCGTCGGCTGCGATCTCCGCAGCTTTGAGGAACCGATTCCAGGACAACCTACTTGCCCCGGGCGCCCTTTCACAACGCCACGCTCACAGATATCCGCAACCGTTGCGGATACGTGATGCGACCTGTGGGAGCGCTCCCATAGCCTATCGTGTGGAACCGGTTCCGTTCGACTCGAGTTCCGGATACGCTGTGCAGGACCCACCCCGGAGGACCGATGAGCACGATCGCGGACGTCGCCGCGCGCGCCGGCGTCTCCAAGGCGACCGCCAGCCGTGCGCTGAGCGGAGGCGGCTACGTATCTGCGTCGACCCGCGCGAAGGTGCAGGCGGCGGCCGCCGCGCTGGATTACATCGGGCACTCCTCGGCCATGAGCCTGGCCACCGGACGCTCGCTCTCGGTGGGCGTGATCATGCCCGCGCTGGACCGGTGGTTCTTCGCGGAGCTGCTGGCCGGCATCCAGGAAGAACTCCTCGCCTCCGGACTCGACCTGGTGCTCTACGGCATCCAGGAGGGCACCCCTCGACGCGCGCTCCTGTTCGAGGAGGTCCTCCCGCGGCGCCGCCTCGACGGGATCATCGCCGTCGGGATCCAGCCCAACGCCCGCGAACTGGAGCGCCTGATGCTGGTCGAGTCGCCGCTGGTGTGCGTGGGCGCGTACCGCGGCGACGTCAGCGCGGTGACGATCGACGACGAGGGTGCGGCCCGCGTCGCCACCGAGCACCTCATCGACCTCGGGCACCGCGACATCGTCTTCCTGGGCGGCACGACGGATGCCGCTCTGCACGCCTTCGGCGATGATCGACGGCTGGCTGGATACCGAGCCGCGATGACCGCCGCGGGCCTCGGCGATCGCATCCGCCATGCCGATGGCGAGCCGACCATGCCCGGCGGCTACGAGGCGGCCGTGCGTTTGCTGGGCGACAGGCAGAACCGTCCGACCGCGCTGGTCGCCGTGTGCGACGAAGCCGCGATCGGCGCCATCATCGCGACCCGGCGTCTCGGCATCTCCGTGCCCGCGGAGCTCAGCGTCATCGGCATCGACGATCACCAGCATGCGGAGATGTTCGCGCTGACCACCATGCGCCAGCAGCCGCGCGTCCAGGGCCTGACCGCGGTCGAGCTGCTGCAGGATCGCGTCGCTGCCCCGGATGGCGCTCCCGCGCAGCGCGTGCTGCCCTCGGAGCTTGTGGTCCGGGCATCCACCGCCGCTCCTCGGGCATAGCGTCCCCGGGGTCGCTGAGCCCGTCGAAGCGTCGCTCTCGCTCCGTACAGGCGAAGCGTCGCCCAAGGTACGCCAGAAGGCCCCGGGCGAACCCGGGGCCTTCTGGAAGAAGTCTGCGCTCGCGCGCTGCGACTTACTTGAGGACGACGGTGGCGCCGGCGGCCTCGAGGGCCTCCTTCGCCTTGTCGGCGGTCTCCTTGTTGGCGCCCTCGAGGACAGCCTTCGGAGCACCGTCGACGACGGCCTTGGCCTCGCCGAGGCCCAGCGAAGTGAGCTCGCGGACGGCCTTGATGACCTGGATCTTCTTGTCGCCGACCGACTCGAGGATGACGTCGAACGAGTCCTTCTCCTCCTCGGCCTCAGCGGCACCTGCACCAGCGGCGCCGGCGACGGCGACGGGGGCGGCAGCGGTGACGTCGAACTTCTCCTCGAACGCCTTCACGAACTCGCTGAGCTCGACAAGGGTCAGACCAGCGAACTGCTCCAGCAGCTCCTCAGTGGTGAGCTTCGCCATGATGTTTCTCCTAATACGTGGGGTTTGTGTGGGGAAGACGCCGGTCGCTCACGCGGCCTCGGCGGTCTCCAGCTTTTCGCGAAGCGCGTCGATGGTGGCAGCAGCCTTGCCCATCGTCGCCTTCATCATGCCCGCTGCCTTCGCCAGCAGAACCTCACGGCTCTCGAGCGAGGCGTACTTGTCGACCTGGGCGGCGTCGAGGGTGTTGCCCTCGAACACGGCGCCCTTGATCACGAGAAGCGGGTTGGCCTTGGCGAAGTCACGAAGAGCCTTGGCAGTGGCGACGAAGTCACCGTGCACGAACGCCACAGCCGACGGACCCTTGAGGTCGTCGTCCAGCGACGTGATCCCCGCGGCGTTCGCGGCGATCTTGGTCAGCGTGTTCTTCACCACGGCGTACTCCGCGTCCTGACGGATGCTGTTGCGCAGCTGCTTGAGCTGGGCAACCGTCAGACCGCGGTACTCGGTCAGCAGGACGGCGTTCGAGTTCTCGAAGTTCTTCGTGAGCTCGGCAACCGTTGCATCCTTCTGCGCCATGGTCACTCCTAACGTGTACGGATGCCGCGCGGCTGCGCGACATCGGCCCCGACCACCCGCGTGTCAAACAAAAACGCTCCGGCGCAAGCGCACGGAGCGTGGATCTCGAGGAGAAACTCTCTATGACACCTGCGCGGGCCCCTGCTGAGCAGTGCTTCGATCCTCGTGCTCGCGCACGACGATGACCGGCGGTCTTCGGTTGCCCCCACTCTACGGCATCCCCCACTCTCTCCCCAAATCCCGCCCCCTCTCCTCTTCTCCTCCTCATGACGCTCGCCGCCCCTGTTGGCCGTCACCGCCCCTGCTCAGCTGCGTCATTGAGCAGGGGCGAGGACGCTCAGCAGGGGCGAGATCCCTGCACGTCACCCCGGTGGGTGGATGCCGAAGGCTGCGAGCCTCGCGCCGAACGTCGTCGCGGTCCGGATGTCGGACGAGCCCCACCGCGCGATGCGCCACCCGGTGACGCCGCGGATATCGTCCTCGCGTCGTTTCTCGGCCAGCACGACCTCTTCCGCGCTCTTCTCCCCGCGGATGCTGTCGTCCAGATACTTCCCCTGTCCGTCGAACTCGCCGAAGCACTGGGAGCGTCGGAATCCGAAATCGAGCCAGTAGTCATCCCCTGCGGATCCCACCACGTGCATCTGCAGGTCGGGTTCGGCGAATCCCAGATTCAGCAGATGGAGCCTGCTCACGCTCTCCCCAGGCAGCTGTGCGCGCCCGTCTGCCAGGCCGATGATCCTGCGAGCACGCCGGATTCCCGGGCGGTGGGCGCGTTCCGCGCGCGCCAGCATCCGCTCTCTCCAGTCCCGGGCGAGATCCGCATCCCGCACCTGACCGGTCACGGTCTCGCTGCGCTGCGCAGCATCCGCCGCCGACAGCGAAACCGGAGATGACGTCGTGCATCCGAGGTCGAGGATCGTGCGATCCAGCGACGTGCACCGGATGCCTGCGAACTCGACGATGTCGACAGGATCCACCGGGATGCGGTGCCACCTCACCCCGGCCGTCGTGCGCCCGTGCCGCGCTCCGAGGATCGCCGCGTGCACGTTCGTCGGCGCCATCCGGTACAGCGGCAACGCATGCAGGACCGCGGCCGAGGGTCCCCAGAACACGGGACCGGGTGCGGCGGAGTTGAGATGGGTGGCCACGACCTCCACCAGGTGGCGCCCCTCGTTCCAGAGTTCCTCCCACTGCTCGGTGCGCACATAGCGGTCGTTGCGGACTCGGCGGAGAATGCCTTGCGTGACCAGTCGTCGGACGTCGCGCTCGGAGTGCCCCTGCGCCAGCAGCTGTGCTCGCGTACGGATCAGCTTTCGCGCTCCGGCGATGTCTATGGTCTTCCGCATCCTCTGATCTTCGACACCGCTCCTGCCCGATCCGCCGTTATCCACAGGCTCCCGATGGAATCGTCGTGCGCCCCGGATTGTGCAGAAGGAGTCGCCGGCCATCCTTCGCGCCGCCGCCCCTGCTGGCCGCCGCCGCCCCCGCTCAGCTGCGTCACTCAGCAGGGGCGGGGACGGTGAGCAGGGGCGAGGATGCGGGGCAAGGGAGAGCGGGTGCGGCGTGGGCGCGCAGGGCGAGGGCGGGGCGAGGGGTAGCCTCGGAGGGTGACCCCGGAACTCCAGGCCCGCATCATCGCGGACTCCAGCGACAGGGTCTCCTGGCTCCGCGCCCGCACTCGCGGGATCACGGCCACCGACGTCGCCGGGCTCTCCAGCGAGACGTCGATCGCCCGCGCGGCGGATGCGAAGCTCGGCCGGGGGCCGCACTTCCAGGGCAACGCGTACACCGATCACGGTCGCCGTCGCGAGCCGGCGATCGCCTCCTGGGTGGCCGCGACCCACGGCATCCTGCCCTCGTCCGCGCTCTTCCGCGCCGAGGTCGAGCAGCGCCACCTCGCGACCCCCGACGGTGTCGTGCAGGAGGCCGACGGCCGCATCCTGCTGTCCGAGATCAAGACCACCAACAAGTCGTGGAGCAGCATCCCGCGCCACTACCTGCGCCAGATCTGGTGGCAGCAGTATGTGCTGGGAGCCGAGCGCACGCTGTTCGTGTGGGAGGAGCACGTCGACTTCCAGCCCGTTCACGACGAGCCGAAGTGCGTGTGGATCGACCGCGACGAGAAGCAGATCACCCGTCTGGTGGGACTTGCCAACCGACTGATCGACGAGCTGTACCACCGGACCACAGGCCAGACGCCGCCCAGCCGCGGCCCGCTGGCACCCAGCCGACGCTCGTCGCTGCGCGAGCGCGACATGTTCCGCGCGCTGGCCCTCTCGGACTGACCCGCCTCGGCATCCGCGTCGCTTCCTCCGCATCCGCGTCGAGAGCACGACATCTCGCCGACCGCACGCCCTGTTCACGCGAGGTTCCCGTGCACTCGGCGAGGTCCCGTGCTCTCGGCGGAAGAGAGGGGCTGGCAACAGGGCGCCCTACAGCGGCGCGAGGATGTGGCGGGCCTCGGCGAGGACCTCGGCGGCGAGGGCATCCAGCAGGGGCGAACGCAGATTCCACTGCTGCCAGTACAGCGGCACGCGCGTCGGCGGGCCGCCCAGCTCGATGAGATCGTCGCTCGCCTGCGGCGCGGGGATCAGCCCCCAGCCGAGCCCGAGCCGCACCGCCTGCGAGAAGTCGTGGGATGCCGGCACGTAGTGCCTCGGCACCGACCACGGGTCCACTCCCCTGGCCCGCAGCCAGTCCTGCTGCAGGTCGTCGCGCCGATCGAAATCCACGAACGGCGCGATCTGCAGCGCGTCTGCCGTCACGCCGTGCGGGAACCAGCGCGCGATATAGTCGGCCGTCGCCATGGCGCGGTACTCCAGCACGCCCAGCGGCGTGACCGCACTGCCGCCGACCGGCGCGGACTCGCTGGTGACGGCTGCCATCACCTCCCCCGATTCCAGCAGCCGAGCGGTGTAGTCCTGATCGTCGCGGTGCAGGTCGACATCGATCGGATGCTGCTGCGCGACGCGCGCGATGGGAGCCAGGAACCAGGTGGCCATCGAGTCGGCGTTCACGGCCAGCGGCACGCGGATCCTCGGCGCCGCGCCGTCGACGTCGCCCAACCCGAACGCGCCGACGGCGTCGTGCTCGAGCAGCTGCACCTGTCGCGCCAGCCTGATCAGCGCCTCACCGGCTTCGGTGGCGCGCACCGGACGGGAGCGCACGACCACCACGCGTCCGAGCTGCTGCTCGACGGCCTTGATGCGCTGGCTCACCGCCGACGGCGTGATGTGCAGGCGCCGTGCGGCTGCGTCGAAGCTGCCCTCGTCCACGGCGGCGGCGACAGTGGCGGCCAGCTGTGCATCGATCCTCACATAAGCGATGCTAACGCTAATGCAGATATCTTCGCTGGTGCTGTTGCAGTTCCCGTCCTAACGTGAAGACGTGCTCACCCTGCTCTCCGGCCTCGGCCTCATGTTCTCGCTCATCATCGCCGTCGGCGCCCAGAACGTCTTCGTGCTGCGCCAGGGCCTGCGTCGCGAGCATGTCCTTCCCGTCGTGCTGATCTGCGCGGCATCCGATGCGCTCCTCGTGCTGCTGGGCACCGCAGGCCTCGGATACCTCATCGGGCAGCTGCCATGGCTGCTGATCGCCGCCCGCTGGCTGGGCGGCATCTCCCTGGTGATCTACGGCGTGTACGCTGCTCGACGGGCGTGGGGCTCCGGCGGAGAGACGCTGATCGCCGACACCGCAGCCCCCGCGGAGAGCGCCGAGAGCATCGGAGCGGCAGGCGGCACCGTCACCGCGACCCGGTCGCGCCTGGCCACCGTGATCATCGCGACGCTGGCGTTCACGTATCTGAACCCCAACGTGTACCTGGACACCGTTCTGCTGATCGGCTCGATCGCCGCCACGCACGGCGAGGAGCGCTGGCTGTTCGCCGCCGGTGCCATCGTGGCCAGTATCACCTGGTTCTTCGCGCTGGGCTTCGGCGCCCGGCACCTGGGCCGCTGGCTGCGCACCCCGCGCGCCTGGCGGATCCTCGACACCGGCATCGCCGTGCTGCTGGTGATCATGGGCGTGCTGCTGGTGCTGCCCGTGTTCGCCGGCTGACCGGGCGCCGGCTGACCGGCATCCGCTCTTCAGTCCTCGCCCAGCGGCCTCAGGATGCGCGTGAGGAACCTTCGCGTGCGGTCGTGCTGCGGGTCGCTGAACAGCTGCTCGGGCGCACCCTGCTCCACCACCACGCCGTCGTCCATGAACAGCACACGATCCGCGGCCTCCCGGGCGAAGCTCAGCTCGTGGGTGACGACGACCATGCTCCAGCCCTCATCGGCCAGCTCCTTGATCACCCGCAGCACCTCGCCGACCAGTTCGGGGTCGAGCGCACTGGTGGGCTCGTCGAACAGCAGCAGGTCGGGTCGCAGCGCCAGCGCGCGCACGATGCCCACGCGCTGCTGCTGCCCGCCGGAGAGCTGATGCGGTCTGGCATCCTCCCGGTCGGCCAGCCCCACCCTCGCCAGCAGCGCGCGCGCCTCGGCGACCACCTGGTCCTTCGGCCGGCGCTGCACACGCCAGGGGCCCTCGATCACGTTCTGCAGCACGGTGAAATGCGGGAACAGGTTGTGGTGCTGGAAGACCATCGCCGAGCGGTCCCGCAGCGCCGCGCGCTGCGAGGCGCCGACCCGTGTGGAGAAGTCGATCTCCGGCCCGCCGTCGACGCGGATGCTTCCGCCGTCCGGCGTCTCCAGTCCGTTCAGCGAGCGCAGCACGGTGGTCTTCCCCGACCCGCTCGGGCCGATCAGCACCACGACCTCGCCGCGGTGCAGGGTCAGGTCGATGCCGCGCAGCACCTCGTGCGAGCCGAAGCTCTTGCGCAGGCCGGTCGCGGTCAGCAGCGGAGCACCGGATGCCGCGCTGGACGGAATCCCCTCAGGCAGTGACACGGCGATCCAGTCTCCTCTCCAGAGCGCTCTGCCCGGTGGACAGCACCAGGCAGATCACCCAGTACACCAGGGCCGCGGTCAGGTAGACCACCATCACCTGGTACGACGATGACGCGATCTGCTGCGAGACGCGGAACAGCTCGGTGACGAGGATGGTCGAGGTGAGCGAGGTGTCCTTCACCAACGAGATGAAGGTGTTCGACAGCGGCGGCACCGAGACCCGGGCGGCCTGCGGCAGGATGATGCGCGTCAGCGTGCGCGTGCGGTTCATCCCGATCGTGTAGGCGGCTTCCCATTGGCCCTGCGGGACGGACAGGATCGCGGCGCGCACGACCTCGGCGCCGTAACCGCCGACATTCAGCGAGAGGGCGATGATCGCGCTCGGCCAGGGGTTGATCACGACGCCGATCGCGGGCATCCCGTAGAAGATGACGAACAGCTGCACCAGCAGCGGCGTACCGCGGATGATCGACACGTAGAAGCGGGCGATCCCCGAGACGACCGGGTTCACCGAGATCCGCATCAGCGCCACGACGATGGCCAGCACCAGTCCGAGCGCGAACGAGGCCAGCGCGAGCGGGATGGTGCCGAGCACGCCGCCGAGCGCGATGGGCCCGAGCGAGTTGAGGAACAGCTGCCCGGCATCCATGATCCGACCCTACTTCGTGACGTCTTCGCCGAAGTACTTCTTGCTGATCTTCGCGAGCGTGCCGTCGGCGCTCAGATCCGCGAGAGCGCCGTCGACAGCATCCACGAGCTTCTGCGACTTCTTGGTGAACGCGAAGGCCTGCTTGCCGACCTCATCGGTCTCGGCGGCGATCTTCAGCCCGCTCGGACCATCGGTCTTCTCGTAGTCGAGGTAAGTGAGCTTGTCGTTGATGGTGGCATCCACCCGCCCCTGGCGCAGCAGCGCGACGGCCTGCGCCCAGCCGTCGACGGCCTCCACCTTGGCGCCGGACTTCACGGCCAGGTCGTTCCAGTTGCTGGTGAGCGACTGCGCCGTGGTCTTGCCCTTGAGGTCGGCGAACGAGCTGATCGATGTGTTGTCCTTCGGCACCACGATGACACCGGGCGACACCGTGTACGGCGTGCTGAAGAGGTACTTCGCCTTGCGCTGGTCGTTGATGGTCACCTGGTTGGCGATCACGTCGAACCGACCGGCATCCAGGCCCGCGAAGATCGCGTCCCACTGGGTCTCCTGGAACTGCACCTTGAGGTGGAGCTTGTCGGCGACGACCTTGATGATCTCCACATCGAAGCCGGTGAGCTCGCCCGTGCCGCCGTCGGCGTGGAAGCTGAACGGGCGGTAGGTCCCCTCGGTGGCGACGGTGAGCGTGCCCGCCGCGACCAGCCCGAGGTCGGAGCCCGCCGACGAGGAGCCCGATTCAGGCGCGGCCGTGCTGCTGCATCCGGCCAGCGCGGTGACGGCGACGACCAGTGCGGCTGCGGTGGCGATGAGACGGCGTGACATAAGGGACCTTCCTGAGGTGCGGGGTGCGTGTGCGCGAGTGGTGATGCGCGATCGATTCCAGGGTATTCCGGGCTGATCCGGCACCCGTAGTCGCATGACGTCCGATTGCACGGATGCGGGCGGCACGAGCGCAAGACCCCCGCCGGTGCACCGGGCGGGGGTCTTGGCGGACGGGCTCAGCTGCCCGTCATGATGCGTCAGATGGCGTTGACGTCCAGCGGGATGCCCGGGCCGAACGTGGTCGACACGGTGCCCTTCTGGATGTAGCGGCCCTTCGAGCTCGACGGCTTCAGGCGCACGATCTCCTCGAGCGCGGCGTTGACGTTCTCGCCCAGCTGCTCGGCCGAGAACGAGGCCTTGCCGACGATGAAGTGCACGTTGGCGTGCTTGTCGACGCGGAACTCGATCTTGCCGCCCTTGATCTCCTCCACGGCCTTGGCCGGGTTGGGGGTCACGGTGCCGGTCTTGGGGTTCGGCATCAGGCCACGGGGACCCAGCACCTTGCCCAGACGACCGACCTGGCCCATGAGCTCAGGGGTCGAGACGGCGGCGTCGAAGTCGGTCCACCCGCCGGCGACCTTCTCGATCAGATCGGTGCTGCCGACCTCGTCGGCGCCGGCGGCGATGGCGGCCTCAGCAGCCGGACCGTTGGCGAAGACGATGACGCGGGCGGTCTTGCCCGTGCCGTGCGGCAGCATGACGGTGCCGCGCACCATCTGGTCGGCCTTGCGGGGGTCGACGGCGAGCTTCAGCACGACCTCGACGGTCGAGTCGAACTTCGCCGAACCGGTCTCGCGCGCCAGAGCGACGGCGTCGGCCGGGGTGTAGAAGCGGTCTGCCTCGATCTTGGCGGCGGCAGCCTTGTAAGCCTTGGACTTGGTAGCCATTGTTATCTCCCTCAGCCCTCGACCGTGATGCCCATGGAACGGGCGGTTCCGGCGATGATCTTGGACGCGGCGTCGATGTCGTTCGCGTTCAGGTCGGCCTGCTTCTGCTCGGCGATCTGACGGACCTGCTCGGCGCTGATCTTCGCGACCTTGACGGTGTGCGGGGTGGCGGAGCCCTTCGCGACACCGGCGGCCTTCTTGATCAGCTCTGCGGCCGGCGGGGTCTTCAGGACGAACGTGAAGCTGCGGTCCTCGTAGACGGTGATCTCCACGGGGATGACGTTGCCGCGCTGCGACTCGGTCGCGGCGTTGTACGCCTTGCAGAACTCCATGATGTTCACGCCGTGCTGACCGAGCGCGGGGCCGATCGGCGGCGCCGGGTTGGCTGCACCGGCGTTGATCTGAAGCTTGATCAGGCCGGTCACCTTCTTCTTGGGTGCCATTCTTGTTCCTTTCATCGAGCGGATGCCGGTGGCATCCCTCTCCCGCAACCTCGGCATCTCCGAGGCGCGGTGTCGCTTGCGCGCGAAGCGCAAACCTCTTGATCTTACCCGAAAAGGGCGATCAGAGCATCTTGGTGACCTGCTCGAAGGCCAGCTCCACGGGAGTCTCGCGCTCGAACAGGGAGACCAGCACGGTGAGCTTGCCGGCGGCGGCGTTGATCTCGCTGATCGTGCCGGGCAGGCCCGCGAACGAGCCCTCCTTGATGGTGATGGTCTCGCCGACCTCGAAGTCGACCTCGGCGGCCATCGGACGGGCCACGGCCACGCCGCCCTTGGCAGCGATGGACTTCGCGGTGGGGACGTCCTTGACCTCGACGAGCGACTTCAGCATGTTGAAGGCCTCTTCGAAGCGCAGCGGCGTGGGGTTGTGGGCGTTGCCGACGAAGCCCGTGACGCCCGGCGTGTGGCGCACGACCGACCAGGTGTCCTCGTTGAGCTCCATGCGCACAAGCACGTAGCCCGGGATGCGCACGCGGGTGACCATCTTGCGCTGGCCGTTCTTGATCTCGACGACGTCCTCCATGGGGACCTCGATCTGGTAGATCTCGTCCTCCACCTCGAGCGCGAGCTTGCGCTGCTCGATGTTGGCCTTCACCTTGCGCTCGAAGCCGGCGTACGAGTGGATGACGTACCACTTGCCCGGCATCATGCGCAGGTCCAGACGGAAGGCCTCGTACGGGTCCTCCTCGGCAGGAACCTCGTCGTCGGCATCCGCCTCGTCGTCACCGTTCACGTCGGGGCCGTCGTAGGGAGTCACTTCCTCAGCGGCAGCGGCCTCCTCCTCGGCGGTCTCCTCTGCCACAGCGTCGTTGAGGACCTCGGCGGCTGCTTCAGACTCAGCCGCTTCGTCCAGGTTGAGAGCGTCGTTCACGATCGCGTCCGCCTCCGGGTCTTCGATGTCGATGTCGTCCGTGTCGTCGTCGTACTCCTCGTCGGAGCCGTCCTCGTCCTCCACGTGGAGGGCGACGTTCTCCGCCGATGCGACGGACTGCTCCTGCTCGGCGAGCACGCTGCCCTCCTGGGCCTCGTCCACCTCGCTGGACTGCTCGGCCGCGGTGGCCCAGTCTGCGTCGTCGGAATATCGTTCAGACACGTTGCTTCTTTCCATTCACTGCGATGGCCGGGCGGATGGCGCCGAGCTCGTCGGAGGGTGCGTCAGTCGGGAAGCCCGAACACCAGGTGCGTGACCCAACCGAAGAACGTGTCGAAGCCGTAGACCAGCCCCATCACGATCAGCACGAACACCAGCACCACGACGGTGAACTTGATCAGCTCCTTGCGGGTCGGCGTGACGACCTTGCGCAGCTCGCTCCACACCTGCCGGAAGAACAGCGCGATGCGACCGAAGAAGCCGAGCTGCTTGTCCCGCAGGGAGTACGGGCCTGATGCGACGGCCTCGCCGCCAACGTCGTCCTGATCCATCCTGCAAGTACCTTTCGTGAGTCAGCATGTGTGCTGACGCGCAGGGCGGACAGGAATCGAACCTGCAACCTGCGGTTTTGGAGACCGCTGCTCTGCCAATTGAGCTACCGCCCTAGAGACCGGAAGGCCCCTGGGTCCGCATGCCCGTGTGCCGATGAGGGCACAGTGAAGGATGCAGACAACTGCCCCTCAAGTGTACGGCATCCGATCCGTCTGGCCGAACCGGGCCGGCATCCCGGGCGTGGGAGGGCGTCGGAGCGGTGCCGGTCCGGGGCGGTGCGCGCGCTTCAGAACAGCTGACGCCAGTTGGCCTTGGCCAGGTCCAGCAGCTCGTCGCCGCGGCCGGACATCACGGTGCGGATGGCGTACAGCGCGAAGCCCTTGACCTGCTCGGCCTTGATGGCGGGCGGCATCGACAGCTCCTGCCGCTCGGTGACGACGTCCAGCAACGCGGGGCCATCGTGTGCGAGCACCTCGGCCACGGCATCCAACAGGTCCTCCGAGCGCTCCACGCGACGGGCGAAGATGCCCATGGCCTGTGCGACGGCTGCGAAGTCGGGGTTGTGCAGGTCGGTGCCGTAGGTGACGAAGCCGGCCGCCTTCATCTCGAGCTCGACGAAGTTCAGCGAGGAGTTGTTGACCACGATGGTCTTCACGGGGAGCTTGTTCTGGGTGACGGTGATCAGCTCGCCGAGCATCATCGCCAGTCCCCCGTCGCCCGCCAACGCGATGACCTGCTTGTCGGGCTCGGCCACCTGCGCGCCGATGGCGTGCAGCAGCGCGTTGGCCATGGAGCCGTGGTTGAACGATCCGATCAGGCGGCGCTTCTCGGTCATCGTGAAGTACCGCGCGGCCCACACCGTGGGCGAGCCGACATCGGCCGTGAGGATGGCGTCGGATGCCGCCGCCTCGTCGATCAGGCGGGCGAGGTACTGCGGGTGGATCGGCGCCTTGCCGCGGGCCGGCACGGCCAGGTCGTCGAGCTTGGCACGGGTCTTCCGGTAGTGCGCGGTGGCGTCGTCGAGGTGGGTGCGGTCGGCCTTCGCGGTCAGACGCGGCAGCAGCGCCTCGACGGTCGCCTTCACGTCTCCCACCAGGCCCAGATCGAGCGGATGCCGTTTGCCGAGCTGCTCGCCGCGGATGTCGACCTGGATGGTGGTGGCGCCGTCGGGATAGAACTGCGTGTACGGGAAGTCGGAGCCCAGGATCAGCAGAGCCTCAGCATCGGACATGGCGCGGAAGCCCGAGGCGAAGCCCAGCAGGCCGGTCATGCCGACGTCGAAGGGATTGTCGTACTCGATGTGCTCCTTGCCGCGCAGGGCGTGCACGATGGGGGCTGCCAGCCGGTCGGCCAGCGCGATGACCTCGTCGTGGGCGCCCTCGACTCCGGCGCCGGCGAGGATGGTGACGCGACTGCAGCCGTTGAGAAGCTCTGCCGCTCGATCCAGCTCATCGGCGCTGGGCGTGACGACGGGCGTCGCGCGCGGGATGACGACGGCGCGGTCGTCGGCGATCTCGGCCAGGGCGACGTCTCCGGGGATGACCAGCACCGCGACGCCGCGCTTCTCGATGGCCGAGCGCATCGCGATCTCCATCAGCCGCGGCATCTGCGACGGGTCCGCGACATACTCGGCGTACACGCTGGATTCACGGAACAGCTCCTGCGGGTGCGTCTCCTGGAAGTAGCCGGTGCCGATCTCGACCGTGGGGATGTGCGCGGCGATGGCCAGCACCGGCACGCGCGAGCGGTTGGCGTCGTACAGGCCGTTGATCAGGTGCAGATTGCCCGGGCCGCAGGAGCCCGCCACCACGGCGAGTTCGCCGGTCAGCGCGGCATCCGCCGCCGCGGCGAACGCCGCCGATTCCTCGTGACGGACGTGCACCCAGCGGATCGTGCCGTCCTTGCGGAGGGCGTCGGTGAACCCGTTCAGCGAATCGCCCGGGATGCCGTAGACCCGGTCGATGCCGTTCACCCGCAGCGTGCGGACCATGTTCTCAGCGACGGTCGTCATACGACGAGCCTATGCCGGTGGGGCCGGACAGGGTGGGACGCCGCAGCATCCGTCCTCGGCATCCGCTTGCTCTGGTCGCGTGACGGATCACGGATGCTGCAAGGTGGGCCTCGGCGTGTTGATGAGAGACACGCCGACAGGGCCGCCGCACGTCAGTGATCCGTTACGGGGCGCCTGAGAGCTCGCCTCAGCCGATGCGGATGAGCTTCTTGTTGACGAACTCCTCGGCGGCCAGCAGGCCCAGCTCGCGCGAGGTGCCGCTGCGCTTCACGCCGCCGAAGGGCAGCTCCGGCGAATCGGCCAGCACGAGGTTGACGTAGACCATGCCGGCCTCGATGCCGTTCGCGACCCGCTCGGCCTGCTCGGCATCCGTGGTGAACACGTACGAGCCCAGGCCGAACGAGGTGTCGTTGGCCAGGTGCACCGCGGCGTTCTCGTCGGCCACGCGGTAGACGACCGCCGCGGGCCCGAACAGCTCCTCGCGGTACACATCCATCTCGGGTGTGACATCGGCCAGCACGGTCGGCGAGAAGAAGGCGCCCTCTCGGGTGCCGCCCGTCAGCAGCGTCGCGCCCTGCGCGACGGCAGTGTCGATCTGCTGCTGCAGCCACTCGGCCGCGGCCAGCGACGACAGCGGTCCGAGGATCGTGTCCTCCTGCGCCGGGTCCTGCGCCTCCACGGCGGCGAGGGATGCGGTGAACTTGGCCGTGAACTCCTCGTACAGCCCGTCCACGACGATGAAGCGCTTGGCGCCGTTGCAGGACTGGCCGTTGTTGTCGAGCCTGGCATCCACGGCGCTCTGCACCACGGCATCCAGATCGTCGGTCGAGAGCAGGATGAACGGATCGGACCCGCCCAGCTCCAGCGCCACCTTCTTCAGATTGCGGCCGGCCACCTCGGCGACGGCTGCGCCGGCCCGCTCGGAGCCGGTGACCGAGACGCCGTGCACGCGCGGGTCGGCGATGATGGCCGCCGCCTGCTCGTTGGTGGCGTACACGTTGACGTACCCTCCGTCGGGCAGTCCGGCATCGCGGTAGATGGCCTCGAGCGCAGCCGCGGACTCGGGGCACTGCGGGGCGTGCTTGAGGATGATCGTGTTGCCGATGGCGAGGTTGGGGGCGGCGAAGCGGGCCACCTGGTAGGCCGGGAAGTTCCACGGCATGATGCCGAGCAGGGCGCCCAGCGGCGCGCGGCGCACCACGGCGGTGCCGTCGCCGAGGATCTCCAGCGGCTGGTCGGCGGTGATCTTCTCGATGTTGTCGGCGTAGAACTCGATGATGTCCGCGGCGAACTCCACCTCGCCGACGGCTGCGGCGATCGGCTTGCCCATCTCGCGCACGATGATGGCCCCCAGCTCGTCCTTGCGGGAGCGGTGCAGTTCGGCGATGCGCCGGATGATGACGGCGCGATCGGCGGGCGCCGTGCCGGCCCAGGTGGTGGCGGCGGATGCCGCGCGGGCGATGGCCTCCTCGACCTGCTCATCGGTGAGCGTGTCGTAGGTGGCGAGCGTCTGGCCGGTGGCCGGGTTGACGACGGCGTAGTCGGTCATGTCGTTCCTCTCGTGGAGCGCTTTCGGTCAGCTGTTGGGGAGCAGCGTGTACTTGGTGGACAGGTACTCGTGGATGCCCTCGAGTCCGCCCTCACGGCCGATGCCGGACTGCTTGACGCCGCCGAACGGAGCCGCGGCGTTGGAGACCACGCCCACGTTCAGGCCCATCATCCCGGTCTCCAGCGCGTCGATCATGCGATGACCGCGAGCCAGATCCTCGGTGAACACGTAGCCCACCAGGCCGTACTCGGTGTCGTTGGCCAGCCGCACGGCCTCGGACTCGTCGGAGAAGCGCGAGATGGCCAGCACCGGGCCGAAGATCTCCTCGACGAGGATCTCGCTGCCCGCGGCCACGTCTGTCAGCACGGTCGGCTCGTAGAACGTGCCCTCGCCGTCCACGGCGTTGCCGCCGGCCAGCACGCGGGCGCCGCGCTGCACGGCATCCCCCACCAGCTCCTGCGCCTTCGACACGGCATCCGCGTCGATCAGGGGTCCGATGGTGACGCCGTCCTCGGTGCCTCGGCCGATCTTCATGGCCTGCACGCGCTCGGCCACACGACGGGCGAACTCGTCGGCGACGTCCTCGTGCACGATGAAGCGGTTGGCGGCCGTGCAGGCCTGGCCGATGTTGCGGAACTTGGCCATCATGGCGCCCTCGACGGCCTTGTCCAGGTCGGCGTCCTCGAAGACGACGAACGGTGCGTTGCCGCCGAGCTCCATCGACACCCGCAGCACGCCCTGCGCGGCCTGGGCCATGAGCTTCTGGCCGACCGGGGTCGAGCCGGTGAACGACAGCTTGCGCAGGCGGAGGTCGGCGATGATCGGGCCGGACAGCGCCCCCGAGCGCGAGGTCTGCACGACGTTGACGACGCCCGCGGGGAGCCCCGCCTCTTCGAGCAGCTGGGCGAAGAAGATCGTGGTCAGAGGGGTGAGCGCTGCGGGCTTGACGACCACGGTGCAGCCCGCGGCGAGCGCCGGGGCGATCTTGCGGGTGGCCATCGCGAACGGGAAGTTCCACGGGGTGATGAAGAACGACGGGCCCACCGGGCGCTGCGACACGATCATCCGGCCGGTGCCCTCGGGGTTGCTGCCATAGCGGCCGGTGATGCGCACGGCCTCCTCGCTGAACCAGCGCAGGAACTCGGCGCCGTAGACGACCTCGCCGCGGGACTCGGCCAGCGGCTTGCCCATCTCGAGCGTCATCAGCAGCGCCAGGTCCTCCTTGTGCGCCTGCACCAGGTCGAACGCGCGGCGCAGGATGTCGCTGCGGGTGCGGGGTGCGGTGGCGGCCCAGGCGTCCTGTGCGGCGACGGCGGCATCCAGTGCTCGCATGCCGTCGGCGGGCGACGCATCGGCGATCGAGGCGATCACCTGGTTGGTGGACGGGTCGTGCACGTCGAAGGTGCGACCCTCCTCGGCATCCGACCACTGGCCGTCGATGAAGAGGCCGCCGGGGACGCGTGCGAGGAGTTCCTTCTCGTTCGCTGCGAGAGTGCTCATGTCGTCTCGATTCTGTCTGGGATGTGCTGCGGGAAGTGGTCGGCCGCGACCCGTGATCCCCCGACCGGGGACGCGGCCGACGGTCTAGGAGCGCTTCAGCGCGGCCGCGATGACGTCGAGTCCCTCGTTCAGGAGCTCGTCGCCGATGCTGAGCGGCGGGAGGAAGCGGATGACGTTGCCGAACGTGCCGCAGGTGAGCACGATGACGCCCTCGGCGATGGCCGCCTTGGCGACGGCGCCGGTGAGTGCCGCATCCGGTGCGCCGGTGGCCGGGTCGACGAACTCGGCGGCGACCATGGCGCCGTGACCGCGCACCTCGCCGATGCGCGGGTCGGATGCCTTCAGCGAGTCGAGCCGGGTGCGCAGGATGCTGCCGATCTGCTGCGCGCGCTCGACGAGGCCCTCGTTCTCGAACGCGTCGATGGCCGCCACGGCCGCAGCGCACGCGACGGGGTTGCCGCCGTAGGTGCCGCCCAGGCCGCCCGGGTGCGCGGCATCCATGATGTCCGCGCGGCCGGTGACGCCGGCCAGCGGGAGGCCGGCGGCGATGCCCTTGGCGGTGGTGATCATGTCGGGCTCGATGCCGAAGATCTCGCTGGCGAACATGGCGCCGGTGCGGGCGAAGCCGGTCTGCACCTCGTCGGCGATGAACACCACGCCGTTGGCGCGGCACCAGTCGACGATCGCGCCGAGGAAACCGTCGGCGGGGACGATGAAGCCGCCTTCGCCCTGGATGGGCTCGATGATGACGGCGGCCAGGTTGTCGGCGCCGATCTGCTTCTCGATGAGCGTGATGGCGCGAGCGGCGGCCTCGGGGCCGGTCAGTCCGTCGCGCAGCGGGTACGAGCCGGGCACGCGGTAGACCTCGGGCGCGAACGGGCCGAAGCCGCTCTTGTACGGCATGGCCTTGGCCGTCAGCGCCATGGTGAGGTTGGTGCGGCCGTGGTAGCCGTGGTCGAAGGCCACGACGGCGGGGCGCCCGGTGTGCTTGCGGGCGATCTTGATGGCGTTCTCGACGGCCTCGGCGCCGGAGTTGAACAGCGCGCTCTTCTTGGCGAAATCGCCGGGGGTCAGGCGGTTCAGCGCCTCGGCGACGTCGACGTACGATTCGTACGGCGAGACCATGAAGCAGGTGTGCGTGAACTGCGCGGCCTGCGCGGCGATGGCCGCGGCGACCTTCGGATGCGCGTTGCCGACGCTGGTCACGGCGATGCCGGATCCCAGGTCGATGAGCGAGTTGCCGTCGGCGTCCACGACGACTCCGCCACCGGCTGCGACCACGGAGACGGGCATGGAGTGCGCGACGCCTGCGGCGACGGCATCCGACTTGCGGGCGAGGATCTCTGCCGACCGCGGGCCGGGCAGTGCGGTGACGATGCGACGGACCTGCGGAAGGCCGGGTCCGCCGAGAGGTGTCGTGATGGTCTCGTCGATGAGTGTCATGAGGCGAGGCTACGTCCGCAGCACGACGCACGTCATTGGCCGTCTTGTACAATCGCAATCAATTCTTCGCCGATCTGTACAGAAGGAGCGGATGCTGTGGATCAGACCCCCGCGCCCACGCTGCGCATGCTGCTCGGCCACCGCGAGCTGCGCCTGGCGACCGTGTCCCCCGCGACCGACGAGGCCCTGGACCGCGAGGTGCGCTGGGTGCACTCCAGCGATCTGAGCGACCCCACCCCGTTCCTCTCCGACGACGTGGTCCTGCTGACCACGGGGACGCAGCTGGCCGACCACGACGCCGACGCCGCCACCGGCTACGTCGCGCGGCTCATGCACCGCAGCGTGCGCGCGCTGGGCTTCGGATCCGGCGTGCATCGGCCCGGCGTGCCGGAGGAACTGGTGGCGGCCTGCGCGGATGCCGGACTGCCGCTGTTCGAGGTGCCCTACGACATCCCGTTCCTCGCCGTCGCGCGGGTGCACGCCGAGGCCATCGCCGCGCACGCCTATGCTCGGCGCACCTGGGCGCTGGAGGCGCATCGTGCGCTGGCCATCGCGGCCCTCCGACCGCGCGGACTGGAGTCGGCGTTGTCGGAGCTGTCGCGCCGACTCGGATGCTGGGTCGGGCTCTTCGACGCCGCGGGCGCGCTGGCCCATCAGCATCCGGCCGCTCTCGCGCAGGCAGCGGATGCCGTCACCGCCGGCGTCGCGCAGCTGCTGGCACGCGGGGGCTCGGCCAGCCGCACGATCGAGGACGGATCGGACTCCTTCACGATCCTCACGCTGGGCCGCACCGGCCAGCTGCGCGGGGCACTGGCGATCGCCGCCGTGGCACTGGATGCCGACACCCGTGCGGTCGTGAGCTCGGTCATCGCCATGGCGGGCCTGGCACTGGAGCAGAGCGAGCAGCTGTCGCGTGCCAGGCGCCGACTGAACACGCAGGTGCTGGCCACGCTGCTGACCGACGATCCCGCCCCCGCCCGACGGGTGCTGGGGTCGATGCCGCCAGCCCCCGTGGTCGTCGCAGTGGCCGCGCCGGAGCGCAACGGCCCGTTGATCGACTGGTGGGACCGCGCGGATATCGCGTCTTTCGTCGCGGACTCCGAGGACGGGCTGGTGATGTGCACGAGCGCGGCGGACAGTGCGGCGCTGGATGCGGTGGCTGAGCAGTTCGGCGTGCAGGTGGGGGCATCGGATGCCGTGGACTACGCCGAGTTCTCGCAGGCCCGCGCCCAGGCGTTGACAGCCCTGCGCCGGGGAGGCGCAGGTGTCACACGGTACGCGGATGCGGCATCCGGAGGGGTGCTGGACGCCTTCGTGACCGACGAGGTCCGACTGCTGGCGCGCACGCGACTGGCTCCGCTGCGCCGGCACGACGAGGCCGCCGGCGGCGAGCTCGAGCGCACCCTGCGGGTGTGGCTGGAGCACGATGCGCACGCCGAGCACACGGCCGCGGCTCTCGGCATCCATCGCCATACCCTGCGCGCCCGGATCTCACAGGCATCCGCTCTGCTGGGCTCCGACCTGTCGTCGTTCCCCGCTTGCGCCGAGCTGTGGGCCGCGCTGCGCGCGGCAGAGGGCTCCGGAGGCTGATGCTTCGACGGGCTGCGGATCGTCACGCCGAAGGCCTGACGCCGGCCTTCCGCAGCGCCGCCGACCTGGTTCAGCGCGGGGCGTGCGCCTCGAGGAACTCGTACATGTCGGTGGTGTCCACGCCCGGGAACGCCCCCGTCGGCAGGGTGGCCAGCAGTGTGCGCGGAGTGCGCACGTTCGGCCAGGCCTGATCGCGCCAGCGCGCCTCGAGCTCTGCAGGCGCACGGCGGCAGCAGGTCTCCACGGAGTGCTTGGAGACGCCTCGGTTGGTGGTGTCGCGGCCCACGAACCACTTGGTGTCGTCGAACCGCACGCCCACGCTCACCGAGTGCAGGCCCTCGCTGGATGGTTCGACGCGGGCCGTGCACCAGTAGGTGCCGTTGCCGGTGTCGGTGTACTGGTAGTACGGGTTGAAGCGGTCCTCCACCTCGAACACCTCGCGGCTGGTCCAGCGTCGGCAGCACATCTGCCCCTCGATGGAGCCCAGTCGGTCGGTCGGGAAGTTCACGTCGTCGTTCTCGTACGCCTTGGTGATGGTGCCGGACTCGTGCACCTTCAGGAAGTGCACCGGGATGTCCAGATGCCGGGTGGCGAGATTCGTGAACCGGTGCGCGGCGGTCTCGTACGACACCGAGTACGCGTCGCGCAGGTCCTCGATGGAGATGGCCCGGCGGGCCTTCGCCTCCTTCAGCACCGGCACGACGTGCGCCGCGGGAACGAGGATGGCGCCGGTGAGGTAGTTGGTCTCCACGCGCTGGCGCAGGAACTCCGCATAGCTGCGCGGCTCGCCGTGGCCGAGGATGCGACTGGAGAGCGCCTGCAGCACCGCCGTGCGGGCGTCGCCCTTGGCCGGGATGCTGCGCGAGAGGTACAGCCTGCCGTTGGCGAGATCCGCCACGCTGCGCGTGGACTGCGGCAGGTCGGCCGCGTAGTGCAGGGTGAACCCCAGGTGGGCGGCGATCTCGGATGCCGTGCGCTGGGTGATCGGCCCGCCCGGATGCTTCACGGCCGCGAGGATCTCGGCGGCCTTCGCCTCCAGGTCGGCGAAGTAGTTGTCCTGGCGGCGCATGAGGTGCCGCAGCTCCACGTTGGCGCGCCGGGCCTCCTCGGGGGTGGCCGCACGCTCGTCGCGCAGCCGCTCGATCTCTCCGTGCAGCGCCAGCAGCGCGGCGAGCGCCTCGGACGAGAGCGACTTGCCGATGCGGAACGGCGAGATGCCCAGGGTCTGGAAGGTCTGCCCCTTCATGGCGCGCTCCAGCGCGATCTCCATGGTGCTGCGCTCGTCGAGCGGTTCGCCCTCCAGCAGTGCATCGATCGTGGTGTCCAGCGCACGGGCGATGCCCTGCAGCAGCGTGAGCTTGGGCTCTCGTTTGCCGGTCTCGAACATGGACAGCTGACTGGGCGCACGCCCGATGCGAGAGGCGAGCTCCTCGAGCGTCATCCCCTGCGCGGTGCGCAGCTGACGGATGCGCCTGCCGATGATCAGCGCGTCGGATTCTTCTTCCACGTCCGTGTGGGTCATCGCAGCAGTGTGTCACAAAAACAGAAATTCAACAAAACTTCTCCCCCGATTTGGTCATAGGGACGTTGGAACTTCACGCAGAGTTGAACCCAAGCCACCCCGGCATCCCATCTCACGGAGGAGACAGATCATGAGCATCGCCACTGCCACACGGACCGCCCCGATCAGGATCGTCGACACCGTCGCGACCGCGGGCCCCGCCATCCGCATCACCGGTCCACTGGACGAGCGGTTCGAAGAGATCCTCACGCCGGAGGCCATCGCCTTCCTCGCCGAGCTGCACCACCGCTTCGCCGGCCGCCGCCACGACCGTCTCGCCGACCGGATGCGCCGCCGCTTCGAGATCGGCAACGGCCACGACCCGCACTTCCGCGATGACACCGCGCACATCCGCGAGGACGCCGACTGGCGCGTCGCAGGCGCCGGCCCGGGGCTCGAGGACCGCCGCGTGGAGATCACCGGACCCACCGACCCGAAGATGACCATCAACGCGCTGAACTCCGGCGCGAAGGTGTGGTTGGCCGACCAGGAGGACGCCACCAGCCCCACCTGGCGCAACGTCATCGGCGGCCAGCTGTCACTGCGCGACGCCATCCGCGGTGAGCTGTCGTACACCAGTCCGGAGGGCAAGGAGTACCGGGTCACGGCCGAGCGCACGCCCACCATCGTGATGCGGCCCCGCGGCTGGCACCTGAGCGAGAAGCACATCGAGTTCACCGACCGCACGGGTCGGGTGCTGCCGGCATCCGGTTCCCTGACCGACTTCGGGCTGTACTTCTTCCACAACGCGAAGGCGCTGATCGACTCCGGCCGCGGACCGTACTTCTACCTGGCCAAGCTCGAGTCCAGCGAGGAGGCCCGGCTGTGGAACGACGTGTTCTCCTTCAGCGAGGAGTACCTGGGCATCGAGCACGGCACCATCCGCGCCACGGTGCTGATCGAGACTCTGCCCGCGGCCTTCGAGATGGACGAGATCCTGTACGAGCTGCGCGATCACTGCGCGGGTCTGAACGCCGGCCGCTGGGACTACATCTTCTCGATCATCAAGAACTACCGCGGCCGCGGTGCGCGCTTCGTGCTCCCCGACCGCAGCGAGGTCACCATGACGGTGCCGTTCATGCGGGCCTACACCGAGCTGCTGGTGAAGACCTGCCACCAGCGCGGTGCTTACGCCATCGGCGGCATGAGCGCGTTCATCCCCAACCGCCGCAGCCCCGAGGTCACCGAGCGGGCGCTGGAGAAGGTGGCCGCCGACAAGCGCCGCGAGGCCGGCGACGGCTTCGACGGCACCTGGGTGGCCCACCCCGACCTCATCCCGGCCGCGCAGGCCGAGTTCGACGCCGTGCTGGGCGAGAAGCCGCACCAGTTGGACCGGCAGCGTGACGACGTGCACGTGACGGCGGCTCAGCTGCTGGACCTGCGCATCGGCCGCCCCATCACCGAGAAGGGCGTGCGCGAGAACGTCTCCGTGGCCATCCGCTACATCGAGGCGTGGCTGCGCGGCCTGGGCGCCGTGGCCATCGACGACCTCATGGAGGACGCCGCGACCGCCGAGATCAGCCGCTCGCAGGTGTGGCAGTGGATCCATCAGGACCGCCGCACCGAGGAGGGCGACCTGATCACCGTCGAGTACGTCGAGCGCCTGATCGGCGACATGCTCGCGCAGACCGAGCGGACCGAGGGCGACCGGTTCGACGACGCCGCGGAGCTGTTCCGCGAGGCGGCCCTGCAGCCCGAGTTCCCCGCCTTCCTGACACTGCCCGCGTACGCGCGCTTCCTGACCGACTGACCATCCCCGATCCCCGAAGAGGACATCTCATGACTGACTACCAGGACGACATCGCCGCCATCCAGGAGCTGAAGGACGCCGCCGGCCCCGGCTGGAACGCCATCGACCCCGAATCCGCCGCACGCATGCGGGCGCAGAACCGCTTCCGCACGGGTCTGGACATCGCGCAGTACACCGCCGACATCATGCGCCGCGACATGGCCGAGTACGACGCCGACTCGTCGGTGTACACCCAGTCGCTCGGCGTCTGGCACGGCTTCTTCGGCCAGCAGAAGCTCATCTCCATCAAGAAGCACCTGAAGACGACGAACAAGCGCTACCTCTACCTGTCCGGGTGGATGGTCGCCGCCCTCCGCTCCGAGTTCGGCCCGCTGCCCGACCAGTCCATGCACGAGAAGACGGTCGTCCCAGCGCTGATCCGCGAGCTCTACTCCTTCCTGCGGCAGGCGGATGCCCGCGAGCTGGACCTGCTGTTCACCCAGCTCGACGAGGCCCGCGCCGCCGGCGACGACACCGCCGCGGAGTTCGCCCAGTCGCAGATCGACAGCTTCGAGACCCACGTGGTGCCGATCATCGCCGACATCGACGCCGGCTTCGGCAACCCCGAGGCGACGTACCTGCTGGCGAAGAAGATGATCGAGGCCGGCGCCTGCGCCATCCAGATCGAGAACCAGGTCTCGGACGAGAAGCAGTGCGGTCACCAGGATGGCAAGGTCACCGTGCCGCACGAGGACTTCCTCGCCAAGATCAACGCGGTCCGCTACGCGTTCCTCGAGCTCGGCATCGACAACGGCATCATCGTCGCCCGCACCGACTCCCTCGGCGCCGGCCTCACGCAGAAGATCGCCGTCTCCTCCGTCCCCGGCGACCTGGGCGACCAGTACAACTCCTTCCTGGATGTCGAGGAGATCAGCGAGGCCGACCTGTCCGACGGCGATCTCGTCATCCGTCGCGAGGGCAAGCTGCTGCGCCCCAAGCGCCTGGCCAGCAACCTGTACCAGTTCCGCAGGGGCACCGGCGAGGACCGCGTGGTGCTGGACTGCATCACCTCGCTGCGCGGCGGCGCCGACCTGCTGTGGATCGAGACCGAGAAGCCGCACATCGCGCAGATCGCCGGCATGGTCGACCGCATCCGCGAGGCCGTGCCGAACGCCAAGCTGGTCTACAACAACAGCCCGTCATTCAACTGGACGCTGAACTTCCGCCAGCAGGCCTACGACGCGCTCGCCGAGCTGGGCGAGGACGTCTCGGGCTACGACCGCGACAGGCTGATGAGCGTCGAGTACGACGACACCGAGCTGGCGCGGCAGGCCGATGAGCGCATCCGCACCTTCCAGCGCGACAGCTCGGCCCGCGCGGGTATCTTCCACCACCTGATCACGCTGCCGACGTACCACACCGCAGCCCTGTCGACCGACGACCTGGCCAAGGGCTACTTCGGCGACGAGGGCATGCTGACCTACGTCCGCGACGTGCAGCGCCGCGAGATCCGCGGGGGCATCGCCACGGTCAAGCACCAGAACATGGCGGGTTCCGACATCGGCGACAACCACAAGGAGTACTTCGCCGGGGATGCCGCACTGAAGGCCGGCGGCAAGGACAACACCATGAACCAGTTCAGCTGATCATCTCCGGTCGTTTCGACCCTTCGACAGGCTCAGGGTCCCCGAGACCCCTCCTGCCTGTCGAAACCCCTCGTGAATCGCGTCATTCACGAGGGGTCTCGACGGTGGTGAGGGGTTTCGACGTCCCTGAGCCTGTCGCAACGCCCCCAACCCGCACCCTTCAGGAGACCCCATGATCGCCACCGCCGACCTCTACGACCTGCACGGTGAGAACCTGCAGTCCCTCCCCCTGCAGCTGCGCTCGTTCGGCGCGGTCACGCAGTTCGAGGGCCCCGTCCGCACCGTGCGCTGCTTCCAGGACAACGCCCTGGTCAAGCAGCTGCTGGCCACGCCCGGCGACGGCGCGGTGCTGGTCATCGACGGCGCCGGGTCCCTGCAGACCGCTCTGATGGGCGACATGATCGCGCAGAGCGCGGTGGATGCCGGCTGGGCAGGCGTCGTGATCCACGGCTGCGTGCGCGACAGCGTGGCGCTGCGCGGGATGTCGCTGGGTGTCAAGGCCCTGGGGACCAATCCGCGCAAGAGCGCCAAGGAGGGCCTGGGCGAGGTGGACGTGCCCGTCGAGTTCGGCGGGGTCGTCTTCCGTCCCGGTGCCCGGTTGTATGCCGACGAGGACGGCATCCTCGTCGAGCGCTGATGGCCCTTCGACGCTCAGGGACTCACCCGGTCGCCGAGCCCGGTGTCGTACCGCGGCGTAGCCTGGAAACATGTCCGCTGAGTCGTCTCTGCTGTCCGAAATCGTCGATGAGTTCCTGCGCTCCTACGCGCACGGCTCCCGCCTGCTGGCGGTGTCGAGCCCGGATGCAGAGCGCTCGACCGCCTTCGCGACGGCGCTGTCCGCCGCCTTCGCCGAACGGCAGATCTCGACCACCGCGGTCACGCCGAACGCGCCGGATGCCGACACCCTGCGCTCGCGGGTGGTGGCGCCGTTCCGCGATGCCGGTGCGGACGCCGTGCTGATCGTGGCCGGCGACGAGGGGCTGCTGGATGCCACACGCCGCGGCATGTGGCACTTCAGCGTGTGGCTGCTGGCCGGCAGCGAGGAGCCGCACGACGATGCGACGGTGCTCGTCGACGTCTCCGATCCGCAGCATCCGTTCCGCCGCTTCGCCGACTCCTGCTGACCGCACGCGCGCGGGCGCGCCCGCGTACGATTGAGGCGTGATCGAACGCGCACCTCTCTCCCGCAAGCTCTCCGCCATCGCCGAGTCCGCCACCCTGAAGGTGGATGCCAAGGCCAAGGCCCTCAAGGCCGAGGGCAAGCCCGTCATCTCCTATGCCGCCGGCGAGCCCGACTTCGCCACCCCGCAGTTCATCGTGGACGCTGCGGCCGTGGCCCTGGCAGATCCCGCCAATTACCGTTACACGCCCGCACCCGGCCTGCCCGCGCTGCGCGAGGCCATCGCCGCGAAGACGCTGCGCGACTCCGGGCTGGAGGTCTCCCCCAGCCAGATCATCGTCACCAACGGCGGCAAGCAGTCGGTCTACCAGTCGTTCCAGGCCGTGATCAACCCGGGTGACGAGGTGCTGCTGCCTGCGCCGTACTGGACCACCTACCCCGAGGCGATCCGCCTGGCCGACGGCATCCCGGTGGAGGTCTTCGCCGGCGCCGACCAGGACTACAAGGTCACCGTCGCGCAGCTCGAGGCCGCGCGCACCGACCGCACCACCGTGCTGGTGTTCGTCTCGCCATCCAACCCGACCGGCTCGGTGTACACCGCCGAGGAGACGAAGGCCATCGCCGAGTGGGCCGTCGAGCACGGCATCTGGATCATCTCCGACGAGATCTACCAGAACCTCACCTACGACGGAGTGAAGGCGACCTCGATCGTGCAGGCGCTGCCCGAGGCGGCGAACCAGACCATCCTCGTCAACGGCGTGGCCAAGACCTACGCCATGACCGGCTGGCGGGTGGGCTGGATGGTCGGCCCCGCCGACGCCATCAAGATCGCCGGCAACCTGCAGTCGCACCTCTCCAGCAACGTCAACAACGTCGCGCAGCGCGGCGCCATCGCCGCGCTGAACGGCCCGCAGGACGAGGCCGAGCAGATGCGGCAGGCCTTCGACCGCCGTCGCCGTCTGATCGTCGCAGAGCTGTCCAAGATCGAGGGGATGCACGTGCCCACCCCGCACGGCGCGTTCTACGTCTACCCCGACGTGCAGGGCCTGCTGGGTCGCACCTGGGGCGGCGTGACGCCCACCACCTCGCTGGAGCTGGCCGACCTGATCCTGGACCAGGCCGAGGTCGCGGTCGTCCCCGGCGAGGCCTTCGGCCCGTCCGGCTACATCCGCATGTCGTACGCGCTGGGCGACGACCAGCTGCTGGAGGGCGTGCAGCGCCTGCAGCGCCTGTTCGCCTCCTGATCCTTTTCGCCGAAACCCCTCGTGAATGACGCGATTCACGAGGGGTTTCGACAGTCAGGAGGGGTCTCGGCGCGTTCAGCCCTGGTAGCCGATCAGCCAGCGCACGCCGTGCCGGTCGATCAGAGTGCCGTCGTGGTCTCCCCACGGCCGCTGCTGCAGGGGGTCGATGACCTCGCCGCCCTCGGCGAGCGCGTCGAACCACGAGCTCAGCGTCACGGCATCCGCCGTGCCCAGCAGTGACAGGAACATCCCGGTCATGACGACCGAGGGCTCGCCTTCGGCGGCATCCGCCCCGGCCAGATCGACGGGGCCGCCCTGCAGCATCCCGTGCGCGATCGCCTCTCCGGGACCGTCCGTGCGGCCGGCCTGCGCGTAGGTGAACATTGTCAGCTCGCAGCCGAAGACGGCTGCATAGTTCTGCAGCGCCTCCGCCGCGTCACCGGGGAACAGCAGGTACGGAATGGGTGCGGTCATCCCGCGAGTGTACGCAGAGCGGATGCCGGACGCTACAGCTCCACGCCCACCAGCACGGGCTCGGGCTGCAGCACGAGCCCGAATTCGGCGTGCACCCGGCTCTGAATGAACCGGGCCAGCTCGCTGAGCTCGGCGGCATTCGCGCCGCCGCGGTTGGTGAGCGCGAGCGCGTGCTTGGTGGAGATCGACGCACGCGAGCGCGGCAGCTTGAAGCCCTTGCCGATGCCGGAGTGCTCGATGAGCCACGCCGAGCTGACCTTGACCATCCCCTCCGGGCGCTCGGTGCGCGGCGCCAGGCCGTAGTAGTCCTCCAGGGGGATGACGGTGAGGGTGTCCAGGTCGGGCTCGACGGGCCACCGCGGGCACTCGGCCGGCAGCGTGCGGGCCACGTGCTCGGGCACGATGGCGTTCTGGAAGAACGATCCGGCGCTGTGCGTATCGGGGTCGCCGTCGTTCAGCAGCATCCCCTTCGCCGCGCGAGTGGCGAGGATGCGGGTGCGCAGCCATTCCAGCGGCACCGGCTCGAAGTCCGTAAGTCCCAGCGCGCGTCGCAGCTGCTCACCCCGCACCACCCGTCCTGCAGGTCCGGTGATCGCCAGATCCAGCGTCACCGAGGTGATCACGGCCCGGCGCTCCTGCTCGCTGCCGTAATGGTGCTTGAGCACGGAGGTGCGGAAGCCCAGCCCCAGCTCGGCGGCGGGAACGACGACCGGGACGTCCGCGCCCTCGTCGATGAGTTCCACCTCGACCAGGGTCTCCTGGATCTCCTGCCCGTACGCACCCACGTTCTGCACGGGCGCGGCGCCGACCGTGCCGGGGATGCCGCTCATGGCCTCGATGCCGGCGTAACCGCGCTCGACCGCGTACGCCACGACGTCGTCCCAGCTGTGACCGGCCTGCACGCGCAGGCGGATCCTGCCCTCGTGCGGGGAGGGCAGCTCTTCGATGCCGGTGGTGAGGATGCGGATCACGGTGCCCTCGAACGGCTCGTCGCCGACGAACAGGTTCGACCCGCCGCCCAGCACGAACCAGTCCTCACCCGTCGCCCACGCCTCGTGCAGCGCCTCGATCAGCTGCGCGGTGGTGGGGGCATCCAGCATCCGCTCGGGTGCGGCCCCGGTGCGCAGCGTGGTCAGCTGCCGCAGCGGGATCGGCGTGATCTCAGTGTCCGTCATCTCAGAGCGCGACCCGCAGCTGCGCCTTGACGAGCACGGTGGTCTCGGCGGCCTTCACGGTGAGGTCGATGCGCGCGGAGGTCTCGTCGGCCGCGCCGACCTTGGCCAGCACGTGCACATCGGCGCCGTCCTGCGGGTCGACGAGCACTGGCTTGGTGAACCGCACGCCGTAGTCGATCAGACGCACGTCGGCGGGGAGCGCCGCCAGAACGACGGAGGATGCCAGGCCCATGGTCAGCATCCCGTGCGCGAGCACGCCGGGCAGGCCCACCGAGACGGCGACGTCGTCGCGGTAGTGGATGGGGTTGAAGTCGCCGGATGCTCCGGCGTAGCGCACCAGCGATTCGCGGGTCAGGTGCACGGTGCGCTCGGCGATGACGTCGCCCACGGTGAAATCGCTCATCAGGAGTCCTCCCCCGCGCCCACCAGCAGCACGCTGGTGGCGGTCACGACGTGCTCGCCGGTGGCGTCGGTGATGGTCGCGTCGCTGGTGATCATGGAGTTGCCGCCCAGCGCCCGGATGCCGGTGACGACCAGCTGCGCGGTGAGCTCGTCGCCGGCGACGATGGGGCGGGAGTACGTGAAACGCTGCTCCGCGTGGATGGTGCGCGCCAGCACGATGCCGGAGTCGGGCTCGGCCAGCAGCTGCTGCAGCGTGAGGTCCTGGATGACCATCGCGAAGGTGGGCGGCGCCACCACGTCGGCGTAGCCGGCCGCGCGAGCGGCCTCGACGTCGGTGTGCTGCGGGGCGTCGGCGAAGACCGCGCGCGCGAACTCGCGCACCTTCTCGCGGCCGACGAGGTAGGGGGCCGTCGGCGGGAACTCCCGGCCGACCAGATCGTTGTTCACGGGCACCTCTCGATCCTATCCGGGGCGCCCGATGCGCGTCCCGCCGTGCCGACCGGGGATTCTCAGCGGGTGCGGAGGGCCTTGATGCCCATCTGGACGGCGATGGCGACGATGTACACCGCGAACAGCACGTTTGCGCTGACGGGGTCGAGGAGGGTGGCCAGCCACGCCCCGAGCGCGGTCATGGTGCAGGCCGAGAGTCCGATGATCCCGGCGCCCACCAGGTCGACGTTGCGATGGCGCAGGTTGCCGATGGTGCCCGACACCGCGGTGGGGATCATCATCATCAGCGAGGTACCCTTGGCCACCAGGTCGCTGGTGCCGAAGACCACCATGAGCGCGGGGACGATGATCACGCCGCCGCCGACGCCGATGAGCCCGGCGACGACCCCGGTGAGCATGCCCACCAGCACCAGCCCGACGCCGTTGAGCCAGGTGAGGTGGAACACCGACTCGCGGGACGGGATGACCACGAACAGGCTCACGAGCACGACCAGCAGGAAGACCACGAAACCCCAGCGCAGCGCGCGCTGCGAGATGCGCGGCATGAGCCGCGATCCGATCTGCGCACCGACGACGGCCCCCGCTGCGAGGAGAAGAGCCGCGACCCACGCCACCGATCCCGAGGCTGCGTACGAGATGACCCCCACCGTCGCCGTGGGGACGATGGCCGTCAACGACGTGCCCGCCGCCCGGCGCTGGTCGAAGCCCATCATCAGCACCAGCATCGGCACGATGACCGTGCCGCCGCCCACCCCGAACAGTCCCGACAGGAGGCCGGCTGTGAGGCCGATGATCACGAAGCCGAGGTAGGCCCGAGGCCCTCGGGTCAGGGCCTGTTCCTCGTGCACGAGAACAGACTATCCCGAGGGCCCCGCACCCATGGCGGCGCTCTAGCGCTCGACCTCCTGATCCGCGAGGATCGGCACCGCGATCGTCTCGGTCAGATGCTGCTCGTAGCGGTGCTGCCGCCGGCGCAGCCACAGCGCGCCGAGGATCAGCACCACGAGCACTCCGTACGCCGCCGCCGCGAAGGGCTGCATGACGAGCGTGGACAGGTCGCCCTGGCTCAGCTGGAGCGCCTTGCGCATCTCCGCCTCTCCCATCGGCCCGAGGATCATGCCGACCACCAGCGGTGCAACCGGCACGCCGAACCTGCGCATGAAGTAGCCCAGCACGCCGATCACCAGCAGGATGATGACGTCGGCGATGTTGAACCTGATCGCATACGCGCCGAACGCCGCGAACATGAGGATGCCGGCGTACAGATACGGTCGCGGGATCTGCAGCAGCTTCACCCACATGCCCACCAGAGGCAGGTTCAGCACGATGAGGATGAGGTTGCCGAGGTACAGGCTCGCCACCAGCGCCCACACCAGCGCGGGTTGATTGCTGAACAGCTGGGGGCCGGGCTGGATGCCGTAGGACTGGAACGCGAACAGGATGATCGCAGCCGTGGCCGTGGTGGGAAGCCCCAGCGTCAGCAGCGGCACCAGCACTCCGGCGGCGGCGGCGTTGTTGGCGGCCTCAGGCCCCGCCACGCCCTCGATGGCCCCGCGACCGAACTCGTCCTTGCGCTTGGAGAGCTTGCGCTCGGTCGCGTAGGAGAGGAATGTCGCGACATCCGCACCACCGGCGGGGATGGTGCCGATCGGGAAGCCGATCGCCGTGCCGCGCAGCCAGGGACGCCAGGAGCGGCGCCAGTCCTCCTTCGTCATCCAGGTGCGCCAGCCCTTGGTGACCGGGATCACGTCGACACCGCCGTGCCGCAGCCGGGAGGCGACGTACAGCGTCTCCCCCACGGCGAACAGCCCGACGGCGACCAGCACCACGCTGATGCCCTCGCCCAGCTCCGGGATCCCCAGCGTGTACCGCTGCTGCCCGGACAGCATGTCCGTGCCGATGAGTCCGATGAACAGGCCGATGGCCAGCGACAGGACACCGCGGGAGACGGACTTGCCCATCAGCGCGCCGACGGTGATGAAGGCGACCACGATCAGCGCCAGCTTGTCCGCGGGCCCCAGTGAGACGGCGAAGTCGGCCAGGATCGGCGCCAGCAGCGTCAGTCCGACGGTGGCGATGGTGCCGGCCACGAACGACCCGATGGCCGCCGTCGCCAGCGCAGCAGCACCGCGGCCGACCTTCGCCATCTTGTTGCCTTCTATGGCCGTGACGATGGACGCCGATTCACCTGGCGTGTTCAGCAGGATGCTGGTGGTCGAGCCGCCGTACATGCCGCCGTAGTAGATGCCGGCGAAGGTGATGATGGCGGCCGTCGCGTCCAGCGTGTAGGTCAGCGGCAGCAGCAGCGCCACGGTCATGGCGGGGCCGATGCCGGGCAGCACGCCCACGGCGGTGCCGATGAAGACGCCGACGAACGCCCAGATCAGGTATTCGGGCTGCAGGGCCGTGGCGAAGCCCTCCAGGAGCAGACTCCAGCTGTCCATCAGAACATCCCTCCCAGCCAGCCGAACGCCGGCCCCCAGGGCAGTGAGAGTCCCAGCATCCCGCCGAACACGATCTGCACGGCCAGCGCGACGACCAGTCCGATCAGGAATCCGAGCCACCAGCGCCTGGCGCCGAGGCTCCACGCCACCAGGCCGAACAGCACGGCGGCGGCGGGTGCCCATCCGATGGCGTCGATCAGCAGCATGTGCACGATCAGCGCGCCCACGATCTTGGCGAGCGTGAGCCAATCCGTCTTCGCGTCGGGGTCGATGTCCTCGCCGTCGTCGGGTTCCGCGCGATGACCGCGCAGCACGGTCACGACCACGGAGGCGGCGACGGCGATGAGCAGCACGGAGACCGCGATCGGGAACACGGTCGGGCCGACCTGGATGCCGACCGGCACATGGATGCCGAAGGCGCCGATCAGCGCGAGGACGCCGACGACGAGCATGAGCAGGGCGAAGACGAGTTCCCCGACGGGAACCCGTGGGGCGGGCCGAGTCTCCTCGGCCCGCCCTTTCGCCCCGATGAGCGGGGCGGTCATGTCAGATCAGTCCGATGTTCTTCAGCGTGGCGGTGACGTCGGAGATGTTCTGCGTCACGAACGCGTCCAGCTCGGATCCCGTGAGGAAGGCATCTGCCCAGCCCTTGGTCTCCAGCTCCTTCTTCCACTGATCCGAGTCGTGCATCTCCGTGACGATGCGCTCCAGCTCCGCACGATCCGCGTCGGAGATGCCCCCCGGCGCGATGACGCCGCGCCAGTTGGTCAGCACGACGTCGTAGCCCGCGTCGGTGATGGTGGGCACGTCCGGCAGCTGCGCGACCGGCTTCTCGCTGGAGACGGCGAGCGCGCGCATCTTGCCCGCCTCGATGTGCTGCTGGAACTCGCCGACGCCGGAGATGCCGGCGGCGACCTTCCCGCCCAGGATCAGCGAGACCGCCTCCCCACCGCCGGAGTTGGGCGTGTAGTTCAGCTTGGCGGGGATGTCCGCGGCGGCGACGCCCGCGGCATCCAGCAGGAGGCCCGCGAGGATGTGGTCCGCGCCGCCGGCGGACCCGCCGGTGACGGTGACCGCCTGCCCCTTGGCCACGATGTCCTCGACGAGATCCTTCAGGTCCTTGTACTTCGAGTCGGCGGGGACGACCACCACGAGCGGCTCATCCGTCAGTCGCGCGATGGGGGTGGTGTCCTCCAGGCGCACCTTCGAGCCGTTGGTCTCGATGGCGCCGACCATGACCAGGCCGTTGACCATGAGCGTGGCGGGGTCCTTGACGTTGGCCAGCTGCGCGAGGCCGATCGTGCCGCCGGCGCCGCCGACGTTGGTCACCGGCGCCGAGCCGACGACGTCCTGCTCCGTGAGGACCTTCGCCATCGTGCGACCGGTCTGGTCCCAGCCGCCGCCGGGGTCGGCGGGGACGATGATCGAGACGTCCTTGAACGACGAGGCGGAGTCTCCCGCCGCGGCGTCCGATTTGTCACCGGTGGACTGCGCCGAGCATCCGGCGAGGGTGAGCGCGCCGACGGCCGCGATCGCGATGAGGGCACTGCGTGATTTCTTCATTCGCTCCTCCTTGAGCGGTGTAGGGATGACGCCACGCTATGCAGTCCGCCCTGCCTGGCCGCGCTTCGGAAACCATTGGTCGCGTTAGGAAAGTATTGGTCGCAGATGCCGTCCAGACCGGTTCCCGCCCCTCGCGCGCACAGGGGAGAATGGTCGGGTGACCTCGATGATGAAGCACGCGTCCCCGCGCACGCACGGCGGCGGGATGACGCTGCGGGTGCAGCTGATCCTGCTGCAGGCGCTCATCGTCGCGGTCGTCACGCTCATCGCCGGTGTCACAGCCGGTCTCATCCAGGCCCACACCGTGCGCGACGCATACGAGGACAGGATGCTGGCGGTCGCCCAGTCCATCGCGTCGATGCCGGCCATCCGCGCGGCCATGGACGATGCCGACCCGCCTGCGACCATCCAGCCGCTCGCCGAGGCCATCCGCCGCGCCTCCGATCTCACCTACGTCGTGGTCGCCGACGCCGACGGCATCCGCTACTCGCACCCCAATCCATCGCGCATCGGCGAGCGCGTCTCCACCGACCCCTCCATCCCGCTCGCCGGCGAGATCTACATGGGCACCCAGACCGGCACCCTGGGGCCGTCGTGGCGGGTCAAGGTGCCCATCTTCTCGGACGAGTCGACAGTGATCGGGACGGTGTCCATCGGCATCCTCGAATCAGAAGGCGTCGGCGAGTTCACCGGATACCTGTTCTGGATCATCGGAGCGATGCTCGGCGCCGTGGTGCTCGGAGTCTTCGGCTCAGCGTGGGTGACCTCGGTCATCCGGCGTCGCATCCACCGACTCGAACCGCATGAGATCACGGCGCTGGTGCGCAACCAGGAGACCACGCTGCACCGGCTCAGCGAGGGCGTGATCACGGTCGACGCCGATGGCATCATCACTCTCGCCAACGACGCCGCGGCGCGGCTGCTGGGAGTGGATGCCGCGGAGCTGACCGGCACCCACGCCTCGAGCGTCCTCGATGAGGAGCTGCTGTCGGTGCTCCGTGACGGTGAGGATGCGGGCCGGCCCGTGATCATCGGCAGCAGCGTGCTCGTCGCCCGCGGCACCGGCGCCCGCGTGGAGGGAGCCGCCGCGGAGTCGACGCTGCTCCTGCGCGATCACACCGAGCTGCACGACGTGGTCCGTCGTGTGGAGGCCGCGGACGCCATCCTCGCGTTCCGCCGCAGGGCCGGCCTGCCGAAGGGACTGAGCGCCGAGACGCTCGAGCGCGTCTCCACCGCGCTCATCCGACTTCCGGACGCCTCCGCAGCGGAGCTCGGCGAAGCGCTGTCGATCTCACGGGTCAGCGCCCGCCGCTATCTCGAGCACCTCGCGAGCACGGGCCGCGCACTCCGGTGGCTGGATTACGCCACCAAGGGCCGGCCCAGCACGCGCTACCGCGCGAATGAGCCGCTCAGCACCACTGCGACTGTGTCCCAGACTGTGCGAGACTGACTCCCAGAACCGCCCGTATGCCTGACACGGGCGATCGATCGAAGGAGATCACATGTTCCACAGCGCCTACCCGGATGTCGAGATACCGAACGTCTCGATCTACGACTACCTCTTCGCAGATCTCGATGAGCAGACGCTGGACCGCGTCGCCATCGTCGACGGCGCCTCAGGTGCGGAGACCACCTATCGCCAACTCGTCGGCCAGATCGGACTGTTCGCCGGGGCACTGGCGGCCAGGGGCATCGGAGTGGGCGACGCCGTCGCCGTGCTGTGCCCGAACGTGCCCGCGTTCGCGACGGTCTTCCACGGCATCCTGCGCGCGGGCGCGACCGCCACGACCATCAACTCCCTGTACACGGCGGACGAGATCGTGAACCAGATGCAGGATGCCGAGGCATCCTGGCTCGTCACGGTCTCCCCGCTGCTCCCGCACGCTCAGGCCGCCGCCGAGCGGCTCGGGCTTCCCGCCGATCACCTCCTCGTGCTCGATGGCGCCGAGGGGCACCCGAGCCTGCGCGATCTGCTCGGCGAGGGGCACCCGGCCCCGGATGTCACGTTCGATCCGGCCACCCACCTGGCCGTGCTGCCGTACTCCTCGGGTACCACCGGGCGCCCGAAGGGCGTGATGCTCACACACCGCAACCTCATCGCCAACGTCGCGCAGGTGATCCCGACCACCGACATCGGCCCGGAGGACCGCCTGCTGGCCGTGCTGCCGTTCTTCCACATCTATGGCATGACCGTGCTGCTGAACTTCGCGCTGCGCCGGCGCGCAGGGCTCGTCACCATGCCCAAGTTCGATCTGCTGGAGTTCCTGCGCATCATCCAGGAGCACCGCACCACCTGGGTCTTCATCGCGCCGCCGATCGCCGTTGCGCTGGCCAAGCATCCCGTCGTCGATCAGTACGACCTGTCGGCCATCAAGGTGATCTTCTCGGGCGCGGCGCCGCTGGATGGCGCACTGGCCGCGGCCGTCGCGAAGCGCCTGGACTGCGAGGTCGTGCAGGGCTACGGGATGACCGAGACCAGCCCGGCGGTCAACATCATCCCCGCAGGCGTCGACGGCATCGACAAGTCGTCGATCGGTCCGCTGATCCCGAACACCGAGGCGCGCCTGGTCGACCCCGACACCGGCGCGGACGTCGAGGCGCCCGCATCGGGCACGAGCGTGCCCGGCGAGCTGTGGGTCCGAGGACCGCAGGTGATGGTCGGCTACCTCAAGCGCCCCGAGGCGACGGCCGAGATGCTGGATGCCGACGGCTGGCTGCACACCGGGGACATGGCCACGGTCACGTCGGACGGCATCTTCCGGATCGTCGACCGGCTCAAGGAGCTCATCAAGTACAAGGGCTACCAGGTGGCCCCGGCCATCCTGGAGGCGGTGCTGCTGGAGCATCCGCAGATCGCGGATGCCGCGGTCATCGGCGCGAACGACGCCGACGGGCAGGAGGTGCCGAAGGCCTTCGTCGTGCGTCAGGCCGGCGCCGAGCTGTCCGCCGATGACGTGATGGATTTCGTCGCCTCCCGCGTGGCGCCGCACGAGAAGGTGCGCATCGTCGAGTTCATCGACGTCATCCCCAAGTCCAGCTCCGGCAAGATCCTCCGCAAGGATCTGCGCGTGCGGGCCTGAGGCTGTCGCCTCCGGCATCCGCCGACGCCGGCATCCGCACCGGACGCGAAAGAGCCCGCCGCCCCTGACGGGGTGGCGGGCTCTTTCGCGAGCTGTCGCTGCGGCTTACTTGCCGGCCTCGACGAAGCCGGCGGCCTCGGCGGCCTCAGCGGTGCGGAACCACACCTCTGCGACGGTCGCGTCGTACCACTGGCCACCGGGGCGGTGGAACTTCATGGAGTCCTTGTTGCCCTTGATGTCGAAGCCCTCGGGAGCGGAGCCGTCCTCGAGGGGAGCGGCGGAGTCCTCACCGAAGCCGCCATCGACGAGAGCGGCCGGAGCGGCGGTCTCCTCCGCGGGAGCCTCCTCGACCTTCGCGGCCTTGGCGGGCTTCTCGGCCTTGGCTGCGGGCTTGGCGGCCGACTTCTTCACCTTGGGGGTGACGGGCTCGAGGACGAGCTCGATCACGGCCATGGGAGCGTTGTCGCCCTTGCGGTTGCCGACCTTCGTGATGCGGGTGTAGCCGCCCTCGCGGTCGGCCACCAGCGGCGCGATCTCGTTGAAGAGGATGTGCGCGGCGTCCTTGTTGGAGCGCAGGACGGTCAGCGCACGACGACGGGCGTGCAGGTCGCCGCGCTTGCCGAGCGTGATGAGGCGCTCGGCCAGCGGACGCAGGCGCTTCGCCTTGGTCTCGGTCGTCTTGATCGACTTGTGGGTGAAGAGCGCTGCCGCGAGGTTCGCGAGAAGAAGGCGCTCGTGGGCGGGGCCGCCTCCGAGGCGGGGACCCTTAGTGGGCTTGGGCATAATCGTGTGACTTCCTGGTCAGAAAAGGTCGGGTTTCAGAAGGACTCGTCTTCGCCTGCGCTGTAGAAGTGGGCGCCGTCGAAACCGGGCACCGAATCCTTCAGCGACAGACCGAGCGAGACGAGCTTGTCGCGCACCTCGTCGACCGACTTCTGTCCGAAATTGCGGATGTTCATCAGCTGCGTCTCGGAGAGGGCGACCAGCTCCGAGACCGTGTTGATGCCCTCGCGCTTGAGGCAGTTGTACGAGCGCACCGACAGATCGAGGTCCTCGATCGGCATGGAGAGCTCGCTGGAGAGGACAGCCTCGACCGGCGCGGGGCCGATCTCGATGCCCTCGGCCTCGACGTTCAGCTCGCGAGCGAGTCCGAACAGCTCGGTGAGGGTCTTGGCTGCCGACGCGACGGCGTCGCGGGGGCTGATCGCCGACTTCGTCTCGACGTCGAGGACGAGCTTGTCGAAGTCGGTGCGCTCGCCGGCGCGGGTGGCGTCGACGCGGTAGGCGACCTTCAGAACGGGCGAGTAGATCGAGTCGACCGGAATCTGACCGGCCTCGGCGTACTCGTTGCGGTTCTGCGACGCCGACACGTAGCCGCGGCCGCGCTCGATGGTGAGCTCCAGCTCGAAGCGAGCGGTGTCGTTGAGCGTGGCGATGACCAGGTCGGGGTTGTGCACCTCGACGCCGGCAGGGGCCGAGATGTCGGCCGCGGTCACCTCACCGGCACCTGTCTTGCGCAGGTACGCGGTGATGGGCTCGTCGCGCTCGCTGGAGACGACCAGCTGCTTGATGTTGAGGATGATCTCGGTCACGTCCTCCTTCACACCGGGGATCGTGCTGAACTCGTGCAGCACGCCATCGATGCGAATGGTGGTGACGGACGCGCCGGGGATCGACGAGAGCAGGCTGCGACGCAGCGCGTTGCCGATCGTGTATCCGAAACCGGGCTCCAGCGGCTCGATGACGAACCGGCTGCGGTTCTCGGAGATCTTTTCCTCGGTGAGAGTGGGACGCTGTGCAATCAGCACTATGTGTTCCTTTCGATCACATGCCCGCTATATGACATGTGTGTGGTGAGGTCTTGAGTTTTGGAGTTCTGCGGGCGGTGATGCCGGTCCCCGTGGTGGGGACCGGCATCACCGTGCGAGATCAGACGCGACGGCGCTTCGGCGGACGGCAGCCGTTGTGAGCCTGCGGGGTGACGTCCTGGATGGACCCCACCTCGAGGCCGGCGGCCTGCAGCGAGCGGATCGCGGTCTCGCGGCCCGAACCCGGACCCTTCACGAAGACGTCGACCTTCTTGACGCCGTGCTCCGCGGCCTGACGGGCAGCGGACTCCGCTGCCATGCCGGCGGCGTACGGGGTCGACTTGCGCGAGCCCTTGAAGCCCACGCCACCCGACGAGGCCCAGCTGATGACAGCGCCGGACGGGTCGGTGATCGAGACGATGGTGTTGTTGAACGTCGACTTGATGTGGGCCTGGCCCAGCGCGATGTTCTTCTTCTCCTTGCGGCGCGGCTTGCGCGCGGCGGCCTTGGGTGCAGCCATGAAAGTGTTCTCCTATTCCCTGGCCGCTTAGCGGGCCTTCTTCTTACCGGCGACGGTGCGCTTCGGGCCCTTGCGGGTACGGGCGTTGGTCTTGGTGCGCTGGCCACGGACCGGGAGACCGCGACGGTGGCGGATGCCCTCGTACGAGCCGATCTCGACCTTGCGGCGGATGTCAGCAGCGACCTCGCGGCGCAGGTCACCCTCCACCTTGTAGTTGCCTTCGATGTGGTCGCGCAGCGCCACGAGCTGGTCGTCGGTGAGGTCCTTGACGCGGATCGACTCGTCGATCTCGGTGGCCTTGAGGATCTCCACCGAACGGGTGCGACCGATGCCGTAGATGTAGGTGAGGGCGATCACCACGCGCTTGTCGCGCGGGATGTCAACGCCGGCAAGACGTGCCATGCGGTATCTCCTGGAGTGTTGTGGAGGTGTGGAGCAGCATCCGTTCCCGGGCCTCCGCCCCGAGGTGTCCGCCTCCGAAGAGGCATCCGATGCTGCCTGTGTTTCGATATTGAGTTGTTCAGTGCCGGGCCGGATGCCGAAGCCTCAGACCCGGCCCCTGCTCAGCCCTGGCGCTGCTTGTGGCGCGGGTTGCTCTTGCAGATCACCATGACGCGTCCGTGACGACGAATCACGCGGCAGTGGTCGCAGATGGGCTTGACGCTGGGGTTGACCTTCATGATGTTTCCTGTTCGCTGTCCTCACCGTGCGGGCGCAGATGCGCCCGGGGTGTTACTTCTCGACCGATCAGCGGTAGCGGTAGACGATGCGGCCACGGGTCAGGTCGTAGGGCGAGAGCTCCACGACCACGCGGTCCTCGGGGATGATGCGGATGTAGTTCTGCCGCATCTTTCCTGAGATCGTCGCCAGAACCTTGTGGCCGTTGCTGAGCTCAACGCGGAACATCGCATTGGGCAGAGCCTCGGACACGACGCCCTCGATCTCGATGACACCGTCTTTCTTAGCCATAGCCTCGCTGACGCTTCTGCAGATCGGTCGATCTGCGGTGGATGGGTGATGATCGGTGCGGCCTCTTCCGGACACGCCGGAACATGGCACAAGGCACCAAAGATCTATGTTAGACCGTCTGTGCCGCAGCGGCAACTCGGGGTCAGCTGATGAGCTTGACGAGCTTCTGCAGGTCGGCCTGGTTGCTCAGGTCCAGACGCTTCCCGTTGATCTCCACGGTGGGCGTGGCGTTGATCTGGTGGCTGTCGGCCTGCGCGGCGCCGAACTTCTTGTAGGTCTCGTCCGTGATGCACGAGGCGGACTTGTCAGCCCCCGCCTGCTTCGCGAAGTCGGCGAGCTGGCTGGTCTCCAGTCCCGGGGTGTTCTCCTCGGGCTGGTTGTCGAAGAGCAGCTGGGCGAAGGCCAGGTACTTGTCGGGCTCCTGCGAGGCGACGCACACCGCAGCACCCGCCGAGCGTGAGGAGTACTCGGTGTTCTGCGAGTAGCGATCCAGGATGGCGATCGGATGGTAGGACAGCGTGATCTTGTTCGCCTCCGCGGCCTTCTCGAGCGAAGGCCCGAACTGCTCCTCGAAGTTCTTGCAGACCGGGCACTGGAAGTCGACGAAGACGGCGACCTTGTCCTTGCCCGTGCCGAACGAGATCGCGCCGGTCTCAGCGCTGAACGCCTTGCTGCTGGCCGGCGCGGGCCCGCCGTCGGTCGCCCGGTTGTTCATCCACACCACGACCACGCCGAGTGCGATCAGCACGACGACGACAGCGGCGGAGATGCCGATGACGAACCAGTTGGGCTTGCTCTGAGCCTGGGCCATGACAGTCCATTCCTCCTACGACGGTTGACAACCTATTGTGCAGTGCCGAGACTATGCCCCGCCTGTGCGCTGACCGGCGCTGAGAACGCGGCGGCGGACTACGGGATCGGGACGGGCACCACGCCGAAGGGTGCGAGACCCGCGGCGCCGCCGTCGACTGCGGTCAGGACCCAGATGCCGTCGGCGTGCACGGCGATGCTGTGCTCCCAGTGCGCGCCGTCGGTGCCGTCGACGGTCGTCACGGTCCAGTCGTCGTCCTCGACGAAGGTGGCCTCTCCCCCGGCGGTGACCATCGGCTCGATGGCGAGGACCAGCCCGGAGCGCACCTCGGGGCCGGCATCCGGAACCTGATAGTTGAAGACGCTCGGCGCCTCGTGCATCTTCCGTCCGATGCCGTGGCCGACGTACTCCCGAAGGATGCCGTAGGGTCTGCCGGACACGGCGGAATCGCCCTGCGCGAGGATGTGGTGCTCGATGGCGGTACTCACGTCGTTGATGTGCTCGGCGGTCGCGAGTGCTGCGATGCCGGCCCACATGGAGCCCTCGGTGACCTGGGACAGCTCCTCGCGGCGCGCCACGACCTCAGGCCGGTCCCGATCCGGCACGACGAACGTGCGGGCGCTGTCGCCGTTCCAGCCCTGGTACTGCGCGCCGCAGTCCACGGAGACGATGTCACCGGGCTGCAGCACCAGGTCGCCGGGGATGCCGTGCACGACCTGCTCGTTGACCGAGATGCAGGTGGTGTGGCGGTAGCCCCGGACGAGCTTGAAGTTGGACTCCGCTCCTCGATCCGCGATCAGGCGATCCGCCGCGGCATCCAGTTCCGCCGTGGTGACGCCTGCCCGCACCAGCGGTGCGACGGCATCCAGTGCCGCGGCCGTGATGAGCCCGGGCTCGACCATCGCACGCAGCTGCGCCGGGGTCTTGTAGATCGACTTGCGGAACATCCGGATCAGACCAGCGCGCCGATGCCTCGGGCGCCGAGCGCCGCGGAGATGCGCGCGGTGATCTCGTCCAGCGATCCCACCCCGTCGATGCGGTCGACGATGCCGCGGGGCTCGTACACCGAGATGATCGGAGCGGTCTCGTGCTCGTAGATGTCCAGACGGTGGGCGATGGCCTCGTCGGTGTCATCCGAGCGGCCCTGCTCGACCGCACGCAGCCGCAGGCGGGAGATGCTCTCCTCGCGCGGAACGTCCAGCAGGATGATCGCGTCCAGCGCGGTCCCGCCGTCGGCGAGGAACGCGTCGAGGTGACCCACCTGCGCGGTGTTGCGCGGGTACCCGTCCAGGAGGAAGCCGTTCGCGGCATCATCCTGCGAGAGACGATCCCGCACGATCTCACTGGTCAGCTCGTCGGGCACCAGGTCGCCGGCGTCGAGGATGGCGGTGACCTGCTTGCCCAGGTCGGTGCCCTCCTTGATGTTGGCGCGGAAGATGTCGCCGGTGGAGACCACGGGGATGCCGAGGGCCTGTGCCACCCGCACACCCTGGGTGCCCTTGCCGGAGCCCTGCGGGCCGACGATGAGGAGTCGTGCGGATGCGGTCATCTGAGGAGCCCTTCGTAGTGGCGCTGCTGCAGCTGCGCGTCGATCTGCTTCACGGTCTCGAGTCCGACACCGACGATGATGAGGATCGAGGCGCCGCCGAACGGGAAGTTCTGGTTGGCCTGCACGGTCGCCAGGGCGATCAGCGGGATCAGCGCGACGATGCCGAGGTAGAGCGATCCGGGGAACGTGATGCGGGTGATCACGTAGTCCAGGTACTCCGCCGTGGGGCGACCGGCGCGGATGCCGGGGATGAACCCGCCGTACTTCTTCATGTTGTCGGAGATCTCGACGGGGTTGAACGTGATCGCCACATAGAAGTACGTGAACGCGACGTTCAGCAGGAAGTAGATCAGCATGTACAGCGGCTGGTCGCCCGAGACCAGGTAGGTCGACACCCACGCGACCCAGGCCGGCGGCTCGGAGCCGTCGGTGGGCGTGTTGAACTGCGCCACCAGCATCGGCAGGTACAGCAGCGACGAGGCGAAGATGATCGGGATCACGCCCGCCATGTTGACCTTGATCGGGATGTAGGTGTTGGTGCCGCCGTAGGTGCGACGCCCCACCATGCGCTTGGCGTACTGCACGGGCACGCGGCGCTGGGACTGCTCGACCCAGACGATGAGCGTCATGACCGCGAGGCCGACCACCATCACCATCATGAACACGTCGAAGCCCTTGGCCTCGAGGATGCCGCCCATGGCGCTCGGGAATGTCGCCGCGATGGAGACGAAGATCAGCAGGGACATGCCGTTGCCGATGCCCTTCTCTGTGACGAGCTCGGCCATCCACATGATCAGGCCGGTGCCGGCGGTCATCGCCATGATGATCAGCATCTGGGCCCACCACACGTCGTTGGTGAGCAGGTGCTGGCAGGCCCCTGCGGCGTTCTGCCCGAACAGCTGACCGCTGCGGGCCACCGTCACCAGCGTGCTGGACTGCAGCAGCGCGAGCGCGATGGTCAGGTAGCGGGTGTACTGCGTGAGCTTGGTCTGGCCCGCCTGACCCTCCTGATGAAGGGTCTCGAAGTGCGGGATGACCACGCGCAGCAGCTGGATGATGATCGTCGCGGTGATGTAGGGCATGACGCCCAGGGCGAAGATCGACAGCTGCAGCAATGCGCCGCCGGAGAACAGGTTGACAAGACCCAGCAGGCCGTCAGTACCGGCGCTGTCGGCAAGGCACTTCTCGACGTTGGGGAAGTGCACGAACGGCGAGGGCACGTTCGAGCCGAGTCGGTAGATGGCGATGATGCCGATGGTGAAAAGGATCTTCGCACGCAGATCAGGCGTGCGGAAGATTCGCGCGATGGCGCTAAACAAGGGCGTTCCTCCTGAAGGGATTGCCGAACCTCGAAGGACGGCCGAAAGTCCAGGGTAACGCACAGGAGGGGCCGGATTCGCTCCGACCCCTCCCAGCGTTCACAGCTGTTGGTTCAGTTGACCGAACCGCCGGCGGCGACGATCTTCTGCTCGGCGCTGCCCGAGACCTTGTCGACCGACACGGTGAGCTTGACCGAGATGTCGCCGTCGCCCAGGACCTTGACCTTCTCGTTCTTGCGCACGGCGCCCTTGGCGACCAGGTCGCTGACGGTGACGTCCCCACCCTTCGGGTAGAGCTCGGCCAGCTTGGCCAGGTTCACGACCTGGTACTCGACGCGGAACGGGTTCTTGAACCCGCGCAGCTTCGGGGTGCGCATGTGCAGCGGCATCTGCCCACCCTCGAAGCCGACGCGCACGGTGTTGCGGGCCTTGGTGCCCTTGGTGCCGCGACCGGCGGTCTTGCCCTTGGAGCCCTCACCGCGACCCACACGGGTCTTCGCGGTGTTGGCGCCGGGGACCGGACGCAGGTGGTGCACCTTCAGGACGGCGGGACGCGCAGCCTCGGGCTCGGCCTTCTTGGCCGGAGCCTTCTTGGCGGCGGTCTTGGCCGGAGCGGCCTTGGCTGCTGCCGGCTTCTTGGCGGCGGTCTTCTTCTCGGCCTTCTCGGCCTCGACGGCTTCGTTCTTCTCAGCCATTAGTCGATCTCCTCAACCTTGACGAGGTGAGCGACGGCACGGACGTAGCCGCGCGTCTGCGCGTCGTCCGGACGGACGACGGAGTCGCCGATGCGCTTGAGTCCGAGCGAACGCAGCGTGTCGCGCTGGTTCTGCTTCTCACTCACCTTGGACTTGATCTGCGTGACCTTGAGGCGCTCGGCCATCAGGCACCTACCTTCTGCGCGGCGGCGGCAGCAGCCTTCGCCTCGTTGCGGATGATGATCTCCGGCACGACGGCGTCGTAGTCGAGGCCACGACGGGCGGCGACGGCGCGGGGCTCCTCGAGCGCCTGCAGCGCCTCGACGGTCGCGTGCACGATGTTGATCGTGTTCGACGAGCCGAGGGACTTCGACAGGACGTCGTGGATGCCGGCGCACTCGAGCACGGCGCGGACCGGGCCACCGGCGATGACACCGGTACCGGCGGCGGCCGGACGCAGCAGCACCACACCGGCGGCGGCCTCACCCTGCACGGGGTGCGGGATGGTCGAGCCGACGCGCGGCACGCGGAAGAAGTTGCGCTTGGCCTCTTCGACGCCCTTCGAGATCGCCAGGGGCACCTCGCGAGCCTTGCCGTAGCCGACACCCACCAGACCGTTGCCGTCGCCGACGACCACGAGAGCGGTGAAGCTAAAGCGACGACCGCCCTTCACGACCTTCGAGACGCGGTTGATGGTGACGACGCGCTCGAGGAACTGGTTGTCCCCGCGGTCGCGCGAGTTGCGGTCGCGGCCCTGGCCGCGCTCGCGACCGCCACGGCGGTTGTCGCGCTGCTCGCGCTGCGGCTCAGCCTGAGCCTCGGCAGGAGCGGTCTCGGTCACTTCGTTCTCCTTGTTGTCACTCACAGTGCCAGCCCCCCTTCACGGGCGCCTTCGGCGATGGCTGCGACACGACCCGCATAGCGGTTGCCGCCACGGTCGAACACTGCCTCGGTAAAACCGGCGGCCTTGGCGCGCGCGGCGAGGAGCTCGCCCACCTTGCGGGCCTTGGCGGTCTTGTCACCGTCGAAGGAGCGCAGGTCGGTCTCGAGCGTGGAAGCGGATGCCACGGTGTGGCCCTTGCTGTCGTCGACGAGCTGCACGAACACGTGGCGCGCGGAGCGGTTGACGACCAGGCGCGGCCGCACATCGGTGCCGACGATCTTCTTGCGAAGACGCGTGTGGCGACGAGCGCGGGCGGCGGACTTGGACTTGACAGCCATGGTTACTTACCAGCCTTTCCGGCCTTGCGACGCACGACCTCGCCGGCATAGCGAACACCCTTGCCCTTGTAGGGCTCCGGCTTGCGGATCTTGCGGATGTTGGCAGCTGCCTCGCCGACAGCCTGCTTGCTGATGCCGCTGACGGTGAGCTTGTTCGTGCCCTCGACCGTCAGGGTGATGCCGGCGGGCGGGTCGACCAGAACCGGGTGCGAGAAGCCGAGGGCGAACTCGACCGAGCCGCCCTTCTGCTGCACGCGGTAACCGGTGCCGACGACCTCGAGGCCCTTGGAGTAGCCCTGGGTCACGCCGATGATGTCGTTGTTGATGAGCGTGCGGGTCAGGCCGTGAAGCGACCGCGACTCGCGCTCGTCGTCGGGGCGGGAGACCAGAACCTGGTTCTCCTTGACCTCGACCTGGATGGGAGAGGCGACCGTCAGGGTGAGCTCACCCTTGGGGCCCTGCACCTTGACCGCGCTGCCGTCGACCGAAACGGTCACGCCAGCGGGGATCTCGATGGGAAGTCGTCCAATGCGCGACATGTCAGATCACCACACGTAGGCGAGAACTTCTCCGCCCACGCCCTTCTGCTCAGCCTGACGGTCGGTGAGAAGACCGGAGGAGGTGGACAGGATGGCAACGCCCAGGCCGCCGAGGACCTTGGGCAGCTCGGTCGACTTCGCGTAGACGCGGAGACCGGGCTTGGACACGCGCTTGATGCCGGCGATGGAGCGCTCACGGTTGGGGCCGTACTTCAGCGACAGCGAGAGGGTGCTGCCGACGCGGGCGTCCGTGACCTCGAAACCGGCGATGTAGCCCTCCTGCTGGAGGATCTCGGCGATGTTCGTCTTCAGCTTGCTCGACGGCATCGACACGGAGTCGTGGTGCGCCGAGTTCGCGTTGCGCAGACGGGTCAGCATGTCTGCGACCGGGTCTGTCATTGTCATGTTGTGTTTCCTTTGTTCATGAGGTTCCGGCTGCCGTTACACGACAGACGGCCTTCAATGAGAGCAGTGCGTCCGAGCGGACGCACAATCTTCAAGTGTACGGCACAGCAGTCGCGCACTTCGACGGGCTCAGCGATCCGAGGATCGCCGAGCCCGTCGATGCGTCACGCTGCGGCGTCGGCCGACTTGAACGGGAAGCCGAGCGCCTTCAGCAGCGCGCGACCCTCCTCGTCGGTCGTGGCGGTGGTCACGACGGTGATGTCGAAACCACGGACACGGTCGATCTTGTCCTGATCGATCTCGTGGAACACGCTCTGCTCCTGGAGACCGAAGGTGTAGTTGCCGTTGCCGTCGAACTGCTCGCCCGACAGGCCGCGGAAGTCGCGGATGCGGGGCAGAGCGAGGTTCACCAGGCGGTCCAGGAACTCCCACGCGCGGTCACCGCGAAGGGTGACGTGCGCACCGATGGCCTGGCCCTCGCGCAGCTTGAACTGCGCGATGGACTTGCGCGCCTTGGTCACGACGGGCTTCTGGCCGGTGATCTTGGACAGGTCCGCGATCGCACCGTCGATCACCTTGGAGTCACGAGCTGCCTCGCCGACACCGGTGTTCACGACGACCTTGACCACGCCGGGGATCTGCATGACGTTGGCGTAGCCGAACTGCTCCTGCAGAGCCTTCTTGATCTCGGAGTTGTACTTGGCCTTCAGGCGGGGCTGCACCTTGACAGCCTCCGCAGCCTCAGTCGCTGCCATCAGAGGTCCTTACCTGACTTCTTCGCGTAGCGCACGCGGACCGTGCGCTTCACGCCGTCCTTGACCTGCTCCTCGACCCGGTGGCCGACACGGGTCGGCTTCTTGGTCGAGGGGTCCACGACGGCGACGTTGGAGATGTGGATCGGGGCCTCGACGGTCTCGATCCCACCCGTCTTGGTGCCGCCCTGCGACTGGCCGACGCGGGTGTGCTTGGTGACGTAGTTCACGCCCTCCACCACGACGCGGTTCTGCTCGACGAGGACCTCGAGGACCTTGCCCTGCTTGCCGCGGTCGCCGCCCTTGTCCTGCTTGCGGCCGGCGATGACCTGAACCAGGTCACCCTTCTTGATGTTCGCCATGATCAGATGACCTCCGGGGCGAGCGAGACGATCTTCATGAACTTCTTGTCACGAAGCTCGCGGCCGACCGGTCCGAAGATGCGGGTGCCGCGGGGCTCCCCGTCGTTCTTCAGGATGACGGCGGCGTTCTCGTCGAACTTGATGTACGAACCGTCTGCACGACGGGTCTGCTTGACGGTGCGGACGATGACGGCCTTGACCACATCGCCCTTCTTGACGTTTCCACCGGGGATCGCGTCCTTCACCGTCGCGACGATGGTGTCGCCCAGGCCCGCGTAACGGCGGTTGGAACCACCGAGAACGCGGATCGTGAGCAGCTCCTTCGCGCCGGTGTTGTCGGCGACCTTGAGGCGGGACTCGGTCTGGATCACTTTGCCTTCTCCAGGATCTCCACCAGACGCCAGCGCTTGGTGGCGCTCAGCGGGCGGGTCTCGTCGATGACCACCAGGTCACCGACGCCGGCGGTGTTGTTCTCGTCGTGCGCCTTGACCTTGGAGGTCTGGCGGATGACCTTGCCGTACAGCGGGTGCTTCACCCGGTCCTCGACCTCGACGACGATGGTCTTGTCCATCTTGTCGCTGACGACGTAGCCGCGGCGGGACTTGCGGTATCCGCGGGCGCCGGCCTCGCGCACGTCGTGCGCGGAGTGCTCGGCGGCCTCAGCTGCCTTCTTCTCAGCCATTACTCGGCCTCCTCCTTCGGCGCGTCGGCCTCTGCGGCCTTCTTCGCCTTCGACTTGGACGCCTTCTTGGCCGGGACCTCGGCGGGAGCGGGCGTGGCACGGATGCCCAGCTCGCGCTCGCGGATCACGGTGTAGAGGCGCGCGATGTCGCGCTTGACGGCGCGGATGCGGCCGTGGCTCTCCAGCTGGCCGGTGGCCGACTGGAAACGGAGGTTGAACAGCTCCTCCTTGGCCTTGCGCAGCTCCTCGACGAGGCGCTGGTCTTCGAACGTGTCGAGCTCGGCGGGTGCGAGCTCCTTGGTGCCGATCGCCATTACGCGTCGCCCTCCTCGCGCTTGATGATGCGTGCCTTGAGAGGCAGCTTGTGAATGGCCCGGGTCAGAGCTTCGCGTGCGAGCTCCTCGCTGACGCCCGCGACCTCGAAGAGGACGCGGCCCGGCTTGATGTTGGCGACCCACCACTCGGGGGAGCCCTTACCGGAACCCATGCGGGTCTCGGCGGGCTTCTTGGTGAGGGGACGGTCGGGGTAGATGTTGATCCACACCTTGCCGCCGCGCTTGATGTGACGGGTCATCGCGATACGAGCGGACTCGATCTGACGGTTGGTCACGTACGCGGGGGTCAGCGCCTGGATGCCGAAGTCCCCGAAGGAGACCTTCGTGCCGCCGGTGGCCTGGCCCGAACGCGTCGGGTGGTGCTGCTTGCGGTACTTGACCTTGCGTGGGATGAGCATTATGCCGACGCTCCTTCTGCGACCGGTGCCTCGTTGCGCGGGGCGCGACGACGGTCGCCGCGCTCGCGCTGCGGCTTCATGTTCGCCTGCTCGCGTGCGAGCTCCTTGTTGGTGAGATCGCCCTTGTAGATCCAGACCTTCACGCCGATGCGGCCGAAGGTGGTCTTGGCCTCGTAGAAGCCGTAGTCGATGTTCGCGCGCAGCGTGTGCAGCGGCACACGACCCTCACGGTAGAACTCGGAGCGGCTCATCTCCGCGCCGCCGAGGCGGCCGGAGACCTGGATGCGGATGCCCTTGGCGCCGGCGCGCTGAGCGCCCTGCAGACCCTTGCGCATCGCACGACGGAACGCCACGCGAGCAGACAGCTGCTCGGCGATGCCCTGTGCGACCAGCTGAGCGTCGGCCTCGGGGTTCTTGACCTCGAGGATGTTCAGCTGGATCTGCTTGCCGGTGAGCTTCTCGAGGTCGCCGCGGATGCGCTCGGCCTCGGCGCCGCGGCGGCCGATCACGATGCCCGGACGCGCGGTGTGGATGTCCACACGCACGCGGTCGCGGGTGCGCTCGATCTCGATGCTGGACACGCCGGCACGGTCGAGCTGCGTCAGCAGCAGACGACGGATCTTGATGTCCTCGGCGACGTAGTCGGCGTAACGCTGGCCGGGCTTCGTCGAGTCCGAGAACCAGCGCGACACGTGGTCCGTGGTGATGCCGAGGCGGAAGCCGTACGGGTTGACCTTCTGGCCCATTACTTGCTCGCCTTCTTCGTCGTGGCCGCCTCGGCCGCGTCAGCGACCTCGGGGGTGGCCAGCACGACCGTGATGTGGCTCGTGCGCTTCTTGATCTGGAACGCGCGGCCCTGGGCGCGGGGCTGGAAGCGCTTGAGCGTCGTCCCCTCGTCCACGTACGCGTTCTTCACGTACAGGTCCTGCTCGTCCAGGTACTCGCCGTCGCGATCCGCCTTGACCTGCGCGTTCGCGATGGCAGCGTGCACGAGCTTGTAGATGGGCTCGCTCGCACCCTGCTGGGCGAACTTCAGGATGGCCAGAGCCTCCTGCGCCTGCTTGCCCTTGATGAGGGCGACGACGCGGCGGGCCTTCTGAGGTGTCACGCGGATGTGCTTGACACGTGCGATCGATTCGACCATCAGCGACGCCTCCCCTTCTTGTCGTCCTTCTCGTGGCCGCGGAAGGTGCGGGTGGGCGCGAACTCGCCCAGCTTGTGGCCGACCATGGTCTCGGTCACGAACACGGGGATGTGCTTGCGACCGTCGTGGACGGCGATCGTGTGACCCAGCATGGCCGGGATGATCATCGACCGGCGGGACCAGGTCTTGATGACGTTCTTGGAACCGGCCTCGTTCTGACCGACCACCTTGCGAAGCAGGTGCTCGTCGACGAAGGGGCCCTTCTTAAGACTGCGTGGCATCTTCCTCTACTCCTACTTGCGCTTCTTGCCGGCGTTGCGGCGACGCACGATGTACTTGTCGGATTCCTTGTTGGCGTGACGGGTGCGACCCTCAGCCTGGCCCCACGGGGAGACGGGGTGACGACCACCGGACGTCTTGCCCTCACCACCACCGTGCGGGTGATCCACCGGGTTCATGGCGACACCGCGGACGGTCGGGCGGACGCCCTTCCAGCGCAGGCGGCCGGCCTTGCCCCAGTTGATGTTGGACTGCTCGGCGTTGCCGACCTCGCCGATGGTCGCGCGGCAGCGCGCATCGACGTTGCGGATCTCGCCGGAGGGCAGACGCAGCTGAGCGTAGGGACCGTCCTTGGCGACCAGGCGCACGGAGGCGCCGGCCGAACGGGCCAGCTTCGCACCGCCGCCGGGACGCAGCTCGATCGCGTGGATCACGGTACCGGTGGGGATGTTCTTCAGCGGCAGGTTGTTGCCCGGCTTGATGTCGGCGCTCGCGCCCGACTCCACGACGTCGCCCTGCTTCAGCTTGTTCGGAGCGAGGATGTAGCGCTTCTCGCCGTCGAAGTAGTGCAGCAGCGCGATGCGCGCGGTGCGGTTGGGGTCGTACTCGATGTGAGCGACCTTGGCGTCGATGCCGTCCTTGTCATTGCGACGGAAGTCGATGACACGGTACTGGCGCTTGTGACCACCACCGATGTGACGGGTCGTGATGCGGCCCTGGTTGTTGCGACCACCGGTCTTGGCGAGCGGACGCAGCAGCGACTTCTCCGGCGTCGATCGGGTGATCTCAGCGAAGTCGGCCACCGACGAGCCGCGGCGACCCGGGGTCGTGGGCTTGTACTTGCGAATAGCCATTATTAGTCCTTATCCCCCGGTCAGCCGACTGCCGTGAAGATGTCGATGGAGCCCGACTTCAGCGCGACGATGGCGCGCTTGGTGTCCTTGCGCTTGCCGGTGCCGAAGCGGGTGCGACGGGCCTTGCCGACGCGGTTGATCGTGTTGACCGAAGCCACCTTGACGCCGAAGATCTTCTCGATGGCGAGCTTGATCTCGGTCTTCGAGGCGCGCGGGTCCACCAGGAAGGTGTACTTGCCCTCGTCGATGAGACCGTAGCTCTTCTCGGAGACGACCGGGCCCAGGATGATGTCGCGCGGGTCCTTGTTCAGGGCCGTGGCGAGGATGTTCTGCTCAGTCATGCCGAGACCTCCTCGGTTGCGCCGGTCTTCGAGGCGATGAAGCCCTCGAGGGCGGCCTTGGTGAAGACGATGTCGTCGGAGACGACCACGTCGTAGGCGTTCAGCTGGTCGAAGCTGAGCACGTGCACGTTCGGCAGGTTCCGAACGCTCTTGAAGGTCAGCTCATCGCTGCGCTCGATGACGACGAGCACGTTCTTCGGACCGGCGACGGCGGCGAGCAGGCTCGCAGCGGTCTTGGTCGAAGGGGTGCTGTCGGCGACGAACGCCTCGACTGCGTGCAGGCGCTCACCGCGGAAGCGGTCGCTCAGTACACCCAGCAGGGCGGCGGCGATCATCTTCTTGGGGGTGCGCTGCGAGTAGTCGCGCGGCTTCGGGCCGTGGACGATGCCACCGCCGGTCATGTGCGGCGCGCGGATGGAGCCCTGACGGGCGTTACCCGTGCCCTTCTGCTTGAAGGGCTTGCGGCCGGCACCGGAGACCTCACCACGACGCTTGGTCGAGTGGGTGCCCTGTCGTGCGGCAGCGAGCTGCGCGATGACGACCTGGTGGATCAGCGGGATGTTGGTCTTGACGTCGAAGATCGCGGCGGGCAGCTCGATGGAGCCTGCCTTCTTGCCGTCGACCGCGAGGACGTCGAGCGCGAGAGTCGAGTCAGCCATGCTCAGGCACCCTTCACTGCGTTGCGGACGAAGACGATGCGACCGCGGGCACCGGGGACGGCGCCCTTGACGAGCAGCAGACCCTTCTCGGCGTCGACGGCGTGCACCGTGAGGTTGAGGACGGTCACGCGCTCGCCGCCCATACGGCCGGCCATGCGCATGCCCTTGAAGACGCGGCTCGGGGTCGACGATGCGCCGATCGAACCGGGCTTGCGGTGGTTGCGGTGTGCACCGTGGGACGCCGAGACGCCCTTGAAGTTGTGGCGCTTCATCACACCCGCGGTGCCCTTGCCCTTGCTGGTACCGACGACGTCGACCAGCTGGCCGGCCTCGAAGGTGCCGTCGACCGTGAGCTCCTGGCCCAGCGCGTAGTCAGCGGCATCCGCGGTGCGGATCTCGGTGACGTGGCGACGCGGCGTGACGCCGGCGGCCTCGAAGTGAGCGGTCAGGGGCTTGGTGACCTTGCGGGGGTCGATCTGGCCGTAGGCGATCTGGACGGCGTTGTAGCCGTCCTTCTCGGGGGTCCGGATCTGGGTGACCACGTTGGGGGCCAGCTCGATGACGGTGACGGGAACGAGCTTGCCGTTCTCGTTCCACACCTGGGTCATGCCGAGCTTGGTGCCGAGCATGCCCTTGGAGATCTTTGCGTTGGTGTCAGTCATGTCGAGCCTCAGAGCTTGATCTCGATGTTGACATCGGCAGGCAGGTCGAGACGCATCAGCGAGTCGACGGCCTTGGGCGTCGGGTCGACGATGTCGATCAGACGCTTGTGGGTGCGCATCTCGAAGTGCTCGCGGCTGTCCTTGTACTTGTGGGGCGAACGGATCACGGCGATCACGTTCTTCTCCGTCGGAAGCGGCACCGGGCCGACGACAGTCGCGCCCGCACGGGTCACGGTGTCGACGATCTTGCGCGCCGACGTGTCGATGACCTCGTGGTCATACGACTTCAGGCGAATGCGGATCTTCTGTCCCGCCATTGTCTGCTCTCTCTCTTCAGGCGTCTTACCGTCCGGGGCCGGGTGACCCTGGGGCATTGGACGCACGTCGGCGCAGTTGCGCCTCGGCGCTTGCGCACCACTGTTCTCTTGTCACACCGAAGGCGCCGGCACGGTGTGCCCGCGTCATCGAGTGGGAGTGTTCTGCTGCCCGCGGCCTAGAACCCTGCGCTCCCGCGCCGTCTATGCACTGTCGTAGCAGTGATCCCGCGCATCCGTAAGGGCACAGGAATGTGGAACCTGTCTATTCTGCCATGCCGGATTCGACTACTGCAAACCCGGGCGTGTCGCGGGTCGTTCAGGCCGTGCGAAGCGACGCTGGGCGGGGCATCCCCATGCCCCGCCCAGCGTCTTGGGAGGCCCGGCGGGAGGGGATCCGCCGAGCAGGAGGCGCCGGCGAGAAGGGATGCCGGCCGCCTCGAACAGGGACGCGACGAAGCCGTCGCGCGGACATGGCGGCGCATCGGTACTGGACCCGCGTGATGCGCATGGTCTTCCCCATGATGAATCCCCCAGCCATTCGAGCACTGTGCCCCCACAGTGCTCCTGCCGCACAGAACCCCAGGCGGCGCCCTCAGTATATGGGACGAACCTGATCGAGGGAACAGGAAGGGGCGATGCGCCGAAGCGCACCGCCCCTTCCGGACGTGATGAGTGGTCTCACTCGTTCCCGACAGCCTTGTCGACGTTGTCACGGACGGAGTCGATCTGCTCCGCAGCGCCCGGCGCGACCTTCTTGGCCAGGTCGGCGGCGCCGTCGAGCAGCTTGTCGCTGACGCCCTCGGCCTGCTCGCTGTGGAGAGCCTGATCGACCTTGTCCTTGTTCTGCTCGAACAGGTCCTTGCCCTTATTCACCAGATCTTCGATGCCCATGGGTTTCCTCCCCCTGTCGTTTCACGCAGCACTCTGCGTCACCTCCTTTCTACGCAATTCGAGACCGATGCGACAGAGGGAATCGCGCGCTGGGACGACGAAGAGGGGCCGGGCCCGAAGGCCCGACCCCTCTCTTGAGGATCAGTCAGATCACTTGTTGATCTTGGTGACCGTTCCGGCGCCGACGGTGCGGCCACCCTCGCGGATGGCGAAGCCGAGGCCCTCCTCCATGGCGATCGGCTGGATCAGCTCGACGGCCATGTCGGTGGTGTCGCCGGGCATGACCATCTCGGTGCCCTCGGGCAGCGTGATGACGCCGGTGACGTCGGTGGTGCGGAAGTAGAACTGCGGACGGTAGTTCGTGTAGAACGGGTTGTGACGGCCGCCCTCGTCCTTCGAGAGGATGTAGGCGGTGCCCTCGAAGTTGGTGTGCGGGGTGATCGAACCCGGCTTCACGACGACCTGGCCGCGCTCGACGTCCTCGCGCTTGGTGCCGCGGAGCAGCAGACCGCAGTTCTCGCCGGCCCATGCCTCGTCGAGCTGCTTGTGGAACATCTCGATACCGGTGACCGTGGTCTTCTGCGTCGGGCGGATCCCGACGATCTCGACCTCGGAGTTGATGGCCAGCGTGCCGCGCTCGGCGCGGCCCGTGACGACGGTGCCACGACCGGTGATCGTGAAGACGTCCTCGATGGGCATCAGGAAGGGCTTGTCGCGGTCGCGCTCCGGGTCGGGAACGCTGTTGTCGACGGCCTCCATGAGCTCGAGGATCGAGTTGACCCACTTCTCCTCGCCGTTCAGGGCGCCGAGAGCCGACACCTTGATGACGGGAGCGTCGTCGCCGGGGAAGCCCTGCGACGAGAGCAGCTCGCGGACCTCGAGCTCGACGAGCTCCAGGATCTCCTCGTCGTCGACCATGTCGCTCTTGTTCAGGGCGACGAGCAGGTACGGCACGCCGACCTGCTTGGCCAGCAGCACGTGCTCGCGGGTCTGAGCCATCGGGCCGTCGGTGGCGGCGACCACGAGGATCGCGCCGTCCATCTGAGCGGCACCGGTGATCATGTTCTTGACGTAGTCGGCGTGTCCGGGGGCGTCGACGTGCGCGTAGTGGCGCTTCGGGGTCTCGTACTCGATGTGCGAGATGTTGATGGTGATGCCGCGCTGACGCTCCTCAGGAGCGGAGTCGATCGACGAGAAGTCGCGGACGACGTTGACGTCGGACGGGTACTTGTCGGCGAGCACCTTCGAGATCGCGGCAGACAGCGTGGTCTTGCCGTGGTCGACGTGACCGATCGTTCCGATGTTGACGTGCGGCTTGGTCCGCTCGAACTTGGCCTTGGCCACTTGGTCCTCCTCAGGACGTTCGCGTAGAGATAGACGGGCACTGGATTGTGACCGGCTCCCTACTGATTTCGGTTTCTCAGTTTAGTGGAGAGTGAATGTGAAGTTGTGGGGTATCCGGGATGCACCGCCTGAGCGGCGCATCCCGGATGAAGGACTTACTCGCCCTTGGTCTTCTGGATGATCTCGTCGGCGACGGCACGCGGAACCTCAGCGTAGCTGTCGAACTCCATCGAGTACACCGCACGGCCCGAGGTCTTCGAGCGCAGGTCGCCGATGTAGCCGAACATCTCGGACAGCGGCACGTGCGCACGGACGACCTTGACGCCCTGAGCATCCTCCATGGACTGGATCTGACCACGACGGGAGTTCAGGTCGCCGATCACGTCGCCCATGTACTCCTCGGGCGTGCGGACCTCGACGGCCATCAGCGGCTCGAGCAGCACCGGGTTGGCGCGCTTGATGGCCTCCTTGAAGCCCATCGAGCCGGCGATCTTGAACGCCATCTCCGAGGAGTCGACGTCGTGCGACGCGCCGTCGAGCAGGATGGCCTTCACACCCACGATCGGGTAGCCGGCCAGGGCGCCGGCGGACATGGCGTCCTGGAAGCCCTGGTTGGTCGGCTCGATGTACTCGCGCGGGATGCGGCCACCGGTGACCTTGTTCTCGAACTCGTACGTCTTGTCGCCCGTGACTTCGAGAGGCTCGATCGTGAACTGGATCTTGGCGAACTGGCCCGATCCACCGGTCTGCTTCTTGTGCGTGTAGTCGTGCTTCTCGACGGCCTTGCGGATCGTCTCGCGGTACGCCACCTGCGGCTTGCCGACGTTGGCCTCGACCTTGAACTCGCGCTTCATGCGGTCCACGAGGATGTCCAGGTGCAGCTCGCCCATGCCCTTGATGGTCGTCTGACCGGTCTCGGGGTTCAACTCGGTGCGGAAGGTCGGGTCCTCCTCGGCCAGCTTCTGGATCGCGGTGCCCAGCTTCTCCTGGTCGGCCTTGGTCTTCGGCTCGATGGCGACCTCGATGACCGGCTCCGGGAACGTCATCGACTCGAGGACGACCGGGTGCGCCGGGTCGGCGAGGGTGTCACCGGTGGTGGTGTCCTTCAGGCCGATGACGGCGTAGATGTTGCCGGCGGTCAGCGCGTCGACCGGGTTCTCCTTGTTGGCGTGCATCTGGAAGATCTTTCCGATGCGCTCCTTCTTGCCCTTGGTCGAGTTGATGACCGCGGAGCCGGAGTCCAGGTGACCGGAGTACACGCGCACGTAGGTCAGACGACCGAAGAACGGGTGCACGGCGACCTTGAAGGCCAGCGCGGAGAACGGGTCGTTGGCGTCGGGGTGACGCTCGATGACGATCTCCTCGTCCTTCGGGTCGTGCGCCTCGATGGCGCCCACGTCCAGAGGGTTCGGCAGGTAGTCGACGACAGCGTCCAGCATCGGCTGCACACCGCGGTTCTTGAACGCCGAGCCGCACAGCACGGGGTAGATCTCGTTGGCGACGACCAGCTTGCGGATGGCGCCCTTGATCTCGGGGATCGTGAGCTCCTCGCCGCCGAAGAACTTCTCCAGCAGCGCGTCGTCGGTCTCGGCGACCGTTTCCAGCAGCTGCTGGCGGTACTCCTCGGCCTTCGCCTGGAGGTCGGCGGGGATCTCCTGCACGTCGTAGTGGGCGCCCATGGTCACATCGCCCTTGGCGTCGCCCTCCCACACCAGCGCGCGCATCTCGATCAGGTCGACGACGCCGATGAAGTCGCTCTCGGCGCCGATCGGGAGCTGCAGCACGAGAGGCTTGGCGCCCAGGCGCTTCACGATGGTGTCGACGGTGTAGTAGAAGTCCGCGCCGAGCTTGTCCATCTTGTTGACGAAGCAGATGCGGGGCACGTTGTACTTGTCAGCCTGACGCCACACGGTCTCGGACTGGGGCTCGACGCCCTCCTTGCCGTCGAAGACGGCGACGGCACCGTCGAGCACGCGGAGCGAGCGCTCCACCTCGACCGTGAAGTCCACGTGTCCGGGCGTGTCGATGATGTTGATCTGGTTCTTGTTCCAGAAGCAGGTCACGGCCGCGGACGTGATGGTGATGCCGCGCTCCTTCTCCTGCTCCATCCAGTCGGTCGTCGAAGCGCCGTCGTGGGTCTCGCCGAGCTTGTGGTTGACACCCGTGTAGAACAGGATGCGCTCGGTGGTGGTGGTCTTGCCGGCATCGATGTGCGCCATGATGCCGATGTTGCGGACCTTGCTCAGGTCTGTGAGCACTTCTTGTGCCACGGGGGTTCCTCCGGGATGGTTCAGGAACGAACAGAGAGTGGGAGCGGATGCCGCGGTGGCGGCATCCGCTCAGCCCATTACCAGCGGTAGTGGGCGAAGGCGCGGTTGGACTCGGCCATCTTGTGGGTGTCCTCGCGGCGCTTGACCGCGGCACCCAGGCCGTTCGACGCGTCGAGGATCTCGTTCTGCAGACGCTCGGTCATCGTCTTCTCACGACGACCCTTCGCGTAGCTGACGAGCCAGCGCAGCGCGAGCGTGTTCGCGCGGTGCGGCTTGACCTCGACGGGCACCTGGTAGGTCGAGCCGCCGACGCGGCGGCTGCGGACCTCGAGGGTGGGGCGCACGTTGTCGAGCGCCTTCTTCAGAGTGGCGACGGCGTCCTGGCCGTTCTTCGCCTCGACGCCGCGGAGGGCGCCGTAGACGATCGACTCGGCCAGCGACTTCTTGCCGTCGACGAGGATCTTGTTCACCAGCGAGGTGACGATCGGAGCACCGTAGACCGGGTCGTTGACGACCGGGCGCTTGGGAGCGGGTCCCTTACGAGGCATCTATCTCAACCCTTCTTCGCGCCGTAGCGGGAACGAGCCTGCTTACGGTTCTTGACGGCCTGGGTGTCCAGGGCGCCACGGACGATCTTGTAGCGGACACCGGGGAGGTCCTTGACACGACCACCGCGCACGAGCACCAGCGAGTGCTCCTGCAGGTTGTGTCCCTCACCGGGGATGTAGGCCGTGACCTCGGTGCCGTTGCGGAGCTTCACACGAGCGACCTTGCGCATCGCCGAGTTCGGCTTCTTCGGGGTGGTGGTGTACACGCGGGTGCACACGCCGGCCTGCTGCGGGTTCGCCTTCAGGGCGGGCGCCTTGGTCTTCGAGACCTTGGGCGTGCGTCCCTTGCGAACCAACTGCTGAATAGTTGGCACGTTCTCTCCTCATAGTGCTGCACGGTGACAGCGTGATGGGTTTCACATCATGACCCACCAGCAGGACGGAACCGCCCTGCTTTTGGTGTGATGGGTATGCCGTGGGGGCGAACCGACGGTGTCAGCGCCCGATGCGCGCGCACGCAATGGTGCACACACCCGACCAAGTGTAATCCTGCGTAACCCGGACGGTCAAATGCCGACCCACGCCGCTCAGCGCAGATCCCGCATGCGGGCGGCGACGCCCCGGCCGGCCCCTTCGCGCCGCTCACCCGCCACGGCGATGATCAGCAGCACGGCGCCGACCGTCGCCAGGGTGATCCACCACGGCATGGAGTCGATGCCCCGGCCGATCTGGACGGCGAACACGAACACGTTCTCCACCGGCAGCACGACCAGTCCGATCACGAACGGCGCGGCCAGCCGCCGGGCGGCGCCCAGCAGGATGGCGGCGAGCGCGAGGCCCATGACCAGCACGGCCCGCCAGGTGAGCGGATCCGTGAAGGTGGAGACGATGGATGCCGACAGCAGCACGACCAGTCCCGGCGCCAGCCGCCACCAGGAGCTCTGCGTCCCCTGCGGCCAGTCATCCAGCCGGAGGGCTCGCCGCCCGGCATCCGCGCCATCCCGCATCCCGACGGCTCCCGCGACGAGCAGGAGGGCGCCCAGCGGCAGTGAGAACATCTCGACGCGCAGCTCGCGCGGGCTCCACGCGACGACAGCCGTGACGAAGGCGATGCCGAACAGCACCCAGGCGGGTGGGATCAGCACGTCGCGCGAGCGGCGCGCTGCGACGACCACGGCGGCGAGCCAGAGCAGCATGAGCGCCCACATGCCCCAGATCACGAACCAGTCCTCGGCGATCGCGGGCCAGGTGCCGACGGCGAACGCCAGTGCAGCCGGCACGGGCAGCCAGCGCGCGGGGATGCCGTGCGTCTCGCGCGGAGATGTGCGCTCCGCGCGGGCATCCTGCCCGATTCCGTCCGTGTGGAGCGCATTCTGCCGCGGCAGGCGCACAGCGGATGCTGCGGAGCGCAGCATCCGTGCCGCCAGGAGCAGTACGAGAGCGGACACGGCACTCAGCCCCGCGCAGAGCAGGAAGACGCCGGCATCCCCGCCCCGCACGGGCGAGGCGTCGAGCCCGCTCCCCCATCGCACGGCCTGGACGGTGCCGCCCAGGGCTGCGACGGATGCTGCCAGCACGGCCGGCGTGCGCAGCGGCCGCAGGCGGCGCAGAGCTGGGCGCTCGGTGCGGGTCACCAGGGCGGCGACTCCCAGCAGCGCCCAGCCGGCGGCCAGCAGCGCGTGGGCGCGCCAGGGCACGGCATCCGTCCCCTCGGCCGTGATCAGCAGCGCCAGCACCGGCACGATCGCGCCGGCCAGTCCCGCTGCGAGCAGCGGCACGGCTCTCGCGCCGCGAAGCATGAGCAGCACGGCCACCAGCGCCGCGCCGAGAGACGGGGGCAGCAGGTACGCCTCGGGGAGATCGACCCCGTTCAGCGCCCACAGCGACCACAGCGCGCCGGTGAATGCCGCAGCGGACACCCACCAGCCGTAGCGACGATCGGCCAGCATCGACGTCAGCGCGGCGCCGGTGCCGAGCAGGATCAGCACCAGGCACGCCGCGCCGAACCCCGCCGCCTCGCGCATCACGGCCAGGATCACGGCGATGGCGCCGGTCAGCAGCGCGGAGGCCTCGATCGCGGCACGCGCGGCATCCGCCGTGGTGGCGCCCCTGCCCCGGGCGACCAGCGCATCGCGGATCATCCGCCCCGAAGGCAGCACCAGAGCGACCACGGCGGCGATGATCGGAAGCACCACCGGGGAACCGCTGCGCACCAGCAGCTGGGCGCCCAGGCACAGGATCGTCACCGACAGGGCGGGCACCAGCAGTGCTGCGGCCAGGGTGCGGATGACGACGGTCAGGCCGGCGCGCCGGGTGAGCATCAGCACCAGCGCGAGCACGAACATCATCCCGGTGGACAGCGCGGTCCAGCCGCTGCGCTCGAACGCGACCTGCACGACGCCGATCGCGAACGGCACCGTGGCGACGACCAGCACGGCCTGCCAATTGCGCGCGCCGAGGGGCAGGAACGTCGCGGCCACAGCCCCCAGCAGGCCTGCGGATGCCACCAGCGACAGCAGCGCGATGCCTCCGACGCCTGCGAGTGAGAGCGCGGTGCCGATCAGTGCCAGGGCGTAGCCGTATCCGGCGCCGGCATACAGGAACCGTGCGGCGACGGGTGTCGTGCGCGCCACGACCGCCAGCACGATCAGAGTGCCGACGCCGGCGTAAGGCACGACCGTTCGATCGTGCCAGGCCAGCACCACCGAGATCAGCAGCGCGAGATGCAGACCCAGCACCAGCAGGAACCGCGCGGACGACCAGCCGCTTCCGGCGGGCCGGGCGCTCGCGAGAGCAGCCGCGGCCGCGACGACCAGCAGCACGGCGATGCTCAGCGGCAGCGGGAGCACCCGCCCGGCACTCAGCGCGAGAACGGCGGCGGTGGCGTACAGCACGGCGACGACGAGGGCGGCGGGGCGCAGCGAGAGGATGTCCGACCTGCGCCTGGTGCACAGCGCGAACAGGGCGAAGCCCGCCGAGATCATCCCCAGACCGACGATCCCCGCCCACGTCAGCGAACCGAGCACGGATCCGCCGGTGGTCCGCCCCGCCTGCGCCCCGGCGAACCGCAGCAGGTCGCTGCCGATGATCGCCCCGGAGAGCACGGCAGGAGCGCTGGTGATCCCGGCGGCAAGACCCGCGCCGACCGACAGCGGCACCCGCATCGTGCGACGCGGCAGCGACACGAGGGCGCACAGGAGCAGCACCAGCACCGCTCCTGTCGGCACGATCGCCGCGAGCCAGTTCTCCCACCGGCTCCCGCCGGACAGCAGAGCGGATGCCGCGAGAGCGCCGGCCGCGACCGCCAGTCCGCCCGCGACGAAGGACCATGCCCACGCCATCGTGCGCGTCGTGGCGACGACGGCCTGCACCGCGAGCACCGCGAGGACCACCGCGATCGGCACGGCCCCGACGGGAACGAAGATGATGCGCCCTGCAGCCAGCACGGTGACGACCACCTGCAGCACGGTCAGGGCTGCGAGCTCCGGCATCAGCGGTAGACGGGTCTCGGTGGGCACCACGGGCAAGCCGGGCACGACGGGCACGGAACGCTCAGCGGGGAGGGCAGGCTCGGCGGGGAGGGCAGGCACGGCGGGGAGGGCAGGCTCGGTGGGCGCCGCCGGCCTGGTGGCCACGGTCGGCTCGGCGACGACGCCTGGCCCGGCATCCGCCCCTGCCGTGTCGCCCACGGCATTCCCGCGCATCGGGAAGCTCGGCGCGAACCGCGGCAGCAGCGCCATCAGTCCGGTCGCCGCGAAGCCCGAGGCCGCCAGCCAGAGCGCCCCGCCGAGATCGTCGGACGTGCCGAAGCCGAGCATGGCAGGCACGGCGGCCAGCGCCAGCAGCGAGGTCCACAGCCAGATCCGGATGCGGGCGCGCAGACCCGCTGCGAGCATCAGTCCACCCGCGACCAGCGCCGCCAGCGCGGCGGAGGTCCAGGTGGCGCCCTGTCCCGTGAATGAGCCCGCGACGGCCTGCACGTCGAGCCCGACGAACACCAGCCCCAGACCGCCGACGGCCTCGGCCGAGGACTGCAGCCGCCGCCTGGCCAACAGCCAGGCGCCCGCGAGGAACACCAGCGTCACGCCGCAGATGATCCAGCTGCGCACGGTCCGGTCGGCCAGCTCGGGATTGAAGAAGGTGAACACGATGGCCGCGACGGCGAACAGCGCGGCGCCCGCTGTCGCCAGCACCGACTGCAGGCTCGCACCCGCGGTCGGTGTGTCCGCGCGCAGGGCCGGCGGCGGCGCGACAGGCCTCGCCTGCACCGACGACGTCAGAGGCGGCAGGACGGCCCCGGCTGCCATCGGCACCGGAACCGCGCGGGGCACCCGGCCGCGGGCCGTCTCACGCGCCCGCAGGGCGTCGACGGCCGCGACCGAGGCGCTCCACAGCGCGCTCCCCTCCGCTCCGCGCAGATCCGCGCCGCAGCGCGCGCAGCATCCGTCGACCAGCGCCGACTGCTCGCACACCGGGCAGATCCTGCCGTCGGAGAGCCGCGCGATCGCGGCATCCGTCCACGCCGTGTTCATCTCTGCTCCTCCGGAACGTACCGCAGCACATCGCCGGGCTGGCAGTCCAGCACCCGGCAGATGGCGTCGAGCGTGGTGAAGCGGACGGCCTTGGCGCGCCCGTTCTTCAGCACCGCCACGTTGGCCGGAGTGATGCCGATGGCCTCCGAGAAGTCCTGCACGCTCATCTTGCGCCGGGCCAGCATCACGTCGATATCGATGACGATGGGCATCTCAGACCACCTCGGACAGATCCTGCTCGAGCTGCAGAGCCTTGCGCAGCAGTCCGCGCATCACACCCACCAGCAGCGCCAGCGACAGGCTCACCACCACTCCGAGCACGCCGAGGATCAGGATGCTGGGATTCACGGCGCCGGCGACCAGGAGCACGGTGAACGAGGCGATCAGCAGCACGGCGGAGGCCAGCATCATGGCGATGATGACGTCCACGTAGCGGAAGGCGTGCGTCGAGAAGATCCGATCGGCCCGCACCAGCGACAGAAGCACGAACACGCACACCAGCACGACCTCGATGAGCACGAGGAACAGCACTCCGCCGATGACGCCCGGCACCTCGAGGTAGGCCAGTTCAGGGTTGCGCGCGGCGGTGTCGGCGGCGACCCCGGGGATCATGAACACCTGGGCGAACAGCAGCAGTGCGATCAGGACGGCGATCATCGCTCGCAGCAGGACTGTGGCGACGGGCTGCATGGCACTCCTATCGAAAGACAGCAACTATCTATCGAAAAACGATAGATGGTGGATGCTGTCGAGGGCAAGCGCGCACGGTCGATTCCCAGGTCAGGGGGTGTCGGGATCCCACGGCGAGTCCAGTGCCTCGCTGAGTTCGGCCAGCATGGCCTCGATCTGCGGCTCGACGTACTGCGAGATGGCGGCCTGCACCTGCAGCCGGTGCCGCAGCAGCAGACCGCAGATCTCGCGGCCCACCATGTTCGCGTACTCGTCGGCAAGCGCCACCTCCTGCCGAAGCGCGGCCTTCTCCTCCTCGCTCAGCGGAGGGAGCGGCGGCAGCTGGGCGGACGCCTCATCTGCGAGCCCGGCGACGGTGAACAGGAACGGCGCCCCCGGCACGGGATCGGGATCCAGCGGCATCCCCTCGTACTCCGGATCCAGCCCCTCGGCGGGACGGTAGGCGCGCGACCGGTTGCGGTCGGCCTGATGATCCAGCTCCCCCTGCAGCATGGGCAGATTGCGGGCGGTGTACTCGGCGACCGCGTGGTCGACGATGGCCTTGATGCGGGTCGACAGCCCGTGCTGCACGCCGTGCGGCACGTTGACGCCGATCCCGGCGGCCGAGAGGATCGGCGACCCCAGGCACCTGCGGCACGGGGCCACGCGACCGCGATGGGTGGCGGGCTCCCAGCGCGGCACCCATCGCAGCCAGGCCTCGACTGCCTGGCTCACCTGGGTTTCCAGTGACCGCTCCACGGTTACAGGGTAAGGCCCACGGCCTCTCGCGGCGCGGCATCCGGGCGTGTCATTCGGGGTCTTCGTGCTCCCACGGCCAGGTGGGCGGCTGTGCGCCGGTGCGGCGCAGCGCGATGGCGAACCACGAGCCCAGCAGCGCGGCTCCGAGCACGACCCCGCTGGAGCCCTGCGTGACCAGCTGGACGACAGCTGCGAAGGCCGCCTCGGTGCCCGCGCCGCTCAGCAGTGCGCCCAGCCAGACCGCCACGACGTGCGCGACGGCCGACACCAGTCCCACCGCGAACACCGGCATGTAGGAGGGATGCTCGTTCTTCAGCGTCGGCCACAGCATCCAGGCGAAGACGCCGATCGCGACGATCATGCCGACGATGCCCGGCCACCAGTCGAGCCCCGGTACGGCGAGGATGTCGAGGTCGGCGAAGAAGCTCAGCATCCCGAGCCCGAGGATCGTGAGCGCCGCGAACGTGACGAACGCGATGACCAGCGCCAGAGACGCCGAGACCCCCGCCGGCGGGATGCCGTGGGGGTCGTCGGTCGTGGTCATAAGCGCCACCCTACGCGCAGCGCGCCGGCCCGGGCGCGCTCAGCGAAGTGCTGAGGGACCGGCCTCGAGCGTGCGCTCGTACTCAGCCTGCGCCTCGGCGTTCAGCGCCTTCTTCTTGGCACCGCTGCGCGACACCCAGGCGCCGAACCAGATGGTCAGCTCACGGGCGAACACGAAGGCTGCGATGGCCAGCGGAGCCAGCAGCTGCTTGTTCACCAGCTCAGTCGACTCCGTGGGAGTGAGCTGCCAGAAACGCTCCTGGAACAGCTGACCGAGGATGTGGCCGCCCCAGGCGGCGAGGCCGACCAGGAGACCGAAGACGACCCACTTGCCCCAGCGGGCGCGGTTGACGAAGGCGCCCAGCAGCCAGAACGCGAGGAAGAAGACGGCGACGGGAACCCAGAACCCCGCCGTGCTCAGCGGAGCCAGCGCGGCCTCGCCGACGTTGTCGACGTCGACCTTTCCGGCCCAGGCTCCGAGTCCCAGGATCGCCCCCAGGTACAGGATCGCGAAGGCGATCGCGGCGACGAGTCCGATGGCGCCCGCGGTGCCGCGGTTGCCCAGGTCACGCGGCGGCTCCGGCGCCTGCACGAAGATCGGCTGCGGGGCTGCGGGCGGGGCCAGCGGCTCCGCCGGCACGACCTGCGTCTCGGCGGCGGAGGCCGCTGCGGCGGCTGCATCCGTGGTGTAGACCTCGTCGGCGACACCGGGAGCATCGCTCACGTGAACCTCGGCGACATCAGCCGTGTCGGCGCCCGAGGACAGGATGCGCGTGGTGGCCGCGGGCTCGGCATCCGCCTCGCGGGCGTTCGCGGACGGTGCCTCGAACGCGCCGAAGGTGCCGGGGTGGTCGCGCTCGGCGGCGGCGAACGCCTCCATGTCCGCGTCGACCGGCTTCGCGTCGGACTCGGCCGGCCCGGCATCCGAATCGGCGGGCGTCTCAGCATCCGCGTCGTCGGCCGGAACGTCGGCGCGGGCAGCGGCGGCAGCGTCCAGACCCTCGTTGGCGCTGCCGACGACGTCATCGATGTCGTTCGGCTGGTCGTTCTGGGGAACCTCGGGGTCGCTCATGGCCTCGCCTCTCGTGGATAGGTGCACAGCGAGGGTAACGCCCGGGTAGAACCAGAACCCGGAGGCGTGCCGATGTGTCGGGTCATCGCCGCCTGGCGGACGCTATCCGGTTCCCGGCAGCATCTGCTGGATGATGGCCAGCATCCCGGGCCCTGCCGGCAGTGAGAGCCACAGCAGCGCGCCGACGACCCCCGCGCAGAGCAGCCCGACGATCCAGCTGATCACCCGGTTGCGCCCTCCCACACGAGCCGCCATGGCCTCACCGTACGCCCGCGCCGGATCATCCCCGGGAGGCCGGATGCCGTGTCGCGGAGCGGTCCGGTTCGGGCGTCTGCAGATCGCCCGGCCTGCACCTTCGCGCGGCAGTTCTCGACCAGTGTCTCCGCGCGCGCGGCAGTTCTCGATCAACGCGGCGCATATTCGCGCAGCGCGGGACGAGAACTGCAGCGCGAACGCCCGGCGCCGTCGAGAAGTGCAGCGCTCGATGAGAAGAGCCGCGCCGCGCGGGGTGCTCAGGATGCCGTGCGCCCGCGCATCCGCCACAGCAGCCAGAGTCCGGATGCCGGGATGACCACGACAATGACGACGACGATGAAGGAGTGGACGGCGGACGTCGGCTGGAGCACGTTGTCGACCCAGATCCACGCGGGGATGGACCCCACCATCGCGAGGAGCAGCACTCCCAACGGTGCCAGGATCGCGACGGCCTTCTCCCAGGTGTGCCACAGAGAACTCTTCACCACGAGGCCCACGCCGACGAACCATCCCACGACCGGAAGCACGAACGCACCTAAGCTCAGCGCGAGTGCGGCAGCGATCGCGAATCCGCGACTGTGTGAGACGGGGACGGATGCCGGCGACGCAGCGGCGGCAGGAGCCGGAGCGGGTGCCGGTATGCGCCGTGCCGCATATTCGTCCGCGGCCATCGCCTCCCGCGCGATCACGGCGGGATCGCCCAGCTGCGCGATGCGCTCAGCCGCACCATTCGCGTCGAGGCTCTGCAGCTCTTCGGCGATGCCGGCCCGGATCTCGGCGGCCACGCCGTACGGCACGCTTCTCAGCGCGTCGTCCAGACGGGCGAGGTACTCGGAGGTGGCGGTCATGGTCATTCCTCTCCCACCAGGGTCGAGACGGTGCGGGCGAACGGTGCCCACTGGGTGCGAAACAGCGCGAGCTGCGCGATGCCGGCATCCGTCAGCCGGTAGTACCTGCGCACAGGACCCGCGTCGGAAGGTCGGTCGAAAGTCGACACCCAGCCGTTGTCGCGCAACCTGCCCAGCAGCGGATACAGCGTGCCGATGCTGGCGATGAGGCCGGACTCGATGAGCGCGTCGGACAGCTGCCAGCCGTACATCGGCTCGCGGGCGAGCAGGCCGAGCACGCAGTACTCGACCACCCCCTTGCGCATCTGCGCCCCCACGTCCACTGTCATGCATCACACGCTAGCGTGCGTCACAAGATACTTCAATGAGCGGATGCCGATCCTTCGCGCGGCAGTTCTCGACCAGTGTCTTCGTGCGCGCGGCAGTTCTCGATCAACGCGACGCATATTCGCGCAGCGCGGGACGAGAACTGCAGCGCGAACGCCCGGCGCCGTCGAGAAGTGCAGCGCGGGGCGCGACGAGACGAGGAACGTCGCGCAGCGAGGACGGGTCAGGCCGCAGGAACCCGGATGCCGGGGAGCAGCCAGACGGCGAACGAGGGGCCCTCGGCGGCGAGCGCGACGGCGCCGTCCGAGGCCACCGCCAGGGTCGCCGAGCCGTACAGCTCCTCGGCATCCGCGGCTCCAGTCAGAAGGCCCGGCTCGAGCTCGACATCCGCTCCGCCGCGCGTGGCCAGCACCAGCACGCTCTGCTCGGCGCTCTCGCGCACGAACACCACGGTGTCGTCGTCGACGTGCAGCCAGCGCAGGCCTCCGGTCGCGAGAACCTCATGCGAACGGCGCAGTCCGACCAACGAGCGGTACATCTCGAACACCGACTTCAGCTCCGGCTCCTCCTGCCGCGCCCACGGCATGGGCGTGCGGCTGGACTCGCCGTCGGCGCCGGTCAGCCCGAACTCATCGCCCGCGAAGATCACCGGCAGTCCGGGCAGCGTCATCGACAGCCCCACGGCCACGGGCAGCGTGCCCGGTGCGGCGTTGGTGGCGAAGCGGGCGGTGTCGTGGGTGTCCAGCGGCTGCATGTTGCCCAGCCGCACCCGCCACGGGATGCCGGCGGTGAAGCGCGTCACGGCATCCGCGAACTCCCGTGCGGTGTACCGCGGGATGCCGCCGATCGGCTGCGTGAAGAACCACGGCTCACTGACCTGCTCGCCGTCGTAGGCGAGGTATGGCGTGCCGGTGGGCTCGGAGAGCCAGCCCCACACCGGACGCGTGAACGCCGGGTAGGTCATGGCGCCGTCCCAGCCGTCGCCCTGCAGATCGGATGCGGCGTCGTTGGTGGACTCCCCCAGCACGATGGCGTCGGGGTTGATCGCGCGCACGGTCTCGCGCAGCTGCTGCCGCACCTCGGCGTTCAGGTCGACCGCGCCCAAGCGCCCTGTCATGTTGGCCACGTCGATGCGCCAGCCGTCGATGCCGTACGGCGGCTTCAGCCATTTCGCCACCACGGAGTCCTCGCCGGTGATGAAACGCTCGCGCAGCGCCTGGGACGACCAGTCGAACTTCGGCAGCGTTGGCGTGCCCAGCCACGACTCGTAGGTGGTGTTGCCGGCATCCGTGAAGTAATAGAAGCTCTCCGTCTCGGCCCCCGGATGACCGTGCGCCTGCCGGAACCACTCGTGGCGGTCGCCGGAGTGGTTGCTGGTCAGGTCGCCGATCACGCGGATGCCGCGGGCGTGCGCGGCCTGGATGAGCTCGATGTACGCGTCCTCGCCGCCCAGCAGCGGGTCGATCTCATCGAAGCTCGCCGCATCGTAGCGATGGTTGGATCCGGCGGGGAACACCGGCGTGAGATACAGCAGGTCCACGCCGAGCTCGACGAGGTGGTCGAGGTGCTCCCGCACGCCGGGCAGGTCGCCGCCGTAGAACTGCTGCGAGCGCCCCGGCACGACGGGATCGACCGGGTCGTCCCAGGATGCCGGGATCGCCCAGTCCGGGGTGGGATGCCGATCGGCATCCGCCGACCTGGCGAACCTGTCGGGGAACACCTGGTACAGCACGGAGTGGTGCAGCCACGCGGGCGGAGCGGGGTTGGCGACAAGGGCGAAGTCCTCGGCATCCAGCGTCTCGCCGGTGTGGATGCCGGTCTGGTTCAGCCACTCGACCCGACCATCCTCGTGCAGCAGCACGAAGCGGTAGCCGTGCCGCGGGTTGCGCACGTGGACGGGCGCCTGGAACCAGTCCCAGCCGTCCGCGGAGCCGAGCAGCACGGCATCCGTCCACTCCGGCTCGTGGTCGGGGTTCGAGCGGGTGCGCACGGCCCTCAGCGGGCCGTAGCCGGAGGGCACGCGCAGGCGCACCGCGACGGTGTCGCCGAGAGCGGGAGCGTCGTTCGAGACGTGCAGGGGCGAACCGTCGTGGTGCGGGCGCAGCATGGTCATGACTGCAATCCTGCGCTACTTCACCGCGCCGGCGGTGAGACCGCCCACGATGTACTTCTGCAGGAACAGGAACAGCACCATCACGGGGACAGCCGCCATCACCGCGCCGGCCGAGAACGCCGACCAGTCCGCGTACCGCGGGTTGGCCACCAGCTTGGTCAGTCCCACGACCAGCGTCTGCTTGTCCGGATCGATGAGCATGACGCTCGCGATGACGTACTCGTTGACGGTGCCGATGAACGACAGCAGCGCGACCACCGCGAGGATCGGCGCCACCAGCGGCAGGATCATGGTGAAGAAGATGCGGGCGTGCCCGGCGCCGTCGATGCGGGCGGCCTCGTCCAGCTCCATCGGCAGCGTGTTGAAGAAGCCGTACATCAGGTAGGTGTTCACGCCGAGCGCGCCGCCCAGGTACACCAGGATCAGGCCGGTGTGGGTGTTCAGCCCGATGGCGGGAAACCAGTCGCCGAGCGTGGACATCAGCAGGAAGATGGCCACCACGGCAAGGAGCTGCGGGAACATCTGCACCACGACGATGGTGACCAGGCCGACGCGACGACCGGTGAACCGCATCCGCGAGAATGCGTACGCGGCCAGCGCGCCCAGGAAGACCGTGACGAAGCCGGTGACCGTGGCGATCACCAGGGTGTTCCAGAACCACATCGGATAGGGGTTCTTCGGATCGGTCAGGATACGCACGTAGCTGTCGATCCCGATGGCGGAGAACAGCCGGTTCGAGCCGGTCAGCGTGCCCTTCGGATTCAGCGAGGCCGAGATCACGTACAGCAGCGGGAAGACCGCGAAGGCGCTCACCACGATGGCGATCACGTGCCGCCATCCGGTGTCGGCGAACCACTTCCCGAACGATCTGCGGGCGGGACGGACGGAGGATGCGGTGCTCATCTCAGTTCAGCTCCTCGAGTGCCTTGGTCTTGCGGAAGCTGATGATGGAGATCGCCGCCACCACGATGAAGATCAGGATGGTGAACGCCGAGGCGAGCCCGTAGTCGCGGGTCTGACCGGTGAAGGCCACCTTGTAGACCATCGAGATGAGGATGTCGGTGTGCCCGACCGGGATCGACACGTCGTCGAAGCGCGGTCCGCCGCCGGTGAGCATGTAGATCAGGTTGAAGTTGTTGAAGTTGAACGCGAACGACGAGATCAGCAGCGGCGCCACGGTCACCAGCAGCAGCGGCAGCTTGATGCTGCGGAAGATCTGCCAGGGGTTCGCGCCGTCCATCTCGGCGGCCTCGTTGACATCCGCCGGGATGCCCTGCAGCGCGCCCATGCACACCAGGAACATGTAGGGGAAGCCGAGCCACAGGTTCACGATCAGCACGGAGACCTTCGCCAGCGTCGGGTCGGTCAGCCAGGGGATCGACGCTCCGCCGAAGATCACCTGGTTCAGGAATCCGAAGCTCTCGTTCATCATCCCGGCCCACACCAGCGCCGAGAGGAACGCGGGGAACGCGTACGGCAGGATCAGCAGGATGCGGTAGCCGTTGCGGAAGCGCATCCGGCTGCTGTTGAAGACCAGCGCCAGCAGGAGGCCCAGGAAGAACGTGGATGCCACCGAGATCAGCGCGAACACGAACGTCCAGACCGTCACGGAGATCAGCGGGCCGCGGATGGAGGCATCCGTCACCGCCCGCACGAAGTTGTCGAACCCGACGGTGATCTGCCAGCCGGGCAGCAGCTGCTCGCCGCTCTCGGCGGTGAATGCGCCGACGCCGGTGTCGCTGTACACGGTGCCGCTGCGCGTGTCGGTCATGGTGCCGGCCCGCTCGTCATACTGCAGCGTGGAGACGTACAGGTACCCGCTGCGACCGTCCGGCGTGCGGATGGCTCCGTCGTTGGGGTCGTCGCTGAAGGGCACCGACAGCTTCTCGATGTCGCTCGAGCGCGCGATCACCTTGGCGAACGGGAGCGTGGTCCAGCCATCGACCGCCACCGCACGATCGCCGTCCATCGTCGCGCCGGAGACGGCCTGCAGGGGCTGGTCCTCCGTGCCGACGGAGACGTCGCCGTCGTCGGGATCCGTGACCAGCAGCCCGAGCATGCCGTCGCGCTCGACGACTGCGACCGGGTAGGTGGGCGAGTCGGCCACGCGCTCCTGCGCGGAGCGCATCAGCGCGGCCACGGCCTGAGTCTTGCTGCCGTTGTGGCCGGTCCCGTAGTTGGTGAAGCCGATGTAGCCGGTGTACAGCAGGGTGAAGACCTGGAAGATGATCAGGAAGACCACTCCGGGGGCGAGGTACTTCGCGGGGATCCGCCTGCGCGAGAAGTAGATCCAGTTCACCAGGATCGTCACGGCCGCGACGATGCCCAGCACCAGCCATTCGGATGCTGTGAACAGCACGAACGCGGCGTACACCGCGACCGCGTCGACGATCGCCAGCAGAACGATCTTCAGCAGCGTCCAGCCGACGTGGCCCGACGCCGCCTCCGCGATCGCCGCAGCCTGGCGCTGCTTCCTGGTGCGGGGCGCCTGCGGCGCCTCCTGCTCAGTGATCTGACTCATCTTCACCTCATCGTGCACGGCTGCCGGGATGGCAGTCCCATCCCGGCAGCCGTGTTCAGCATCGATCGATCGCGATTACTTGATCGCGCCGGCGACGTCGTCGGTCAGCTTCTGCCACGTCGCCGCCGGGTCGGCGCCGTTGATGACAGCCGCCTCGGCGACGCCCCAGAACTGCCACACGGAGCCCATCGCGGGGACCGCGGGCATCGGCACGGCCTCGCCGCCGACGGCCTGGAAGCCGGCGATGATCGGGTCGGATGCGGCCTTGTCCGCGGCAGCGGTCAGTGCGGGCAGGATGTTGCCGGCCTTGAACAGCTCCAGCTGCACATCGGCGGTGCCGATGTAGTTCACCAGGAAGTCGTTCGCGGCGACCTTGTTCTTGGACTCCGAACTGACGAAGAAGCCCTTCACGCCGGCGAACGGCGAAGCGGCCTTGTCGGTCGGGCTGGGGATCTTGTCGATCGCGACGTCGATGCCGCCGTCGACAGCCGCGCCGACGTTCCACGGTCCGGTCAGCCAGAAGGCGGCCTTGCCGCCGAGGAACTGCTGCTTGGCGATCTCACCGTCGATGTCGGTGTTGAGCGTGCCGGCCTTGCCCTGTGCGGACAGCCAGTTCGCGAAGGCGGTGCCGCCCTCGCCGCCCAGCTTCAGGTCGGTGGCGTCGTAGGCGCCGTCGGCGTCGGTGCCGAACACCGGGGCGCCGAACGCGGTCTGGAACGGGTACAGGTGGTACGGGTTGCCCTCGGCGCCCTGCTCCACGACGAACGGCTGAGCCAGGCCGGCGGCCTTGCCCTTCGCGATCATGTCGTCGAAGCTGGTCGCGGCCTCGGGGACGAGCTTGGTGTTGCGCAGCACCGCGATGTTCTCGACGGCGTAGGGGAGCATGTAGACCTTGCCGTCATAGGTCGAGGCCTGCAGGGCGACCGGCAGGTACTCGGCTGCGGAGTCACCGAGCTCCAGCGGAGCCACGACGCCGTTGGTGGACAGCTCGCCGAGCCAGTCGTGCGCGCCCATGGTGATGTCCGGACCCTTGCCGGTGGGAACCTGCTGGATGAAGTCGTCCTTGATGTCGTCGACGTTCTTGCCGACGAGCTGGACCTTGACCCCGGTCTTCTTCTGGTAGGCGTCGGCCGCGCCCTGAAGCGCGTCCACGCGCTCGGAGTCCACCCAGACGACGAGCTTGCCGCTGCTGCCGGCGGCTGCTCCGTCCGCGCTCTTGTCATCGCTCTTCGCGCTCGAGCAGCCGGCGAGGGCCAGCGAGGTCAGGACGGTGATCGCAGCGAATGCGGCGATGCTCCTCTTGGTCACCTTCATTGGTGGTGTGCCTCTTTCGTGATCGGGCCTGCACGGACTGCAAGCGCTTACAGTATTGCCCGTCACGAACGATTTTCACAACGTCAGATTCCACCGATATCAAGCTGTGACATACCCGGACATTCACGGCGCACCCATGGAAGCGCTTCCAAACAGTCAGCCAGTCGGCTTCCTCGCTAGACTGCGGGCATGGCTGACTCTTCTTTCGACATCGTCTCCAAGGTCGACCACCAGGAGGCCGAGAACGCGCTCAACCAGGCCCGCAAGGAGGTCGAGCAGCGCTACGACTTCAAGGGCACCGGAGCCTCGATCGCATGGAGCGGTGACGACATCCTCATCAAGGCGAACACCGAAGAGCGCGCCAAGGCCGTGCTCGACGTGTTCCAGTCCAAGCTCATCAAGCGCGGCATCTCGCTGAAGAGCCTGGAGTCCGGCGAGCCGTTCGCCAGCGGCAAGGAGTTCAGGATCTCCTCGAGCCTGAAGGACGGCATCTCCAGCGAGAACGCCAAGAAGATCAGCAAGATCATCCGCGACCAGGGCCCCAAGGGCGTCAAGTCGCAGATCCAGGGCGACGAGCTGCGCGTGCAGTCCAAGAGCCGCGACGACCTGCAGTCCGTCATCGCGCTGCTCAAGGGCAGCGATCTCGACGTCGACCTGCAGTTCATCAACTACCGCTGATCCCGGCCGCCGCGGCTGACGGCTTCGGTCACACCTCAGTCACACCATGACTCCGATATGTCGGCGATGTCCGGCGAGCCGATAGAGTGCATCGTGTATGGCATTGCGGGGCGTTGAGGGACGCTCCGCAGGCTCGGATGGGGACGAAGGAGTGCACTGTGGTGCTCGAACAACCGCGGGTGGGGGTCCGCGATGCAGGAACGAAGAAGGAGCTGCTGGCCGAAGGGGTCTTCCACTTCATCGGCGAGCGCATCGTCCGGGGCGAGCTCGCTCCGGGTGATCGGATCCGCGACGCTGAGCTCGCCCGGGAGCTCTCCGTCTCACGCACCCCCGTGCGCGAGGCGCTGCAGAGGCTGGAGCGGATCGGCCTGGTGAAGATGTATCCGAGCAGGTTCACGGAGGTCACGCGGCTCACGCCCGACGCAGTCCGCGTCGCGCACGAGTTCGCGGGGCTGCAGGCGGGCGTCATCGCGCGCCTGGCGTGTCCGCGACTGGCCGAGGACGAGATCGACGCGGTGGTGCGACTCGTCGAGCACGTGCCGCTGACGGTCGACGATGCCGCGGCATGCTCGCAGGCACGGCGCGAGGTCGTCGGCTATCTGGCCGCCCGAACGGGGAACCGGCTGCAGCAGGCCCTCGTCGACGAGGCGTCGATCGCACTCGCCCGCGCCCTGCGGGGGTTCGTCGTCACGCCCGAGCATCGCGAATCACTGCTGAGGGGATGCGACGAGATGCCGCGCGCATTGCGCGAGCGTGACGCGGATGCCGCGGAGCACGCCACCCGCATGATCTACGGGGTCGCCTGAGCGAAGCCTCGTGCGTTCACGGCATCCGCAGGAATGCCGTGAACGCACGACTGCAAGACTTCCCTGTTGGGGATCTCGCTCTTGGTCTCTGGGGAGCCGTGCAGCGAGGCCATCGGTGTTTCGGGCACCGGGCGCTGCGGTTCACAGCCGAAGTGCAGACGGGCGGGAAGACGGCGACTGCGGCTCGCCTTCCCGCCCGTCGCCGTGCACGCGCGGCCGGCCGCGCTCAGTCGGGCCATGCCCAGTCGACGCCGATGATGCCCGGCCCGAACGCGCGCACGACCTGGTGCAGCTCTCCGTCCGTGCAGCGGACGGCTTCCGTCTGCCGGACCTGCAGGTTCTCCATGATCAGCCGCGGTGCCTCGGGAAGCGCCGTCGGCGAGAACCTGAGCCAGATCGACGCCGCATCCACGCGACGCTCCAGGACGCTGTACAGGCACGTCACCTCGTCCTGCTCGCCGAGCCCTTCGAGCGTGTACTCATTGATCGACGTCTCTCCGCGCTCCAGCGCGCGAGGCAGCAGCATCTCGGCGACGAAGGTGCGGTGCGCCCTGTCGAAGATGGTGCTGCCGACCGTCGCTCCGTCGATCGTCGCGATCCTGGGCTCCTCCTCCGGCGGGGAGTCGAACCGCCATGACGCCATGACGCTGCGGGTGCCATCCGTCCGGGCGACCCAGACATTGTGGAAGCGAGCGCGCTCGATGCGGCGATCCGCCCCGATGTCGTAGCGGTGGTGGGTGAGGATCAGCGCGGTGTCCTTGGCGCGATGGCCGAGCCTGGCAGAGAGCTCCTCGACGTTGGACGGGACGTCGCCTCGCGCCTGCAGCTCGTCGAAGGAGCGGCGACGGTCCGGCCCCGGCGTGCTCCGTGCGGGATCCTGGAGACCAGCTCGCCCGCCTGGAGCCCGAGCGCCTCCTCGAGGCGGACGACGGCGTCGTACGAAGAGTCGCCATGCGGCGCCCGCCTGCCACGACGCCAGTGGCTGAGGGTGGCGACGCTCACCGGGTCGCCCCTGGCTGCGAGCAGCCCGCTGAGACGGTGGAGCGAGATCTCGCTCTGGGCGATCGCACGATCGAGCATGATCGCGAAAGTGAGCTCATCCGACATCGTCATGTCAATCGCTCAGCCCTGCGGCCCAGCCGCGCACCCATCGATCCAGCCGGGCGTAGGCGTCCTCGCGAGCTTCGCGGCGCGAGAGGAACACGTCGTGAAGGGCTCCGTCGATGCGCTCGACGGTGACCGACGGGCCGAGCTTCAGCGCGGCCCGAGCGATGTCGTCGACCACCAGTACGCTGTCGGCCCTGGTCAGCTCGTCGGACCAGCGGGTCGGCACGGCCGTGCGCGCCGACAGCAGCACGCACACCGGCACGGGGATGCCGAGTCCTGCGGACACGGCGCGATGCCCTTGCAGGATGGCGTGCAGCCACGCCACGTGCACAGTCATCGACTGCTCTGGGCGCCACGCCAGGTCGACGGACATGGGATCGTCGGGATCGGCGACCTCGTTCTGCGCGCGCGTGTAGAACCCCAGGTCCACCTGCGGCGAGGCATCCTTCGGCCACCACCGCGCCTGCAGCCCCACCATCGGCGCGATGGCGGGCCGGGCTGCGCCGAGCTGAAACTCCAGCCAGGGCGAGTTGAGGATCACCGCATCGGCCTGGTCAGGATGCCGGGATGCCCACAGGCTCAGGGTCAGACCGCCGGTGGAGTGGCCGAGCAGCACGAGCCGGCGCCCGGCAGTGCCACCGCGTGCCGCCAGCGCCCCCGCGATGTCCTCGTCGTATTCCGTGAGATCCGTGACGTACCCTGGCGTCTGATGCGACCGCAGACTGCGCCCGTACTTGCGCAGATCCAGCGCGAAGAACCGTGCTCCGCGCGAGGTCCAGAACCGCGCGAGCCGCTTCTGGAAGAAGTAGTCGGACCACCCGTGCACGTACAGCACGTCCACGTCGGCGAGCGGACGACGGTCGTGGAGGCGCCACCATGGCGAGGGGTGCGGCAGCGCACGCACGAGGGTCGCGACGACCTCGCCCTCGGCATCCGCCTTCATCGGCAGCGTCAGCTGCTGGAACTCATCGCCGAGCACATCCGGCACCCACTCCCCCATGGGCTCAGACTAGCGGCCCGCGACGACCCTTCGACAAGCTCAGGGACCCAGTGATGGAGCGACCCCGGCGGCCCGGATTCACTCCCCGCGGGAGACGCGGATCATCTCCTCGCGCGGCACCAGCTTGACGCGCTCGCGTTCGTGGGCGTGGGTCCTGCCCAGCTCGATCTCATGTGCGTCGAGGCGGTGCCAGCCGTCGAGGTCCGTCCACTTCACGCCGCGCTCGGCCAGCAGCGCGGGGATGGCGTCCTCGGACGTGTCCTCGGGGCGCCACCAGGAGCCCTGGTCGTTGATCAGGTGGCTGACCGTCTCCATGGCGTCGGACTTGGTGTGACCGATCAGGCCGACCGGGCCGCGCTTGATCCAGCCGGTGACGTAGATGCCGGGCACGCGCTGGTTGGACTTGGCCTCCAGCACCTGACCCTCGCGGTTGGGGATCACGCCGTGCTTCTTGTCGAAGGGCACGCCCGGCAGCGGGGAGCCGAAGTACCCGATCGCGCGGTACAGCGACTGCATCGGGATCTCGCGCAGCTCCCCTGTGCCCACCACGCCGCCGCTGCCGTCGGGCTTCGTGCGCTCGTAGACCAGGGCGGCGACGCGGCCGTTCTCGTCCTTGCGGACCTCGATCGGACGCGCCCAGAAGTGCATGTGCAGGCGGCGGGACGCCGTGCCGCCTGCGTTGTTGTTGGACTCCCGCTTGCGCCAGGACTGCAGGATGCGGTCGATGACCATGACCTGCTTGTTGGTGGCGATGGCGCGCTGGGACGCCTCGTCGTAGTCGAAGTCCTCGTCGTAGAGCACCATGTCCACGTCGCGCAGCTCGCCGAGCTCGCGCAGCTCCAGCGGGGTGAACTTCACCTGCGCGGGACCGCGGCGGCCGAACACGTGCACGTCGGTGATGGTGCTGGCCTTCAGACCCTCGTAGACGTTGTCGGGCACCTCGGTGACCAGCAGGTCGTCGGCGTGCTTGGCCAGCATCCGCGAGACGTCGAGTGCGACGTTGCCGTTGCCGATGACGCCCACCGAGGTGGCATCCAACGACCACTCGCGCGGCACGTCGGGGTGTCCGTCGAACCAGCTGACGTACGACGCCGCGCCGAACGAGTCGGTGGCATCGATGCCGGGGATGTCCAGCGGCGCGTCGCGCACCGATCCGGTGGCGAAGATCACGGCGTTGTAGTGACGCTTGAGGTCCTCGATCGTGATGTCGGTGCCGAAGCGCACGTTGCCGAACAGGCGCATGTCGCCGTGGTCGAGCACGTTGCGCAGCGCCGTGATGATGCCCTTGATGCGGGGGTGGTCGGGCGCGACGCCGTAGCGGACCAGTCCGTAGGGGGCGGGGAGCTGCTCGAAGATGTCGATGGACACATCGAACTTGCGCTCGGCCTTGAGCAGGATGTCGGCGGCGTAGATGCCTGCCGGGCCTGCCCCGACGACGGCGAGCTTGAGCTTCGTCATGGGGATCCTTCCGTCAGCTGCTGCGATCAGCGAGAGTCTCGGCGAACCTGGTGAGCGACTCGCGCACGGTGCCGCGCGGCAGCGGCGACAGTGCGGCGACGGCATCCGCCGTCCAGGTGCGGGCCAGCTCCATCGTGCGCGCGGTGGCGTCGTGGACGCGCAGCTCGGCGAGCGGCCCGTCGAGGATGGCGGGGTCGGCCCCCTCCGCGATGCGCGCGACGCCCTCGTCGATGCGGTTCGCCAGGTCGATGTCAGCGGGTGCGGTGCCGGTCTTCAGAAGCAGCGAGGGCATGGTGGGTACGCCCGCGCGCAGGTCGGTGCCCGGCACCTTGCCGGTCTCCGCGGCATCCGCCGAGAGATCGATCACGTCATCCAGCAGCTGGAACGCGACGCCGACCTTCTCGCCGTACACGCGCATCGGCTCCTCGAACTCGGTCGGGGCGTGGGAGAAGATCACCCCGCCCTGCGTGGCTGCCGCGATGAGCGAACCGGTCTTGTCGGCCAGCACCTGGATGTAGAAGTCGATGGGGTCGTCGCCCGGCTGCGCGCCGACGGTCTCGTGCATCTGCCCCAGCACCAGCCGTTCGAACGTACCGGCCTGCAGGCGCATGGCCCGCTCGCCGTAGCGCGACATGATCTGGCTGGCGCGCGAGAACAGGATGTCTCCGGTGAGGATGGCGACGTTGTTGCCCCACACGCCGTGGGCGGCGGGAACCCCGCGGCGGGTGTCGGCGCCGTCCATGACGTCGTCGTGGTACAGCGAGCCGAGGTGCGTGAGCTCGAGCGCCTTGGCGATGTCGATCACCGCGGCGCTGTTGCCGTCGCCCAGCTGGGCGGTCAGCAGCGCGAGCACGGGGCGGATGCGCTTGCCGCCGGCCTCGTACAGGTAGCGGGCCGCGGCATCCGCAACGGGGTCGGCGAACTTCAGCTCCTCCGCGAGACCGGCCTCGACAAGATCCAGGCCGTCCTCGATGCGGGCAGCGATGCGCCGGGCAGCGGGGCTGAGGAAGACGCGGTCGCTGAAGCCGAGTCGGCTCGCCAGTCGCGTGCCCGGGGTCGCGGGGCTTGAAGTCACGCCTTCCAGCCTACCTGCGATCCCCCGGCCCTCCTTCCGATCCCGACGGGTTCAGCCCTCACAGGCGGCGGTGCGACCGGCCATTCCGATCGTTCCTGCCACGAGAGTGCGCACTGCCCCGGCGAAGAAGTCGGTGCTGATGTTCTCCGGTACGTCCTGCGGCGTGTGGTAGTACGGCGTGCGGAAGTTCGCACCGTCGGTCGCGAACGCCGCGGGCACTCGCTTCAGGTGGAACGCTGCGTGATCGGAGCGGGAGATGAAGGTCTCCGTCTCGGGCACCGTCGCGACCTGGGCCTTCGCGCCGCCGGCCCACTCCGTGTTCGCGTGGTCGAAGATCTGCACCAGCTGCTCCGCGTCGGGGTAGCCGAGCACGTTGAGGAAGTCGCCGACCTGGCCGTCGGCATTCGGCTCGGTGGTGGCGTAGCCGAGCATCTCGGCGCTCACCATGCCGAACACGTCCCTGTGCTGCTGCTCGATCAGCTCGGTCGCCAGCGCCGCTGCGCCGGCGTAGGGACTCCCCTCCTCCTCGAACGGGACGGCGGCGACCACCACGGTCGCCGGCAGCTGCGCATCGGCGAGGATGCGCGCCGTCTCCAGCACGCCTGCCACACCGGACGCGTCGTCGTCAGCCCCGGGTGACCCGGGGACGGTGTCGTAGTGCGCGGTCAGCACGAACACGCGGTCAGCGCACTGCTGCCCGTGGATCTCCGCCCACACCGTCGGCAGGGTGATGTCGCGCAGGGTCACATCGATCGTCTTCGGCGCGAGTCCGGCATCCTGCAGCTGCGTCTTGACGTACTCGGCCGCGGCGATCGTCTGGTCCCTGTTCTGGGCCGGGTCGCGCGGGGTCTTCCCCAGGGTTCGCACGTCGGTCATGATCCGATCCCCGTCGACACGGGCGACGAGCGCCGCCGGGTCACCGGTCACCGAGTCGAGAGATGCGTCGACCTGTGGGATGGTCGGCGTCGCCTCCGATGGCGAGAGGCTCGTGGTGGCGCCTGGTGATGCCGTGGATCCGCAGCCAGTGAGCACGGTCGTGACGAGAATCGTCGTGGCTGCGAGTGCGACGGCCTGCCGCATCCTGGTGCGGGAGTTGACGGTGAACGGCATTCGGGCTCCTCAGAACTGTTTCGGATCCGAACTATTCTGTCGCGCCCCTCCGCTCACCGCAATGGGCGGGCCCTCTCGGTCAGCGAGGTGATCAACCGCGCGAGAACGGCCCGCAGCTCCGGAACGTCCAGCTCACCGGAGACGGATCGCCAGACGAGCTCGACGCGGCGGTGCGCGTCGCCGTGCGCCCGGCGCCCCTGTTCGGTGATCTGCAGATCCGCCGATCTTCCGTCCGCCCCGCGTCGCCGCGAGATCAGCCCGTCCGTCTCGAGCCCGGCCAGATGCGCGGTGAGCGTGGAGGGCTTCGCCCCGATGCGCGCCGCGACCTCGCTGGGCGTCGTCGTGCCGAGAGTCGCCACCAGGCTCAGCACCGCGTAGCCGGTGGGCGTCAGCCCTGTGCCGGTCAGGGCGTCGCGCAGCATGGCTCCGACGGCCTCGTTGGCGCGGAGCACGTCGAACAGCACGCCGAGCTCGGGAGCGGGTTCCGACGACATCGGCTCAGGCCAGCGCATCCACGAGCGGGCGGAACTTCACGCGGGTCTCCAGCAGCTCCGCCTCGGGATCGCTGCCGGCGACGATGCCGGCCCCGGCGTAGGCCGTGACCTGCCGCGCACGGGAGGCGTCGCTCGGAGCGTCGGCGAACTGCGCGCAGCGCAGTGCGATGGCCCACTCGCCGTCGCCGGATGCGTCGATCCAGCCGACCGGTCCGGCGTAGCGTCCGCGGTCGAAGGGCTCCAGGCGCCGGATCGCCGCGATGGCGGCATCCGTCGGCGTCCCCGCGACAGCCGCAGTGGGATGCATGGCACCGACCAGATCGAGCGCGGAGTCGCCGTCGGCCAGGTCGCCGCGCACATCGGTGGCCAGGTGGAACAGGTTGGGCAGCTCCAGCACGAACGGACCATCGACCTCGAGCGCACGGGTGTGCGGGCGGAGAGTCGCCAGCACGCTCTGCACGGCGAAGCCGTGCTCGTCGAGGTCCTTCGCGCTTGCGGCGAGGGCAGCGGATGCCGTGGCGTCGGCCACCGGGTCGGCCCCGCGCGCCGTGGTGCCTGCCAGCACCCGCGCGGTGACGGTGCGGGCGTGCGTGGTCACGAGAGTCTCCGGGCTCGCCCCCACCAGGCCGTCCACGGCGAAGGTCCAGGTGTCGGGGTAGTCGGTCGACAGCGCGCCCACCAGCCGGCGCAGGTCGGCGTCGCTGGGCACGGTGCCGGTGAGGTCGCGGGCCAGCACGACCTTCTCGTACGCGCCGGCGGTGATCTCGCCGAGAGCTGCGCGGACGGCATCCTGATACCCCTGCGGCGTCTGCGCGCCGGGGCCGACGCGGCCCGCCCAGTGCGGGGCGAGGGCTGCGGGCTCGGAGACGGGGGCGAAGTCCGCGTCGTCGAGAGTGCGGATGCGGGTGATCCAGCTGCGCCCGTCACGACGGCCGATCACGGCCTGCGGCACCACGAGGACGCTGTCGGCCTTCGAGTCCTCGTCGAAGGTGAGCGCACCGAAGGCCACGAGTCCGGTGCCGGGAAGTGCTACGGGGTCGTCGATCTCGGCATCCTGCGCCAGCTCGCGCCAGGCGTCGGCCATGCGCTGCTCCCGGGTGCGGTCCTGACCGCCGCGGATGCGGATGGATGCCGCGATGCCGTCGCCCGCGGCCACGATCCCGTCGCCGCGGCGAAGCCACGCCAGCGGGTTCGCCGCGGAGGTGTGCGCCAGCAGATCGTCGACGGGTGGGATCTCGCGGGTCTGCGCGACCAGGCGGATGCTGCTCACCCCTCCAGCCTAGTTGCGCGGCTTCAGGTCGAGTGCCTCGAGACGGTCCAGCCACGCATCGGCGGTCGCGTCGTCGAACGGCGGGACCTGCGCGCGCACCCTGTTCTCGAGATCGAGGGTGAGGGCTTCCAGGTGCGCCATCACGTCGGCAGGGTACCCGTAGCGGATGCTGTGCTCGGCCCACTCGTCGCGGTCATCGACGTACGTGCCGCGCTCATCGAGCCGGCGCACCACATCGAGGTCCATGTCGATGCCGGTGGCGAGGATGTGCAGACCCGTGCCGGCGTCGATGCCGGCATCCTCCCAGCGCATCTCCCAGCCCAGATCGATGTAGATCCGCATCGCCGTGGAGTGATGCCGGTGGACGGTGACGGCGTGGTCGGCGCCGTGCTCGGCATCCGATCGGGGGATCAGCGTGACGTCGGCGGAGTCCGCGATGAATTCGCGACCGGGGCGGGAGCTTCGCCAGCCGGCGGGCTGGCCGAGCCAGTCGCCCCACCGGTCCGACCCCAGGTACACCTCCTGGTTGGCCCAGTGCGGCGAACCGTCCCATTTGCGCCACTGGAAGATCATCGACGTGCCGGGCTCCGGACGATTCGCACTCACCCGCCGAGTCTACGGCGGGCGCTGTGCCCTGAGCATCCGCCAGTCGCCCTGGAGAACAGATGTCGGTTCAGATCACGGATGTCGGCGCGGATGCCTGATTCCTGCCGACATCCGTGATTCCTGCCGACATCCGTCTCAGGCAGCGCAGCATCCGCCCGCCTAGGATCGAAGCATGGAGCCGAATCGCGCCGACCTCGGCAAGGACCCCTCGCACGTCAGCGGCATGTTCGATCAGGTGGCCGCAGGCTACGACCGCACGAACACCGTGATGACCTTCGGCAATGACGCGCTGTGGCGCGCGGCCACGACGCGCGCGGTGGCGCCCAAGCGCGGCGAGCGCATCCTCGACCTGGCCGCGGGCACGGCATCCTCCTCCGCCTCTCTCGCAGGCAGCGGCGCGCAGGTCGTCGCCGCCGACTTCTCCCCCGGGATGCTGACCGAAGGGCGCCGCCGGCATGGGCACCTGCCCAACATCACCTTCGTGCAGGCCGACGCCACGGATCTGCCGTTCGGCGACGAGGAGTTCGACGCGGTGACCATGTCGTACGGGCTGCGCAACGTGCAGCAGCCGAAGAAGGCACTGGCCGAGCTGTTCCGCGTGACCAGGCCCGGCGGGCGGATGGTGATCAACGAGTTCTCCACGCCTCCGGGAAAGCTGTTCCGCGGCCTGTACCGCTTCTACAACGCGCAGGTGCTGCCGAAGGTGGCGCGCATCGCGGGCACCAACGGCGACGCCTACGACTACCTCAACGAGTCGATCCGCGACTGGCCCGACCAGAAGACGCTGTCGGCGTGGATCCGCGAGGCCGGCTGGACGGATGTCGAGTACCGAAACCTGACGTTCGGCATCGTCGCGCTGCACCGCGCGCGCAAGCCCCGCGCCTGACGCCGAGACCCCGACTTCTCGCCGACACCCCGTGGTGCGGTCGCCCGCAGGGCGGGGTGTCGGCGGCAGCCCGGGGTCTCGGGCAGGTCAGCTCGCGGCGAGGCGCTTCTTCTCCGCCTCCACGTCGAAGTCGGCGACGGGCCATTGCGGATCGATATCCTCCAGCGCCGCGATCAGCAGCTCCTGCACGGCCAGGCGCGCGTACCACTTGCTGTTCGCCGGGATCACGTACCAGGGAGCCTCTGGCGCGGAGGTGCGGTCGAACACGGACTGGTAGGCGGCCATGTAGTCGTCCCACAGCATCCGCTCGTCGACATCTCCCGGGTTGTACTTCCAGTGCTTGTCCGAGCGGTCCAGGCGCTCCATCAGGCGCTCCTTCTGCTCGTCGCGGGAGATGTGCAGCATGACCTTGACGATGCGGATCCCGGATGCCGCGACGCGGCGCTCGAAGTCGACGATGGCGCCGTAGCGGCGCTCGATCTCGTCCTCGGGTGCGAGCATCCGCACCCGGCCGATCAGGACGTCCTCGTAGTGCGAGCGGTCGAAGACGCCGATGAACCCGGGCCGCGGCAGGCGCTTCTCGATGCGCCAGAGGAAGTCGTGCGCGCGTTCCTCGTCGGTCGGCGCCTTGAAGGCGGCGAGCTCCACGCCCTGCGGATCCACACCGCCGACGACGTGCCGCACGATGCCGCCCTTGCCTGCGGAGTCCATGGCCTGCAGCACCAGCAGAACGGCATCCGTCGACTCGCCGGATCGGGACGCCGCGTACAGGCGCTCCTGCAGGTCGCTCAATGTCTCCCTGCGCTTGTCCAGCGCCTTCTCGCCGTCCTTCTTGTCGCCATCGAACCCGGGTGTGCTGTCGGGGTCGACGTCCGCCAGCTGGAAACCGTCGTCCACCCGCAACGCGGTGGCCCATGTCGTCTTCGTCATGGTGCCATTGTGCAGGGTGCGACGGGCGATGTCGGTGGCCCCGGGCACAATCGGAGCATGGACACCTCGCTTCTCGTGATCGTCGTCGCCGTCATCGCCGCGGCGCTGGCCGGCGCGCTCGGATTCGTGCTGGGCACGCAGCGCGGCCGCTCATCGGATGCCGAGGGCCGGGCCGCGCTGCTGCGGGTGCAGGCGCTGGAGGCCGATGCCGCGGCGCTGCGTGACGAGACCGCCACCCGCGTGCAGGAGGAGCGTGCGCTGGGCGAGCAGCGGGTCGTCGAGACGCGTCGGCTGGGCGAGGCGGCAGTGGCGGATGCTCGCGCCCAGGCGCAGGCGCGCCTGGAGCACGAACGTCTGGAGCACGAGCGGCGGCTGGCCGAGGTTCGTCAGGAGGCGGATGCCGATGTGCTGGCCGAGCGGCGGCGCGCAGCCGACCGGCTGGAGGAGCTGAAGGCGGACCAGAAGCGGCTCTCCGATGAGTTCGATGCGCTGAGCAGGCGAGCGCTCGAGGCGAACTCGAAGGTGTTCCTGCAGCAGGCGGAGGAGCGCCTCAAACGCAGCCAGAGCGAGGGTGCGGCCGAGCTGCAGAAGCGGCAGGATGCCGTGCAGCAGCTCATCGAGCCCATCCAGAAGACGCTCGAGGGCGTGAAGACCGAGATGGGCACCGCCGAGAAGGCCCGGCTGGAGGCCAACGCCGCGCTGCACGAGCAGGTGCAGCTGATGCGGCAGTCGTCCGAGACGCTCGGCTCGGAGACCCGCAACCTGGTCAACGCGCTGCGCGCGCCGCAGGTGCGCGGCCGCTGGGGCGAGCTGCAGCTGCGCCGCGTGGTGGAGGCGTCGGGGATGCTCAATCACGTCGACTTCGACGAGCAGATGCACCACGACACCGACGACGGCGCGCTGCGCCCCGACCTGGTCGTGCACCTGGCCGGCGACAAGAACGTGGTCGTCGACTCGAAGGTCGCCTTCAACGGATATCTCGAGGCCATGGAGGCCACCGACGACACGGTGCGCGCGCAGCGCCTGGCCGCGCACGCCCGTCATCTGAAGAAGCACATCGACGACCTGGGCACCAAGCAGTACTGGGACGTGGTGGCCGGCTCCCCCGAGTTCGTGGTGATGTTCGTGCCGGCCGAGCCGTTCCTGGCGGCAGCGCTGGATCAGGACGCCACGCTGTACGAGTACGCCTTCGAGCGCAACGTCGTCATCGCCACGCCGTCCACGCTCATCGCGCTGCTGCGCACGGTCGGGCACGCGTGGCGGCAGGACCAGCTTGCGCATGAGGCGCAGCAGATCTTCACGGTCGGCAAGGAGCTGCACAAGCGCCTCGGCACCCTGGGCCAGCACCTGGCCAAACTCGGCAAGAGCCTGAACTCCACGGTCGACGCGTACAACAGGTTCGCCGGCTCGCTGGACCGCAACGTCGTCACGCAGGCGCGCCGGTTCAGCGCCCTACAGGGTCTGGACGAGGTGCTCACCGAGACCTCGCCTGTCGAGGCTCTGGCCATCGCCCCGTCGAAGGCAGACCTGTACGAGGTGTCCGAGCTCGAACTCGAGGCGGGCTCAGGCTCCGCGGACGGAGGCTCCGGCGACGAGGAGCACTACGCCAGCGTCGACCTCGGCGAGGTCAGCCGACGGCTCGAGTAAGCGGCTCCTCGCGTGCCGCGCAGCCCTTCTCGGTCGCGGCACTCCTCAGCCCGCGCGGCACTCCTCAGCCCGCGCGGCACTTCTCGATCAGCGCGGCGGATATATGCGCCGCGCGGACGAAGAACTGCCGCGCGGAGACTCATCGACGCTGAGAACTGCAGCGCGGAACCTTCCAGGCGCTGAGAAGTGCAGCGCGACGATTCACGGATGCTGAGAACTGCAGCGCGAGCGCATGAGCTTTCGCGGGTCCCGGATGGCTGCCTCAACCACGAGGAAACGACCAAGTGGGCCCCGCGGGCGGCGGGCCTGAATCACCCGCGCATGTCACGGGTCCCGTTCGGCTGTCTCAAGGACGAGGAGGCCGCCATATAGGCCCCGCGAGACTGCGCTGCTCTCAGCCCAGCAAGCCAAGCCCCACCCTCAGCGCTCCAGCGGGACCTCGATGATCTGCGGACCCGGTGCGGGGGAGGTGAGCGCCTGCTCCAGCGCCGAGCGCGTGGACACCTGGGTGTACTCCCAGCCGTAGGCTGTCGCCAGCGCCGACAGGTCCGCACCGTGCGGGGTGTAGAACGCCCGGTCCAGATCCTCGGCCGGAGCGGATGCGGCGACCTCGAGCCCGTCGAAGATCGTGCCGCCGCCGTCGTTGCCGACGATCACCTGGATGCGCGGATGCGGCTCATCGGCGGGCAGCAGCAGTGCTCCGACATCGTGCAGGAACGCCAGGTCACCCAGCAGCACGCGCGTCACGCCCGCCGCTCCGGCGGCCTGGCTGGCCAGTGCGATGCCGAGCCCGGTCGCGATCGTGCCGTCGATGCCGGCGAGCCCGCGGTTGGCGTGCACCGGCACCTTCTTGCCGCCCAGCACCTGATCGGCCACGCGCACGAGCCGCGACGACCCGAACATCAGCCGGTCGTGCGGCCAGGTCGCCCGCCACACGGCATCCACGAGAATCTCCCGATCCACTCGAGCCCGCACAGCCGCCAGCTCCGCGCGCACGGCGCTGAGCCGGGCCTCCTTGTCGTCGGAGAACAGTCCGTCGTTGTCGGGCGCGGGGGCGCTGAGGTCGACCACGCGCGCGGCCGAGGCGTTCATCCAGGCGCCCAGCCACTGCCGGTCCCTGTCACCGTCGGCGACCGCGACACCGTCCACGGCCATCGTGCGCCCGTTGAGGTTCAGCTCTTCGCCGCCGCCGCGCACGGCGACGACGTCGATGTCATCGCGCGCCAGCAGCCCCGCCACCTCACGACTGAGAGTCGGATGCCCGAAGACGACCGCACGCTCGATCCGACCGCCCAAGGACTCGTCCTTCAGCAGCTCGCGGTATCCGTGCACCACCAGGCGCCCGAACCTCGCGCCGCTGACGATCTCGGCGATCAGCGGCCAGCCGCCCTGGTGCGAGATCTCCTCGGCACCGGGCCCGGCATCCGCTCCCGCGATCACGATCGTGCGCAACGCGCGCTCCAGCACCAGCGGCTCGACGGCAGCGCGGGTTGGGGCGGGCCCCGGCTGGGCGACGACATCCGTCACGGCGGACAGCGGCTCGCGCGCGGGCAGGTTGAGGTGCACGGGTCCAGCAACCCCAGGCACGCCCTCCCCGGAGAGCCCGAGCGCCGCAACCACGGCACGACGGCCGAGCGCGGGCCACGCAGTCGCGCCGTCATCCGGGACACCGGTCGTCGCGGCGGCACGTCCCTCCGAGACGCGATCCGCACGGGCCCCCCGCTCCAGGCGACCGGGCACGACAGCACCGGGTACCTCGGCATCCGCCTGCCATCTCACGAACGAACCGAACAGCCCCCACTGCATGGTGGCCTGATTGGCGCCGACGCCGCGCAGCTCGGGTGGGCGATCGGCGGTCAGCAGCAGCAGCGGGATCCCGGAGTGGAAGGCCTCCATGGTCGCCGGCAGCAGGTTGCCCGCGGCAGTGCCCGACGTGCACACCACCGCGACCGGCAGCCGGCTCTCCCGGGCGATGCCCAGCGCGGTGAACCCGGCGGCGCGCTCGTCGATGCGCACGTGCACGCGCAGCACGCCCTGGCGGGACAGCTCCATGGCCGCCAGCGCGAGGGCCTGCGAGCGAGATCCGGGAGAGAGCACGAGGTCGCGGATGCCGTTGGCCACCAGTTCCGTCAGCAGCGCTGCCGCAGCATCCGAGGCGGGCGAACCGCCCGGAACAGCCAGAGTCTCCGGAACAGCAGGCATCCCCGCAGCTGCAGAGGCTGTCGAATCAGCAGGCGCCGCCGGATCAGCAGGCGTCGCCGGATCAGCAGGAGCCGAAGAGGAACCAGCCGCCGTCACGAGCGCGGGTCCGCGCCGTCGGAGTCGTCGTCCAGGCGCGCCAGCTCCGCCTCGAGCTCGCGGATGCGGGCATCCTGTTCGGCGTTGTGCATCCGCCGCAGCACCTGCGGGTCGTCATCCGGCGGCACGACGTACGCGGTCGGGACCTGCCCTGCGGCCAACCGGCCGAGCGTGAACCACAGCACGCCGCCGATCACCGGCAGCAGGATCACGATGAGCACCCAGACGCTCTTGGAGACGCCACGGTGCCGCGTCGCCGGCTGCACGGTGCAGTCGACGATGCTGTACACCCAGAACACGACGGCGAGGAAACCGCCGACGATCAGGACACGAGCCATGCCTCCAGTGTAGGTCGCGGCGCTCAGGCGGGTTCCGATGTCTCATCAGGACTGCACAGCCCCCGCCTAGCGTGCGCTCCTAGACTGAGCGCGTGAAGAAGTTGCCACCCCTCCTCGTCTACAGCGTGCTGCGGCTGCTGGCGTTTCTCGTGCCGCTCGCGATCATGTGGTTCTTCTTCCCGATCTTCCGCGAGTTCTGGTGGCTGGCCGCCCTGTTCGCCGCACTCATCGGCATGAGCATCTCCCTGCTGTTCCTGCGCGCGCCGCTGTCGGCCACCTCGCGCGCGCTGTACGCGAAGCGCAACCGTCACGACGCCGACGAGGACGTGGAGGACAGCGCGACCGAAGAGGAGTGAAGCGGATGCCCGCGACCCGGCGCCTCAGCGCTGGAACGTCACGTGCACGACGCCGCTCTCGGCCACTTCGCTGACGACCTCGGCACCGTCCTCCAGGCCTCGCAGTCCGTCCCAGAGGCGCTCGCCGTCACCGAGCAGGATCGGGGCGATGCCGACATGCAGCCGGTCCACGAGTCCGGCGGCGAGGAACTGCCGCACCACGTCCACTCCCCCGCCGATGCGCACATCCGCGCTGCCGGCGGCATCCCGGGCCCGCATGAGGGCATCCTTCGGTGACGCCTGCAGGAAGTGGAACACCGTGCCGTTGGCGAACTCGATCGATTCGCGCGGCACGTGCGTGAGCACGAACACCGGCACGCGGAACGGCGGCTCCTCTCCCCACCAGCCGCGCCAGTCGGGGTCGTCGGCATTCAGATGCAGCCCGAACATGCCAGCGCCCATGATCTCCGCGCCGATGCCCTCGAAGTACGCGCTCGCGTACTTCTCGTCGACACCTGTGGTCCCCTCGCCCGAGGTCTCGCCCATCACGCGTTCGCGGAAGGTGCGCGTGGCCGTGTAGGCCGAGACCAGCCGTCCCCAGTCCTCGCCCATCGGGTTCTCGGGCGTCTGGTCGACGGTGGTCGCGAATCCGTCGAGGGAGATGTTCAGGTCGACGCGTACTGTCATCCGTCGATTCTCCCCGAGCGGATGGCCGCAGGGAACCCCTGCGCGTGAGGATCAGCCGTCGATCACGGCGCGACGAGCGCCCAGTACATCAGCGCGGCATACGCCACGGACGACAGCGAGGTCAGGCTCAGCGCGATGACCAGCTCGCGGGCCTCGCGATAGGTCCAGACGATGAGGATCGCGGGTCCGACTCCCAGCAGCGCCAGCAGCGCCAGCCACGCCACCGGGTACAGCAGCAGCGCGAAGAACGCGGCGATGAGGAAGGGCAGCACGGCGAAGACCGTGAAGACGATCTGCGTGGCGCGCCTGCCGATCAGCACGGTCAGCGTGCGCTTGCCGGAGACGCGATCCTGGTCGATGTCTCGGAGGTTGTTGGCCAGCAGCACGGCGCAGGCGAACAGCCCTGCGGCGACGGCGGCCAGCCAGGCCTCCAGCGGCAGCGCGAAGGACTGCACCCAGGTGGTGCCGAGCACGGCCACCAGGCCGAAGAACACGAACACGAACAGCTCGCCCAGGGCGTTGTAGCCGTAGGGGCGTTTGCCGCCGGTGTAGAACCAGGCGGCCACGATGCACGCAGCGCCGACCAGCAGCATCCACCACTGCTGCGTGCGGATGACGATGGCGAGACCCGCGACGGCGGCGAGCGCGAAGAAGACCAGCGCGATCACCAGCACCTGCTTGGCGGGAACACGACCGGATGCCGTCAGCCGGGCGGGGCCGACGCGGTTGGCGTCGGTGCCGCGGATGCCGTCGCTGTAGTCGTTGGCGAAGTTCACGCCGATCTGCAGCAGCACGGCCACTGCCAGGCATGCCAGCGCGATCACCCAGTGCAGGTGGCGGTCTGTTACCTGCGCGGCGCCGGTGCCGAGGATGACGGGGGCGACGGCCAGCGGCAGGGTGCGCAGCCGGGCAGCGCCGATCCAGTCACCCAGCGTGACCGGGCCCGCCTCGATCACCGGGCGCTTCGCGGGGTTCCCGCTGGTGCGCCGGCGCTGCGAGCCTGCCTGCTGACGCTGGCCGCGTGCGCCCTGGCCGCGGGGACGGGAGCGCTTCTTGGAGGAACGGGATGCCACGCTGGAATCCTACTTGCCGCCCGCGCACCCCGCGGTGCCGCCGTCTTGCACCGTCGAGAGCACGACATCTCGCCGATCGCACGACTTCTTCGCGCGATCTTCGCGTGCACTCGGCGAGGTCCCGTGCTCTCGACGGAAGGGGGGCGGGGCGGACGGGGGGCGAGGCGGCGGGGGCAAGGCGGCGGCGGTAGCCTCGAGGCGTGACCGATCAGCCCGCTCGCCCGCAGTATCCGCATGCGGAGTCCGTGGAGGACTTCGCCCTCAACATCGCCGACGTGCGCGCGAGGATCGCCGCCGCTGCCGAGCGAGCCGGGCGCTCGGCGGACGAGGTGCGGCTGCTGCAGGTCAGCAAGACCGTGCCCGAGGAGCGGCTGCTGCTGGCCATCCAGGCGGGAGCGACGGACCTCGGTGAGAACAAGGTGCAGGAGGCCAAGCGCAAGGCCGAGAACCTCGCCGACCAGGACGTGCGCTGGTCGGTGATCGGGCATCTGCAGACCAACAAGGCCAAGGACGTGGTGGCCTTCGCCGACGAGTTCCAGGCGCTGGACAGCATCCGCCTGGCCGACGCCCTGGATCACCGCCTGCAGGCGGCCGGGCGCGGACTGGACGTGTTCGTGCAGGTGAACACCTCGGCCGAGGAGTCGAAGTTCGGATTGGAGCCGGCCGACACCCTCGCATTCCTCGAGGAGCTGCGGCATCGCGACAGTCTGCGCGTGCAGGGCCTGATGACCCTCGCGCTGTTCACCAGCGACACCGAGCGGGTGCGGGAGTGCTTCCGCATCCTGCGCGACCTGCGCGATCAGGCTCGCGAGCGCGACCTGATCGGCCCCGGCGGGCTGTCGATGGGCATGTCCGGCGACTTCGAGGCCGCCATCGAGGAAGGCGCCACGGTCGTGCGCGTGGGCCAGGCCATCTTCGGCGCGCGATCCACGCCCGATTCCGAGTACTGGCCGGGCTTCGCGGGATGAGCGAGGCGGGCTGGTCGGAGGGCCGCGAGCGCTGGGAGCTGGACCGCCGGCCGGCGGACGTGCTGCTGATCGGCTCACAGGTCGCGTTCGGTTCGGTCGGGATGAACGGCGTCCTGCCCATGCTGGCGGATGCCAGGGTCGTGCCGCTGCCGACCATCGTGCTGGCGAACCTGCCGCACTATCCGCGAGTGCAGGCGCAGCCGATGCCCGCGCAGTGGCTGGGCGACAGCATCCGCGATCTGGACGCACTCGGCGTGCTGGACGAGATCGACAGCATCTGCACGGGGTACTTCGCCTCGTCCGATCAGGTGGAGGCGGTGGCGGATGCCGTGCAGCCGCTGCTCGATCGCCGGCCCGGCCTGCGCGTGCTGGTCGATCCCACGCTCGGCGACTCGGATGTCGGGCTGTACACGGATCCGGCCGTCGCCCCGGCGCTGCGCGACCGGCTGCTGAAGCTCGCCACCGGCATCGTGCCCAACCGCTTCGAACTCGCGCTGCTGAGCGGTGCGGATCTGCAGCAGACGGATGCCGCCGAGGCTGCGCGATCACTGCTCGGCCCGCGTGCGCAGTGGGCCGTGATCAGCGGCGGCGCCGCATCCGGCGACAGCACGCTGGTGGACGTCGTGGTCACCCGCGACGGCAGCGAGGAATTCGAGCATCCGCTCATCCCCACCACGGTCAAGGGCACCGGCGATGCGTTCGCCGGCGCGCTGCTCGCGTCACTGCGTCGGGGAGCCTCCGTGACGGATGCCGTTGATCACGCAGCCGCCGCGGTGCGTGACCTGCTCGCCTGACGCGACTCAGACGATGGGGCGGTGCTCGTAGTAGGTCTGCAGCACGATGGTCGTGCGGGTGCGGACGTTGGCGATCGCACGGATGTCGTTGACCAGCTTCTCCAGGGCCTTCGGCCCCGCCACGCGCACCATCAGCATGTAGCTGGCCTCTCCAGCGACGGAATGGCACGCCTCGATCTCGGGCAGTTCCTCCAGCAGCGCCGGGGCGTCATCGGGCTGGCCCGGGTCGATGGGCGTGATCTCCACGAACGCCGACAGCGGCCTACCGACCTTCTCGGCATCCAGTACGGCGCGGTAGCCGGCGATCACGCCACGGGCCTCCAGCCGCTTCAGGCGGGACTGCACGGCCGAGGTGGACAGCCCGACGAGCTCGGACAGGTGCGAGAGCGTGGCCCGCCCGTCGCGCGAGATCTCGGCGAGCAGGGTGCGGTCGACAGCATCATCCATGAGTGGAATAATAGTTGTTGAAACCGGCAACTGTCGGAAAATTTCCACTTCTCCTCAGGATCGGAGGCTTCGATGTCCATCATCAGCACCACCCAGACCATCATCGGCGAGCCCGAGGTCGTTGAGGACGCCGCCACCGCCGAGACCAGCGCCGCCTGGAAGCAGCTGAAGGACGCCGCCATCGCGCTGCGCCCGCTGCAGATCAAGGACGGCTCGATCCCCGAGGGCGTCGACCCCTCGACGGGTTCCCCGACCCATGAGCTCGCAGCGCAGCACGTGACAGCCATCATCTCCGGCATCCGGGCCCTGGCCCCCGCCTTCCCGCACGACGCCGCCTATCTCGAGGCCGCGATCGTGGACTTCCAGCGCTGGATGGACGGCGGCTTCGGCGAGCCGGACTTCCTAGACTCGCTGATGCAGTTCCAGCCCCAGCAGAACCGCATCGACGGCATCCGCCACCTGGTCGTCTTCCCGATGTACACCCAGAACGGCTCGACCGACCGTCTGGTCGAGGCGCTGATCGTCGAGACCATATGGCCGGAGTTCATCGCCGAGCTCGAGGCCGGCGACTACAGCAACAAGCTGTTCGTCTCGCTGCGGCTGGTCGACTTCACCCCCGGCTACGACACCAACTCGGCCGTGCTGTTCCCCGAGACCATCGCGATGCGCGAGATCCCGTCCTTCACCTGGGGCGCGATCTTCCAGGACCGCGAGGCCGCCCGATACCGTCGCGTGGTGCGCGCGGCATCCGAGATCACCAACCTCGAGCTGCCCGAGCGCGCCGCGGCGATGCTGAATGACCAGCAGATGACCGAGAAGACGTTCGTGATGTGGGACATCATCCACGACCGCACGCACATGCGCGGCGACCTGCCGTTCGACCCGTTCATGATCAAGCAGCGGATGCCGTTCTTCCTGTACTCCCTCGAGGAGATGCGCTGCGACATGACGGCGTTCCGCGAGTCGGTGAAGATCGAGCGCGCGCTCGACGCCCGTGTCGCCGCCGGCGAGACGCTCACCGAGGCCGAGCAGGAGATGCACGACTACGCGCACCTGGTGCAGTACGCCGTGATCTTCGATCGCATCTTCCGCTTCGCGATCACCGGCACCCGCGTGCGCAACTACGACGCGGTCGGCGGGCAGCTGCTGTTCGCCTGGCTGCACCAGCGCGGCGTGCTGCACTGGACCGACACCGCTCTCGCCTTCGACTGGGAGAACGTGCCCGACGCCGTCGTCGCGCTGGGCGATGCCATCGACGACCTGTACTGGCACTCGATCGACCGCCCGAAGATCGCGCACTGGCTGGCCGCCTACGAGCTGGTCCGCGGCACGCTGACCCCGCACCCGGCATCCCAGTGGGCCCGCGGTCTGAGCGACGAGATCCTCGCCGGGGCGCCCCGCGGCTACACCGACGCGGTGATGGACGACGAGTTCCCGCTGTCGATGTTCTTCGAGACGCTGAACAAGAAGATGCGTCCCGTCATCGAGTCGACCGTCGGCATCCGCGGCACCGACGACTGACGTACGGCCGACCGGCTGACCCGTCCACCGACATCGGCCGTGCAAGCGTGGTACAGATGGCGGTCGGTTTCACGGATGTCGGCGCAGAATGGCTGAAACGGCCGACATCCGTGATCTCGGCCGACATCCGTCCCTCGAAGGAGTTGCTCATGACCTCATCCGGACGCACGATCGTCCTCGCCGGCGCCACCAGCGCCGCGGGCCTGGCCACGGCCCGCGCGCTGATCGCCGCCGGCGCGCACGTCGTGGCCACCGGCCGTTCCGCCGAGCGCCTGGCCCCGCTTGCGGAGGCGGGAGCGCAGATCGAGGTGGCGGATGCCACGGCCTGGGCCGACATGACGGCGCTGGCCGAGCGACTGGATGCCGTCGACGGCGTGATCTCGCTGGTCGGCGGCTGGCGCGGCGGCGGGGGTCTTGCCGGGCAGAGCGACGAGGACTTCGCCGCCCTGCTCCCGGCCCTGCAGGCCGTCCGCGTCACCAGTCGCGCGTTCGACGCGCAGCTGAAGGCGTCGGATGCCGGTCGCTTCGCAATCGTGTCCTCCACCGCTGTGCTCAAGCCCCTGGCGGGCGGTGCGAACTACGTCACCATCAAGGCCGCCGCCGAGACGTGGGCGCGCGCCGTCGCGCAGGGCTATGCGAAGGCGGCCCGGGATGCCGGCGCGGCGCTGCGCGCGGCATCCGTCATCCTGCGCGTGGAGGGCGGGCTGGATCCCGACTCGCTCGCCCGGGCCGTGGTCGGCCTGTGGGATGCACCAGCCAGCGAGCTCAACGCGAGCGTCGTCGAGCTGACCGCCGCCTGAGAAGGCGGATCACCGGGCTGGTCAGCAGCATCAGGAACATCGCGAAGTAGCCGATCTGCGGCAGCGTCACCGCGACCGTCAGCGCGAGTGCGAACAGCACGATGGTCACAGCGTCGGCGCGGATACCGCCTCGCAGCTGCTCGTGGGGCGAATCGTGCAGCTCGGGATGCCTGCGCAGGTACATGCGGACGAGCAGCAGCATCAGGGTCGCGGCGATGAGGGTGCCCACGTACAGCGACTTCTGCGCCGCGTCGTCGGGCATCGCGCCGACCATCGCGGTCGCGACCGGGAGCCACACGATCGTGAACATCCACGCGATCGTCAGCCAGGTCAGCATGTTCGAGGTGCGCTCGACACGCTCGTAGATGCGATGGTGCGACACCCACATCGACGCGATCAGCACGAAGCTCATCACGAAGCTGATCAGCTGGCCCTGATCCTCGTCGAGGTACTCCAGCACCGTACGCCCCTCGCGCCCCAGATCGATGACGCCCTCCATCAGCGGCAGGATGAGGAGCGTCATCGCGATGGCGACGACCCCGTCGGTGAAGGCCTTCAGCCGGTCGGCGGAGACCAGCGGATGCGCGGACATCCCGGTCTTGTCGGTCGCATCTGTCACCGGGGAATGCTCTCGCGCCACGGTGGCGGCGTCAAGCCCCTCCCGCGGCGATCTGCGGAACGGTCGCGGCCACCAGTCGCGGATGGCGAACAACGTCCCGAGGACGCCGACATCCGCCAGGGCTGCCGACAGAGGAGAACGGATGCTGAGCCGTAGAGTTGTCGGGTGAGCATTCTGCATGACACCGCTGTGCGCGGTTTCGCATCCGACAACTATTCCGGCATCCACCCCGAGGTGCTGCAGGCGATCGCCCAGGCCAACGAGGGCCACCAGATCGCGTACGGCGAGGACGTCTACACCGAGCACCTGCAGCAGGTGTTCACGAAGCACTTCGGCGAGGGCGTCACCGCGTTCCCCGTGTTCAACGGCACCGGCGCCAACGTCACCGGCCTGCAGTCGATGCTGCCGCGCTGGGGCGCGGTGATCTCCGCGACCACCGCGCACATCAACGTCGACGAGGGCGGAGCTCCCGAGCGCATCGGCGGCTTCAAGCTGCTGGCCGTGCCCACCGACGACGGCAAGCTCACCCCCGAACTGGTCGACCGCGAGGCCTGGGGCTGGGGCGACGAGCACCGTGCGCAGCCGCTGGTGGTCTCCATCACGCAGTCCACCGAGGTGGGCACGCTGTACACGGCCGAGGAGATCAAGGCCCTGGCCGATCACGCGCACGAGCACGGCATGAAGCTGCACGTCGACGGCGCCCGCATCTCCAACGCCGCTGCCGCCCTGAACCTGCCGCTGCGCGCCTTCACTCGCGACGCCGGTGTGGACGTGCTGAGCTTCGGAGGCACCAAGAACGGCGCGATGCTGGGCGAGGCCATCGTCGTGCTGAACCCGTCGGCCGCGGACGGGCTCATCTACAGCCGCAAGTTCAACATGCAGCTGTCCTCGAAGATGCGCTTCATCTCCGCGCAGCTGATCGCGCTGCTCGACGGCGATCTGTGGCTGCGCAATGCCCAGCACTCCAACGCCATGGCCCAGCGCCTGCGCGGCGCCGTCGAGGCGGGCCTTCGCGAGGGATCGATCCGCGGCGTCTCGTTCTCGCAGCCCACCCAGTCCAACGGCGTCTTCGCGATCCTGCCCGACGGCGTGGCCGACCAGCTGCGCTCGAAGTTCCGGTTCTACGACTGGGATGCGTCGCGCAACGAGGTGCGCTGGATGTGCAGCTTCGACACCCAGGAGTCCGACGTCGACGCGTTCGTCGCCGAGCTGAGCCGGTTGACGACGGCCTGATCAGGTCCAGTCCTGCACGTGCAGGCCGCGCACGCAGCACGTCGCAGCCGCCGCCGATGCCTTCGCCGAGGCCCCGTCTTACCGGCCAGACCCCGTGCTGCGGACGTCTGCAGCACGGGGTCTCAGCAGATATCCGGGGTGTCGGCGTCAGCGCGCGCAGCCCGACCTCAGCGCAGAAGGCCGAGATGCGCGAGCGCATGGCGGATCAGCGTGCCGCGACCGCCCTCCATCTCGGAGGCGAGCGCGTCGGAGGCGGCTTCCTCCGGCGAGAACCAGGTGACCTCGAGGGCGTCCTGGCGGGGCTCGCAGGTGCCGGTGACGGGGACGATGTACACCAGCGAGACGGCGTGCTGCCGGTCGTCGGTGTAGGCGCTCACACCGGGGATCGGGAAGTACTCCGCCACTGTGAACGGCGTGGGAGAGACCGGCAGCAGGGGGAAGGCCATCGGCCCCAGGTCGTTCTCCATGTGCCGGAACAGCGCGTCGCGGATGGTCTCGCCGTAGCGCACGCGCCCCGACACCAGGGTGCGGGTGATCTCCCCCAACGGCGTGGAGCGCAGCAGCACGCCGATCGAGGTGACCTGTCCCGAGCCGTCGGTGACGACGGGCACCGCCTCGACGTACAGCATGGGCAGGCGCCGCCTCGCCTCTTCCAGCTCGATGTCCGTCAGCCACGCCGGATTCGCGTCCGCGCCGGGCACGTCATCGAACCCGAAGCCGCCGTCGGGGTCTGGATCTGGTGTGCGCACCGCCATGTGTCTTTTCTACCAGCACCCGCAGACGGCACGACCGCGCGTCGGTCGTCGCTGGCAGGATGACTGCATGAGCGAACCCATGGAGATCGACGACTCCCTCACGCTGTGGTCGCCCGAGGATCAGTCCGGGCAGGCGCTGCTGGTGCTGCTGCACGGCTACGGCGCCGACGAGAAGGACCTGTTCAGCCTGGTGCCGTATCTGCCGGGCGGGATCACCGTCGCCTCCGTCGCCGCCCCGCTCACGCCGCCGTGGCCGATGCCGGGACGCTCGTGGTACGCCATCGACGCGCTGAATTCGAGGGATGCCGCGGGCATCACCGTCGCGGCCGAGGCCGTGCTGCGATGGCTGGATGCGACAGCCGCAGACGGCTCGTCGGTGGCTCTGTTGGGCTTCTCGCAGGGCGCGGCGGTGGCGCTGCAGGCGCTGCGACTGGCGCCGTCGCGCATCTCGGCCGTGGTGGCGCTCAGCGGCTATGCGGCACCGGGCGACCTGCCGAACGACGCCTCGCTTCAGGAGCTGCGTCCGCCGGTGTTCTGGGGTCGCGGCAGCCGGGACGACGTGATCCCGCCGAACCTCATCGACCACACCGCGCAGTGGCTGCCCGGCCACGCCGAACTGTCCGGCCGCGTCTACACCGGTCTCACGCACTCCATCTCCGAGCAGGAGCTGGCCGACGTGAACCTGTTCCTCTCGCAGTGGAAGGACGCGCTTCAGGACTGAGGGCCGTCTTCCGCCGAGCCGGGTTCGTCACCGGCATCGTTCTCGCCACCGGCATCCTTCGCACCACCGGCATCCGGATGCCGTCGGCGCGGCCTGCGCGTGAACACGACCATGAACACGACGGTCATGGCCAGGCCGATTCCGAGACTCACGCCCATGTCGTGCGTGGCGGCGTTCATGGCTGCCGCGACGCCGAGTCCGATCAGGATGCTGCCTGCGAAACCCATACGAGCGCGCGTCTCGTGCGAACTCGGCTGCCTGTCGTCCATGACCTCAACCGTACGGAATCGCCGCATGCCCGGCATCCGCCGTGCGACGGATATCCACGACACGCTCGGGTTGCACCCTCGGTCGGCAGCGGGTATCGTCGCAGAGTCCTGTCCGCCGTGTCTGGAAGTTCCTTGATCTGAGTCGTCGCCCTCCGCGCAATCATCCACGCGCTGATCCGACGATCCTTCCGACCCGTTCAGGCCCCTCGAGGCTCCGGTCCTGCCACGTCCCGACGTGCCGTCGACATCCGCGCACCCGCACATCTCCGGGAGACGCTCATGTCAGCACCATCCGCTTTCACCACCGCCGCCGTCACGCTCGACCGCGTGACCTTCACCTGGCCCGACGGCTCGACGGCGCTCGACGCCGTCTCAGGCTCGTTCGGGGCCGGCCGCACCGGGCTCGTCGGACGCAACGGCGCCGGCAAGTCCACCCTGCTGCGCCTGATCGCAGGAGAGCTGACGCCCACATCGGGGCAGATCATCCGCACCGACCAGGTGGCGTACCTGCCGCAGCAGCTCACGCTCGACACCGGCCGCCGCGTGGCCGAGCTGCTGGGCGTCGCCGCAGCGCTGGATGCCGTGCGCGCCATCGCCGCGGGCGACGTCGACCCCGCGCACTTCGACGCCGTCGGCGACGGCTGGGACATCGAGGCCAGGGCCGAGGCCGCGCTGGCCGAGACAGGGCTGGACCCGTCGTTCCTCGATCGCACGGTCGGCGAGCTGTCCGGTGGCGAAGCCGTGCTGGTCGCGATCGCCGGCATCCGCCTGCGCCGCGCGCCGATCACCCTGCTCGACGAACCCACCAACAATCTCGACAGGTTCGCGCGCGCGAGGCTCTCCGAGATGGTGCGCTCCTGGAAGGGCGCACTGATCGTGGTCAGCCACGACATCGCCCTGCTGGAGCTGATGGACGACACCGCCGAGCTGTACGGCAGCGAGCTGAACGTGTTCGGCGGTCCGTACTCCGCGTGGCGGGCGTGGCTGGATGCCGAGCAGGATGCTGCGAAGCAGGCCGAGCGCGATGCGACCCAGGCACTCAAGAAGGAGAAGCGGCAGCGCATCGAGGCCGAGACGAAGCTCGCGCATCGGGCGAGCTTCGCCAAGAAGGCGTTCGAGGAGAAGCGTGTGCCCAAGATCGTCGCCAACGGCCGGAAGATGGCGGCACAGGTGTCGGCGGGCAGGCTGCGCACGGAGGTCGCGGGCAAGGAGGACGCCGCCCGCGCTGCTCGGGATGCCGCCGGCCGGCGCATCCGCGACGACGCGACCATGAAGATCGACCTGCCCGATCCCGGCGTCTCCGACTCTCGGCGCATCACCACGCTGGGCGACGGCGAGCGGTCGTGGGTGATCCAGGGGCCGGAGCGGGTGGCGCTGATCGGCCGGAACGGAGTCGGCAAGACCACGCTGCTGCGGCGGCTTGTGGCGGGCTCCGTTCACAACTCCGGAGATCCGAGCGGAATCGACCCGGAATCCGGCATTCCGGAGCTTCTGTTGCCGATTCTCCGGAGTTGTGAACCGCACACGGACCGCATCGGCTACCTGTCCCAGCGCGTGGACGGTCTGGACGACACCCAGTCCGTCGTGGCGAACGTCGCCGCAGCCGCCCCGCACGTGCCCGACAAGGAGCTGCGGAACCGCCCCGCCCGCTTCCTGATCAGAGGAGCCGCCATGGACCGCCCCGTGTCGGCGTTGTCCGGCGGTGAGCGATTCCGGGCTGCGCTGGCGACCCTGCTGCTGGCCGATCCAGCACCGCACCTCGTGGTGCTGGACGAACCGACCAACAACCTCGACCTCGACACCGTGGACCAGCTGGTCGAGGCGCTGCGCGCCTACCGCGGTGCGGTGCTGGTCGTCAGCCACGACGACGTCTTCCTGCAGCGGCTCGGTCTCACGCTGACCCTGGAGCTGGATGCAGAGGGGCACCTCACCGAGGTCGGGTGAGGGTCACGCCGCCCGGCTGGACCGCATGGCCTTCACATGCTCGAGCGCGGGATCGGCGGCCAGACGCGCGTACTCCTCGGAATCGCGGGACACCAGCGCCACTCTTCCCTGCGCATCGTGATGGATGCCCCACCCGTAGCGCTTGGCCAGCGGCGAGGACCGCAGGCACGCCTGGCCGGTCGAGAAGAACTCCTCGCGGGCAGCGGCATCGGCCGGGTCGATGCCCTTGCGCAGCGCATGCGTCTCGAACAGCACATCGTCGGAGGTGCGGGTGTAAGGCTCGTCGTTGAGCAGTCGGTAGTGCAGAGCCGCGATCGAGAGGTTCTCAGCGATCGGGGGCTCCTCGCCGTGCTCCGCGCGGCAGTCCTCGGAGACCTCGATGAAGGTGCTGGTGTAGTTGGTCGTGTGCGCCATGACCACAGCCTGGCGGGGGCCGCCGACATCGGCAAGCCCCCGCCGGCGATTCACCACCAGCTGTCGTCGAACGCGACCTTCACGGTGTCGCCGTCGATCACGATGTCTCCGTACATCGAGTAATCGTCCTCGTCGGACTGCTCGCGCGTGGTGCCGAAGAAGTCCTCCGTGTAACTGCCGACGACGGTACCCTCCACGGCTACCTGAGTGCCCCGGTCATCGATCTCGACGGTCGGCTCACCCTGCTTGGTCCATGTCACCTTGGTGTCGTCGTCGAACGTGTACGCGTGGAACGGGCATCCGTCGGGGTCAGCCGCGGCGGAGGCCAGGCAGGTGTCCACCAGATCGTTCACCTGCTTCGTGACGGCCTCCTTCAGGTCATCCGTCGGCGCGAAGGACAGATCCTGGAAGGAGTCGTCCGGCGACCCGACCTTCAGCGCCTTCTGCTCCAGGGCGAAGTACTTCGACCCCTCGGTCGACAGTTCGTACACGCCCGGATACATCGGCACCGTGGCCTGCCCGTAGCCGTTTTCGAACTCGAACGGCAGCTCCACGCCGCCGACACTCGCCTTACCCTGCCCGTCGATCTGGATGTCCACCGGCACGACCAGGCTGTCATCCAGCTTCCACGTGTCCAGCACGACGAACTCCGGATCGCCCTTGGACGCGTTGAGTTGCGCCGTCTGCTTGACGCCGTCGAGCCGGTAGGTGACGATGAGCGATGCGGAGTCGCCGCCGCCGGTCCCCTCGCGCTCGACGGACACGTCGGTGATGCGATCGGATGCCGACTTCATCACGGCATCGGTGAGGAACGCGCGCTGCGCTGTCGGGACATTCGGGTCCACGAGCGCGTTGGCGGCCTCGGCGTGACCCGCCGCGATCGCGTCGAGGTACTGCTGGGCGACAGCCTCGGGAGTGCGGCTGGAGTTCAGCACGCTCACCGCGATGCCGGCGGCGATGGCCAGCACGGCTACGCCGCCGACGGCGGACAGGCCGATGAGGAGCCCGCGCTTGGCGGCCGGGCTCAGCGGCTTGGGCTCGGGAACGGCGCCGACGGCACCCGCGGAATGATCCGCGGCATCCGCTCCGACCGTGGTGCCGCTGGTGCCGGCCGCCCACGCCGCGACGGCGGAGTGTCCGGTCAGTGCGCCCAGCAGCTGCGGGGCCGAGCCGTAGGCGAGCGCGGGCAGCGTCTGCGCGCCGACCTCGACGGCGAACGCCCACACGGCCATCACGAAGGGGGACCACAGTGCGATCCCGATACCCACGCTGAAAGCCGCACCACGAGCGCCCGCGCTCACTCCCAGGCCGAAGAACACGGATCCGACCACGAACCAGCCCAGCAGCACGACCAGAGGCAGCCGCCAGGTGGACGCCCAGTCGATGCCGTTGCGGCGGGGGCGTCGGATGCCGATCCAGAGCGCCACGAAGATGCTGAGCAGCACGGCCGCCAGCACGGCGATCCACAGCAGCGGGTCATCCGTCTTGAAGACCGTGAACGTGCTCTCGACCCCGGGGACGGTGGCCGTAAGCCCGCCGAGGTGGCCGAGGACCGCGGCGAGCGGGGCCATGTTGAGCAGCCCCAGCAGGCCGAGGGCGATCGAGCCCACGCCGAGAGTCTGCCACGAGCCGATCACGCCGAAGACAGCGCCGAGCACGGCGAAGAGAGCGCCGCCGAACGCGGCGTAGGCGAGCGCCTCGCGCGCGACGCGGGGCAGAGCGCGGAAGAGGCGGATGCCGGAGCGGAACCAGTTCTCTCCCGGCTGCGCGACCGATCCCGCCCAGCGTCCGAGGTGCGTCGCGATGCCGACCAGCACCAGGGAGAACAGCACGACGCGGTACCCGGCAGCGGTGACCAGCACATGCACGCTGCTCTCGTCGACGCGGATGGCGAAGACGAGCGTGAGGATCAGCAGCACGAGCCCCGTGGCGAGGCCGACGACGGCCGAGTACGCGGCGCGGTGCTGCCAGGTCGGGAGACGGTGGGTGCGACCCTGTCGGACGCCCCACCAGAACACGGCCACCAGCGCGGCGAGGGTGAGGGTGAGCGGGAAGACCCAGATGGATGCGGAGCCGCCGATCGAGAACAGGCCACCACCGGCATCCATGGTGCCGTTGATCTCGCCGCCGTACACGACGGCGGCGAGCGCGAACAGCAGACCCGCGAGGACGCCGAAGTCCACGCGGACATCGTCGATCGAGCCGAGCGGCGTCGAAGGCAGGTCGGAGGCGCTGGAGAGCACCAGGAACACCAGCAGGATCGCGCCGACCACCGCCGCGCCGACGGCGATGCCGACATGCGAGAGGGCGCCGAGCAGCACGGGCTGCGTGAACGGCTTCAGCCAGGTGGATCCCTGCCGCGGAGGCGCGGGCGGGATGGAGCCGGGCAGGGGCGGGACGGTATCGGATGCGGGCACCTGCGCGGTGGGTCCGGGAATCTGCGCGGCGTCGGGCACCGGTGGAGCGGATGACGGAGCAGGAGCGGATGCCGGAACCGCGGACTCAGCGCCGGGCACGACTGGCGGTACCGGCGGAACCGCACCTGCCGGCGGGGCCGGCGGAAGCGCACCTGATACCGCTGCGGGCTCCTCCGCCGGTGCCGGCGGCACCACGGCATCCGCTGTGGCTGCCGGGCCCTCCGGCTCGTTTCCATCCATGCGCGACTGATCGCTCATCGCTCCCCCTCTGAAGTCTGAGTGTTCCCTGTGTACCAGTTCCGAGGCCTTCCGCTCAAACTCCGTGACGCCGATCAGGAGGTCCCGCGAGGAGCGATGTCGGACGTCTGCCGCATGATGGAGGGGTGCGCGACGTGCTCGAGCGATTCACCCCCGCCACCCAGGACTGGTTCCGCGGGGCGTTCGACGCGCCGACGGCCGCCCAGGCCGGCGCCTGGGAGGCGATCTCCGCGGGCCACAACGCGCTCGTGGTCGCGCCGACGGGCTCGGGCAAGACGCTCTCCGCGTTCCTGTGGGCCATCGACAGCGTGTTCCGGGAGCGGGCGAACCCGGCATCCGAAGAGCCCTCCGACGGCACGCCGCGCACCCGCATCCTCTACATATCCCCGCTGAAGGCGCTGGGCGTCGACGTCGAGCGCAACCTGCGCTCCCCGCTGATCGGCATCGGCCAGTCCGCCCGCCGGCTCGGTCTGCCGGTGCCCGAGGTGACCGTCGGCGTCCGCTCCGGCGACACCCCGGCGGCAGATCGTCGCAGGCTGGTCAGCGACCCGCCCGACATCCTCATCACCACTCCCGAATCGCTGTACCTCATGCTCACCAGCCGCGCCGGCGAGACGCTGCGCGGCGTGCACACGGTGATCATCGACGAGGTGCACGCGGTGGCGGCGACCAAGCGCGGCGCGCACCTGGCGGTGAGTCTGGAGCGGCTCGACGCCCTGCGCAAGGCGCGCGGTGCCGAGGGCCCCGCCCAGCGCATCGGCCTGTCCGCGACCGTGCGCCCGATCGACGAGGTGGCCCGGTTCCTGGGGGGATCCGCGCCGGTCGACATCGTCGCGCCGCGCGCCATGAAGACGTTCGAGCTGGGCGTGGTTGTGCCCATCGACGACATGCGCAACCCTCCCCCGCCTCCCGGCACGCCGACACCCACCGAAGCGGCGGATGCCGAATACACCGAGGTCACGGGCTCGGTCTGGCCGCACGTGGAGGAGGCCATCGTCGACAAGGTGCTCGAGAACCGCTCGACCATCGTGTTCGCCAACTCCCGACGCCTCGCCGAACGGCTCACCGGGCGGCTCAATGAGATCTACGAGGCGCGGCTGGCGATCATGCGCGGCGAGACCGAGCCTGCGGCGCCCGGCAGCGAGCCCGTGCTGGCCAAGGCCCACCACGGCTCGGTGTCGAAGGAGCAGCGCGCCGTCGTCGAGGAGGAGCTGAAATCCGGCATCCTGCGCTGCGTGGTCGCCACCAGCAGCCTGGAGCTCGGCATCGACATGGGAGCGGTGGACCTCGTGATCCAGGTCGAGGCGCCGCCGTCGGCGGCATCCGGTCTGCAGCGCGTCGGCCGCGCCGGTCACCAGGTCGGCGAGGTCAGCCGCGCCTCGCTCTTCCCCAAGCATCGCGGCGACGTGCTGCACACGGCCATCGTCACCGAGCGGATGCTGAAGGGGCAGATCGAGGCCATCGCCGTGCCGCGCAACCCGCTGGACATCCTTGCGCAGCAGACCGTCGCCGCCTGCGCGCTGGATCCGCTCTCGGTCGAGGAGTGGTACGAGACCGTGCGCCGCAGCGCCCCGTTCCAGACCCTGCCGCGCTCGGCGTACGAGGCGACGCTGGACCTGCTGGCCGGCAAGTACCCGTCCGACGAGTTCGCCGAGCTCCGGCCGCGGGTGGTGTGGGATCGGGATGCCGGCACTCTGACCGGCCGGCCCGGCGCGCAGCGCATCGCGGTGACCAGCGGCGGCACCATCCCCGACCGCGGGCTGTTCGGCGTGTTCGTCGCCGGCGACGGACCCGGCCGCCGCGTCGGCGAACTCGACGAGGAGATGGTGTACGAATCGCGCGTGGGCGACGTGTTCACGTTGGGCACCACCAGCTGGCGCATCGCCGAGATCACGCACGACCGCGTGAACGTGCTGCCCGCCTACGGCCAGCCCGGCAAGGTGCCGTTCTGGCACGGCGACGGCATCGGACGTCCGTTCGAACTGGGCGAGGCGCTGGGCCGGTTCTCGCGCGAGGTGTCCACCGCTGCACCCGCCAAGGCGCAGCAGCGGCTGATCGACGCGGGCCTGGACGAGAAGGCCCGTGACAATCTGCTGGGTTACCTGACCGAGCAGCGCGAGGCCACCGGCACCCTGCCCACCGATCGCACGCTCACCGTCGAGCGCGGCCACGACGAGGTCGGCGACTGGCGACTGATCCTGCATTCCCCTTACGGCATGAAGGTGCACGCGCCGTGGGCGCTCGCCCTGAACTCGCGGGTGCGCGAGCGGCTCGGCGTGGAGGGCTCGGCCGTCGCCAGCGACGACGGCATCATCGTGCGCATCCCGGATGCCGACGCCGAGCCGCCCGGTGCGGACCTCTTCGTCTTCGACGCCGACGAGCTCGAGCAGATCGTCACGGCCGAGGTCGGCGGTTCGGCGCTGTTCGCCTCACGGTTCCGCGAGTGCGCGGCCCGTGCGCTGCTGATGCCGCGGATGAACCCCAACAAGCGCACCCCGCTGTGGCAGCAGCGCCAGCGCTCGGCGCAGCTGTTGGAGGTCGCCCGCCGGCATCCGACGTTCCCGGTGATCCTGGAGACTCTGCGCGAGGTGCTGCAGGACGTCTACGACCTGCCGTCGCTGCGCCGTCTGATCACCGACATCTCCGAGCGCCGCATCCGGCTGGTCGAGACCGAGCCCGCGCAGCCCTCGCCGTACGCCCGCGACCTGCTGTTCGGCTACGTGGGCGCGTTCATGTACGAGGGCGACTCCCCGCTGGCCGAGCGCCGCGCGGCCGCGCTGTCGGTGGACCCTGCGCTGCTGGGCGAACTGCTGGGCACCGTCGAGATGCGCGAGCTGCTCGACCCTGACGTCATCGCGCAGTTCGAGCTGGAGGTGCAGCGGCTCGACCCGCAGCGTCGCGCCCGAGGTCTGGAGGGCGTGGCCGACCTGCTGCGCATGCTGGGGCCGCTGGATGCCGAGGAGGTCGCGGCACGACTCACCGCCGCTTCCCCGGTCGTTGAGCGAGCGGAGCGAGACCAAGCGCCTCCTGCCGCCCCAGCGACCACGGACGAGGCATCCGCTCATCTCGCCGAGCTCGTCGCCGCCCGCCGCGCGATCCCGGTGACCATCGCCGGGCACGCCCGGTTCGCCGTGATCGAGGACGCCGGGCGACTGCGCGACGCGCTCGGAGCGGCGTTGCCCACCGGCATCCCGGTCGCGTTCCTCGAGCCCGTCGCCGACCCGCTCGGCGATCTCGTCTCGCGGCATGCGCGCACGCACGGTCCGTTCACGACGGATGCCGTGGCCGCCCGCTTCGGGATCGGCGCGGCCGTCGCCAGGCACACGCTGCAGCGGCTGGAATCCGCAGGTCGCCTGAACAGCGGGTTCTTCCTGCCTGCGGACGACGCCGACCCTTCCGGCGCGAAGGAGTGGTGCGACGCCGAGGTGCTGCGCAGGCTGCGGATGCGGTCGCTGGCGGCCATCCGCGGCAGTGTGGAGCCGGTCAGTCCGCGTGCATATGCCCGGTTCCTGCCGGACTGGCAGCATCTGACCCGCCCGCTGGAGGGCGTCGACGGTGTGCTGAGCGTGATCGAGCAGTTCGCCGGAGTGCCGATCCCCGCCAGCGCCTGGGAGTCGCTCGTGCTTCCCAGCCGCGTGCGCGACTACGCTCCGGCGCTGCTGGATGAGCTGACCGCCGCCGGCGAGGTGGTGTGGGCAGGCCACGGCGCCCTGCCGGGTCGCGACGGCTGGGTGTCGCTGCATCCGGCAGATCTCGCGCCGTTCACCCTCCCCATCCCCGAGGACTCCCCCTCGCCCGGATCACTGGAGGAGCGGATACTCGACGTGCTGCGGCTGAGCGGCGCCTCCTTCGCGGGTGCGGTCAAAGCCATGACGGACGCCGAGAACGAGCAGTCCGTGCTCGACGCGCTGTGGACGCTGACCTGGCAGGGGCACGTCACGAACGACACGTTCTCGCCCGTGCGCGCGCTGCTGGCCGGCGGCTCGCAGGCGCACAAGATCACCCGCCGCGCGCCGCGCACTCGCACGTACCGCGGCATCTCGCTGGCCAGGCCGGCATCGCGCCCGCACGCGGCGGGGCTGGGCGGGCGGTGGGCGGTGCTGCCGGAGACCGATCCGGATGCCGCACGCCGCGCGACCGTGACGGCGGGCCTGCTGCTCGACCGATACGGCGTCGTCACCCGCGGCGCCGTGCAGGCTGAGGGCGTGCCGGGCGGGTTCGCCCAGGCGTACCGGGTGCTGGCCGGCTTCGAGGAGGCCGGGCACTGCCGCAGAGGGTATGTGATCGAGAGGCTCGGGGCGGCGCAGTTCGCGGCATCCACCACGGTCGACCGGCTGCGCACCTTCGCAGGGTTGGCCGACCCTCCCCCGCTCAATGCGGTGACGCTGGCCGCGACCGACCCCGCCAACCCCTACGGCGCGGCGCTGGCCTGGCCGCGGCTCGACGAGGTCTCGCACCGGCCGGGCCGCAAGGCCGGCGGGCTGGTCGTGCTCGTCGACGGATCGCTCGTGCTGTACCTGGAGCGCGGCGGCCGCACCGTGCTGGCGTTCGACGACGACCCCGAGGTGCTGCGCGCCGCAGCATCCGACTTGGTCGCGACCTCCAAGGCGAGGCGACTGGAAACGCTGACGGTCGAGAAGATCAACGGCGCGGGCGTCTACGGCACCCCGTTCGCGCTGGCGCTTCAGGACGCAGGCTTCAGGCCCACACCGCGCGGCTACGCCCTGCGCAAGTCCGTGTGAGCCGATCCCACGTGCGACGAGAAGTGGTACGATATCAGGTACAAGTGAGGAGGATCCGATGGCCATCACCGCCAGCGAAGCTCGGCGAGATCTCTTCGGCCTCGTCGAGCGAGTGAATCTCGACCAGACCGAGGTGGAGATCATGTCGAAGCGCGGTTCCGCCGTGCTCATGTCGAAGGACGAGTACGACTCCCTCGTCGAGACGAGCTACCTCCTGCGCTCACCCAAGAACGCCCGCCGACTGCTGTCCGCGCTGGAGCACGCGCGTGAGGGAGACATCGTCGAGCACGACCTCACCGACGAATGACGGAGCGCCTCCTCACCTGGACCGCCGAAGGGTGGGAGGACTACGTCTACTGGCAGACGCAGGACCGGCGTACCTTGAAGCGCATCAACCTGCTGATAGCGGACGTGCTCCGCGACGACCCGTTCGATGGCGTCGGCAAGCCCGAGCCGCTGAAGCATGCTCTCGCCGGTGCGTGGTCACGGAGGATCGACGAGGCGAACCGCCTCGTGTACATCGCCGACGATCAGTCGGTGACCATCCTGCAGGCGCGGTACCACTACTGACCCGACGCCGTGTGATTGGCTGACCGGATGAAGACCACCGCTGACGACCTGCTGCGGATCGCCGACGGCTACGCACGCGCGTTCCCGAACGGAGACTCCCCCTTGCGCATCCTTGCCCGCCTCACGGAGGAGCTGGGCGAGGTAGCCGCTGAGATCGCCCATCTGGAGGACCACGGCGCGAAGACCGCGAAGCACGGACCGGCGGATCCTGCCCACCTGGCGTCGGAGATCGAAGACCTTCTGCACAACACCTTCGCGCTCATCCGGCACTACGACATCGGCGACCTCGTGGATGCCGAGATCGCCGCGACCGCACGGCGGCACGCCGCCGGGGGACTCAGCAGCTGACGCTCACGCCTCTGCGTTCCACGCCGCCCGCAGCACGCGTCCCGCAGGTCGCCACGCCGACGAGCGCAGCCCACTCGTCGTCCGACCACCACTTCCGGCCACTCACGCCCACTCCAGGATCAGATTCTTCGACCGAGCCGGAACCCGGTAGCGGTCAGCGATCTGCTCCACGGCCACGAGCACGTCCATCGAGGGCGTGACCTTGCCGGTCAGGTAGGAGTTCAGGCGCGTGCGTGACGTGCCGAGTTCCGCAGCAAGCTCCCCCTGCGTCATCCGGGTCCCACGGAACGCATCCTGCAGCTGGTCGAGCGCGATCTGCGCCGGCGTGCGCAGTGCGTGCGAGAGCATCTCATCGAGAAGCGCCACAGTGGATCGCGACTCGGCGGCATCGCGCGCCTCATCGAGCACGCGCCTCAGCGTCGGCTCAGCGACGACCGCGTCGACGAGCTTGCGCCAATCCTTCGAATAGCCGCGGTCGATGGCTGCCAGCATCCCCTCGAAGCCCCAGAGTGCCACAGGGTCATCCGGCGTCACGTCGAGATTGCGGAATCGCAACGGCATCCTGCACTCCTTTTCAGTTCATCGATCCAGCCAGCCGACGACACTCCGCGACGACGTCCTCCCAACGGTGCCACCGCAGCTCCAAGCCCTTGTATCGGGGCAGATCCACGAGGTGTGCACGATCTTTCGGCGAAGGCTCCACTAGCTGACGTGACAGCTGAGCTCGCACCGGTCGATCCTCCGCGTGCTTCTCATCCGTGTAGTAGTCGTCGATGCGCGCGAGAACGCGACCGATGTACGCGGTTCCGAACCTGCCCGAAAGTGCTGCGACATCAAGGTAGTCGCGCATCTGATTGCGCTTGACGATGAGGTACCCCTTGATGCGAGCGGTCTCCTCGAGTGTCGGCACAGTCACCGCTCCGCCCGACGGGAGCGTCACCTGCTGCACCTCAAGCGGGCGGAGCCGGATCAGCTGCCGGACACCCGCCTCGATTCCGCCCAGCTCCCCCAGGATGATCTTCCCCGGAACAGCACGGTTGAGAATGAAGTCCTGCTCGCGTTCCAATGCGTCGAGCACGAGGTCGAACCGATCACGCAGGTCCGTAAGCACATGATCGTGATCGGTGGACATGCGGTGATGCGCATAGAGCGCGGCTGCGGATCCACCGACGAGCACGGCATCCGGCACAAGCTGTTGAAGTCTTGCAGCAGAGTCCAACACCTCCTCGAGCCCCGCGGGCAGATCCTTCGAGGAGGGTGCGACGTGCTCCGACAGCTCATCATCCATGAAATAACTGTATCATTTTTGATACATAGACGGGTTGCTGTTCTTGGGTTCGGATCGAGCTGGGCATCTGCGTGTGCCCTAGTCTGGCCAGGTGATCAGCGAGTTCCTCACCGGCATCCGATTCCTGGGGCGCGGCTTCGGGTACTGGCGACGGATGCCGCGGCTCATGCTGCTCGGTCTGCTCCCCGGCTTCATCGTGCTGGTGCTGCTGGCGGCCGTGCTCATTCCGCTGTGGGCGTCGCTCGGACCGATCACGACCTGGATCACACCTTTCGCGGACTCCTGGAACGCGGGCTGGGCGACCGCCCTGCGCATCGCCATCGGGATCGTGATCGTCGTCAGCTCAGCCGCGCTGGCAAGCGTCGTCTTCACCGCTCTCGCCCTGCTGATCGGCGACCCGTTCTACCAGCGCATCTGGCGGGCCGTCGAGAACGACCTCGGCGGGGACGTCCCCGCCGGAGACGGCGGTCTGCGCGTGGCGCTGGGCGAGAGCATCCGGCTGGTACTGCGGGGCATCCTCGTGGCCCTCATCGCTCTGATCCTCGGCTTCATCCCGCTGGTCGGCGCTCCCCTGGCCACGGTGATCAGCCTGCTGCTGACCGGACGGCTCCTGGCGCGCGAGCTCACCGGCCGCGCGCTGAATGCGCGCGACATCGACAGCCGCACGCGTTCGCGGATGCTCGCGTCGCGGAGGAGTCGGATGCTGGGCTTCGGCGTCGCGGCGCAGCTGTGCTTCATGGTGCCGTTGGGAGCGGTGATCATCATGCCGACCGCCGTCGCAGGCTCCACGCTGCTGGCCCGCGACCTTCTCGGGAACGGAGTCGCCCGTGCCTGAGGGCGACACGGTCTTCCAGGCCGCCCGACGGCTGGATCAGGCGCTGCGCGGCCACGTGGTGACCCGCTTCGAGCTGCGCGTGCCACAGGCCGCAACGGTCGATCTGACCGGCGAGACCGTGCACGAGGTGGTGCCGCGCGGCAAGCACATCCTCATGCGCATCGGCACGCGCACGCTGCATTCCCATCTGCGCATGGACGGCTCGTGGCGCCTGTACCGTCCGGGCGAGCGGTGGCGGCACCCGGCGTTCAGGACGCGCGCGATCGTCGGCACGCAGGCTCGGGATGCGGTCGGAGTCGACATCGCGGAGATCAAGATCGTCGCCACCCGCGACGAGCACGAACTGGTGGGTCATCTCGGTCCGGATCCGCTCTCCGACGAGTGGGATCCCGCCGAGGCGGTGCGCCGCCTGAGCGCCGACACCCGCAGCATCCATGTCGCCCTGCTCGATCAGCGCAACGTCGCAGGCTTCGGCAACGAGTACGCCGCCGAACTGCTGTTCCTGCGCGGAATCCTGCCGACCACGCCTGCCCCAGAGGTCGACGTGGCAGCCCTCATCGACCTCGGTGCGCGCACCATCCGCGCCAACCGCGACCGCATCGACCGCACCTTCACCGGCGACGCCCGGCGCGGCTTCACGGACTGGGTGCACGGGCGCGCGAACCGCCCCTGCCGGCGCTGCGGAACGCCGATCCGGACCGGCTCGCTGGGCGCGGATCCCACCCTCGAGCGCGTCACGTTCTGGTGCCCGAGCTGCCAGCGGTGAGACAGGTTAGGGCATCCTTTCCACAGGGGGAATGAAATCCCCCGTCCCGTGGTTGTAGCTATATCCGGAGGTCTCCGGACACGGGAGGAATCGTGGGCAAGAACTACATCGACATCGAGGACGACCAGGGCTCCACGTTGCGTTATCGCAAGCACGCCAACGGTCGTGGCCTTGTCGCGCACGGCGCGAAGGTGAACCCCAAGGCACTCATCGAAGCCGGGGCCTATGTCGAACCCGGGGCGAAGATCGGCGCCGGCGCGCGCATCGTCCGCGGCGCGTGGGTCGATTCGGATGCCGTGGTGGGCGAGAACGCCTACATCGACGCGCATGCGCACATCGGCCAGGGGGCCGTGATCGGCGACGGCGCGCACATCGGCGTCCGCACCGACATCGGGCCGGGGGCGCGCATCGCCCGCGGCGCCCGCATCGGCGACGACGAGACCGTGGCCGCGGGGCTGCGCATCGCCACCGACCCGAAGGGGCTGTGGCTGGCGGCCTGATCCGTCAGAGCAGGTGAGTCAGCGGCCCACCGCGGCGAGCGCGTAGTCGATCTCCAGCTCGGCGAAGCCCTCGAACGAGAGTTGATTGCGCAGCTCGCTCGAAGTGAACGAGCCGGTGTTGAGGTGCCTGTTCGCGGCCGTTGCGGCCTCATTCTTCCAGTGCGCGTCGATGCGGTCGACCGCGAGTTCGGCATCCTCAGTGGAGTAGCCGACCTCGACGAGCTGCTGCACCAGCCCCCTGCGGGAGACACCGAGCGACCCCAGGGACGAGCGCGCCGCATCGACCGCCAACTCCTGCGCGACCGTCAACGGTGCGAAGGATTCTTCCGCCGTCGGACTCGCCGACGGCGCGGATGCCGTGGGTGCGGCGTCACCGGCATCCGGTCTCAGGCTCAGCATCCCGCCGACTGCTCCCACCGCCACGATCACGGCGATGATCGCGCCGATCACGATCCACGCTCGCCCCGACATGTTCGGATGCTATCGGTCACGGGCCCGCAGCGCCACGAATCGGGCACCGCGGTTGTCGGAACCTGCCCGAGCATGCAGAACGGCGGTGGTCAGAGCACCTGAACCACCGCCGTTCCTTGCGCGTGTCCCCATGCGCGCTCCGCGCCCCCGCGCGGAGCTCTGTCAGCTGCGGCGTCGCAGCCAGCCGTACCCCTCGCCGGTGGCGAGCAGGAAGAGCGCCAGGGCCGCAACCAGCAGCCCGAAGTCGCGCAGGGCGATGTCGAGGTAGCCGCCGACGCTGACCAGGCTGACGATGATGCCCAGTAGCCACACAGCCACCACCAGGCCGCCCAGGCGCGGGGCGATGGCGACCAGGATGCCGGCGATGATCTCGATGGCTCCCACGATGAGCATCATCGTGGGAGCGCTCATGCCGACCATCTCATGCATCCACGGAGCCAGATACCGCTCCCAGTCGGACGTCAGTACCCTGACGTACTTGTCGAGGCCGAACAGAATCGGCGCCACGATGAAGACCGTCCTCAGCAGCAGGAACGCGAGATGCTGATAATTCTGCGTCACCACTGGTCGTGCCTCACTCCGCGTGCTCATCTCCGAGCCATCCTTTCTAAAAGAAGTTACTATTGAACATAGAAGCATCCAGTTCTAAATGCAAGACGTTCTTCTTTTAGAAGGTTGATCATGGACATCACCGCACAGGCATCGAGCATCGGAGCGCTCGCCGACGACACCCGGCGAGCGCTGTACGAGCACGTCTCCCAGCAGACCGAGCCCGTCAGTCGCGAGGAGGCGGCCAAGGCCGTGGGGATCTCCCCCAACATGGCGCGCTTCCACCTGGACAAGCTCGTCGACGCGGGTCTGCTGGAGACCGAGTTCCGCCGGCTGTCCGGCCGCACCGGCCCCGGAGCGGGCCGTCCGTCCAAGCTGTACCACCGGGCAGCGACCACCATCTCCGTGTCGCTCCCAGAGCGCCGCTACGACCTCGTGGGCCATCTGCTGGCAGGCGCCATCGAGCGCGCCGGCGAAGGCGGCACGTCCCTGAACGATGCGGTCGCCGAGGTCGCGCGCGACGAGGGGCACGAGATCGCGGCATCCGCTCCTGCGGAGACCGAACCCGACGACCTGGGCCGCGTGGCCGCGGTGCTGGCCGCGCAGGGCTTCGAGCCGCACGAGCAGGACGGCGCGCTCACGCTCGCCAACTGCCCCTTCGACTCCCTGGCCCGCGAGCACACCGACCTGGTGTGCTCGGCCAACCTGTCGCTGATCGGCGGCATCCTCGAGGGCTTGGACTGCCCGCACCTGCGTGCCAGCGGTGAGCCTCACGCGGGACAGTGCTGCGTGGCCATCCGCCGCGCGGGCTGAGGCTCCCAGCGCGCCCGCTCCGCCGCATCCGCTCCGCTCACCGGCATCCGCTCCGCTCACCGGCATCCGCTCTACTCACCGGCATCCGAGAATCGGAAGACGTCCCAGAACCGGACGATTCGGGCGGATTCCTTCCGGTTCTCAGCTGCCTTCCGGTTCTCAGCGCTCCCGAACCCGGCGCCGATACGCTGAACCCCATGAAGAACGCCCGGCGCCGCCCCGCACGCCCGCGCCCCGGCAGGCCGGCGTCGAAGAAGCAGACGCAGCAGAAGCCGGTGCATCGCAAGCCCGTCAAGAAGCAGGCGCCGCTCCCAACCCCCGAAGAACCGCGCGTCCTGCGCCTGGGGCTGGTGCCCGGCACGACGCCCGGCAAGTGGATCGACATCTGGAAGGAGCGGATGCCGCACGTCGAGCTCGAACTCGTGCCGCTGAGCTTCGCCGAGCAGCGCGAGGGCATCGATGATGTGGACCTGGCGCTGGTGCGCCTGCCCCTGGAGCGCCCGGGCGATCTGCACGTGATCCCGCTGTACGACGAGGTGCCAGTGGTCGTCGCCGCGAAGGACTCGCACCTGATGGCGGTTGACGAGCTGACCGCCGGCGACCTGACCGGCGAGGTGCTCATCACGCCCGGCGACGACGTCCTGGGGTCGCTGGATCTGCCGACCGTCGCGCCGAGCTTCCCGACGATCCCGACCACGGAGGATGCCGTGGCCACGGTCGCCTCGGGCACGGGCATCCTGGTCGTTCCGATGTCGTTGGCGCGACTGCACAAGCGCAAGGATGCCGACTACCGGCCGCTCGCCGACGGTCCGATCTCCACGGTCGTACTGGCGTGGCCGCGCGACGCGACCACCCCCGACGTCGAGGCGTTCGTCGGTATCGTGCGGGGCCGCACGGCGAACTCGTCGCGGTAGCGCGCTCCGACTCGTGGGTCGCGAATGGCCGCCTCACTGTCGGCGAGGCGGCCATTCGAGCCACACGAAGGTCAGGCCGCGGCGGCCAGCGGGGCGGGTGCCGTGACCAGGAGCGCGCCGTCGGCGGCATCGACGATCACGCGACCGCCGTCAGTCAGCGAGCCGTCCACGAACAGATCGGCGATGCGATCCTCGACCTCGCGCTGGATCAGCCGCCGCAGCGGACGAGCGCCGTACTCGGGCTCGTAGCCGTGCTCGCCGAGCCAGGCGACCGCGACATCCGTCGCCTCGAACGACACTTCGCGACCCGCCAGCCGGGCCGACGTCTCGCGCAGCATCAGCCGCACGATCTCGTCCAGCTCCGTGCGGGACAGCTTCTGGAAGATCACGATCTCGTCGATCCGGTTCAGGAACTCCGGCCGCATGGCTTCGCGCAGCTTGCCCATCACCCGGGCCTTCAGGTCCTCCTGCGAGGAGAAGCCCGAAGCATCGCGCGACGCGACGAACCCCAGCGCGCCCGACCGCGAGGCCAGGAACTCCGAACCGAGGTTCGAGGTCATCACGATCACCGTGTTGCGGAAGTCGACCGTGCGGCCCTGACCATCGGTCAGGCGCCCGTCGTCGAGCACCTGCAGCAGCAGGTTGAACACGTCGGGGTGCGCCTTCTCGATCTCGTCGAACAGCACGATCGAGTACGGGTTGCGGCGCACGCGCTCGGTGAGCTGACCGGCCTCGTCGTAGCCGACGTATCCCGGAGGGGCGCCGACCAGGCGCGACACGGTGTGACGCTCGCCGAACTCGCTCATGTCGAAGCGGATCACGGCGTTCTCGTCGTCGAACAGGCGGTCGGCCAGGGCCTTCGCCAACTCGGTCTTGCCGACACCGGTGGGGCCGAGGAACAGGAACGATCCGACCGGACGACGGGCATCGCCCATGCCGGTACGACTGCGGCGCACGGACCGGGCGACCGCCGCCACGGCGTCGTCCTGCCCGATCACGCGGGCGTGCAGATCGTGCTCCAGGTCGCCGAGGCGAGTCCGCTCGGTCTCGGTCAGGCGACTGACCGGGATGCCGGTGGCGCGGGAGATCACGGCGGCGATCTGCGCCTCGTCGACCACGGCATCCACCGGGGTGCCGACGGACGTGCCGGCCTCGTCGATCTTCGCCTGCACGGCGGCGATCTCGTCGCGCACGCGCGACGCCTCCTCGTAGTGCTCGGCGCCGACGGCGGCGTTCTTCTGCGCCTCCAGGTCGGCCAGGGCCGACATCAGGGCGCCCACGTCGGTCGCCACTCCCAGCCGCAGGCGCAGCCGGGCGCCGGCCTGGTCGACCAGGTCGATGGCCTTGTCGGGCAGCACCCGATCGGGCAGGTACCGCGCGCTGAGCTCGACGGCGGCGCGAAGGGCCTCGTCGGTGTACGTCACCTCGTGGTGCTGCTGGTATGCCGACTTCAGTCCCTGCAGGATCCGCACGGCGTCCTCGATGGACGGCTCGGCGACCTTCACCGGCTGGAACCGGCGCTCCAGTGCAGCATCCTTCTCGATGCGGCGGTACTCGTTGAGCGTGGTCGCGCCGACCAGGTGCAGGTCACCGCGCGCCAGGCGCGGCTTGAGGATGTTGCCGGCGTCCATGCCGCCGCTCTCGCCGGATCCCCCGGCGCCGACGACGGTGTGCAGCTCGTCGACGAACACGATGATCTCGCCCTTGTGCGCAGCGATCTCATCCATGGTCTTGGTCATCCGCTCCTCGAAGTCGCCCCGGTAGCGGGTGCCGGAGAGCATGCCGGGCAGGTCGAGCGCGATCACCCGGCGACCCTTCAGCTGCGCGGGTACCTGACCGTCGACGATCGCGCGGGCCAGGCCCTCGACGATCGCGGTCTTGCCGACGCCGGCCTCGCCGATCAGCACCGGGTTGTTCTTGGTGCGGCGGCTGAGGATCTCGATGGTCTGCTCGATCTCGGTCTCGCGGCCGATCACGGGATCCAGCGCGCCCTCGCGGGCGCGGGCGGTGAGGTCCAGTCCGTACTTGTCGAGCATCGGCGTCTCGGATGCCGGGTTCTCGGCGCCCTCGGTCTGCGGGCGGACGCCCGCGGGTACGGGCTCGCCGCGCAGCACCTGCGTGACGCCCTCCGCGGTGACGCCGGCACGAGCCAGCACCTGGCCCGCGGCGGAGTCCTGGCCGATCACCAGGGCGAAGAACACGTGCTCGGGGTCGATGTACGTCGACCCGGAGGAGCGCGCGACCTGGTAGCCGTGGAACAGCGCCCGGCTGGCGCTGGGCGTCAGGCTGGCGGCATCGCTGTCGGCCGCGTCGCGGGCCTCAGGCAGCCGTGCCTCGGCGGCCTGCGCGACGACGGCGGGGTCGATGCCCAGACGCTGGATCACGCGGGCGACGCCCTCGTCCTCGACGATCATGCGGAGGATGTGCAGCGCGTCGAGCTCGGTCTGGCCGCGCTCGAGCGCGAAGCGGCCCGCGCGCTGCAGGATGCCCTGGGTGCGGGCGGTGAGGAACCGGCTGAGATCGATCGAGCGTCCCTGACGGCCCTGCTCGCCGGCGAGGTAACGGGCGAGGAAGTCGTCGAACGATCCCGAGCCCGCCTCGTTGAAGTCGTTGGCCATTATCGTTTCCTCTCAAACTTGAGCGTACTTCTGTCAACTTCAACGTCACATGATGTCCCCTATTCCCGGTTCGGGGCAAATCCGCCGAATAGACTCACTGCATGTCCTCGGTGCTGTACGTCTGCGTGCGTCCCGAGCGGGATGCTGCGGATGCCGAGCACCGCTCGTTCGCGCGCGATCTCGGCATCCCGAACCTGCACCGCCTCGATCTGCTGCACGCGTCGCTGCAGACCGTGGAGTGGGAGCAGTACGGCGGGTTCGTGATCGGCGGATCGCCGTTCAACGTGACGGATGCCGACCCGTCCGAGACGCAGCGGGATGTGGAGCACGACCTGGAGCGCATCGCCGCCCGCGCCCTGTCCGGCGCCGCGGCGGCGCTGTTCACCTGCTACGGCATCGGCGTGGTGACGCGGATGCTGGGCGGCGAGGTCACCCTGGATCATCCGGAGAGTGTGCAGGCCGCGCGCATCTGGCTCACCGCCGAAGGGGCGGCCGATCCGCTGTTCGGGCCGAGCGGCCCGGAGTTCACCGTGTTCACCGCGCACAAGGAGTCGGCCGCGGCTCCCCCGCCCGGAGCCGTGCTGCTGGCCACCGACGATGCCTGCCCCGTGCAGGCGTTCCGCGTGGGTGACCACCTGTATGCCACGCAGTTCCATCCCGAGGCATCCCCGCAGGACTTCGCCGATCGGATGGCGGTGTACCGGGCGTCCGGCTACTTCGACCCCGACGCGTACACGGCCACCGCGGATCGGGTGCTGGCATCGTCTGTCGACGGCGCCGACCTGCTGCGCCGATTCCCCGGGCTGCTCGGCTGATCAACCCCGCAGCAGCGCGATCTTCTCGTCCAGGTAGCCCGCCAGCGGCACCGGGACCCCGGTGTGCGACCACAGCACCGCCGGCTCACCACCGTGCAGCAACAGCGGGCCGGATGCCGCACCCGCGTCCACCGCGGCGGCGTCCAGCTCCTGCCAGTCCAGGTGCACGACCTCGCCCTCGGCGAAGCCGCCCCGGAAGGCCGCGGCGCGGCGCTCAGCCCTGGCCCGCGAGGCGATGGCCGTGTACCCGCGGCGCACCTCCTCAGAGGCACGCAGGATCTCCCCCGTGGCCAGCACCCCGTCATCCGTGAGCAGCAGCACGCCCAGGTGCCAGGCCTCCCCCGCCCGCACGATGCGCTCCTTGCGCCAGCGGGGGGTGCGCAGTATCCCCAGCCCCTCCTTCGGGGCGCCGGCAAGGCGACGCCGCGTGTCCTCAAGCAGCGCGAGAACGGTCATGCTCCCAGGGTAACGATTGGCTCGCATCCGCCAGGAAGGGCAGAATCGAGGCACACACCCTAGGAGCCTCCATGCTGCAGACCGACACCGCGCGCCTTCTCATCGCCTGCGACGACCAGCCGGGGATCGTCTCGGCCGTCGCCGGGGTGCTGGCATCGCACGGAGCCAACATCATCTCGCTGGCCCAGCACTCCACCGATGCGCACGGCGGGCGCTTCTTCCAGCGCACGGTGTTCCATCTGGAGGGATTCGAGGCGAACCGGCCCGCGTTGGAGGCGTCGATCGCCGAGGTGGCCGGCCGGTTCGACATGGAGTGGTCACTGCATGACACTGCCAGACGCAAGCGCGTGGCGATCTTCGTCTCGAAGTACGACCACTGCCTGATGGAGCTGCTGTGGCGCACCCAGCGCGGTGAGCTGGACATCGACGTGGAGATGGTGATCTCCAACCACCCGGACCTCGCCGAGCCGGTGCGCTCGTTCGGCGTGCCGTTCGTGCACATCCCCCGCGGCACGGGCGAGGATGCCAAGGCCGAGATGGAGGAGCGTCAGCTCGAGCTGCTGCAGGGCAACGTCGACCTGGTGGTGCTGGCGCGCTACATGCAGATCCTCACCGACGACTTCATCGAGCGGCTCGGCGTGCCGGTGATCAACATCCACCACTCGTTCCTGCCGGCCTTCGTGGGCGCCAATCCGTATGCGCGCGCCAAGGAGCGCGGAGTCAAGCTCATCGGCGCTACCGCGCACTACGCCACGGCCGACTTGGACGAGGGGCCCATCATCGAGCAGGACGTCACCCGCGTCACGCACGCCGAATCGGCCGCCGACCTGCAGCAGCGCGGCGCCGACGTCGAGCGCTACGTGCTGGCGCGCGCCGTGAAGTGGCACGCCGAGGACCGTGTGATCGTGCACGGCCGCTCCACCGTCATCCTCTGATTTCAAGCGTCACGTCCGCGCTCGGGATCAAACTTGTAGGCCCCGGGCGCTTTGCCGACTGTGGCAAACTGACCACACCAATAGTTCAAGTCCGCCACTGCGGCAGGAAGGCTTCAGGTGACCTCGACAGCGCTCTCCGGCTTCCAGCGGACCTTGACCGAGTTGATCCGAGCTCGAAACCCAGTACTATTGATTGAAACGCCCGAGCCAGATCGCGTTCTCGACGCCGTCGACAGGATTCTCGCCGAGGGCAGCATCCCCCGAGGTCGAGCCGTGCGAACGTACACGCTCACAAGCGGTCTACACCTTCGTGGCGGTGCGCCGAGCAGCCGCGTACTACCCGAAGAGGCACTGCTTGAGGCGATGAAGGTCACTGAACCTTCGATCTTCGTGTTCCAAGACACGCATCACCAGCTCGGGGCAAACGGTCGTCCTGCAGAACCCGGACTCGTACGAGCCATCCTTGACGTCGCAACTGCTTTCAAGAGCGGCCCCGTAGCACACACGCTGATCCTGGTAGCGCCAGGTCTCAGCCTTCCCATCGATCTTGAGAAGGTCGTCACCGTCGTCGACCTCCCGCTTCCCAACGGTGCAGAAATATCCGACGAACTGGACACGTTTCTCGCCGCCAACCGTGATGCAATCCATGTCGACCTCAGTGATGCGGACCGGCAACGGCTGATCCAGGCCGCTCAGGGTCTGACGCTTGGAGAGGCGGAGAATGCGTTCGCACGCGCGATTGTCTCTGACCGGATCCTCAACGCTGATGACATCGCACTAATTTTGGAAGAGAAGCGTCAGACCATCCGCAAGTCGGGCCTGCTGGAATTCATTCCACCGGTCGGCGGCCTCGGAGACATTGGCGGACTCGACAACCTCAAGAACTGGTTACTGAAGCGTGACGGTGCATGGTTACCAGAAGCAGCGGAGTGGACGGTCCCAGCTCCAAAGGGACTGCTCATCACAGGCGTCCCCGGCTGTGGAAAAAGTCTCACCGCCTCTGCAGTCTCATCCCAATGGGGCCTTCCGCTGCTGCGTCTCGACGTAGGCCGCGTGTTCTCTGGTCTAGTCGGTTCGAGTGAACAGAACATGCGAAATGCACTGAAACTGGCGGAGGCAGTCGCCCCCTCAATTCTGTGGATCGACGAAATCGAAAAGGGCTTCGGCTCTTCGTCCGGCGGAGGCGGCGACTCAGGCACGAGTTCGCGAGTGTTCGGCACTTTCCTCACCTGGATGCAGGAGAAGAAAAGTCCCGTGTTCGTCATCGCGACGGCAAACAAGATCGACGCACTCCCTCCTGAGTTTCTTCGCAAAGGACGATTCGACGAGATCTTCTTCGTCGACCTGCCGACGGCAGCTGAGCGCGAATCGATCTGGGGCCTTCATCTCAGCAAACACCTCGCGTCACCTTCGAAGGCCGGCGGCGAGCTGGACGTCACGAAGCCAATCCTCACCGAGCTGTCTGCGATGAGCGAGGGCTTCTCCGGTGCTGAGATTGCCCAGGCCGTCATAAGTGGGTGCTTCGACGCGTTCGCCGAACGGCGCGCGGTGAACAAGGAGGACATTCTCCGAACGATCGGTCAGACGGTTCCACTATCAGTGACGCAAGCAGAGCAGATCACGCGGATTAGGGAGTGGGCCGGACGACGAGCAGTCTCGGCGACCTCCGAGGCCGCGCGTGACAAGTATGAGTCTGACGCCCCGAGTGATCCTAACGACGTCTCATCGTGGCGCGGCGGACGCGCAATAGAGTTTTAAGGCACGGACATGAGTATCGAAGTATTGCTGATACCACTCGGTATCGCCGCATACGGAGCCGTCGCGACCTGGGCGAAGGAGTCGCGTTCGATCGATCTCTGCGAGAAGTGCAAAGCAACCCGCGTGATGCAGATGCCGCTTCTCATCGAGGCACTAGCGGCCATCGGGATCACCGTGACAACGCAGTCCGCTGATCGCCTCACCGGCACGGGCAAGTGGGGCGCGGTCACCTTTCAGAAGGTCGGCGACTTGTTCCTCGGACGCGCAGATGGCGACGAGAACGCTACGAAGTCGATGCTTGGCGAACTCGACGCCGAGGTCGGGCACATCGCTCAGGTAAAGACGGCGTCATTAGTCGTGGAGCGCGCGCAACAACTTGGCTTCCGGATGGTTGAGCAGTACGAAGATGACGGGTCGCTCAACTACGTCTTCGAGGAGCTGGAGTAATGGTTCGGAGGCTGACGGTCTCGATACTTCCCGACGGAACAATCAATGCCGAGGCGAGCGGGACGCCCGGGCCCAATTGCCTCAGCGCAATCGACCAGTTGCGCCAAATTCTTCACGCGGAGGTGGCCGACTCAAAGCCGACTCCTGAATTCTCGGGTTCTGTGCCGCGTGCCAAACTGAATCTGGAAGCCGACTCGCGACTGGAGGACCGAGCATGAGCACTCCCGAGGAACTGCTGTGTAGCCGAAAGTGGCGCATGGCCCATGGAATCTGGATGCTCTGGGGCTGGTTTCCATTTGCGTGGGCGGCATGGGTGGGCTACCTGATCATTGGGATAAAAGCACGGAGTTGGAAGTGGATCGTGACAGCCGCCGCGTTCTTCGCTTTCGGCTTGACGTCGATGATCATGATGTCCTCGATCCAACAGGCCGCAAGCGCAGCAGTCGGCCACACCCTTGCGAAGGGGGACGTAACCCCACAGCCGTGGTCGACCTACAACACAATTCTCTTCCTCGTGCTACTAGTCGTCTGGATCGGTAACGCTGCTGTCGCGCAGTGGTTCGTCAACCGAAAATGGCTCGTTTGGCGTGCCAACCACAGTAGGGTCCGTGCGAGGCCCTGGTACGCCACCGCTACCGCAACTGCCGAGAGTAGCGTCATGACCATCCCCACGGCGCTTTCATCTCCCACGGTAGCCTTGGATAACGCGCTACATCTTTCCCCTCCCACGAGCGCCTCCTCCCTGACTCCTCGAGCGGTTCCCGCAACTCCTCCGCAGCTCGACACCGCCGCTTCGGCACAACAGGCGCCTGCGGCCCGAACAACCTCGGGCGCCTCGCACCCTGCCCCGGCTACCACACCATCCCAGGTAGACCTCAACACCGCGACTCGAGACCAGTTGGCTGCGTTGCCGGGGCTCGACCTTGCCTGGGCAGACCGCATCATCGCCATCCGTGAGCGCATCGGTGGCTTCGCCAGCCCCGCAGATCTCGTCACTGCCGCTGATGTTCAACCACACGTGCTCGCCAGCATCTACGACAGGCTCATCGCCGTCCCGCAAGCCACGGCGCCCTCGGCACCGGCAACCGGACGCAGACTTGAGTTCTGATCTCCAGCTTCGTGTCAGCCGCGTGCTCCACGGTGTTTCAGCTGAGGGCCCCGGACTACGCACGGCAATCTGGGTGCAGGGGTGCAGCATCCGTTGCAATGGTTGCATCAATCCGCATCTGTTCAACACTCGCGGAGGTAATTCCGTCGACCCTGAGAAGATCGTCTTGGATGCCCTCGAAGCGGGAGTCGAGGGTCTCACCATTCTCGGTGGCGAGCCATTCGACCAGGCGGCCGCATGTGCTTCTCTCGCGCGCAGCGCAAGACGTCTTGGTTTGGGCGTCATCTGCTTCACCGGCTACACGCGCGAGTCTCTTGAACAAGACGGTGACGCCGCCGAGCTCATCGCCGCGGTCGACCTACTTATCGACGGGCCCTACATCGCCGACCTTCCAGAAGATCGACGCGCCCTCGTTGGCTCGACGAACCAGCGATTCATCAACCTCACGTCCCGGTACGCTGACTACGACCCCGCGGATACGCCTAATCGGGTCGAGATACGAATCGGTGAAGACGGCACAGTCGCGATGGCAGGATTCCTCATCGAGGACGACTTGGTCGCGTTCAGCACATCACTAGACGCTCGGCGTACATTCCGAAGCCCCCGGAGTGCAACCCCACAACCAAGTGAACGTGACGGCTGAAGACACTCGCCGCGCGCACCTCTGACGTCATCGCCCTGGTGACGTCGCGAACACGCCGCTGCCGCCGCGGCCGGCTCACCTCTGGATCGAGGTATTGAGAGGGATGTTCATCCAGAGCCTGCCGAGATCGAGCTTGTTCTCGGAGTGTTGACACCGATACGGACCGAGGACAGGAACTCGTTGAAGTCCGCCAGCACGGTATACGGCCGTTCCACCTTGAACCGTTCCAGGTTCTGTGCTGATTCGTCCTGGGTTTGGTTCCGCTTCTTTTGGGAGGATGAATCATGCCCCGTCAGTTCCCGCCGGAGTTCCGGCAACGTGCGCTCAGGATGCTGGAGGAGGCGTTGCCTGAGCATGAGACCGAGT